>Ga0315537_1003673_pt1 | contig 11358 bp, 9 predicted proteins | sample SalMarSW160270MG_FD_203091 | JGI IMG/M metagenome (GOLD analysis project Ga0315537, IMG submission 203091) | Salt marsh sediment microbial communities from the Plum Island Ecosystem LTER, Massachusetts, United States - Salt Marsh Sediment SW1602-70 ... | reverse complement strand
ATCTCGCTGGTTGCTCATCAACAGGATGGGTACCTTCCTCTGCGCTGCCAAACCGGCCAGTCCCGGCTCCTTCTTCAGCCCCCAGATGTCGTTTATCATGTCGGCGCCGGCATCCAGGGCCCGGCGCGCTACCTCCAGCCTGTAGGTGTCAACGCTCAGCGGCAGCGGCACCTCTCTTTTCAGCCTTTCCAGGACGGGGATTACCCGCCGCAGCTCCTCCTCTACTGAGATCTCGGCTGAGCCGGGGCGCGTTGATTCACCGCCGACATCGATGATATCCGCTCCCTCCGCTGCCATACCCTTTGCCCTGGCTACAGCGGCCTCGACATCACCCAGTCCGTCACCGGAGAAGGAGTCCGGAGAGACATTGACGATCCCCATGATGTAGGTCCGCTGGCCCCAGTGGAACAGGGTCCTGCCGCATCGGGTCTGACCGGGCCTCTCCGGCCTGCTGGCGTTGCCCTCGGACACGGCGTTGATTATAGCAGAGGAAGCTAATAAAATAGCATGCAATTCCTGCACCTAAGGGGGACAGATGGATATCGAGGAAAAGTTGGCTCAACTGGAAAAGCTCAGGGAGGAGTCCAGGCAGGGAGGCGGTGCCAAGCGTATTGAGGCGCAGCACGGTCGGGGGAAGCTGACCGCGAGGGAGAGAATCGCTCTGCTGTTCGACGCGGGAACCTTTCAGGAAGTGAATCCCTTTGTCACTCACCGCTGCACCGATTTCGGCATGGCGGCTCAGCACTTCCTTGGGGACTCGGTCGTCACCGGCTACGGTGAGGTGAACGGCAGGCTCGTTTTCGCCTTTTCCCAGGATTTCACCGTTCTGGGTGGCTCCCTATCAGAGGTGGCTTCGAAGAAGATCTGCAACGTGATGGACCTGGCTGCCAGGGGCGGAGCGCCTTTCGTTGCCGTGCTGGATTCCGGCGGAGCTCGTATCCAGGAAGGCGCGGATAGTCTGGACGGGTACGGGCAGATATTCACCCGCAACACCATATACTCGGGCACTGTTCCCCAGATCTCCGTCATAGTCGGCCCCACCGCCGGAGGCGCTGTCTACTCTCCGGCTATCACTGACTTCGTCTTCATGGTTAAAGGCCTGGGGCAGAGCTATATCACCGGGCCGGAGGTGGTGAAGACGGTGACCGGGGAGGAGGTGAGCCTGGAGGACCTGGGCGGCGCCATGGTGAATGCCACCAGGAGCGGCAACTGTCACTTCACCTATGACACTGAAGACGAGTGTTTTCAGCAGGTGCGCCGGCTGCTGAGCTTCCTGCCTCAGAGCTACAAGGAAAAGGCGCCTGCCGTGGATGCCGGGGACGACCCCAACCGCGCGGATGAGGAGCTGCTTCATATCGTGCCGTCCAGCCCGGCTCAACCGTATGATATGAAACGGATCATAGCCAGGGTGGTTGACGGCGGTGATTTCATGGAGGTGCACCAGAGGTTTGCCCGCAACTTCATCGTGGGTTTTGCCCGTCTGGGTGGGCAGAGCGTGGGCATCCTGGCTCAACAGCCCATGCACATGGCCGGGGTTCTGGATATCGATGCTGCCGACAAAGCAGCCAGGTTCGTTCGTGTTTGTGATTGCTACAATATCCCTCTGGTTACCTTCGTCGATGTCCCTGGCTACATGCCCGGGACAGACCAGGAGTACAGGGGCATCATCAGGCACGGCGCTAAGGTACTCTTCGCCTACTCTGAAGCCACTGTGCCCAAGATAAGCGTGGTGACCCGCAAGGCATACGGGGGAGCCTACGTGGCTATGAGCAGCAAGGGTTTGCGCGGAGACGTCTGCTACGCCTGGCCCACCGCGGAGATAGCTGTAATGGGCCCCGAGGGAGCCGTTAATATCGTCTACCGCAACGAGATCAAGGAGTCCCCGGACCCGGCGGAGACGCGGCAGAAGCTGATCCAGGAGTACCGGGACAAGTTCGCCAACCCCTACGTGGCAGCTTCCAGAGGCTACATCGATGATGTCATCGACCCCAGGGAGACACGCTCCAAGCTGATCAAGGCGCTACGGATGCTGAAGCACAAGGACTTGTCCAATCCGCCCAAGAAGCACGGAAATATCCCCCTTTGAACGTCTTGAGCGCCACCAGCCGCGAACGGAAGCCGAACGGCCGAATAATCTATTGGATAGGAGGCACTGTACTTTGACGAATGACGGGAATCCGGTGAAGATCACTGACCTTACCTTTCGTGATGGGCATCAGTCCCTGCTGGCAACCCGGGTGAGGACGGAGGACCTGGAAGCCATCGCACCGGAGATGGACGCCGCTGGCTTCTGGTCTATGGAGGTCTGGGGAGGGGCCACCTTCGATGTAATGACCCGCTTTCTCAATGAAGACCCCTGGGAGAGGGTGCGCACCCTGAAGAAGCTGCTGCCGCGTACACCCCTTCAGATGCTGCTCCGGGGACAGAATCTCGTCGGCTACCGTCACTATGCCGATGACGTGGTTACCGCATTCGTGCATCATGCCGCCGACTGTGGCATCGACGTGTTTCGTGTTTTCGATGCTGTCAACGATGAGCGCAACTTCGAGACTGCGTTCAAAGCTATCAGGGACTGCGGCAAGCACATTCAGGGGACACTGTCCTACTCCCTCACCGAATCGAGGCTGGGCGGGCCGGTGTATAACATCGACTACTACGTCAACAAGGCGCGCGCCATTCAGGATATGGGGGCGGACAGCCTGTGTATCAAGGATATGGCCGGGCTCATTGCTCCCGGCGACGCCTATGACCTGGTTGGCGCTCTCAAGCGGGCCCTCAGAATACCTGTTGACCTTCATAGCCACGCCACCAGCGGCATGGCCTGTATGAGCCTGATGAAAGCCATCGAAGCTGGAGTGGATATCGTCGATACCTGCCTGGCTCCCTTCGCTCTGCGCACCTCTCATGCGGCGGTGGAGCCCCTGGTGGTGGCCCTGCAGGGCACTCCCCGGGATACCGGGCTCGACCTGAAGCAGCTTCTCAAGCTGGATGAGTATTTCGAGTCCATAGCCCCCAGGTACCGTGATTTCCTGGCCCGGACGGGAATGGCGGTGATTGACACCGGCGTGCTGTGGCATCAAATCCCCGGAGGGATGTTCAGCAATATGGTGGCCCAGCTAAGGGAAGCCGGGGCCCTCGATAGGCTCGATGAGGTCTATGCCGAGCTGCCGCGTACCAGGAAGGAGTTGGGCTACCCGCCCCTGGTCACGCCCACCAGCCAGATTGTGGGCACACAGGCGATCAACAACGTGCTCTTCGGCAGATACAAGGTCGTCTCCGAGCAGGTCAAGGACTATGTCTACGGCCTCTATGGCAGGCCGCCTGCCCCTGTCGATCCCGCGGTGCAGCAGATGATTCTCCATGGCTATGAGCGGGGCCAGGAGCCGATTACCTGCCGCCCCGCCGACATCCTGGAGCCGGAGATGGACAGGGCCAGGAAGGCGACCGGGGACATCGCCAGGGATATTGGCGATGTGCTGACCTATGCTCTCTATCCCAGCACCGGGATGAGATTCCTCCGGTGGAAATATGGACTGGAGGAACCGCCGCCGGAGACAAGAGGAAAAACCCTGGAAGATATCGAGCGGGAGGATAGGTTGATGGCCAGGATCAGGGCAGGGGAGCTGGTTGAGGAGAAGGTGGAGGCCGATGTCGATCCGCCTGCTGCGGCCGGGCCGGCAGTGGTGGAGGAAAAGGACCCTGCCCGGGGAATTCCGGTCCTGGCGCCGATGGGAGGAACCATAGTACGCTATCTGGTCGCCGAAGGGGACGAGGTCAAAGAAGGCGATGGCGTGGTAGTCCTGGAGGCAATGAAGATGGAGGTTGTTCTGCCTGCTCCCGGAGGGGGCAGGATCAACAGCATAGGCTTCGAGCCCGGTGAGAAGGTGGGTGCCGACAGCGTGCTGGCAACAATCGTTCAGGCAGATGGGTAAGACGCTGGCGGAGAGGATCCTGGCGGACCGGTCACAGACCGATGCCAGGGCCGGGGATACCGTGGTTGCCAGAGTAGACCTGGCCTTCGTTCAAGACACCACCGGCCCCCTCGCCGTCAGGCAGTTCAGAGAGCTGGGCTTCTCCGGGGTCGCCCGCCCCGACGGTTTGGCTGTCTTTCTTGACCATGCCGCTCCCAGTTCTGTCCGGCAGCTTTCCAATGACCATATCCTGCTGCGTGGCTTTGCCGGCGAGACCGGATGCCATATCACCGAGGTGGGCGACGGAGTGTGCCACCAGTTGGTGGCGGAGCGCTTCGCCAGGCCGGGAGATGTGGTTGTCGGCTCCGATTCGCACAGCGTCACCGCCGGCGCCCTGGGGGCCTTCGCCACCGGCATGGGCTCCAGCGATGTGGCGGTGGCCTTTGCCCTGGGCAGGACCTGGTTCCGGGTGCCTGTGACTATCCTCATCGATCTCAAGGGAGACTTTCCCCGAAGAGTCTGTGCCAAGGACCTGGCCCTGTATCTCATAGGCTGGATTGGAGCCGATGGCGCTACCTATAAGGCGCTGGAGTTCGGCGGCGAGGCGCTGTCCCGGATGACCGTGCCTCAGCGTCTCACCGTGGCCAATATGGCCGTGGAGGCCGGGGCCAAGGCCGGTATCTTCCCTGCGGACGAGGTCACCCGGGAGTTTCTGGTAAGCCAGGGCCGCGGCGATGGCTACAGGCCGCTGCATGCTGATGGCGACGCCGAATACGAACGGGTCATATCTCTGAACCTGGGTGAGCTTGAGCCCACGGTCTCCCTTCCTCACGCCGTGGACAATGCTGTTGCCGTCGGCCGGACGGCCGGGGTGAAGCTGCAGCAGGTATTCATCGGCACCTGCACCAACGGTCGCCTCGAGGACCTGGCTGTGGCCGCTGATATCCTTGCAGGGAAGAAGCGACATCCCGGTACCAGGCTGTTGGTGGCGCCGGCTTCGCGCCAGGTGCTTTCGCAGGCCCTGGAAGCCGGCTATGTTCAAAGGCTGGTTGACGCCGGGGCCGTCATTCTGCCGCCGGGCTGCGGGGCCTGTCTCGGTCTGCATCAGGGAGTCCTGGGAGACGGGGAGGCCTGCCTTTCCACCGCCAACCGCAACTTCAGGGGCCGGATGGGTAACCCCGAGGCTATGATATACTTGGCCAGTCCGGCCACGGCCGCTGCCTCGGCGCTGACAGGCGAGATCACCGATCCCAGGGAGGTTGTCTAGTTGTCTGACATAATACTCCGAGGCCGGGCTGTCAGGCTGGGCGACAACATCTCCACGGACGATATTATCCCCGGCCGCTTCGCTCACCTGAGGAGCAACCTGCCCCAGCTTGCCGGGCACGTCTTCGAGGATGCCCTGCCCGGGTTCACCTCCAGGGTTAAGCAGGCCGACATCCTGGTGGCCGGCAGGAACTTCGGCCTGGGCTCCAGCCGGGAGCATGCCCCGCTGGTCATTAAGATGGCTGGAGTGAAGGCCGTTGTGGCCGAATCAGTGGCCCGCATTTTCTATCGCAACGCCATCAACCAGGGGCTGCCGGTGTTGCTCTGCGATACCGGGGAGATAAGCGATGGTGACGAGCTGGAGATAGACCTGGCCCGGGGCGTGGTCAGCGACCTGGCCTCCGGTGCCAAGCTGGATTGCAGCCCGATGGCGCCGCTGATGCTGACCATCGTGCAGGAGGGCGGCCTGATTCCGTACATACGGAAGCATAGGGGTTTCCTCGTCCCAGGGGAGAGCGACCAGGAGCACGGTCATGGCGTATGAGGTCATCTTTATCCCCGGGGACGGCATTGGCCCCGAGGTAGCCGAGGCCACCCGGCGGGTGCTGGAGGCCACCGGCGTCGGCTTTCGCTGGGAAGAGGTTGTCATAGGGGCGCGGGCCCAGGAGAGGTTCGGCACTCCTCTTCCTCAGGGCGCGCTGGAGTCCATAAGGAGGCGCGGGGTGGCCCTCAAGGGCCCGGTGACTACCCCTGTAGGCAGTGGCTTCAGGAGCGTCAACGTGGCTCTGCGGAAGAAGCTGGACCTCTATGCCTGCCTCAGGCCCTGCAGGACGTATCCCGGGGTGCCGTCGCCGTACCGCGACGTGGACATTGTGGTGGTGCGGGAGAACACCGAGGACCTCTACTCCGGCATCGAGTTCGCCGGTGGTGCTCCCGACACGGCGGAGCTGCTGGGACTGGTTGCCCGGAGCACCGGTGAGGAAGTGGCGAAGGAAGCGGCGGTGAGCCTCAAGGTGATATCGCCGCAGGCGAGCGAGCGGATCGTCAGGTTCGCCTTTGAATATGCCCGGCGGAACGGCAGGAGGAGAGTGACGGCGGTCCACAAGGCCAACATTCTCAAGTTCTCCGACGGCCTTTTCCTGGATACCGCCCGCCGGGTAGCCGGGGACTATCCCGACATTGAGTTCGCCGACATCCTGCTGGACGCGGCATGTATGCAATTGGCCAGGAGGCCGCAGCAGTTCGACGTGCTGGTGCTGCCCAACTTCTACGGCGACCTCATCTCCGATCTCTGTGCCGGGCTGGTCGGCGGGCTGGGGCTGGCGCCGGGAGCCAACATCGGGGATGAGATAGCCGTTTTCGAGCCCACGCACGGCAGCGCTCCCCAATACGCCGGGCAGAACAAGACGAATCCCATGGCTATGATGCTCTCCGGGGTGATGATGCTGCGTCACCTGGGGGAGGAGGAGAGTGCGGCGAGGCTGGAGGGGGCCATAGCCGGGGTCATCGCCGAAGGTAGAAGCGTCACCTACGACCTCAAGCCTGACCCCGGGGACCCCACCGCCGCCACCACCAGCCAGGTGGCCGACGCCGTGATAGAACGACTGGGCAGGAGCGAGACGTAGCTTCTCTCAGCGCCGCGTCTCAATGCCCTTTCGAGGACTGGTTTGTTTCGTACACCCGTAGTGAGGTTTGAAGAACCGGGTTAATTGACACTTGGGCCCCACTGTCGGGAAGAGAAGAGTTTCTTGCAGGACGCACATGGATAATCCGAATCAGAGCGTACTTGACGACGATCGAATCGGCCGGTTACTGCTGAAGCTCTCCCTGCCGGCGTTTTTCGGCATGTTTGCCATGACGCTATACAACGTGGTGGACACCATCTTCATCGGCCATTACGTTGGCCCCCTTGGCATTGCCGGGCTTTCCATCGTCTTCCCGCTTCAGATGCTCTCGATGGGCGTGGGGATGATGATGGGGATGGGTGGCGCATCGTTGGTTTCGAGGCTGATGGGAGCCGGCGACGTCTCCAGAGCCGAGCGCGCCCTGGGCAATGCCATAACCTCTACCGTCGTGCTGGCATCCGTCATCACGGTAGCCGGTTTGAGCAATATCGACTTCTGGCTCGGCCTCATGGGTTCGTCGGAGACCATCCTTCCCTATGCCAGGGAATACATGGCAGTCATTCTTATGGGCGTAGTCTTCCCTACTTCTGCCATGGCGTTGAATAGCCTGGTGAGAGCCGAAGGCAATGCCCGGGTCTCCATGGCGGCAATGATCATAGGAGCTGTATCGAACATAATACTGGATGCGATATTCATCGTATCGCTCGGCATGGGAATCAAGGGGGCCGCGCTGGCCACCGTGATAGCACAGATCATTTCCGCCTTATACTTGACGAGCTATTATCTTCTGGGAAAGAGCTTCCTGAAGATCCATTCCAGGAATCTGAAGCTTGAACGGAGTATCTTGAAATCGATTCTTGCCATAGGAGTTGCGTCGTTCGCCAGGACATTGGCCACCAGCCTGTCGGTAATCTTCGTGAATAGGACGCTGGTTGCCTACGGCGGCGACTATGCCGTGTCTGCCTTTGGCATCATTAACCGCGTGATGATGTTCGCCATAATGCCGGGTATTGTCATTGGCCAGGGTCTTCAGCCGATACTCGGCTTCAACTACGGGGCGAGGCGCTATGACAGGGCGCTGCGGGCGATAAAGATAGCCCTGGTGGCGGCAACAAGCTGTTGTCTCATTGCGTTCGCCGTTCTCTACTCCACTCCGGGAACGTTCATTCGTATTTTTACTGCCGATAGCGAGCTGATTTCTCTGGGCTCCTATGCGGCGAGGCGCGTCTTTCTGCTGCTGTTCCTGATAGGCTTCATCATGGTCGGATCACTCGTCTTCCAGTCAATCGGGAAAGCCACCCAGTCATTTGTCACCGCCGTATCGAGGCCCTTCCTGTTCTTGCTGCCCGCGGTACTCATACTGCCGAGGTTCCTGCAGCTGGACGGCGTGTGGCTGGCATTTCCCGTCGCCGATGCGCTTACATTCCTGCTAACCCTGGTACTTTTCACAGCTCAGGTACGGGAACTCAAGAGGGCCGCTCAGACAGCTCAATCCAGGTGAGTTCCGGCTGAGGCAACGCTGGAATTGACTCTGCTATACTCTGTCGGCAAGCCCTGTACCGTCCCGCTTCCTGGCAGTACAGCGGCTGCGAGAGAAGGGCGTGACACAGACCGTTCTGCTGGTCAACAGCAATATCGCTAAGCCGCCGGTCAGTCCGGTGGGGCTGGAGTATGTGGGCCATTCCCTGGTTGACGCCGGCATACCCGTCGACATCCTGGACCTCTCATTCGAGGCTGATTGGAAAGCCTCAGTCAGGAGAAAGCTCGAGCACAGCGACCCTCTGCTGGTGGGCTTGCCCGTGCGGAACACTGACGATTGCAGCTTTCTGTCGAGAAGGTCTTTCCTGCCGTGGATCAGCGAGCTTGTCGCAGAGCTGAGGAAGTGGACCGGGGCCCCCGTTTTCCTGGGAGGCATCGGCTTCTCCATCATGCCCGATGCCGTGCTCCAGGCCACACAGGCCGACGGCGGCATCGAGGGCGACGGTGAGGAGGGAGTGGTTGCCCTGTACAGGAGTCTCGTTCAAGGAAAGGACTTGGGAGATGTGCCCAACATGGTGTACTGGCTCAACGGCAGAGTGGCGCGGAATCCGAGAATTGACATCGACCTTCGCCATTTGCCGGTGCCCCGCCGCCGCCTGTTCGACAACAGGCGTTATGAAGAGCTCGGGGCTCTGGTCGGCGTAGAGACCAAGCGCGGCTGCCCGGAACGGTGCGTCTTCTGTGCCGATCCCGTGGCCAAGGGAAGAAGGTCCCGTCTGAGGCCGCCCGGCATCGTGGTGGAAGAGCTGAACGACCTTGTGGACCAGGGGGTGTGCTGGTTGCACATGTGCGACAGCGAGTTCAATCTGCCTATCCAGCATGCCAGGGACGTATGCCGGGCCATAATCGCAGCCGGATTGGGGGACAAGCTCAGATGGTACTGCTACTGCTCCCCTTTACCATTCGACGGGGAACTGGCCTCTCTCATGACGAGAGCGGGCTGTGCCGGGATCAACTTCGGGGTGGACTCCCTGTGTGACGAGCAGCTTGGGCGTCTGGGCAAGAGCTATTCGGCGGGGGATGTGTTTCGACTGGTTGAGCTGCTCAGAGACGCGGGGCTCAACTACATGTTCGACCTGCTGGTGGGTGGACCGGGAGAGACTGCCGCCACCACTCGGGAGACCATTACGCGAGCCAGGGAGTACGACGTGCCCCTGGTTGGCATATCCATGGGGGTGCGTATCTGGCCGGGCACTCCTCTGGCGGAGGCCATAGCCTCCGGGGCCCTGAGCGAAGGATGTCATCCCGACGCAAAGCACGATCTCTCCGACCCTGTCTTCTATCTGTCGCCACAGCTCGGCGGCGATCCCCTTTCGCTCGTGGACGAGCTTGCAGGTGGCGACAGTCGCTTCCTGATCCTATCGAAACCTTCGGAGCAGCAGAGCTACAACTACGCCGACGACGATGACCTTTCCAGGCTGATACAAGCGGGTGCCCGTGGCGCCTACTGGGATATCATCAGGCGCTATCGCCTGTCCTAGTTGGAAGGCTTTGACTGCGGCTCCGCGGCATGTTCCGTTTGGAGGCAGCTATCCCCTCTTCCTCTCCAGTCCCTTGGCAGTCCTGATCCCCGAGTACAAAGGACGCGCCCGCGTCGAGTTCGGGCCAGGCTATTTGGCTAGGTACTCGATGATTGCCACACAGAAGTCGGGGAGGTCGTCCGAGTCCCGGCTGCAAAGGATGTTTCCGTCGACCACGACGGGCTCGTCCACAAAGGTAGCCCCGGCGTTCTCGATATCGTCCTTGAGGGCGATGTACCCCGTGGCCCTCCGGCCCTTCAGTAGTCCCGCCGAGATGAGGAGCCAGGGACCGCCGCATATCGCGGCCACCAGCTTCCCCTGGCTGTGCATGTCGCGCACGAAGGCTTTCGTGTCTGCATCCTTGCGGAGATAGTGTGGTGCGAAGCCGCCGGGCACGATCACGGCGTCGTAGGCTCCGGCCGACAGCTCCGAGATCGGCTTGATGTCGAATCGGACCCCCTCCTTGTGTACGAAGGGCGGCACGGTCAGGCCAAAGCGGCCGGTGATGGGCTTTTCGGGGATGGCGGGGCGTGGGTGGGTGCTGGCTTTAAGCGTTCCCAGGGTGACCCAGATGCCCTCTTCGCTCAGCCGCAGCATGGGGTAGAACACCTCAAGGTCTTCGAACTCGTTTGAGACAAGGATGACTGCTTTCTTGCCGGATAATCTCATTGATCCTCTCCTCCTGTTCCGTCGTTTCTCTGCGGGGTTGAATACACACGACACGCGAGGCCGCAAGGTCAGGGCAAGGCGGCGACACACTGAAGTTGGGGGTCGGGGTGCATAGGGCACGTCATCGAGGGCATTTGACTGTGGCTCCGCAGCATGCTCCGTTTGGAGGCAGCTATCCCCTCTTCCTCTCCAGTCCCTTCTCCCTTGCCATCGCCTTGGTGCGCTTGCTTATCTCATCGGCTTTCGAGAGCAGGTAGATCATAGCACCCAGGCACAAAAGTAAGAGGCCAAGGCCCACAGGTGATCCCCATCCCAGTACCAAGTACAGGTTCTCCATTTCTCCTCCCTTATTCCTGTATTTCGAGCCCTCCAGGGCCTGCCGCGTGGCGGTAACTATACCCTGATTGCCGGGAATTGGCCAACCACTCCAACTCCCGCTGCCAGATAGCAGTTTCGGGAGAGCAGGGGCTAGGAAATGGACGGAAGAATCCGTACAATATACCGACAATCTGTATGACCCTGAAGTCAGGGGAGGGCCGTTCAAATTGAGCAGCCTCACAACAAGGAGGGAGCTAACATGGTTAAGATTACTGACGACATGCGGGAGATTGTGGGTAGGGCCAAGGGGTGGGCGCTGGCAACGGTGGATAAGGAAGGAGTTCCCAATGTCGTCCCCATCGGTAATGCCAAAGTCCTGTCTGACACTGAGATCCTGCTCACCGACAACTTCATGAACAAGACCGTTGAAAACATAAAGGCCAACCCGGACAAGGTGGCTGTTTCGGCATGGGACTGGGAGACGGTCCAGGGCTGTCAGTTCAAAGGCAC
>Ga0315537_1003670_pt1 | contig 11367 bp, 9 predicted proteins | sample SalMarSW160270MG_FD_203091 | JGI IMG/M metagenome (GOLD analysis project Ga0315537, IMG submission 203091) | Salt marsh sediment microbial communities from the Plum Island Ecosystem LTER, Massachusetts, United States - Salt Marsh Sediment SW1602-70 ... | reverse complement strand
CAGCCCCGTCGCCGTTCACATCGCCCGCGGCCACTGAGCCGAGCTTGTCGCCATCGGCGGCGCCGTAGATGTAGATACTGAAGCTCTGCTCGGCTGAGGCAAGGTCAATCGTGCCCTCCATCGCGGGCTGGCCGAAGATGAGATAAGTCTCGCCGGACAGATTTCGGCCGTTCGCGGGGCCATCGCCCAGGATGCTGCCGGCCAGGATGTCCTTCAGGCCATCGCCGTTGAAGTCACCTACCGTCAGTGAGTACACGTTCTCAGCGAGCTTGTCGTAGGTGTCGACGCCGTATATCGTCAGGTCCTGTTCAGACAGCGCGACATCCACGACGCCGCCCTGGGCGACCGGACCGAGTACGACGTAGGCCTCACCGGCCATGGGCCGGTCCTCGAGCGGCCCGTTCGCCAGGGAGGCGACCACCACGATATCGTCGGTGCCGTCGCCGTTTAGATCGCCTGCGGCTGCGCTGCCGATCTCATCCTGGAGGCCCACTCCATAGATGGTGAAATCCTGCTGGGAGGCAGCTATGTCGATGGCTCCGGAAAGGTCGGAGGAGCCGAAGATGACGTAGGCTTCGCCTGCCAGAGGCCGGGCATTCCCCGGCCCGTCTCCCCACTGGGCTGTCAGCAGCAGGTCATCGGTCGCGTCACCGCCGAAGTCGCCGCTGTCTACAGAGAAGCCCAGCCGGTCGCCCGCCTCCGCACCGTAGATGATCACGTCTTCGCTGCCGGCGGCCAGGTCGATGACCCCATCCAGCGCCGGCGAACCGAAGATGACGTAGGCCTCGCCGCCGCGGCTTCTGGCGTTGGCCGGCCCGTCTCCTTCCCACGTGCTCAGGACGATGTCATCGATGCCGTCGCCGTTGACATCGCCGGCGGCAATCGAGGAGGCCAGGCGGTCACCGGCGTCGGCGCCGTAGATGGTGACGTCCTGCTGGCCGGAGGCGATGTCGACCGTGCCGCTTATGCCGGCCGAGCCGAAGATCAGATAGACCTCGCCGGCGTCCGGCCTGGCGTTGGCGGGACCGTTGGCGTAGCGAGTGGCGACCGCCGCGTCGGCGAAACCGTCGCCGTTGAAGTCGCCCGTGGCGAGGACGTCCTCGCCGAGGTGGTCGCTGTTATCGGCTCCCAGGATAGTAACGCCTGCTCCGCCGCTGGCCAGGTCGACGACGCCGCCCAGCGTGGGCGAGCCGAAGATGATATAGGCCTCACCAGCCGCGGGCCGTGCATTGCCCGGGCCGTCGGCCTCGTCCGCACCGATGAGTATGTCCTCTACGCCGTCGCCGTCGAAATCGCCGGCCGCTATGGCCTGGCCCATCTTGTCCGCAACTTGGGCACCAAAGATATGACAGTTGGGCTCCTGCGAAGCCAAATCGAAGACGTCCGATGGGCTGGCAGCGCTGTGTTGCCAGCCTATCGCCAACAGGACGGCGCAGGCGGCCAGGACGACGATGATTACCTTCCGTCTGATGCTTGCCATAACGCAACTCAGGGAAACACAGCGAGCGGCATGACATATCGTCTGCCGTTCGTCTATATCTAAAGACGCGCGAGCCCGCCTCGCCGTTTCGTTATGTCTTCAGCGATTCGAGGGCTTCTCGGCGGATTCTGTGGGGGCCGCTCTGGCAGCGCCGACTCGGTGAAACTGCACGACCTACTGCGCGCGCGCTTGGCGGCCGCTCACGGCCCTAGCTGATTCTAGTGGCCGCCCAGTCGGTCCAGTCGCTCCAGTCTCCGGAGGAGTCGTATCTCCAACGGCCAATAAATGAATTTCCATCTGGAGACAAGATAAATTCAAATTCTCCTGCATCGTCTGGCGGCAAATAGGATGGGTATTCGGACCAAGTTCCTGTAAGCTTATCTCCTTGAACTGTGCCCTGTATCTGCCCCTCGTCGTGTACATAGGTGCCGGTTACGCTGCCATCACTTTGAGTTAGCTCCATGTTACCCCAGTTAGTATCCCACACTCCCGTCCAGGTTGCAGAGGGCATTACCGTGGGCGAGGGCGTGGGCGAGGCCTCCACCGTAGGCGAGGCCTCCACCGTGGGCGAGACCTCCACCGTGGGCGAGACCTCCACCGTGGGCGAGGGAGTGGGCGAGGCTGCTGGCGGCGGGGGGGCCATCGCCCCGTAGGCGAGCACGGCCTGCAAGTTGTCCAGCATGCGCAGGTTGCTGACGTCCGGGTTCGGCCGCGCGGCGAACCAACGCAGCCAGTCCTGCGTATCGGGATCGATGTAGTAAGCGTAGGCCACGCCCTGTCCGCAGGTCGCCAGGGCCGCGGCAGTGTCCGTGTCGTCGGCGCCGTCCCAGACGGATATCGCCCACTTGCCCGCCTGTGGGCAGTTTTGCATCGTGTCCTGTAGGGCCTTGGAAGAGCCTGGCCCCACGATCGAGGCCAACCCTAGCAGGCTCAAGGCAAGCACCCCTCCCAGGAGCAGTAGAATGACCTTGGCTTTCACGCTGCGCATGGATCACCTCCTGTAAGCCGAAGAACGTTATTGACCTGTCCTATCCTACTCGTACGTGCCAGGGTTGGCAAGAGAAGAAGCCAGGGCAACCACGGACCACGCGAGGGCGTTGGCCAGCTACGGACGGGAAGAACCTGAGCCGGGTTGCTGTCCGCTGAGGCGAAATCTACCACCCTGGTCGCAAGTGGTAGATTCTCAGATACGAAAACTGGCAGGGGTGGAGGGACTCGAACCCCCGACCTGCGGTTTTGGAGACCGCTATGGGGATGTAATCATCCCACCAGATACCGAAATGACCGCTTTTGTCGTTCTGCCCCTATTTTGACCTTCGGTTTTGGCGGTTTCGCCCGGACCCTTCCCCGTGACAAGCCAGGGCTTATCGCCGTTTCGCCTATGATTATGCTGCAGGGACGCGCGTTGTCAACTGGTCAATCTCTGGCTGCCCAGCGAGTGCACGAACATGGGCATGCACACTCACCGCTGTGTCGGGCGGAATTCAAGCCGGTCCCCGATCTCGGCCCTGCGTGCGGCCCACCTGAATCGAAGCATGCGCACCTGAATGCGCTTCAGGCGCAGCTCGGGCCTGCCTCGCGATCGAGCCAAAGACCCGGATGGCCGACGCGTGCACGTCGCCCAGCAGCGCCTCCGTCATCTCGACCCGCCTGAGCATGTCGATGCGGCCGTAGCCGTCTTTGGCTCCCGCGAGGGACAAGGCTCGGTGCGCTGTGGTCGGCGGCCTGTTGTCACCAAAGGACCGCCCGAGCGCCGCCCGCTGCCCGTAACGAGTGTCCCTCACAGGCGTCTTATCTCTAGAGCAAGGGGCAAAGGCCGCCTCGCCGATACCGCGCAGGAGGCTTGGCGACGGGCTTGTTGGGCATCCCCCAAGGATCCCCGAGCGCCAAGAGAGACCGGCACTGCATTCGCTGTAACGAACCGGCCTGATTGCCGTCTTGGTATAAGAGCAAGGGGCAAAGGCCGCCTCGCTAATACCGCGCAGAAAGCCTGGCGACGGGCTTGTTGGGCATCCCCCAAAGTCCCCCGAGCGCCAAAAAGGACCGGCGCTGCATCCCCGTTAGCGCACCGACTCAAGCCATATCCTAGGGCGAGCTGTATCTTCCGGCGCTCTGGCGCTGGAGAGAAAGCGTCGTAGCGGTGGCTTGTCACCGTGTCCGGCGCCGCCTGATCGGTTCAGCCCTTGGAGAAAGGGAAAACGCCCGAGTGGTGGCTGCGGGTATGGCAAACGGCACGAGTCGTGACCGGAGGCGCGGGGCCCTGCCAAGACACCTCACTCCCGGTGGGCCGCATAGCCGAACAAGGGGCTATGTTACCCGCCGGGAGCGTTTTTTTTGGCGACGGCAGAGGCAGTGGACGAACGGGATAAGAGTGACAATAGAGAGTCTAGCAGCTCGTCAGTTGGCCGTGCCGTGAGGCGGTGACCACGGGCGCGAGGGAGGAATCCCAATGACCGAACGTGAAGCACAAGTCAGCAGGCGCAAGCGGGCAAAGGACGCCCTGCAACTCCTCTATCCTGAACTGCAGAAGCAGCTAGAGAAACGTGGCGCTCAGTTGGCGACGGCCAGTAGGCAACTACAGAAAGAAATCGCCGAGTTCAAGAAGGCAGGGGAAGATTCACGCCGCTTAGCGGCCCTCGTCCGTGACTCAAACGATGCGGTGGCGCTGCTCGATTTCGAGGGAAACATCCTTGCCTGGAACCGAGGCGCCGAAAATATGTACGGCTGGAGCGAGGCCGAGGCGCTGCAAATGAATATCCGTGACACCGTCCCGGAACACAAGCGCCAGGAGGCATTAGCATTCGCTGAACAGTTAGCAGCCGGGGAAATCGTCAAGTCATTCGAAACTCAGCGTGTGACCAAGGACGGTAGGCTGTTGGAGGTATGGTCGGCTATCACGCTAATGCGGGATGACGAGGGCAGGCCGGCTGCGGCTGCAACGACCGAACGGGACATCACCGAGCGCAAGCGGGCGGAAGATGCGCTGAAAAAGGCCCACGGCGAACTGGAACTCCGGGTGGCCGAACGGACCGAAGAACTCTCCAAAGCAAACGCCCGTCTCCAAGAGTTCGACCGTCTCAAGACTATGTTCATCGCCAGCATGAGCCACGAGCTCAGGACGCCCCTCAACTCCATCATCGGCTTCACCGGCATAATCCTCCAGGGTGCAACCGGCGAGATCACAGAGGAGCAGCGCAAGCAGCTCACCATGGTGAAAGGCAGCGCCGCTCACCTCCTGAAGCTGATCAACGACGTCATCGACGTGAGCAAGATTGAGACAGACCTTGCAGAGCTCACCATCGAGGAGTTCGACCTTGCCGAGCTTGTTCAGGAGGTCAGCGACTCCTTTAGCGTTGCCGCAGATAACAAGGGTCTCAAACTCTCCCTCGACATGCCCGAAAGGCTAGTAGTCAAGACCGACAAGCGAAGGACAAGACAGGTCCTCATGAATCTCGTGAGCAATGCCGTGAAGTCTACAGATAGAGGACAGGTAGCGATAAGGGCTGCGAGAGAGGACGGGAAGGTCAATGTATCGGTCGCCGATACCGGTATCGGCATACAGAAAGAGAACATGGAGCTCCTCTTCAAGCAGTTCACCCGGATCCCTGTCGAGGGCAAGCCAACCGTGGAGGGCACTGGGCTCGGGCTCTACCTATCGAAGAAGATAGCCGACCTGCTTGGCGGCCAGATCAAGGCCCAGAGCCAGTTCGGGAAGGGCAGCAAGTTTACCTTCACATTGCCGCTGGAATACATGGGGGCCAAGACATGAAAAGGGCTCTGGTAGTGGAGGACAACGAGCAGGGTATGTACCTCCTGTCGTTCATCTTGACTAAAGGCGGGTACGAGATAATAGAGGCCACCACTGGCGAAGCGGGCATAGAGCTCGCGGTAAAGGAAAAGCCGGACCTGATACTCATGGACATCTGGCTTCCCGGCATCGATGGCCTAGAGGCTACGAAGAGGATAAGGAAGTCGGAATCGGATGGAGAGATCCCCATAATCGCTATTACCTCGCATGCCATGTCCGGGGACAGGGAGAGAGCACTTGCCGCCGGCTGCACGGGCTACATCGAGAAGCCCATCAATCCAGAGACCTTCTTGTCCGAGATCGAAAAGTGCTTGCGGAAGACACGGACGGTCAGTGCTGGTCAGTGTGACCCACAGAGGGGGACAGGCAGGCAAGAATGAAGATCCTCATAGTCGACGACAACGACGAAAACCTCTACTTGCTCGAGAGCCTGTTGACCGGCAAGGGCCACGAGGTTGTATCTGCCAGCAACGGGGCTGAAGCGCTCGAGAAGTTGAGAGGCGACTCCATCGGCATGATCATATCCGATATATTTATGCCAAAGATGGACGGCTTCCAGCTGTGCAGGGAATGCAAGCAGGACGACGGCTTGAGAGAGATACCGTTCGTATTCTACACGGCCATCTACACAGACAAGAAGGACGAGGAGTTCGCTTTGAGGCTGGGTGCAGACAAGATTATTGTCAAGCCGGTCGACCCCGAGCGCTTCACGGAGCTACTAGAAGGTGTAATAGCGAATTCGAAGAAAGGCTCCTTGCCTCCTTCCAGGGCGCCGATCGGAGAAGAGGCTGTCTACCTGAAGGAGTACAGCGAGCGGCTGATACGCAAGCTCGAGCAGAAAGTGCAGGAGCTAGAAAAGGAGGTCGCCCAGCGCAAGCTGGCAGAGGAGGAACTCAAAGCGATCAACGAGACTCTGGAGCAGCGCGTAGCTGAACGTACCGCGCTGGCTGAACGACGCACCGAGGAGTTGACCCGCTCCAACGCCGAACTTGAAGCAGAAGTGAGCGAGCGCAAGCAGGCGGAGCAGGCAGTGCGGAAGAGCGAGGAGAGATATCGTTCGCTTGTCGCAAACATCCCAGACGTCGTATGGACAACCGATAGTGAAGGTAACACCAGCTTCATCAGTCCAAATGTAGAGCAGATCTATGGGTACACGCCGCAAGAGATTTACGAAGGCGGTGATCGTGTCTGGTTTGGGAGAATCCACCCTGATGACATCGAAAAAGTGAAAAAGGCCTATGAAACACTCCTCGCAAAAGGGAAGAAGTACGATGTTGAGTACAGGATCAAGAGAAAAGATGGAAGGTGGATTTGGCTGCACGATAGGGCAATAGCCACCCGCGAAGAAGCTGGCCAGCTGCACGCTGACGGCGTGTTCTCTGACATCACTGAGCGCAAGCGGGCGGAGGAAGACCTCAAAGCTCTCAACGAATCCCTGGAACAACGCTCCGAGGAGCTGGCCCGTTCCAACGCCGAGCTGGAAGATTTCACCTACGTCGTCAGCCACGACCTCAAGGAGCCCCTCAGGGGCATCGAGGCCTTCAGCGGGTTCCTCGCCGCGGACTACGGCGACAGGCTGAACGAGAAGGGACAAGAATACATCAGCGTGCTGCGAGGCAATGCCGTGCGGATGAGCGCCCTCATCGAAGATCTCCTGCAACTCTCGCGCGTCGGCCGCGTTCAGCAGGAGTACGCGACCGTCGCGGTGGATTCGCTGCTAGGAAGCGCACGGCGGGACCTACAGTTCGCCCTGGAGGAGAAGAAGGTGGACCTCCGCATCCAGCCCGACCTCCCCACCATCACCTGCGACGAGGTTCGCATTAAACAAGTTTTCACGAACCTCATCTCCAACGCGATCAAGTTCAACGACAAGCAGCAGCCGGTGGTCGAGATCGCCTGCCACGAGGACGAAACCGCCTACACGTTCTCCGTCCGGGACAACGGCATCGGCATCGACAAGAGGTATCACGAGAAGATATTCGGCATCTTCCAGCGCCTGGGCCCCCGTGAGGGGTACGAGGGCACGGGGGCCGGCCTTACCATCTGCAGGAAGATCGTCGAGGCGCACGGGGGCAAGATCTGGGTGGAATCCAAAGTTGGCGAGGGTAGCACATTCTCGTTCACCATCCCCAAGACCCGGCGGCAGGAGTGAGGAATGAAAGCAAGAGCAGCGTCGAAAGAACGCACGGCCGGACTGCCTGCCACCAATAGAGACGTCACTGAGCGTGAGCGGGCGGAGGAAGCCCTGCGAGAGAGTGAGGCACGCTACCGTCTGCTTGCCGAGAACCAATCAGATATCATTTGGACCCTGGATCTGAACCTGCGGTACACCTATATGAGCCCCTCCGTCGAGCGCATGCGAGGCTACACCGCTGAGGAAATAGTGGACAGCACGGTGCAAGAAACCATGACCCCTGCCTCCTCTGAGGTTGCCAGGAGGACTCTGGCAGAAGAGCTCGTCATAGAACAGATGGAGCACAAGGACCTCCTCCGGTCGCGGACGCTGGAGCTGGAGATGTACTGCAAGGACGGCTCTACCGTCTGGACGGAGGTGAAAATGACTGGCATCCGCGACCCGGATGGCCAGCTTGTTGGGATTCTGGGTGTCACCCGCGATATTAGCGATCGCAAGCGAGCAGAAGACGAACTCAAAGCGCTCAACGAATCTCTGGAACAACGTGTGGCTGAGCGGACGGCAGAGGCCGAAGAACGCGCCCAGGAGCTGGCCTGTTCCAACGCCGAGCTTGAGGACTTCGTCTACGTCGTCAGCCACGACCTCAAGGAGCCCCTCAGGGCCATCGAGGCCTTCAGCGGGTTCCTGGCCGAGGACTACGGCAAGAAGCTGGGCGAACGGGGGCAAGACGACATCAGCATCCTGCGAGAGAGCGCCGTGCGGATGAGCGCCCTCATCGAAGACCTCCTACAGCTCTCCCGCATCGGACGCACTTGGCGAGAATTCGTGACCGTCGCTGCGGGTTCGCTGCTAGGAAGCGTGCGGCGGGACCTACAGTTTGCCCTGGAGGAGAAGAAGGTGGACCTCCGCATCCAGCCCGACCTCCCCACCATCACCTGCCAGCCGACGCGCCTCAAGCAGGTATTCGAGAACCTGATCTCCAACGCGATCAAGTTCAACGACAAGCAGCAGCCGGTGGTCGAGATCGGCTGCCATGAAGACGATGACGCTCACACCTTCTCGGTGCGCGACAACGGCATCGGCATCGACAAGAGGTATCACGAGAAGATATTCCGCATCTTCCAGCGCCTGGAACACCGGGAGGACTACGAGGGCACGGGGGCCGGGCTCACTATCTGCAAGAAGATCGTGGAGACGCACGGGGGCAAGATCTGGGTGGAATCCAAGCCTGGCGAGGGAAGCACCTTCTCGTTCACCATCCCCAAGACCATTCGGCCTACCCAACAGGGGAAGGAGGACGCGAATGGGTAACGCACCGCCTCCGATCAACATTCTTCTCGTCGAGGACAACCTCGATGACATCGAGATAACACGGCGGGCGCTGCAGAAAGGTCGCGTCAAGAATCAGCTGACCGTAGCCCGAGATGGTCAGGAGGCTCTCAACATCCTTTTCGGGCGGCTGGACGACGTGCCCCTGCCCGACCTGATCCTCCTTGATCTCAACCTGCCCAGGGTGAACGGCCGCGAGGTGCTGGAGAAGATAAAGGCCGACCCTGAGCTTAGGTACATCCCCGTCGTCGTCATAAGCGTATCGACCCGTGAGGAGGACATCGCCCGCTGCTACGAGCTGGGGGTCAAGACCTTCATCTCCAAGCCGGCCCGGTTCGAGGATTTCATTCTCGTCGCTACGCTACCGTCAGTGGAAGAGACACTGGAACGGCGGGCATTTCTGTCATGACGGGTGAAAGACTTCGCCTGCTGTTCGTGGAAGCCGGCCCGCAGCTCGTGCCGATTGTCCGGCGGACGCCCCCCAGGTATGAGCGCGCCGCGTCTGAACTCGCCTGGACGGCCTCAGCAAGGGAGGAGTGAAATGGAGAACGCACCGCGTCCCGTTCACATTTTCCTCGTCGAGGACAACCCTAGCGACATCGAGATCACACGGAGGGCGCTCCAGAAAAGGCGAGTGACGGATGAGCTAACCATAGCGCGAGACGGTCAGGAGGCTCTCGACATCCTATTCGGCCACCAGAACGACCACGTGCCCCCGCCCGGCCTGATCCTCCTCGATCTCAACTTGCCGAAAGTGGACGGCCGCGAGGTGCTGGAGAAGATAAAGAGTGACCCCAAGCTCAAGCGCGTCCCCGTAATCGTTCTGACGGCATCGACCCGTGAGGAGGACATCGCCCGCTGCTATGACTTGGGGGTCAACACCTTCATCTCCAAGCCGGTCCGGTTTGAGGATTTCATTGAGGTGGTGACGACGATCAAGGAATACTGGACCGTCATCGCTACGCTGCCTCCGGTGGAATGAAGCACTGAGAAAGAGGGATTTCCGCGTTGGCTAAGGAAATAGTTCGGGTGCTATTCGTCGAAGACAACCCGCACGACGTGGAGATCGTCCGGCGAATGCTCGGCAAGTACAACCGCGCCGACTTCAGGGTCGTCTCCGCGGGCACAACGAAGGAGGGCAAAGAAGCGCTGAGAAAGAAGCCCTTTGACCTGATACTCCTGGATTACATGCTCCCGGGCGAGGATGGCCTCAGTTTTCTCCGGCGCCTCCAGAGCCGCAACGATGTCCCTCCCATAATCATGCTCACCGGCCGGGGAGACGAACGCGTCGCCGCGCGGGCGATGCAGTGGGGTGCATACGACTACTTCCCCAAGAGCGCCATTACCTCAGAGGTCCTGGGCCGCGCCATCCATCAGGCCCTGGAGAAGTTCCGCATTGCCGACCAGCTGGAAGGTGCCAAGCACTTCATCTATAACCTCGCCGCTGCCGTGGAGGCCAGGGACTCCGCTACAAGGGGCCACCTCCGTAGGATGGTTCAATACACGGTTCGGCTGGGCCGGGCCCTGGGCCTGGACGACCATCAGCTGATGCTCCTCAAGTACGGCGCCATTCTGCATGACATCGGAAAGGTTGCCGTGGGCGAGGCTATCTTGGATAAGCCCGGTCCGCTGACTAAGGCCGAGTGGCAGCAGATGCATCTGCACCCGGTTATCGGCGAGAGGATTTGCACCGCTCTCAGGTACGGAGACGAGGTCGGCTCGATAGTCCGGCATCACCACGAGCGCTGGGATGGGAAAGGCTACGCAGAGGGGCTGGCAGGGGAGAAGATACCGTTCCTGGCCCGCGTTGTCAGCGTGATCGACGCCTTCGATGCGATGTTGTCTGACCGCCCCTATCGCGAGGCCCTGCCCCTTGATGAGACGATCCGCCGGCTAGCGGAGGGTGCGGGAACGCAGTGGGACCCCCATATCACGCGGGGGTTCTTGGACCTCGTACAGCACGAGGATCCCGGTGCAAGCGAGGAGTAAGCGAAAGGCAAACAGATGCAGTACGTCCTTAGGCTCTGCGTGACTGGTGACACCGCCAGCGGTGCGACGAAGCTCTGAGAAGGAGGGATTGCCGCGATGGCAAAAGAAACGCTCCGGTTGCTACTTGTAGAGGACAGCCCGCAGGACGTGCAGATCGTCCAGCGCATGCTGGAGGGATACAGGCGCGCCCACTTTGAGCTTGCCTCGGTGGGCTCAACGAAGGAATGCGAAGATGCGCTGAAGGAGAAGGCCTTTGACCTGATACTCCTGGACTATATGCTTCCAGATGAAGATGGCCTCACTTTTCTCCAGCGTCTCGACACCGCTGACCTCCCTCCGATAGTCATGCTCACCGGTCGGGGCGACGAACGCATCGCCGTGCAGGCGATGCAGTGGGGCGCGTACGACTACTTCCCCAAGAGCTTCATTACCTCAGAGGTCCTGGGCCGCGCCATCCATCAGTCTCTGGAGAAGTTCCGCATTGCCGACCAGCTAGAGGGCGCCGAGCAGGTCCTCTTCACCCTCGCCGCCGCCGTAGAGGCCAAGGACGTCACCACAGAAGGCCACCTCCGTAGGATGGCCCACTACGCGCTTCGGCTGGGCCAGGCTCTGCGCCTGGACGAGCAT
>Ga0315537_1003669_pt1 | contig 11367 bp, 6 predicted proteins | sample SalMarSW160270MG_FD_203091 | JGI IMG/M metagenome (GOLD analysis project Ga0315537, IMG submission 203091) | Salt marsh sediment microbial communities from the Plum Island Ecosystem LTER, Massachusetts, United States - Salt Marsh Sediment SW1602-70 ... | reverse complement strand
TCGCTGCCAGGGCGGATGCGACAAAGGCTCGCGGCTTAAAATTCCCCTATAATATCGTCTACCGCTGGATACTGCCCCGCCGGACGCTTTTCGGCTGGGTGGTCCGCTTTGCCTCCTGGTTTCAGGGGATTTTCCTGCCCAAGACCGAGGGTACCGTCAGGCACCTATCTATGTTCCTTTCGGCGCTGGGCAAGGGGAGGAATATACCTCAGATTGCCCCCAGGTTCTTAAGGCAGTCGGTTCCGGTGGTAAATAAACCGCCTGACGGCGTTAAGACCAGGATGACGGTGGGCTATTTCACCGGCTGTATGACCGATTTTGTCTTTCCTGAACTGGGTAAGCATATAATTGACTTCCTGACCCGGAATGGGGTGGAGGTAATAGTGCCCCGGGAGCAGGGGTGCTGTGGGGCGCCGGTGTTTCTGGGGGCGGGTGATTTTGACACCGGCCGGAAGATGGCTGATGCCAATGTTAAAGCATTTGAGGACCTGGACTATGTTATCTCCGATTGCGCCACCTGTACCTCGGCGCTTAAGGATTATACCAAGTTTCTGGCCGATACCCCGGAGAGAAAAGAGGCTTACACCAAGTTTGCCGGCAAGGTAAAGGATATTTCCCAGTTTCTGGTTGATGTGCTGAAGCTGCCGGCATCGGCTTATAAACCTTCGGCTGAAGCTAAAGGCAAGAAAGTTACCTGGCACGACCCCTGTCATCTTAACCGGCATCTGGGTATAACCAGCCAGCCCAGACAGATTATAAAGTCCATACCAGATATAGAATACGTTGAGATGCCCAATGCCGACCGGTGTTGCGGTATGGCCGGGTCATTTAGCATGTACTATTATGACCTGTCCAAGCAGATTGCCGACAAGAAAGTAGAGGGAATTAAGTCCACCGGGGCTGATATTGTCGCCAGCAGCTGCCCGGGCTGTGAGATTCAGCTGATTGACAGCCTGCTACGGAACGGGGTGCCGGTAAAGGTGATGCATATTATGGAGCTGCTGGCCTGAAGCGGCTATTTGACCGCCTTTCGGCAGGCCTCGTAGCCCAGGTCAAAGGCCTTGATATTAACCGGAGCCAGTTTAGCCGGGAAGCGCTCTTTTATAATTTCCTTTATGGTGGCTATTTTTATGGGGAGTTGCTCGGTGCCAAATAACGCTCCCAGCATCACGACGTTGGTGGCCAGGCGACTTCCCGCTTCTTGAGCAGTTTTAGCCGCATCCAGCTGGACTATCCTGCCTGAAGCTTTGCTCAATTGCCCTAGGATTTCTTCCAGGCTGGGGTAGCTGCTTTCACCTATGGAGACGGTGAAGGGGACGGTTACCGCCTTATTAACCAAGACCAGGCTGGACTTTGATAGATAGGCGATGTTTCTCAGTGCCTCCGAGGGTTCCATTCCGACCAGGACATGACACTTGCCGGTGGGGATAAGAGGGCCGTAGACCTCGTCTCCAATCCTGATGGCGCTGGTTACCGAGCCGCCCCTGACCGCCATCCCCAGTATCTCCGAGCCTCTGACCCTTAAGTTATCGGCAACGGCTGCCCGTCCCAGCAGCTCTGACATCAGAATTACCCCCTGTCCGCCAACCCCGGTGATTAATATATTAGATTCTTTTACCATTCCCTTTACTCCAGTACTATCGCTTTGTAGGGGCAGACCTGAGCGCAGAGCCCGCAGCCGGTGCACAGCGAGCTGTCGATTACCGTCTTAGCCCCTTCTTTCATTATGGCCGGACAGCCCAGCAGTTCGATGCAGGCGTTGCATTTTTCGTTGCATTTGTCCTGGTCTACGCAGTATGGGGTAGTCTCTTCCTTGCGTTTTTTCTTCTCCCTCTGCTCGATTATGGCGCAGAGCCTCCGGCTGACGACGACGGCCGGTCCGGGAAATCTTATCGCTTTTTCAATAGTATCGGTTGCCTCTTTCAGGTTAAAGGGGTCAACGACCTCGACGAACTCTACTCCGCAGGCTCTGGCTATCTCCTCCGGCTTGAGCATAACGGTCTCATCGCCCATAGCCGTATAGCCGGTGCCGGGGTGGGGCTGGAAGCCGGTCATGGCCGTGGCTGAGTTGTCCAGTATTACCATGGCTATATTGGCCTTGTTGTAGACGGCGTTTACCATGGGTGGTATGCCGGAGTGAAAGAAGGTGGAGTCGCCCAGGTGGGCTACTATCGGTGCTTCCACCACATGGGCGAGACCACAGGCAATGCCGAAGCTGCCGCCCATACAGATGATGGTGTCTGATGCCTCCTGCGGCGGGTTGTAGCCCAGAGCATAGCAGCCGATGTCACCGGGGTAGATGGGCTCTATATCTTTGCCGTAGTCTCTGGCTACTCTCCGCGAGGCTACCTTGATGGCGTGATGGGAGGCCCGGTGGGGACAGCCGGGGCATAACGCTGGCGGTCTCCAGGGCAAAAGCGGGGCTGTTTCCTGCTCCAGTTTGTCTATACCGGCGAAGTCCACCGGCATCTTGGCTTTGGTTAGCTTAGCGACAGCCTCGGTGACCTTTCTGGTGGATAGCTCCCCAATCCGGGTCAGCCGGTCTTTGCCGTGAATCTTGACCGGCAGGTTGTGCTCTCCGACGATGGCTTTGACGTGAAGCTCAACAAAGGGGTCGAGCTCTTCGGCTACCAGCACCTCTTCTACCGAGTTTAGCAGTTTTAGTACCAGCTCTTCGGGGAGGGGGTGGGGGGTGCCAATCTTTAGTATGGAGACCTTGTCCTTAATCCCCAGCCAGTTTACCGCCTCCAGGGCGTAGCTGTAGGACAGGCCGCAGGCGATAATGCCCAGTTTGGCTCCGCTGGTCAGCTTTAGCTGATTATAGGGTAGCGTGTTTACCGCTTTCCTTATTTTTTCAAACCTCTCCAGCATTAGGGGTTTGTTTATTCTGGCTTCACGGGGGGTGTAGACCAGCCGGGTGCGGTCTTTGATAAATTGCCCCTTTCTTCTTTCCCGTGATATCTCTCCCAGGGTAATATCGCTCCGGGCGTGGCCTATCCTGGTTACCGAGCGGAGCATGAAGAGTTGCCCGAACTGCTCGGAGAGTTTGAAGGCGTCGGCCATCATGTCTTTGGCTTCCTGGGCTGAGGAGGGCTCAAGTACGGGAATATAGCCCTGTTCAGCAATATAACGGTTGTCCTGTTCGTTTTGTGAACTCCAGGCCGATGGGTCATCGGCGGAGAGCAGGACCAGCCCCCCTTTGGCGCCGATATAGCCGGCTGTCATCAGCGGGTCGTGAGCTACATTTACCCCGACATGTTTCATCGAGGCCATGGCTCTTACCCCGCAGATTGAGGCGGCCAGGGCAACCTCAAAGGCTACCTTTTCGTTGGTTGACCACTCCACGTACATCTCAAGCTCTTTGGCCACCCCGGCTAGGGTCTCCGTTATCTCGCTGGAAGGAGTACCGGGGTAGGCGGCGGCCACCTGGACGCCGGCCTCAATCGCCCCCCTGGCTATGGCCTCATTGCCCAGGACAAAAAGCCGCTGGCCGGGGGCATCAGAGCTTACGGTTAGTTCTTTCAAGGTTAGCCTCCTAAATGAGCGTATGGGGGTATCATTCAATAAACCAGCCATAGGAAGTATAACTGATACTGGGGATGCAATCAAGAATTCGTGCTCAAACTTGTTGTGCTTGGGGGCAAATGGTAAAATTTAATAGTAGAAGGGTACCGGGAGAAGAATGTCTTTAGATAGTATTGTCGTTAAAGGGGCTCGTGAACACAACCTCAAGAATATTGATGTGGTTATTCCCCGGGATAAGCTGGTGGTTATCACCGGCGTCTCCGGTTCGGGTAAGAGCTCATTGGCCTTTGATACCATCTACGCCGAGGGGCAGCGCCGCTACGTTGAGTCGCTATCGGCCTACGCCCGCCAGTTTTTGGGCAGGATGGAAAAGCCCGAGGTAGATTATATTGAGGGCTTGAGCCCGGCTATCTCTATTGACCAGAAGGGCCCCAGTAAGAATCCGCGCTCTACGGTGGGTACGGTGACCGAGACCTATGATTACCTGAGGCTGCTTTTTGCCCGTGTTGGTCATCCCCACTGCCCCAAGTGCGGACGGGAGATTACGGCGCAGACAGTGCAGCAGATTGTTGACGCTATTCAGAACCTCCCGGCGGGCAGCCGTATTATGATTCTGGCGCCGCTGATAAGAGACCGCAAGGGTGAGTACCAGACGGTTTTTGATGATTTGCGCAAGGCGGGCTATGTCCGCGTCCGTGTTGACGGCGAGATTCGTGAACTGTCTGATGAGTTCCAGCTGGATAAATATAAGAAGCACTCCATTGAGGCGGTGGTGGACCGTTTGGTGGTGGGGCAGTCGGGGAGCCAGAGCCGTATTGCCGACTCGGTAGAGACTGCCCTAAAGCTGGGGGCGGGGGTGGTTTTGGTGTCTATTACTGACGGTGAGGAGCTGCTCTTTTCGGAGCAATTTGCCTGTGTCCACTGCGGCATTAGCCTGGGTGAGATTGCCCCCCGGACCTTTAGCTTTAACAGCCCTCATGGTGCCTGCCGTGACTGCTCCGGCCTGGGGTATAAACAGGAGATAGACCCGGAGCTGGTGTTGAACAAAGACCTCTCCATTATGCAGGGCGCCATCCGCCCCTGGCAGTTCCATACCTGGTACTTCTACCGGCTGGAGCCTATGGCCAGGACTCACGGTATTTCGCTGGATAAGCCCCTGAAGGAACTGAGCAAGGAGCAGCTTAATCTGTTGCTCTATGGGGAGGGTGGTGAGACTAAGTATTACCGCAACCGCTTTGGCCGGCTGAGGCGGTATGGCGACGGTTTTGAGGGCATTATCCCGACTATGGAAAGGCAGTACCGGGAGACGGAATCGGAGAACTCGCGGGTTAATATCGAACGCTATATGGTGCTGACGCCCTGCCCTTCTTGCCAGGGTAAACGGCTTAAACCGGAGTCTCTGGCGGTGACCATCGGCGGTAAAAATATCATGGATGTTACTGCTCTCCCTGTCACCCAGGCGCTGGAGTGGGTAGCCGCTATCGGCGGCAACGGCAAAAAGGCAGTGCTTAACAAGCGGGAGAAGCTCATTGCCAGCCAGATTATTAAGGAGATTCAGTCCCGCCTCGGCTTCCTCAAGGATGTGGGCCTGGATTACCTTACCCTGGACCGTTCTGCGGCTACCCTGGCCGGTGGAGAGGCACAGCGCATCCGGCTGGCAACCCAGATCGGCAGCGGGCTGATGGGGGTGCTTTATATCTGTGATGAGCCGACCATAGGCCTGCACCCCGCCGACGACTTCCGCCTGATTGCGACATTAAAACGGCTTAAAGAATTGGGTAATACCATACTGGTGGTTGAGCATGATGAGGCTATGATGAGGGCGGCTGACCATATTATCGATATGGGGCCCGGGGCCGGGGAGCACGGGGGGTGGATTGTGGCTACCGGCACTCTGGACGATATTATGAATTGCCCCGAATCAAAAACCGGGCAGTATCTCAGTGGGGCCAAGCAGATTCCCCTGCCCGCCGAACGCCGCCCCGGCAATGGCGGGGAGATAATAATCAAGGGGGCGAGGGAGAATAACCTTAAAGGTATAGATGTCCGCATTCCTCTGGGCAAGTTTGTCTGCATCACCGGGGTTTCCGGCAGCGGCAAGAGCACCCTTATTGATGATATTTTGTACAAGAAGCTGGCCCACCTCTTCTACCGGGCACGGGAGAGGGCGGGCGACTGTGATGATATCACCGGTGTTGAGCATGTTGATAAAGTAGTTAATATCGACCAGTCGCCTATCGGGCGTACCCCGCGCAGCAACCCGGCCACCTATACCGGCACCTTTACCCCCGTCCGTGAGCTTTTTGCCACTGCTCCCGAGGCTCGGATGAGGGGCTATCCTCCGGGGCGGTTTTCGTTTAATGTTAAGGGCGGGCGCTGCGAAGCCTGCCGCGGGGAGGGGTATATTCAGATTGAGATGCAGTTCCTGCCCGATGTCACCGTTCCCTGTGAGGTGTGCAAGGGGAAGCGTTATAACCGGGAAGCCCTGGAAATCAGGTTTAAGGGTAAGAATATTGCTGAAGTACTGGATATGACCGTGGAGCAGGCGCTTGCCTTTTTTGACCATTTCCCCAAGATAAAGAATAAACTGGCGACGATGCGGGATGTGGGTCTGGGATATATCCGTCTGGGGCAGCCGGCGCCTACCCTCTCCGGCGGTGAGGCGCAGCGGGTTAAGCTGGCTACCGAGCTGTCGAAGCGCTCTACCGGCCGGACACTCTATATCCTTGACGAACCGACCACCGGCCTTTCTTTTGAGGATGTAGCCGCGTTGCTAAGGGTACTGCAGCGCCTGGTTGATGCCGGTAATACCGTGGTGGTCATTGAGCACCACCTGGATGTGATTAAGAATGCTGACCATGTCGTTGACCTTGGGCCGGGGGCGGGTGATAAGGGTGGCTATGTGGTCGCTACCGGCACCCCTGAGCAGATTGCTAAGGAGAAATCTTCAGCTACCGGCCAGTATTTGCGCCGGGTGTTGTCTAAAGACGAGGATATGAAGTATGCTTTGACCAGTTGATTACTGGCTGGTAGGGCATTTCTGTTGTCTTGAGTACATACTAGAATTGAGCTTGTTGTGCCTGAACGGGAAGTTTCGAATGTGACTGTTACCAAGAAGCCAGGCTTTTTCTATGGCTATGTTATCGTTTTGATTGGCTTCTTTATCATGCTATTAATGTACGGCGCTTTTTACACCTTTGGCGTTTTTTTCAAACCGCTGTCTGCAGATTTTGGCTGGACACGGGCCACAACTTCAGGAGCCTACTCGCTAGCTATGTTTCTGAGTGGCCTTCTGGCTATTGTTATGGGTAGGCTTAATGACCGGTTTGGCTCCCGTATTGTGGTGACACTCTGCGGCTTCCTTTTGGGTCTGGGCTATTTGTTAATGTCACAGGTCAGTACTATCTGGCAGTTGTATCTCTTCTATGGGGTAGTGATAGGTGTAGGTATGGGTGGTGCCTTTGTACCCATGCTATCTACAGTAGCCAGGTGGTTTGTTAAAAGGAGAGGCATAATGACCGGTTTTGTGGTCGCTGGCATAGGTATCGGCACAATGATTATCCCTCTAGTGGCTAATTGGCTCATCGAAAGCTGGGACTGGAGCACTGCCTATATTGTAATCGGTGCTTTTGTTTTTGTTTTTATTATACTGGCGGCCCAGTTCTTGAAGTTTGACCCTGGGCAAATGGGGTTGTTGCCCGATGGGGAGAGTGGGGAGGGGATATTGGATTTACATGGCCGGGAATCTTCTCTTCGAGAGGCAATGGGTAACTGGCAGTTGTGGGTGCTTTTCGCTATATTATTCTGCTTTGGCTACTGTTTGAATACTATCATGGCTCATATTGCCAACCATATCACCGATCTGAGATTTTCAGCTACAGTTGCTGCCGGTATTCTGGCGCTTATCGGAGGATTAAGCATTGCGGGCAGGCTTGTGACCGGTATCATTACCGATAGGTTGGGTAGCAAGCCGCCGCTTATCATAAATCTTATCCTGATGTCGGGCATTTTGTTTTGGCTGGTATTGGCCGGGGAGTTGTGGATGTTTTACCTGTTTGCCGTTATTTTCGGTTTCGCTTACGGCGGATTAGCGGCAATGGAATCGCCAATAGTTGCTGATTTATTTGGTTTGAGTTCACACGGGGTTATCATGGGGGTTGCTGCGTTTGGCTTCACTGCTGGTGGGGCGATTGGGCCGGTAGTCGCCGGTCGTATATTTGATGTATTTAATAGCTACCAGATAGCATTCCTGGTTTGCGCTGTGGTGGCTGTTTCAGGTATTGTACTGGCGTGGCGACTAAAACCACCGGTCAGTATTTGCGCCGAGTGTTGCATAAAGATAAAGATATAGAGTATGCTTTTAGGGGATAGCATTTTAAGCCCGGTAGTAAAGGGGGCGAGGGTGACCCGAGAAGAAGCTCTGGACTCGATAAAAGCCAATATCGAGAATGCTAACACGATAAAGCATATGCTGGCTACCGAGGCTATTATGCGGGCTTTAGCCAGGCGCTTCGGCGAGGATGAGGAGGAGTGGGGGCTTACCGGCCTGCTGCATGACATTGATATGGAGCTTACCGAGGGGAATATGAGTACCCATAGCCGGCTGGGGGCTGATCTTGCCAGGGAGCTTGGCGCCAGCGAGGCGATGGCTCACGCCATTCTGTGTCATAATCAGGCCCACGGCATTCCCATGGAGAATAATCTGGATAAAGCCCTGTGCTGCGCCGACCCGCTGACCGGCTTAATCATTGCCGCCGCCCTGGTGCGGCCAGATAAAAAATTGGGTGGGGTTGAGGTGAGGTCAGTGAGGAAGAAGTTTAAGGAAAAAAGTTTTGCTGCCGGCGCCAACCGGGAGCAAATTGCCCAGTGTGCTGAGCTTGGGATTGAGCTTGACCAGTTTCTGGAGCTGGGGCTGGAGGCGATGAAGAAGATTGCCCCGAGCCTGGGGCTTTAGGTCAGCTCACCTCAATGGTTGAGCCCTCAGCGGTCTTGATAACATCAATGCGGGTGGGGAAGGCGTCCCTCATTTCCTCCATGTGGGTAATGACCAGTATCTTTTCAAAGTCGTCCTGAATTGAGTTTATGGCTTCTTTAACCTTTTCTATGCCGACGACATCCTGTGTGCCGAAGCCTTCATCTATAATCAGGGTGGGCAGCGGCGCCCCGGCCCTTCTGGCCAGCAGCTTGGACAGGGCAATACGGATGGCAAAGTTAATGCGAAAGGCTTCCCCACCGCTGAACATTTCGTAGTTCCGTGTTCCCAGTTCATCAGCAATTTTGATATCCAGGGTCTCTTGCAGGTCTCCCTTCTTGGTCTCTCTCTGGGTTTCAATCTTGACGTGCATCCGGTTATCGGTCATCCGTCCCAGCAGACGGTTGGCTTCGGCTTCAATTTCAGGGAGCGCCATCTCAATGAGCAGGGCCTGTATCCCCTTTTTGCCGAAAGCCTGAGCCAGTTCTCTATAGATTTTTTCCTCTTTTGACGCTTGACCCAGCAGTTTGCCCTTTTCCTTCTGTTTTGCCTCCAGCTCAGCACAGCGCTCCAACTTTGATTTTGCCTGCCAGGCCAGCTCCTGGGCTTGCTTTTGCTGAGCGGCCAGCGCCTGGTATTCGGTCTCTGCCTGGGTTAACTCAGTGGTTAGCTGGGGTAGGATTTCGAGCGCTTTGTTTAACTCCTGGCTTTTCTGGTGGTCAGCCTCCAGTCTCTGGCGCAGCTCCAGGCTGGCTTCCTCGGCCTTACGGGCTGATGCCCTCTCTTGACTCAAGAGCCTATCGGCTTCTTCCAGTTTCCGCTTGGGGTTCTCGTACTGCTCTAGCTCGGTGAGGCGGTGGCGAACCTGCTCATGCTGCTCTGAGCCGTAATCGAGCCGGGCTGTTTCCTGCTCGACACGGGCTAACGCCTCCTGCTCGGTAGCGGCGAAGTCCTTGCTGGCCAGGCGCTGTTCGATTTCGTTAAGGCCCTCCCTTGCCTGCTTTAGCTGGTTTTCGGCGACCTGGGCTTCACTAATGCCCTGCTTCAAGAGGCTGGCCTGGCTCTGCAATGAGGCTTTATCCTGATTTAGCCTGGCTTCCAGCGGGGATATCTCGCTTTCCAGCGCCTCAAGCTCTGTTCTTTTGCCGGCCAGTTCAGCCTGGCTTGACTTCAGCAGGTCAGCTTTACTATTTTTATCTTTAGTGTATTTGGCTTCAATCCGTTGTAAGCCGTCGGCGCCCACCTCGGTCTCACACAGGGGACAGGTAGCCCCCTCCTGGTGGGTCAGTAAATCGAGCTTTTCCGCTATCTCCTTTATCTCTTTCTCCAGGCGGCTCTGGCCGGACTCCAGATAGTTTAGCTGCTTCCGTAGCTCCTGTCCGGCTTGCTTTTTCTGGCTTATCTCCGCTTCCTGCTCGGCCAGCTTTTGTAAGCGGGCTTCCGCCTGCTGTAGCTCGGTCTTGAGATGGGGTAGCTTTGCCACCTTTGCCTCCAGGTCGGTGATTTTGCTCTGGGCTAGTTTGTGTTCGGTAATCAGGCCTGCCTGCGCCCGTTCAATGGCCATCTCCAGCTGGCTCTTTTTCTCCCTTAGTTTGACCAGTAGCCCCAGCTTCCGGTTCAGCTCCTCATTTTGCCGGCGGGCTTCGGCAAGCTGGTTATAGCCCTCTTCTATAGACGAGCGCTGGGCGATGAGCGCCTCGTGTTCTTTGATGAGTGCTTGGTTCTCTTTAATTTCCTGCTGGCGGCGCTCCAGTTCTCTTTGGGTGGCGGTTATATGTTCCTCAAGCTGGGTTAGCTGCTGCTTCTTGTTTTCCAGCGCCTCCTTTTTCTGCCTCAGACTGTTGAGCTTTGATTCTTGGGCGGTTATTTGTTTATCAATCTGAGTCAGCCCCGCCTGCGCCTGCTCCACCTCAGCCTCATAGACGGGCTTTTGGGCCAGCTCCTGGCTAATCTCCTCAATAGCGCGGTCAAGCTGCTCTTTTTCCATCTCCTGCTGTCTGGCACGGTCTTTAGCCGCTTCCTCAAGCTGGTCATAGACGGAAAGCCCAAGGATATTGCCCAGTACCTCCTTGCGCTTGGCCGGGGGCTGATTGGTGAACTCGTCGGCGTGACCCTGCCTGAGGAAGGCGCTGTTAATGAAGGTGGCGTAGTCCATATGGAGGGTATCGATAATCTTCTGCTGGGTCTGGGTTATGCTGTCGGCGCTGATGGACTTGAAGCTGCCGTCGCTGGCTATCTGGAAATCCAGTATGGTTTTCCCCGAGCCTGCCTGCCGTTTGGGTCTGGAGTGCTTGCGGATGATGCGGTAGGACTGCCCGCCCACGGCGAAGTCGAACTCCACCTCCGTTTCAGTCTGACCCTGGTGAATGAGGTCGTCATCGCTCTTGGCTCTGGTCTTGCCCCAGAGCGCCCAGGTCATGGCGTCAATCAGGGCTGACTTGCCGTTGCCGTTGTCGCCGGAGATGCAGGCGGTGTGGATGCCGTTGAAGTTGAGCGGGGGCACGTCGTCCCGGTAGGGCATGAAGTTGCGTATGGCCAGCCTGACGGGAATCATGGGGTTATTTTAGCACAAGTTGGGGGCGACAAAAATGGGGAAACAATTCAGGCGTGGTGGGAGGCTGGGATTTGTTTTTAACGTTATGGTAAGTAAACAGGGATTTTGGGGAAGGGTTGTTTGTTTTGGTTGCTCCGTTATGGTAACTACGATGGGATTTTGGGTGGATGATTATTTGTTTTTGTCCGCCGTTATGGTAAGTAAAAAACTCCTCTAGGCCAGGCCGCTTAAGATTTTGGCCCCCATCATGCCCAGCATGAAGCCGAGGGTGGCGCCTGTCGCCGGAGTCCAGTGGTTGCGGAGCTTGGCCATGGGG
>Ga0315537_1003668_pt1 | contig 11368 bp, 8 predicted proteins | sample SalMarSW160270MG_FD_203091 | JGI IMG/M metagenome (GOLD analysis project Ga0315537, IMG submission 203091) | Salt marsh sediment microbial communities from the Plum Island Ecosystem LTER, Massachusetts, United States - Salt Marsh Sediment SW1602-70 ... | reverse complement strand
CTCGCTCTCCAAGGTGGCCAAGGGAACTTTGGCGAGAACGCACCACCGGTAATGCGCGCTGCGGTCGAGGGTCCAGCGCGGGCCGGTGAACCCGCACTCATGGCCTGCGTCCGTCGCTGCCTGCGCCGCCGCCGTGTCCGCATACCATTGGCACATGCACAGCCGAAGATCCTTGGTGCGCGCGGCGGCCTCCGCCTCGACGGTCGCCTGGGTGGCACCGCGGCACCAGGTCCGGTGGGTGTCGATGTCCTTGAGCCATCGGTCCCCGTGGAAGTCGCAAGCGAACCGCTCTGCGAGCGCGGCGTCGTGCGCGGCTTCTTCCGCATAGCCGTCACAGAAGGAGGCCCCGGCGGCAGAGGCAATGCCGGGCGCGGCGAGAATGCTGAAAAGGACGAATCCAAGGCCTAAATGGTACATGGTTGGGTGTCATAAGGTGTTTCCACCGTCGCGGGAACACTGGGGTCGGCGCGGCCTATCTCTGCTACGTCTGTGACGGGCAGCGCAAACGAGGACGTATCATGATCTCCAAAACGAGCTGGTTCGCGCGGTTCGCGCAACACGTTTCACATATCACCGGCCGGCCTGGTGCCTTTATCGCCGCTCTCGCCGTCATCGTGGTGTGGGCCTTCTCAGGCCCGTTGTTCGCTTACAGCGACACATGGCAACTCGTCATCAACACGGGCACGACGATCATCACCTTCCTTATGGTGTTCGTCATCCAGAACACGCAGAACCGCGATACCGCCGCCATGCACATCAAGATCGATGAGCTGATCCGAGTCACCTCGCGGGCCCGAAACATCCTCATCGACCTCGAAGAGCTCGACGAGAAGGATCTCGAGCATCTGCGGAAGGAATTCGAGTGGCTTGCGGAGGAGGGGCGGCGAAGGGCCCACAGCACCGGTGAGCTGCCCCATGCGAAAGTCGCGCGAAAAAGGCCGGCGCGGTCGGCGCCACGGAAGCAGTCTTGAGATGAGCGACAAAGACCGAACCAACGGGGCGGCCAAAGCGCTGCCGAAGCGCTTCTATAAGGACGTCGCCGTCAGCGAGGAAGGCGGCCGCGCGGGACTTGCTCTCGATGGCAAGCCGGTGCGCACGCCCGGCAAGGCGCCGCTCGCGGTGCCGACCAGGACGCTCGCCGAGGCCATCGCCGAGGAGTGGCGCGCCCAAGGCGCTCACATCGACCCGCGGACCATGCCGCTCACCAAGCTCGCCAATTCGGCGATCGACGGCGTCGCCGGGCGCGCGCAAGCGGTCATCGACGACATCATGGCCCATGCGAACGCCGATCTCCTGTGCTACCGGGCAAGCGGCCCGGACGGGCTTCTCGCGGCGCAAGCCGCGCATTGGGACCCCATCATTGACTGGGCGAAGGACGTGCTTGATGCACCGCTCAACCTGGCCGAAGGCGTCGTCCACGTGGCCCAGCCCGACGCCTCCCTGGCCGCGATCCGCAAGAAGCTCGAAGGGCTCGATGCCTTCGCGCTCGCCGCGCTGCACGTGATGACGGCGCTGACCGGCTCGGCGCTGCTCGCCCTTGCCGTCGCCAAGAAGCGGCTCGACCCGGAGGCGGCGTGGGAGGCCGCCCATGTGGACGAGGACTTTCAGATCAGCCAGTGGGGCGAGGACGCCGAGGCCGAGGACCGCCGGGCGGCGCGCAAGCGCGATTTCGACGCCGCGGCGCGGACGCTCGACCTGTCGGTCCATGCTTGAGCCATTTCTTCTTGTCATTGCCCGGCTCGACCGGGCAATCCAGTAACCACAACTTTCCATGACACGAAGGATGGGGGTTACTGGATGCCCGCCTTCTAAATGTTTGCCGCGGGGTGGGCTTTTACAGCCTTGTCGCCCCTGGGTGCCGCCGCGCCGGAGGGGCTAGCGCCACTTGCCTCTTTTCCGCCCCATGCTATTCACCTTGGCAAAAGCGTCATCCGGGGAGCGGTCATGAAAGAAGTCGTTGAAGAGCTTGAGGTTCGCCGTACCAAGGCCCGCGCAGGCGGCGGCGAGAGGCGCATCGAGGCCCAACACAAGCGCGGCAAGCTCACGGCCCGCGAGCGGCTGGCGCTCCTCCTGGACGACGGCTCCTTCGAGGAGTTCGACATGTATGTCGAGCACCGCTGCATCGATTTCGGCATGGAGGAGACCAAGGTTCCGGGCGACGGCGTGGTCACCGGCTGGGGCACCATCAACGGCCGCGTGGTCTACGTGTTCGCCAAGGATTTCACCGTGTTCGGCGGCTCGCTGTCGGAAGCCCACGCCAACAAGATGATCAAGATCCAGGACATGGCTCTCAGGAGCCGGGCGCCGGTCATCGGCCTGTTCGACGCAGGCGGCGCGCGCATCCAGGAAGGCGTGGCGGCGCTCGGCGGCTATGGCGAGGTGTTCCTGCGGAACGTCTTGGCCTCCGGGGTCATCCCGCAGATCAGCGTGATCATGGGTCCGTGCGCCGGCGGCGACGTCTATTCGCCGGCCATGACCGACTTCATCTTCATGGTGAAGGACACCTCCTACATGTTCGTCACCGGCCCCGACGTGGTCAAGACCGTGACCAAGGAGGAAGTGACCGCCGAGGAGCTCGGCGGCGCCGTGGTGCACACCACCAAGTCGTCCATCGCCGACGGCGCCTACGAGAACGACGTCGAGGCCCTGCTGCAGATGCGCCGTCTCATGGACTTCCTGCCGTCGAGCAATCTCTCCGGCGTGCCGGAGCTGCCGACCCGCGATCCGTGGGACCGTATCGAGCCGTCGCTCGACACGCTGATCCCCGACCACCCGAACAAGCCTTACGACATCAAGGAGCTGATCCATAAGGTCGTGGACGAGGGCGATTTCTTCGAGATCCAGGAGACCTTCGCCTGCAACATCGTCACCGGCTTCGCCCGCATGGAGGGGCGCACCATCGGCATCGTCGCCAATCAGCCCATGGTGCTTGCCGGCGTGCTCGACGCGGACGCCTCGCGCAAGGCCGCGCGCTTCGTCCGCTTCTGCGACTGCTTCAACGTCCCGATCGTCACCTTCGTGGACGTGCCGGGCTTCCTGCCGGGAACGGATCAGGAATATGGCGGGCTGATCAAGCACGGGGCGAAGCTGCTCTTCGCCTTCACCGAGGCGACGGTGCCCAAGGTGACGGTGATCACCCGCAAGGCCTATGGCGGCGCTTACGACGTGATGTCGTCAAAGCATATCCGCGGCGACATCAACTATGCCTGGCCTTCGGCCGAGATCGCGGTGATGGGCGCCAAGGGCGCGGTGGAGATCTTGTATCGCGCCGAGCTTGGCGATCCGGAGAAGATCAAGAAGCGCATCGACCAGTATCAGACGCGCTTCGCCAATCCGTTCGTTGCCGCGGAGCGGGGCTATATCGACGAGGTGATCAGCCCGCACGGCACGCGTCCGCGCATCGCCCGTGCCTTGCAGATGCTGCGCAACAAGCACGTCGAGAACCCCTGGAAGAAGCACGACAATATTCCGTTGTAGCGGTCGCACTAGAGAGACGCGCTCATGGCTGAGTCGGTTTGGGTTGAAGAAGCGCCTGGCATTTCGGTTTGGCGCGCTGAAAGCGCCGTGGAGTTCCTCGAAGCGCTACGACGTTCCAAAGATCATTGGTGGGAAGGGACCCATATGCCCTGGGCCTTCCGCGGCCATGCTGACGAGAGTTGGCAGTTGTTGCCTTCCGCATGGCGCGACCGAAATCCAGTCATCGCTGCCGGGCGAAAAGAAGCTGCCCGAAGATTTGACCGCGTCAATCCACAACAGAGTTTGCACTGGCGTTTTGGTGACTTTATCACGCGTCCCGCTCACTTCGGGAATGACGAGGCGCAACTAAGGAGGCGCCTCACTATTGAGGCGACTGCTGAGTTGCTGCCTGTTTTTGACTTTCTCCTATCCTGTGATCGGCTTGGCCTAACGACCCCGGTCTTACATCTCCCAGTGGATTCAACGATGAATCCAGACTGGTTATTCGGTGAGGGCGATCCTCTCATCGGCGACGACTATTTTAGATTCTCGGACATCCCGCTCTACCTCGCGCTGGCCCAACACCATGGTCTGCCGACGCGGCTACTCGATTGGACTCTCGATCCAGTAAGTGCTGCGTTTTTTGCGGTCGAGGCCATTCACGCCAATCAGCCGGAGGCGGACATCGCAGTGTGGGCCTTGCATCGGCGCAGGGCCCCCCGCCGTGACAGGCCTGCCAGCTGCTTTCCCAGGGGCGCCTGGAGGGGGCGTAGAGGAAATTCGATCGACGATTGAGGTTGTCCGACCTCCTATGCGGGATAATCCCTATCTTGCGGCTCAATCTGGTCTGTTCACGTCGTTGCGAGCCTCAGGAATTGACTTCATGCAGAGAGGAGGGCGGCGTACGCGTTGGAGGAGTTCGTGGCTGAATCTGACGCCGCTGAGCCCATTTTGCGGAAGTTGGTGTTGCCCCGGCGGTTTGTTACTGACTTGGCAAAGATGCTCGAAAGGGAAGAAGTATCGCGTTCCCGATTAATGCCGACACACGATAATGTGGCGGCAGATGTTCGAAGGCGTTGGCTGCCAGCCCCAATCGCTGGCCAGTAATCGCCTCAATGCAAGTCGTCTGTTGTCTTGAGATGAGAGGCGCAGGGCGCGCTCTGCGGCGCTCGCTGATTGTAAGCGTTATTGAGCAGGAGCGTCCGCAGGCGTGAGGAAAGCGGCCGTAGATCCAGCCGGTCGTTGACGTCGCGGGATCGCTCACCTGCACCCACCTCTTGTCGCGTCCCGTCACCCGGACCTTGAGGCCGACTTCGGCGACCTTCACCGTCTCCGAAGTTTGCTGGGCCTTGGCGTGCATGTCGACGGGGGTCTTGGTCTCCCTGGCTAAGCGTCCGCAAGCGTAAGCCCCAGCTGGTCAAGTACAATCGCGAGTTGCTTATATACTGGAGCAGGATCGGATGCGTAAGGTGGCATGCGACCTTCGGCGGCTGCCGCGCGGGCGAGAACCTGTAACACGCTGGGAATAGCTTGTTCGGGAATGCCGCGAACCTTCGCACCCCGATAGTTGCTTAGCAAAGCCTGGATCGCCTTGGGTAAGCGTCGCTCATCTACACACCCACTGGCGGTCCGATAGGGTAGCTTCCACGTGCGCGGATTGTTGCTATCTCCGACGTAAGCAAAGCAGGTTGACGGCAGTTTGTATTTTGGGTGCAGAGGGGTGTCTGGAGTCTCGGTGACATTCTCGGGAGTGTGGGCTGGCACCTTTGGCCACTCTACGTCCTCCTCGGCCGGCCGATAGATGCCATGAACGCTGAGCCACCATAAAGACAACGGGACTTCTGGGTGTTCGAGGTCGAGCAGCACCCTATCCCTCAAGGTTCCCTGGACGATGTCGGCGGCGTAGAGAAAGCGGCCGTCGCTCGCACCGATGCATGGAATCTTCTGCTCGTCCGCGTATCGTCGCGCCTGCTCCAGGGCTCCTTCCAAGCTTTGTCTACCGGGCCACAGTGTTCCCGGGCGTTTTACCTCCAGCACAAAATACTTGGCGAGATTCTTCGTCAGGACGATATCTGCGAATCCAACTTGATAGGCGATATCTCCCTTGGACCAATCGAGCAGGCCGGTGAACAGGTCCTCCATGATCGCTTCGGCGACCCTCTCGGTTTCACCTCCGTGGCGCAGCCGATCGGCACGCGCCTGACGGAACTGTGTCCATCGGGCACTCATTCGTTCCGCACAACTCCGATAGGCGGCAAGTGCGCGAAATTCTGATTCGTCCATGCTACTTCTCGTGAGTGTTGACGCAATGCTACAACTAATGGCTCTTCCTTTTCCAGAGCGATGGAGACTGAGAACGGCCCGTCTTGACCCGCTCTTTTGAAGTGCGGACATGGCGCTTGACGGGCGAGACTTATCCCCGCCCTCCGAACCTGCGGTATCATGGCATCACCTCGTCCGTTTGAGGGGCGCGCTCATGAGGCGTCTTGATCGCGGGGCGGGGTGCGGCGCCTGCGGGCTTTCCTCGCAAGGAAGCCTCCGGCCGGCGCCGGAGCCATCCCCCGGGGCCACTAGGAGCCCCTGCCAGAAGCTGGCTGAGAGGTAGGCTCTTTTGGTGCGCTACCGCGCTTCGCGCTACTTGAGCGCGATTGCGGGAAACGCAGCGGAGAGTCACTGAAAAGCGGGGCCCCGCGCCGTAACCGTCGCGATTGGCGCGCCGCGAGGCGCCCGCGCATCTTCGGATGCGAGCCATTAGGACTTGGGGAACGGATATTGGGAGATGCGCTCAAGTAGGCCAGAGGCCGGTAGCGCAAATAAAGAGGCTCTTTGACAGCGCGCAGCACAAGCTGTCTGCGGCAACGACGACGCGTGCCTCCACGCCTTCGTCATTATCGCCTCGGCGAGCGGCGGCCGCCTAATCCACGGGATGATCGTCCACGCTCTCGGCCACGTCGCCATCGATGTCGGCGACGCTCGGCGGCGCGGCGCGCGCCGGAGCGCCATTCTCGTTCGGGCTGAGCGGCCGCGCGTTCTTCAGGAGCTCACCAATCCTTTCCAGCACGAGCCGCGTCGCGCTCGACATGTGCTCGATGCTTTCCGGGGTCGGGACTGGTCCGATCACATCGGAGTCGGCCGCTGCGGCCTGCTGCAACTTCGCCAGGCGCGCCTGCTCGGCAACCTGGACCGGGTGCGGGGCAAGTCCGGGAATGGTCGGGATGTGATCGGTGTGGTGCGCTGCCACCATGAAGTCGCGCCAGGCTTGGGCGGGGAAGCTGCCGCCGGTCACGCGCGCCATCGGCGAGAAATCGTCGTTGCCGAGCCAGACACCGGCAACGTACTGGCCGGTGAAGCCCATGAACCATGCATCGCGATAGTTCGAGCTGGTTCCCGTCTTGCCCACGCTGTTGGTGTAGTCGAGCTGCGCCCTCCGTCCGGTGCCGCGGGTGACCACGCCCTGCAGCATGCTGTTGAGGGTTTCGACCGCCTTTCGATCGAAGATCTGTTTGCGGGCCGGCTCGTCCTTGGCATGGGAATAGAGCAACGGGCCTTGCAAGGTGCGAATCTCTTCGATGCCGTAGGCTCGCGTCTCAAGACCGCCGCTGGCGAAGACGGCATAGTTGGTGGTTTGCTCGAGCGGCGTCATGCCTTGGTCGCCGAGCGCCAGGGAGCACGTCTTTTTCAGGCGGGTGATGCCGAGCTTCTCTATGGTGGCCATCACCTTCTCGCGCCCGACCTGGAGGGAGACCTTGACTGCGATGGTGTTGATCGACTTCGCCAGGGCGTCCTTCATCATCATGACGCCGCCATGGCCTCCGGAATAGTTCTTCGGCGACCAGCGGCCGCAACGGGCGCCGGCGCCGTTGATGACGGTGGTCGGCTTGTAGCCATTCTCCAATGCGGTGAGATAGACATAGGGTTTGAAGGACGAGCCAGGCTGGCGATACGCGTGTGCCGCCCGGTTGAACTGGCTCGTTCCGTAATCCTTGCCGCCGACCATGGCCCGCACCGGGCCGTCGGCTTCCATCACCACCATGGCGCCTTGCCCGAAATGGCGCCCTTTGCCCGACTTTGCGATCACGGGCTCGAGTGCATCCTCGGCCATCTTCTGCAGTCCCGGATCAACGGTGGTGCGGGCGACGAGAAGATGACTCCCTTGACCCTTCATCAGCCGCTGCACCTCCTCGAAGGCCCAGTCGAGGAAGTAATGGGGCGCGTCGGCGTCGGTGCGCTCGACGATCCTCGCCGGATTGAGACGCGCGCCATAGACTTGGCCCTCGCTCATGTAGCCGGCCTCGACCATGTTGCTCAGCACCTCGTTGGCGCGCGCGCGCGAGGCGGCAAGGTTGACATGCGGTGCGTAGCGGGTCGGTGCCTTGAACATGCCGGCGAGCATCGCCGCTTCGGCCAGGTTCACCTCGCGGATCGACTTGCCGAAATAATAATGGGCTGCCGCTTCAACGCCGTATGAGCCGCCGCCGAGATAGGCGCGATCGAAGTAGAGCTTGAGGATCTCGGGCTTCGAGTAATGGTTCTCGAGATAGACGGCGATGAACGCCTCCTTGATCTTTCTCGAGAGTGCCCGCTCGGGCGACAGGAACATGTTCTTGGCGAGCTGCTGCGTGAGCGAGCTGCCGCCTTGCACCACTTGATCGGCGCGGGCGTTCTCGGCGAGGGCACGGAACGTGCCCATGAGGTCGATACCGAAATGATCGAAGAAGCGTCTATCCTCGGTCGCCAGCGTCGCCTTGATCATGTGATCGGGAATTTCCGCAAGCGGCACCGAGTCGTCGCGCAACAGGCCACGTTTGCCGATCTCGTTGCCGTAGCGGTCGAGGAAAGTGACGCTGTATTCGTCCGAGAGGTTGATCTTGCCTTGGGCGACCTCGAAGGCGGGCAGCGCAAATGACAAGATCACCAGGAAGCCCGCCACGCTCAAGGTCAGCGTCTCACAGGCGAGCTCGTTGCAGGCGCGGGGGAAACCTTTGACCTCGAAACGTCCGAAAAACGAGGAGTAAGCGCTCCACCAATTGCGAAAGCCGATCCAGGTGGCGTAAAGGCCGGAATCGATCCAGGAATCGATTTTAAGCCAATCGATGAGCTTGCCGCGGCGATTGCCTTGTAGAAAGTCCCGCAATTTTCCCCCCGTCCTATACGAAAAATCCCGCCAGTTTGGCTCGCGCCGCTAGTTCGCAGACGGCTCCGCGGGTTTAAGGAAGCGGTCGTAGATCCACCCCGTCGTCGAGCTCTTGGGGTCATTGACCTGCACCCACCTCTTGTCCCGCCCTGTGACGCGGACCTTGAGGCCGCCTTCGGCGACCTTCACCGTCTCCGACGACTGCTCAGCCTTTGCGTGCATGTCGACGGCGGTCTTGGTCTCCATCCACTCGTCAGGCGCTTGCGCCGCTTCCGTCGCCGGACCCAGGCCATAGCCACCGTCATGGGGTTTCGCGGCATGCGGCGGCGCGATGGTCACGACCTTCACGGTGTTGACCTTGGGTGCGGACTCGTTGCCGGCTGCAGTCGACGGTCTGCGCAGTGGGGCCGGCGGTGCATCAGCGATCGCGCCGGTCACTTCGGTTGTCGCGACTTGCGCCTTGGGCATGCTTTCGACCGCAGCCGGTGTTGCCATCTGTTCCAAGGGAACGAAGCCGGCAGAGAGGGGATCATCGGTCGTCGCCACCTGGGGTGGAGCAGAGCTGATGCTCACCCGCGTCTCGGATTGCGACAGCACGGTGCCGTCCCCGGCCAGGAGTTCGAGACGCATGTCGGACGCGCCGCTCCGCGCCGGCAAGCGCAATTGCAAGCCGGCGATCTCGTCGGGACGCAGGCTCCAGCCGGTAACGCCATAGGGGCGGCCCTCCGAGAACGAGGCGCCTTGGGGCAGGGCGGTAATGGCAACGATGCTGCGCGCCGGAAGCGCGCCCGTGGCATCGATGGCGATGGGGAACCGAACGACATCGCCGGCATGGGCCGCGATCTTGGCCGGCGAGGAGAGGGCCACCTCGAGGGAGCTGGTCTCTTGCTTCGCGGCGTTCGCCACTGGAAGCGTTGACGATGGGCCGTTAGCGTGCGGCTGCATCAAGTCCGGCCACATCCAGACGGTGAGGATCGCCACCGGAACGAGGGCAAAGAGGGCCAGGGCCGAGAACAGGGCCTTTCGCGGTAGGCCGGACCGTCTCTTGGGGGCAGGCGCAACCGCCGGGTTCGGCGCTGGCGATTGCGGCGCGCTGCTCCCTTCCCCGTGCGGTTCGGCGAGGGACCGGGCCGCTGAGGCCAAGGCCGGCCTTGCAGGCGTCGATGGGGCTGCGCCGCGGAGCGGCTCGTCGAAGCGCTCAAGTAGCGTCGCAATATCCGGGGTCGAAGGGGTTGATCCGCCTGCGGGATGCTTTGGCGCAAGCCGCGCGGCCTCCTCCGTAAGGGGCGGCAATATATGAGCAAACTTCCGGGCGGCCGACGACTGCATGACTCTCTCTCCTAGCACCTATTGAGAGCGTGCCATTTTGATCACTGTCAAGAGTCATAATTAATCAACGAAAAGGGACAGGAATATGAGCTTCTGCCGCCGAAGCGAGCGGGCCGTTCGGTTCCTGTCCGATGGCGGCGCGCGTCGGCCTTAGGTAACGGCTTCTCGCGCCTGGGGATGATTGCCGGCCCGCTGCGGGAGAATGACAATCAGCGCGATGATCAGGCCCGCGAGCGCGGCGGAGGCGATCGGCCGGCTGAGCGCGAGCCCGCCATGGTTCAAAGGCTTGTCGAGGAAATCGCCCACCGTGGCACCGAGTGGGCGGGTCAGGATGAACGCGGCCCAGAACAACAGGACCCGCGACGTTTTCGTCCAGAAATAGGCCGCAGCGACAACGGCGAGCGCGGCGCCGAACAGGAGGGCCCCGCCTTCATAGCCAAGACCTGCGTCGGCGACCCAGTCGCCGAGGGCCGTCCCCAAGGTCTGAGAAAATGTGATGGCCGCCCAATAGAAAGCCTCAACCCGCGGCGTGCTGACCGTCTCCACCGAAACGGACCCCTCCGACCTGTGCCAAAGGCCGAGCACGGCCAATAAGCAGGAAAACAGGATGATGGAGCCCCCGGCATAACCGGTGCCGAGCGACCGGTCGGCGAAATCGGCCATGGTCGTTCCCACGGTCGTCGAGGCCACGATGGTCGCCCAATAGAGGAAAGGGTGGAATTTCTTGGCTGCAATCTGGAGCGCCACTAGAATGACCAAAGCGACGAGAAAAATCGCGGTTCCGGCGAGATAGCCGAAGTTCATGGTCATGGTGACCGTGTCGCCGCCAGTCTCGCCAAGGGTCGTCGCAAGAATTTTGATGATCCAGAAGCCGAGAGTGACTTCCGGCACCTTGGTTAAGGTGCCGCTGGTAACTGCGTTCATATTCCCTGCTCCTGGGCGTCCTGCGATTGACCGGCAACTAGAAGTGCCGCCCATGGCTACACCATGGCCGCAACATAAATTGTTCGTAATCTGATGCGAGGTTTGGGCAGATAGTCGCAGGCACGACAACATTCCCCTGTGAGTGTTGCCCGGCTGCCATTGCTGCGGCGCAGCGATTGGGATAACACATCGGCTTCAATCCCAGCTAACGAGGAACGAGATGCGTCTAGGCGCGGGTGGATGGCTTCTGGCCGGTTTGGTCGTGTTGGTGTCGCAAGTGGCGCTTGCCAGCAATTTTGCGCTCTCTCTCAAGAACTATTACGCCGAGTATGAGGTTGCCCTGCAATGCCAGCTGCAGGGGAAGCTTTCTACGGAGGATACCGACGCGGCCAAGACTGCGATCGCGAAGGTCGAGGCGTATTATTTGAAGCGGGACTCCAAGATCAAAAAGGACCACCTGCTGAAACTGGCCATCGCTGACAAGAACGAGGGCTTCAGGATCATGGCGCGCAGCGGCGACGATGG
>Ga0315537_1003662_pt1 | contig 11376 bp, 14 predicted proteins | sample SalMarSW160270MG_FD_203091 | JGI IMG/M metagenome (GOLD analysis project Ga0315537, IMG submission 203091) | Salt marsh sediment microbial communities from the Plum Island Ecosystem LTER, Massachusetts, United States - Salt Marsh Sediment SW1602-70 ... | reverse complement strand
GCGCTGGGATCGAGGAAGCCCATAAGGCCGGAAGAAAGACGGCGACCCATGCCATGGGCACTCAGGGAATTCTGAACGCTCTTCGGGCAGGAATTGACAGCATCGAGCATGGGGTGTACCTGGATGACGAGGCAGCCTCCTTGATGAAGAAACGGGAGGTCCCGCTCGTGCCTACCCTTGCGGCCCTCTATCACATCGAGGAAATGGGAACCGAAGGAGGAATACCCGCTTTTGCCGTGGAGAAGACCCTGAATGTGAAGCCGCATCACTTGAACAGCGTGCGGCTGGCAAGGGAATCGGGGGTGCCTGTCGCCCTGGGGACGGATGCAGGTACGCCTTTCAACCGGCACGGCCGGAACCTCACAGAAATGGTCCTCCTGGCGAGAAATGGGTACTCTCCTGCGGAAGCGCTTCAGTCAGGCACCCTGATTGCAGCTCGGGTTCTCGGCCTCGATGGAGTCCTCGGAACCGTGGAGGGAGGCAAACTCGCCGACCTCGTGGTTGTTGAGGGAAACCCCCTGGACGATATGGATATCCTGCTCAAGCCGGAAGCCGTAAACCTGGTGATGCAGGGCGGGAGGATCGTCAAGGGAAATGCTTAAACATATGTAAAAAGAGGAGGGTATCATGAGAAGGATCAGGAATTTTTCAATGACTATCGTTTTCACCATCCTGGCGTTCATTCTCGGATTCGGCTTTCTGAACGGCGAAGCAAAGGCCGATATCCCGGAGCTGATCATCGGTATCGGCGTAGACGCCGACACATTGAACCCCCAGGAGCAAACGACATCGATCTTCTTCACCATGTGCGAATTGATCTACGACACTCTATTTTACCAAACACAGGACATGAAGCTGGAGCCGCGCCTTGCAACCGGGTACGAGGTCTCCAAGGACGGCCTGACCTATACCATCCATCTGAGGAAGGGCATCAAGTTCAGCGACGGCACCCCTTTCGACGCCAAGGTCATGAAACTTACCTTCGACCGGGCCTTTGACCCAAAATTGAGGGTTCCGCTGCGCTCCCAGATTATCATGATCAAGGAGGTGACCGTCATCGACGACCACACCATCCAGGTCACACTCAAATATCCCTTCGCCCCGTTCGGCCCAACACTCTCCTTTGCCATCCTGAGCCCCATCTCACCTGCGGCCATCGAAAAGTACGGCGAGGATGTGCGAAAAAACCCAGTCGGCGCTGGCCCTTATGCCCTCAAGGAGTGGGTAGCGGGCGATCGGATCGTCTTGGTGCGCAACGAGAACTACTATGGCCCCAAGCCAACCGTGGCCAGACTGACCTTCAAGATTGTGCCAGAGACGGCCACCCGTGAGGCGATGCTCAGGACCGGACAAATACATGTCTGCTACAAACCGCTGCCCTCGGATGTGGCCTCGCTCAAGGCAGACCCGAACATAAGGTTGGAGATGCCCCTGGACACGAGAACCATTTTCATGGGCTTGAACTACCAGAAAGGGGTAACGAAGAATAAACTGGTCCGCCAGGCCTTCAACTACGCCGTGGATAAGAAAGCGATCGTGAAGAAAATCCTTTTCGACACGGCCTTGCCCATGGAAGGTCCCTGCTCCCCTATTCTCTTCGGCTACCACAAGATGGATCACCAGTATGACTACAATCCAACAAAAGCCAAAGAACTGCTGAAACAGGCCAACTTCGACTTCTCCCAGAAGGTCATGATGCGCACCCCCAGCGGCAGGTATCTCTTCGACAAACAGGTCTCCGAGGCGGTGCAGGCGTACCTCCAGGACATCGGTGTGAAGGTGGAGTTGAGAACCTATGACTGGCCGACTTACGTGGCCGGATTGCTCAAGCCCTTGGATAAGACTGAGCTGGAGGTCTTCCTTCTTGGTTGGGGCCCGCTGGTCCTTGACGCAGATATGGCCCTTTTCGGCCAATTCCACTCCAGCACCAACCCACCCAAGGGATTAGGTGCAGCCTTTTACAGCAACCCCGTTTACGACAAGGCCATAGAGGCAACGAGACTGGAGCAAAATCTCGAGAAACGGCTAGCGCTTTTCAAGAAGGCCTCCGAGATTGTCTGGGACGACTGTCCATGGATCTGGCTCCATACCGAAAAGTTTGTCATCGCTTACTCGAGCAAGATCAAGGGCCTGGTGGTCACCAGCACCGAGAAGTTCTACCCGACTTACGTGACCATGGAGTAAGCTTCTGTGAAACACCCGGGCGGGGCCTAACCCCCCGCCCGAGAAAGAGCAATAAGAAGTCATTTTATCTCTGCCTTTTGTGAGGTTAAAAACCTTTCTGGCCTGAGAGAGGGAAAATCCACCCTGAATTCTGTAGAATTGGGTATTGCGTGTGATTTAGACGAAAAATTTTCTTCGTGAAGTAACGTGTATAAAAAAGGTCATGCTCCAATACGTTATCAAACGCTTACTCTCCACAATCCCGGTCCTGATCGGGATATCCCTACTGCTCTTCTTTATGCTCAGGATGCTCCCCGGTGACCCGGCCCAGGTTTTGGCCGGCCAGATGGCCACCCAAGAAGACATATCGCTCATCCGTCACCAGCTCGGGCTCGACCGTCCAATCCATGTCCAGTACGCCTTTTTCTTAAGCCGCCTTGTTCGGTTCGACCTGGGCCGCTCGGCTCGGACCCAGAACCCGGTCACAGCGGAGATCTGGGCCCGGCTGCCGAACACGGTTCTGCTGGCGGTAGTAGCCGTTACCCTCGCCTGCATCTTCGGTATTCCTGCCGGCATCATTTCAGCGGTTAGGCCTTACACCTTGATCGACTATGTGGTGACATCTGCAGCCATTTTCGGCATCTCCATGCCCGTTTTTTGGCTCGGCCTGATGCTGGTCGTGGTCTTCTCGGTCATCCTCCAGTGGCTCCCAGCCGGTGGAACCGGCAGCTGGAAGCACGTCATCCTGCCTTCAGTAACCCTGGCCGCCTTCGTCGTCGCCTTCATCGCCCGGATGACCCGGTCGAGCATGATTGAGGTCCTCTCGCAGGACTACATGACCACCGCCCGCTCCAAGGGGCTCAAAGAGCGGGTAGTCATCATCAAGCACGCACTGAAAAACGCCCTCATTCCCATCATTACCGTGATCGGCCTCCAGTTCGGTCTCCTTCTGGGGGGTGCGGTTTTGACCGAGACGGTCTTCGCCTGGCCGGGCCTAGGCCGACTTATCGTTGACTCCATCCTGGGCCGGGACTACCCGGTGATCCAGGGCGCGATCCTTGTTTTCGGCCTCCTGTACATCTTTGTCAACCTGGCGGTCGACCTCTTCTACGCGTGGGTTGATCCGAGAATTCGCTATGACTGAGAAGGAAGGGCATATCAAATACGCAGGACAGTTCCGGAGAAGCTGGGCGAAGCTCAAGCGCAACAGGGCCGCCCTTTTCGGCGGCGTGCTCCTGCTCGCCTATCTCTTTACAGCCCTCTTCGCGCCCCTTCTTTACCCGGGCAACCCTTCTGCCCCGAACCTCATCAAGTCGCTGGAGCGACCCTCCCTTGAGCACCTGCTGGGCACCGACGAACTGGGCCGCTCGATCATGGGCAGGATTATCTACGGCTCCCGGGTCTCGCTGCTTATCGCAGTGGGGGTCATTGCAGTCGGGCTTCTCGTCGGCGTGCCTCTGGGGCTGGTCTCCGGCTACTACCGCGGCAAGGTCGATTTCATCATCCAGCGAGTGACCGATACGATGCTCGCCTTTCCCGGCTTTCTGCTCGCCCTGGCTTTGGTGGCCGTGCTGGGGGTGGGGCTCAAGAACACCGTCATCTCAATAGGCATCAGCATGGTGCCCATCTATATACGGCTGGTCCGGGGCTGTACCCTCTCGGTCAGGGAGGAGGTCTACGTCGAGGCGGCCAGGGCGGTCGGCACCCAGGATAGAGGCATCCTGCTCAGGCACATCCTGCCCAACGTCATGATCCCTATCACCATCCAAACCAGTCTGGGCATGGGCATGGCAATACTCTTTGCGGCGGGATTGGGCTTTCTGGGCATAGGCGTTCAGCCGCCCACCCCTGAGTGGGGGGCAATGCTCGGCTCAGGGCGGGTCTACCTGTTCTGCTCGCCCCACGTGGCTACCTTCCCCGGCATTGCCATCTTCCTGGCCGTGCTCGGGTTCAACCTTTTGGGCGACGGACTGCGCGACGCCCTTGATCCGAGGTTCCGCATATGAAGGACGAGGACAAACCGCTCCTCACCATCCGGGGACTTCACACCCTATTTCATACCCTGGACGGGACCGTGAATGCGGTCGACGGAGTGGACCTGGATGTGTATCTCGGAGAGACGCTAGGGCTCGTGGGAGAAAGCGGATGCGGCAAGAGCGTTACGGCGCTCTCCATCCTCCAGCTTCTGCGCTGCCCGCCGGCCGAGATCCAAGGCCGCATCCTCTTTAAGGGGATCAACCTCCTGGATTTGGGCAGGGAAGGGATCAGGAAGGTAAGGGGCAACTCCATCTCGATGATCTTCCAGGAGCCCATGACCTCCTTGAATCCTGTCCTGACCATAGGCGAGCAGATCGCCGAAGCAATTGTCCTTCACCAGGGGGCTGACAGGCGGGAGGCCTGGGAGCGGGCAGTGGAGATGCTTCAAATGGTCCAGATACCGGAACCCAGGGCAAGGGCCAGAGATTATCCGCACAAGCTCTCGGGCGGCATGCGGCAGCGGGCCATGATAGCAATGGCCTTATCCTGCCATCCCCAGTTGCTCCTGGCAGATGAACCCAGCACCGCCCTGGATGTTACCATCCAGGCCCAGATTATGAACCTCGTGGTCCTGCTCAAAAAGGAGTTTGACACATCGATTGTGCTCATCACCCACAACCTGGGCCTCATTGCAGAGATGGCCAGCCGGGTCGTTGTAATGTATGCAGGCAAGGTAGTGGAAGAGGCGCCGGTACAAGACCTCTTCAAGGAACCGCTTCATCCCTATACCCAGGGGCTTCTGGGATCCATTCCCTGGATCGGCCGAAAACTCAAGACCGGTAGAAGACAGCTTCAGGAGATCCCAGGGGTCGTACCCAGCCCCCTGGAGATGCCCAAGGGATGCCGCTTCCATCCCCGGTGCCCACGGGTGATGGATATCTGCTGCGAGCAGGAGCCGCCCTTCGTCCGCCTGGCTGAGCACCGGCGGGTGAGCTGCTGGCTGGAGGCTGAATAATATGGCGCTCTTGGAGGTCCGAAACCTGAAGAAGCACTTCCCCATCAAAAAGGGGGTTCTCTCCAGCACAATCGGTCATGTCAAGGCTGTTGACGGGGTTAGCTTCACCCTGGAGAGGCGCGAGACCCTGGGGCTGGTCGGTGAGAGCGGTTGCGGGAAGACCACGGTCGGCCGCTCCGTCCTGCGCCTCATCGAGCCCACGTCCGGTCAGGTGACCTTCAACGAACAGGATCTCCTCGGGCTGGACCGGGAAGAGCTAAGGCGTGTGAGGGCCTCTCTCCAGATCATCTTCCAGGATCCCTTCTCCTCACTCGACCCCCGCATGAGCGTCGGCAAGATTATCGCAGAGCCGATCAGAAACCACCTTAAGGTCTCTAGAGCCGAAATACGCGACCGGGTAGCCTACCTAATGGAGAAGGTGGGGCTCCATCCGGAGCAGATAAGCCGCTACCCCCACGAGTTCTCGGGCGGCCAGCGGCAGCGCATCGGAATCGCCAGGGCCCTTGCCCTGAACCCGATGGCTATCATCTGCGATGAGCCGGTGTCAGCCCTGGATGTTTCCATCCAGGCCCAGGTCATAAATCTCCTCATCCAGCTCCAGGAGGAGATGAATCTCTCCTACCTGTTTATCGCCCACGACCTGAGCGTTGTGGAGCACATCAGCAATCGGGTGGCGGTGATGTACCTGGGCCATATCGTCGAGCTTGCCACCGACGACGAGCTTTACAGGAATCCACTCCATCCCTATACCAAAGCATTGCTTTCGGCCGTTCCCGTCCCTGACCCTGACGTGCGGAAACAGAGAATCATCCTGGAAGGGGACGTGCCCAGCCCTCTGAATCCGCCTCCCGGCTGCGTCTTTCACAATCGCTGTGCCTTTCGGAAAAAAATGTGCATGGAAGAGAAGCCCTCTTTGAAGGATGTTGGGGGTGGCCACTTGGTGGCATGCCACGGGGGATGAAGACACCGCAAAAGAAATAAGCCAACGACACACACGGATAAAAACAAGGCATGAATGCAGTAAATCGCTGGTCCCCCCGCTCCCATGTGTCTTGCCATTCATCCGAACTTACGTATTTTCTCTGAAAAAAGCGGGCGCTGCAACGAGACGGTTCGAGTTATTCACCATAGTCAACAACGTGCCTCGGTTCGGATCTTGACCGCTAGATCAAAACTCTATCGGCAAGAGCGGGAAATTCATTTCTCACTTCCCCAACCTGTCTCGAATTAATCTGGGCCATTACAATGCATTCATGATCTTCAGCCTTTGCTAATACAGTTCCCCAGGGGTCAACTATCATACTGGTACCGCAAAATTCCTTTTCCCTGTTCTTTCCTACGCAGTTGGCTGAGGCAAGAAACGCCAGATTCTCTGCTGCTCGCACTCTGTTGAAAAGCAACCAGTGCTCCAGTCGTGGATAAGGCCAAGCGGACACATTAAGAATAATTTCTACGCCGTAGTCCACGAGTTTTCTGAAGAATTCTGGAAACCTCAAGTCATAGCAAATACTCAGGCCAACCCTGCCGAACTGCGTATCGATAACGCACAGATCTTTTCCAGGGGTCAGAAGTTGTCTCTCTTCTGATTGATATGGAAACAAGTGCATCTTTCTATATTTACCAATAATGTCGCCTTCTGGATTTATCAAAAAAGACGTATTGTAAAATAGTTCATTCTCCCTCTCTACGATGCTTCCCGCCAGTATATGGGCTTTCTTTTTTCCTGCCTGCACTCTCATACGGGAAATAGTTTCTCCCTGCTCCGTTTCACTATCAGAGATATATCTCTCGAAGGAAAAATAGCCGATATTCCAAATTTCGGGTAAGATAATGAGATCGGCTTTATCAATCCCTTCTATTAATGTCTCAGCCCTGGTTATGGTTTCCCCCTTTTCTTCGCCTTCGCGGATTTGAATTTGAACGCATGCTATCTTCATGGTCGCTGTTTCCCTTATTATTGAGGCTCGTGTATGAAATCCAGAAGTCGGACCTCGTACTGACAGGTAAGCGTATTGCCAGTTCTCGGATTAAAAAGTTCTACTTCGAATTCTGAGGCGAACGCCATTTCAGTGGCTAAGACAGGGATGGTTCCAGAATAGATCATTAATCCGGAAGTAGAGTTGTCTCTCGTTCTCGACTTTACAAGTTCGACTAACGAGGACGGCTTCAAGAGCGCACTAAGGGTTGCTTCTTGATACAGGGTCCGCACCCCTGCCGCCTTTGTCCAACTTCGTAACACTATGTCATCCCACTCTGTTGATATATCTCCTAAAAGCCATGCCTCTTTTGAGACAATGTTGGGGCAAATCTGCTTTGACTTCAGGATGCTGATCTTTTCAAGTTCTCTGTCTGTGTGGTCGCTGCCTACCGCCACATAAATGTCTTTGTCATCTATCATTAATACGAACTCTGCTTCGCCTGAGGTTCTCTGTTCTTGGACGTAGATAATTGGTTCTTGGGTTACCATATAGGGACTGACTGCATAAACAGCGGGAATTACACTTGGTGGCTGTATTTCTTGCTTCTTTAGTTCCTCGATATGTTTGTAGACTGTTTCCTGGTTCCTTCCGGAAAATCCCATGTTGACCATTCTAGAAACTGTAAACCCGATATGGTGCTTGGTGCCTTCTGTCAATAAGTCAAACCTAAGATTTTTGACCTACCTCCTCCTCCAATGACATACCATCAATCGATCAAGTTCACTTGGCTTCTACTTCATGGTAATCTAAGGGCCCGGAAAGCATAATCAGAAGGACAGTGTCGTCATCCAAAATTTCCATTTCTCCGTGGACCATGCCGGGCGGTCGATATGCATAATAACCCTGAGAATACTCTTTACTTTGCATTTCGAAAAAGAAGGGAACGTTGCTGAATGCCTCAACTTGATCTTTCATTGTCAAGATGTCTTGGGTTGTTCAATATTGTCAACAACGTCCCGGAGTTCGATCAATTTGAAATCGCTGCTCCCGAATTGTAGCCGGTACATGGTTCCGAACCACAAGGGCGTCTCTCCTACAAACGCCAATCCCAAGAGGTTCTGATAAAAGTTGAGGCTGGCCTTGATATCGCTGACCAGGATACCGAGGTCTAAAGAATCTTTAGCAGGCTTCATCATTATTTTCTCCTTTCTTTTATCTGGAAACGATGTCGGGAGAATTAACCTTGACCGCATCATTTGTCAAGATTAAGTTCCTGATTTCGTTGTACCATGGCCTCCTTGAACCCTATTTGAACGAAAGTCCTCAAAAATCAATAGAATGTGCAATAGGGCTTCCCAAAAATCATTTATTAATACCCATTGCTCTTTGACATCAAGTTAAGAAATGTGGAACGAAGGATTTCACAAAGCGAATTTTATCATCGCACCCCATTCTATGGGCGGTCAACGCGACCAATAATACCGTGATATGGGCAATCGTACAATGGTTTCGTATAGCCCGCAAGCCTTTGACCGAGGGGTTTTGCATTGAAATGGCGAGAAGTCTGGAGAATACCCGCTCAACCGAAGTTCTCTTGGTATAGATCTCCTTAAACCGTTTCGTGCCATATGCTACCTTCTCCCGAATGCTGGGGGTCAGCCGAATGAGGACGTTACAGCCCTTCTGTCGAAGGAACTTGGGGTGAGCTGCAGGACAGAGAAGGTACTGTCCTTGAAATTCCTTGGACCAATGTAACGGGCAACTATATTGCAGATAGGTGATCCCCTTGGTGGTCATCTTCCCCTTTCGATACATAGGCAGCTCTGCCTGGCAGTAGACGCTATCTTTTTTCAGGGTGTAGTGTGTATCTTGCGTGTTGCGGGGATTCCTCGGGATCATGGCCTCTGCCTTCATCTCTTCGATAATGTAGGTGAGAATCGCCTCGACATCGTAGTTGGCATCCCCGGCAACAACCTCCACAGGCAGGGAGAAACCCTGACACAGTTTCTCTAACAGGGGGATACCCACTCTCTTTTCATCCTTATTGGCTTGGAGGGTTATCTCAACAAGGGGCAGTTCTGAGTCCAGATCATTGAGAATATGATTTCGATACCCCCAAAAGTAATGGATCTTCTTCTGAAAGGGGCTTGGAAAATGAACACTCACCCCAAGCCGTGCGTCCGTATCCCCAGGAGGGAGGTGGTACTTGTCATAGCGATTGTTCACGGAGGTTTTTAAATTGTTTTCCCGTACCAAGGCTTCAATGGGGCAGGAATCGAATCCCACGCCCCGGCCGGAGATCACCCCTTCGGTGATAAGGCAGTGCACCAAGGCTTCCCTCACGTGCTGGAAATACCCATTTGGGTGAGACCGTAAAAACTCAGAGAATCGCTCATCAGAGGGCAGTCTCTTCCGAGGATCGAGCCCTAAGGGTTCAGCGATTGAGGGGTTGTTCCGCAGTTCAAATTCAAGCTCTACCAGCTTGGTGATGCCTCTGAGGTTACGGTAAATCAACGCCTTGAGCAGTGCGTCTCTCGGCACAGGCGGTCTTCCCCATCGGGTGCGCTCCGAAGGGAGTTCAGGTAAATTGTCAAAGAGCGTTTCATATCTGGCCCTCGGAGAGATGGACTCCGGAGCGAGAAGAAAACGTTGGTGCATGGCATCCTCCATTTTTGGGAAGGTAGGGAAAAAACCTCCCCCGGAAGGATACCAGATCTCTAGGGTTTAGGATAAGATTCTATAAAAATGCCAATGAGTTAAATGATCACAAAATGAGGTCTTCCCAAAACTATCTCTTCCTAAACCGGCCAAAAGAGGCCCTAAAAATAGGTAAAAAACAGTGTAATTTCGTGTTATGCTTTCTGTAAATAGTTGAAATAACTGCTAGTTTTATGGTTTAGGAAATACCTCTTTGACTGTTTTGTAACTAATTGATATTATTGTCTTTTTAGTTTTGGGAAAGGCTATTACAAAAGAACGTTCTTAGGAGGAAAATAATGCGTAAGGTAAAGACAAATTTAGAAATACCAGAAGATGCGTATCTTGCACTTTCCAGTAGTGGGTATACTAAAGAGCGTATTTCGTTGGAGGCCAAGAGTCTTCTCGCAGCTCACCTCTTTGAAAAAGGCATTTTAAGCCTGGGAAAGGCAGCGGAATTGGCAGAATTCAACCTGGGGGTATTTATACGCTTTCTTGATGAATTGGAAATTCCCGTTATTGATTACAATGAGGACGAACTAAACGCTGAATTCAAGATTGCTAAGAAATTAAAGCAGGCTTAATGAAAAGAAAAACGGTTATAGCAGATGCTTCCACTTTAATCGGACTATCAAGGATTGAGCAGTTAGATCTCTTGGGTGACCTTTATGGTGAGGTGATTGTCCCCCAATCAGTTTATAATGAAGTTGTCAGCGAATCTAAGTACAGTTCTGAAAAAATTAAAACCGCAAAATATCTCAAAGTGGAGAAGGTTACCGACGGTAAGATGGTAGAGTTATTCTTGGGATATTTGGGAAGGGGAGAAGCGGAGGCCCTAACTTTATCAAAGGAGAAAAAGGCTGACCTTATTCTCATTGACGAGAAGAAAGCCAGGAAGGCGGCGAGGAGAGCTGGATTTGAGGTTGTCGGGGTTTTGGGCTTGCTTCTGGCAGCTAAGAACACGGCGCTGATACCGGCTGTCAGGCCTTTTATTGCAGAGTTAAGCAAGCAGGGGTTTCGATTGAGTAAAAAGGTAATACAAAGAGCCTTGAAAGAGGCGGGAGAGTAATGACCTACAATTTACAAGTTGTTTTAGAACCAACGTCCCCCATTACTCACAATGAGCCAAACGCCACGATACTTACTTTTTTACCAGCGTCCCCCTTACCATTTAAATTGATTTTTAAATGGGTTTTTGGTAGTGTGGTATTAATCGAATAAAAACGAGGTAAAACCATGGAATTAGCAAAGGGAATTGAGCCTTCAGAATACATATTAGCAGTTTTGCCGCAACAAGAAAGATTAGAAATTGCTTTCAAGATTGCCCGTGAAGCCTTTGAGAAAACCAATTTGCAGTCTGAAGATATCGAATCAGCGATAAAAATAATAAGAAAAAGACTCTATAAAGGTGGAAAGAAAACCAAGAGTCATAATTGATACAGGAGTTCTTATTTCCGCCTTTGTTTTTGGAGGAATTCCTAAAGAGGCTATTCTTCGCATAGTAAGGCAATCAGAGATTTGGATCTCACCTGATATTTTGGAAGAATATCGACAGGTTCCTTTGGAACTTGAGCAGGAAGGTAAAATAACCCGTGAACAATTAAA
>Ga0315537_1003661_pt1 | contig 11377 bp, 11 predicted proteins | sample SalMarSW160270MG_FD_203091 | JGI IMG/M metagenome (GOLD analysis project Ga0315537, IMG submission 203091) | Salt marsh sediment microbial communities from the Plum Island Ecosystem LTER, Massachusetts, United States - Salt Marsh Sediment SW1602-70 ... | reverse complement strand
CCGATGGAACGCGAACCATCGGCTTGGCGTGGTCGCGCCCCCGCCGATAGCTGACATCGGGATCGCCACCAGCCCCGGCAGCCAATCACCGCCAGCGAAAACGCTGGCGTTTTTGTTTCCCGGCCTTCGCGCAACGGTACGGGATCAAAGAACGAACAAAAACCGATTGCCTGCAGTGCAAGAGAGGATGAACTTCATTAATTTGTGGTATGCTCACCATCGTCTCCAGCGTGAACAAACCTTTCGCACCGAATGCATGCGATCGTTTCGAGGAGTAAATCATGTCCGATCTCATCCACATCTCCGTCGCCTGGCCGTACGCCAACGGCGACCTGCACGTGGGGCACCTGGCCGGCGCCTATTTGCCTGCCGACATATTTGCCCGCTACCATCGTTTGAAGGGCAACCGCGTCCTCATGGTCTCCGGATCCGACGCACACGGCACGCCCATCACCATCGAAGCCGATAAACGCGGCACGAGTCCTCGCGAAGTGTTTGAACACTACCACCAGCGTTTCCTGGAGACCCAGAAAGCGATTGGCATCAGCTACGACTTGTTCACGCACACGGACACTGAGAACCACTACCGTATCGCCCAGGATTTCTTCACCCGTTTGCTCGAGGAAGAATATCTCTACCGCCAAACGCAGGAGCAGCTGTATTCCGAAAGCGAAGGCCGTTTTCTCCCCGACCGCTACGTGGAAGGGACCTGCCCGATCTGCGGATACGCGGAGGCCCGAGGTGATCAATGCGACAACTGCGGCAACCTTCTCGATGCCTTGGAGCTCATCGATCCTCGCAGCAAGACCGACGGCAGCACGCCGATCGTTCGCGAGACGGAACATTTCTATCTCGATCTGCCCGCGTTCAGCGAGCGTCTGCTGGCCTACATGGAGGAACGCGCCGATCACTGGCGGCCCAATGTGATCAATTTCGCCCGTAATTACGTCGAAAACGGATTGAAGGGACGCGCCGTGACGCGCGACATCGATTGGGGCATCCCGGTGCCGATCGAAGGCTGGGACGATAAACGCCTCTACGTCTGGTTCGAAGCCGTGATGGGGTACTTCACTGCTTCCGTAGAGTGGGCCCGCAACACGGGCCAGCCGGAAGCGTGGAAAACGTGGTGGTACGATCCGGCGGCGCGCGGCTACTGCTTCATCGGCAAGGACAACATCCCCTTCCACACACTCTTCTGGCAGGCGGAATTACTCGGCGTCGATCGGCTGTACGAGGACGACGAAAACCTGCATCTCAACCTGCCCTACGACGTCCCCGCCAACGAGTTCATGAACGTCGAAGGCGCCCAATTCAGTAAAAGTCGCAACTGGGCCATCTGGCTGCCGGACATTCTGGAAAGATACGACGCCGACGCCATCCGCTACTATGTGGCCGCAGTAATGCCGGAGTCTCGCGACAGTGATTTTTCCTGGGCCGATTTCGTGCGTCGTAACAACGACGAACTGGTCGCCACGTGGGGCAATCTCGCCAATCGCGTGCTCGCCTTTGCCTACAAACATTGGGACGGAGTCGTTCCGGAACCGGGAGAGCTGCGGCCAGACGATCGTGCCTTACTGACAGAAATCGAATCCGGGTTCGACAGCGTGGGAGGCCATATCGAGGCGGTGAAACTGCGCGCCGCGCTCCAGGAAGCGATGCGGCTGGCGCGCGAGGTCAATGGCTACCTCGATCGGGCGCCCTGGTTTGGCGTGATCAAAGAGGACAAGGCCAGCGCAGCCACGACGGTTTATACCGCGCTGCGTGCCATCGACTCCCTGAAGGTTCTACTGGCGCCTTTCCTGCCCTTCAGCAGCGAACGCCTGCATACCATCCTGGGGTACGAGAAACCCCTCTTCGGCGAGCAGCACATCGAAACCTATCAGGAAGCATCCCGCTCTCACGACGCGCTTGTCTATGATCCCTCACCCGCTACCGGGCACTGGACGGCAAGCACGCTCGAAGCCGGACGCGAGTTCCGCAGGCCGAAACCGTTGTTCAAGAAATTGGACGATTCTATCGTGGAACAGGAACGCAGCCGCCTGGGTGCAGAGACCGGTTGAACTGATCGAAGTCTATGAAGATAGAGAATATCCGGGCTGCCTCGAGAGGCAGCCCGGTCGATTAAAAGAGGGAGCCGAGGTCGACGTCGTCGGAGTCATCGTCGAAATCGAAATCATCCAGATCGATGTCGAACTCGATCTCGATTTCGCTTTCCTCCAACCGCACCCATAGGAGAAGTATGTCCCCTTCTTGCTGTTCGACCCAACGAACGGCGATGATGCTGGCTTGATCGGTCAGACCCTCTTCATCCCGGTATTCGAGATAGATGGGTTCGCCGGCGTGCCAGGCGCGGTAGCAGCGTTCGACTAATGCGGGACCGTTGAAAGCGCGCACCCGGCACATCGCCACGCGTGAAGGAAGCGGGCTCTCGATTATGCTGTGCAGCCAGGGGTCGGATACCAATTCGAAAGTGGGGGTGGGACCTTCAACGATGGTGATTTTTTCTGGTTCTGTCATCTCTACAAGAAACCATGTGGATTTTTTCAATCAAATATTACCACGGATTACGACCTTGTAAGGAGATCGAAAGTCCCTTCGTTTCAGGCATAAAAACAGGACGCCCGCGGCGGCAGAAAACGATTTTATGCGATGAATCCCTTCATAAAGAACTGTCCGGCGCGGGAAGCGCTGCGTGAAAACGTATCTTTCTCACGCCTCATCCCGGCGCAAACGAGACGACTTCATCATCCATCGTCCCGCACCGAGGCACGAACTGCGGCACAGCGCGGGCAGCCATTCCGATCGCACAGTAGAGCGCGAGGATCCTCATGGATCCAGCCCACGGTGATGTTGATCATATCCCGGAGCGGGATGGCTTCGATGGTCGTCTCGCCCATCTGCGTCGTGCGGTGAATGCTCTGTAAATGCGGCGCGATCGCCTGAAAACCGGCGGAACAACCCGGGAAGCCGGGGCACTCGACCACAGCGTTTGACGTCAATGCCCAACGTACGAATTGCCGCCGGCCGGCCTTCATCTCCGCATAATGCAGACTTACGTTGCTCGTGTGATCGACGCCCAGCATAACCACGTCGGCATCATATTCCGCCAACCAGGCGATAGGCGCCCATGGTTCTTCGAGTGTCTGAGCCTGTAAGGCATCCACGGCATTTACACCCACAAAGGAAAGCAGGGGATGGTTTGAACGCAGCGCATCCGGATGTTCCCGCAAGGTTTCCGGGATACTGCCCGGCCCCTCATCCGCAGGTAATCCTGGACTGAAGATCTCGGCTTCTAGGTTTATGTCGTCACTTTCTCCGTAATCCACTGCATTGTCCGCGGGCCCTACACCGGGCGTGACCATCGAACGCAGCGTGAACGCCGGCGCAATTACCGTTTCGCAGGTCGACAGCAGCGCGCCGATGATGGTTTCCGCCCCGCCTGGAATCGGCGGCAACGCGGATGGAGAAGCATGCAGCAGGACACGGCTGTGAGATTCGAGTTCTAATTCTCGCAACGCATGGATCATGTCGCGGTAGGAAGGCATTTCTCGAATGACGTCCTTTCGTGATCGTTGATCCGCTTCGCTTCAGCAGCTCAACTCAGGAAATTCGAAGCCGCGAAATCCTCATCGTACGTGGACGCTACTATGATAGGCTCGAATTCGATTTACGGCCACATCCGGACCCATAGGTCGACGTCAGTCAGTGCAGGCGGCGATCCCGTCGCCCAGCTTATCGGCGTTGAGCTGCATGCCCAGATATGGCGAAGGATCGATCGTGTTGTTGAACACCAGTTCGTTCTTGAAATTTCCCTGCCCATCGTCCTTCACGATGGAGAAGTGCAGGTGGATGCCCGTGGGGTTATCGGGATCGGCCGAATAATTACCCTGATACCCCAGCAGCGTTCCCGCTTCGACAAATCGATCGTATGTTCCCGGCGGTAAGTCATCTACGATGAACGAGTTCCCTTGCGCATCCGCCATGTGCGTGTAGTAGAGCCAGATTTGCCGGCCCGGTTGTAGAGGATCGTTTCTGATGCGGATGATGATCGATGAACGCCAATCGGGCAGACGCGTCAGATAACCATCATACGCCGCCACGACCGGTGTTTGCCCCAGGCCGTCCGCACCGAATATGTCCAAACCTTGATGGCTGTGGCCGGGGCGAAAAGAATCCCCCCAAACGAAACCGATAAAGCCGTCGGTGGGCATGATGAAAGGCGCCTCGCCGCACTGCTCTCCCGCATGAATCACACCTTCGCGCTGCGCTTCGGGATTCTGCCAATATTGACGCAGCCGCTGCATGCGGACAGCAGAAGATTGGAATCCTTGATAGAGGTAATACGCCACAACCAGTACGACCACGATGACCAAGGAAATGCCCAAACCCAGCGGTCTCCTCATTTCATTGCTCACCGGTGTTGAGCAGGTCCAGCCGAATCCCATGCGTCACTCGCTCGATTTCCCCGGGATGTACTTTTATGAGGGCATTGATGTCCCCGCCTCCGGCATAGACGACATCGTGCTCAAAAAGACGCACATCGATGAGCGTCACCGGCTGTTCGGACATCCCGAAGGGAGGCACCGCCCCAATCGGGTAGCCCGTGAACTTCAGTACCGCATCGGCGTCGGCCATCTTCACCCGTTTCCGCCCGACATCGAAATGCCGGGCGATCGGACGGCGATCGATGCGGCCTTCTCCGCAGGCGATGGCCAGTGCAGGTTCTCCGTCGACCAAAAAGAGCAGGCTCTTCACGATCTGGCTCGCGGAAGTCCCGACGGCCTGTGCTGCGGCCTCTACGGTCGGAGTCGCCACAGGAAGGACAATCACCTGCGCCTCGACGTTGTTGCTTTCGATGAAGACTATCAAATCATCAGGGGTCAACATTTTTCTTCTCCCGGTTCACTGCGGAGGGAACGTTTGCGTTTCGAGGGACGGCCAGGTCACGACCGCTCGAGATCATCTTCCCAATGCTCCGCAAAACACAGCGTAACGATGTCCGCCGCAAAGGACATCAGAATATTGCCCGCTTTTTGTCCTTTCTCGGATGCCATTGCGCGGCGCATCGATTCTGCGTTATCGAAATAGAATTCATGCACGAGATGGAAGTCGACGTTATCAGAGAGGCCCCCGTTGATCCGGCTCACGGTCACACGGCGGATACCCGGCATTTTCTCCGCCGCGCGCACAAAATCGTGGCTCCAACGGGTTTCGAACGCCGCTAAATCCTTCGGTCGCCGGAAAATGAGCATCAACTTGTGCACGAATTTTCCCTCCCGCTTCCTGCGCAGTCCGTTCGCGCAGGCGAACGTCCCAAAATGAAAACCTACACTGGAATACTATTGAGTTATTCCTGTTAACGCACGTATACTATACTTATATTATGCAAATTTTATCTATTCGAAGTCTTCGTTCATTATATTCTTTCCCACGCGGTCAAGGGCTCGTCGAATATGCTCTGATCCTTGTTCTGGTCGCGATCATCGTGATCATCATGCTGGCCCTTTTTGGCGGCGCAGTGGGAAACATGTACAGTAACGTCATCGCAAACTTATAAACTTCAATCACGGGCCTGATGCCGTTCGATCGACTGCCGCAAGAGAGGCCTCGGTTGAAATCTCCACTTTGCGAGATGCTATTGTACGGTAAAAGGGGTGCTGTGTGGTTGCGCGGATCCACGAAAAAACTGGCTCGCTGCACCAAGGGTTTTTCCAAATCAATCGCCGTTCGAATCCCCACTGCTCTTCGTGACGTAGGTTTTCATCCTGCGAGCCACCTCTCGGCGCGGCAGGAGAATGCGCCGGCCGCATCCCAGGCACTTCAAACCGATGTCGGCACCCAGACGGACCACGACCCAATCCGTATTCCCACACGGATGCGGCTTGCGTAACCGCAAAACGTCTCCCATTTGTAAATCCGGCAGCATGTCCCACCACGATGCGAACACATTGTTGGCGCGGATTATACCACCCGCATTTCCATCGGCTGCAGGTGCGCCAGAGTGATGCGCACTTTCCCGGTGGTATAATCCTGAACATGTTATCGCTCGAACCACTTGAAATCGCCTCACTGCTCATTACACTGGTGCTGTCCCTCACCATCCATGAATTTGCGCACGCGTGGACTGCGGATCAATTTGGGGACGACACGCCTCGCCTGGCGGGCCGCTTGACCCTCAATCCGCTTGCCCATCTCGATCTATGGGGCTCTTTGATGTTCGTCATCGCGGGATTCGGTTGGGCAAAACCAGTGCCCGTAGACTACTTTGCCCTGCGGCGGCGAACACCGGCCGCATTGATGCTTGTGGCTTTGGCGGGGCCTTTCTCGAACCTGCTCCTCGCCATACTCGCATCGCTGCCGTTCCGCATGGGACTGCTCTTTTCGGGCAGCATCGGGCCGGAAACGACCAGCATCATAGCCACTTTCTTGCTCCTTTTCATTTTTTACAACCTGCTTCTGCTCTTCTTCAATCTCCTGCCCATTTTCCCCCTCGACGGCGAGAAAATTGCCGCATACTTTCTGCCCCAGGGAGGGCAGAACGTACTCTATCGCCTGCGCCCATACGGCCCCATGATTCTCATCGGCATCATCCTGATCGGAAACGCCACGGGATTCGATTTGTTCGATCTGGTCGTCGGCGCACCGGCGGAAGTGATCTTCAGACATCTCGTTCTCAGCGTATGAAAATCGCCTACAGGGCATCTCAATTCCTTCACGCTCTTTTTGCCAGGTTGACGCCAGAGGACCATCTGCTCATCGAAAACTCGCTCTCGCCTTCCCTGCTGGAAGTCTTTCGGCGCATGAGCCGCTCGGATCAACTGCACGGCATGCGTGTCTTGCGCTCCGTTCGCGCCGCTGGTACGGATCATCCGACCTTGTGTGCTGCGGCGCTGCTGCACGACGTGGGCAAATCTCGCCACCACCCGCGATTGTGGGATCGAATCCTGGTCGTTCTGGCCTCGGCGCTGTTCCCCAAATCTGTCGAACGCTGGGGAAACGCAGAACCACGGGGTTGGCGGCGTCCCTTCGTCATCGCCGCGCAGCATCCATGCTGGGGTGCCGATATCATCCGCGCCGCGGGAGGTTCGGACGACCTGGTCACTCTGGTTCGCCGCCATCAAGAAATCCCTCCGCTGCGCCCGCAGACGGAGATCGATCGTTTACTCCACCGCCTGCAGCAGGCCGATGGTGAGAATTGAGGTGTTCGCATGAGCAGCGAAATTTTATTTATCGGCCTGGGACAGATCGGCACGTCGATCGCGATGAACTTCGCCCGATCCGAAGCTGAGATCACGCTGATAGGACACGATCCCGTCGATGAGAACGCACGGCGTGCAAAGGAACTCGGCGCCGTCCAACGCCTGGTTTCGCAACCGGGCAGGGCCTCGAAATCCGCGGACGCGGTCGTTCTCGACGTTCCCCCCGCCGCCCTGCACGATTATCTCGAAATGCTGGGAAAGAGACTCAAGCCCGGCGGGCTGCTCATCGACACCACACCGACGCAGTCCACGTCCATCCGCTGGGCCGAAGCCTCCCTTCCGGCCGACCGCCATTACCTGGGGGCAAGCCCGGTCATCGGGCCGCACGTTTTCAGCGCCTCACCAGCAGAACGAAGACAGCCCAGGATCGATCTGTTCCAAAACGGCCTGCTGGCCATTGCCGTGCCGAAAGGCGGTTCGGAAGAAACCGTGTCGGCCGGCCTCGACCTGGCCAGGCTGCTCGGTGCGGCGCCGATATTCATCGACGCTCACGAACACGACGGAATAGCCGCCACCGTCGAGTGGCTGCCCAGATTGATCGGCGCGGCGGTATTGCAGGAGGCAGCCAAGGCCGGGAACTGGCGGGATATCCAGAGTATGGCCGGAACGACATTCGCGGCCATCACGTCGCTTTGCAATGAAGAACCGGTTTACGATTCGCGGGATTACGACGCCCTGAATCTCGAAATCCTACGCGCCAAATTGGCCCACTTCATCGGTGAACTGCAGAATCTCTACGGCGTGCTCGCCGACGAAAGCGGAAAATCACTTGGCGAATACGTCGCCGCCGCGAACCAGGCGCGCACCCAGTGGCTTTCCGCCCGGCAGCGTGGTGCACCAGACGGGAGGAATGCCCCTCCCGGCCGGATGTCCAAACGCCGCAGCACGATCGAGAAGCTGTTCGGATTCAACCCACCCGAGGGCCGGAGCTGACGCCGCCCTCACGGCTGCCAATCCGTTTTCACCGGCCGTTGGTCTCGCGCTGAGTCTACTCGTATAATGAGACCGTGGCCGAATTCTACTGCTACATGCTGGAGTGCTCGGACGGGACGCTGTACACGGGCTGGACGACCGATCCCGAAAGGCGCCTGCGGGACCACAACGCGGGCCGGGGGGCGCGCTATACGCGCGCCCGGCGCCCGCTGCGCCTGGCCTACCTCGAACATCTTCCCGATCGAATCACTGCCATGCGGCGGGAAAGAGCGATAAAATCTCTCTCGCGAGATCGAAAGCTCGACTTGATCGACTCGCAAGACCGGCCGCACACAGATGCTGGGGGAAGGTGAAACCCGATGAGTAAAACCGACAAGCTGTCCTGGATTCGTGAAGCGTTAGACACTCTCAAGGCCAACGGTTTGCTGACCAACATCCGCACCTTGAACTCCGCGCAGGGAGCCTGGCTCACCGTCGACGGCCGCAAGGTGCTCAATTTTTGCTCCAACAACTACCTCGGCCTCGCCGACCATCCCGCGCTCGTCGAGGCGGCCCACGACGCCCTGGACAAATACGGCGTCGGTCCCGCCGCGGTGCGCACGATCGCCGGAACGATGGATCTGCATCTCGAACTGGAGCGCCGCGTCACGAAATTCAAGGGCGTCGAAGCGGCGATCACCTTCCAATCCGGCTTCAACGCCAACCTGGCCGCCATCCCGGCCCTGGTCGACAAAAAGGACATCATTTATTCGGACGAACTCAATCACGCCAGCATCATCGACGGCTGCCGGCTCTCACGGGCCACGATCTGCCGCTACGCCCACCGTGACGCCGACGACCTGCGCCGGCGCATCGAAGACAACTGCGCCGAGAACTACCGCCGCGCCCTGATCGTCACCGACGGCGTGTTCAGTATGGACGGCGACGTGGCGCCCCTGGACGAACTCTTCGCCGTGGCCGACGAAAACGGATTCCTGCTCATGGTCGACGACGCCCACGGCGAGGGCGTGCTGGGCAGCCACGGCCGCGGCATCGTCGATCACTTCGGCCTGCACGGCAAGGTCGACATCGAGGTGGGCACCTTCTCGAAAGCCTTCGGTGTGGTGGGCGGCGTCGTCGCCGGCAAGCGGGAAATCGTCGAATGGCTGCGCCAGCGCGGACGCCCTTTCCTCTTTTCCTCGGCGATGACCGTTCCCGACGTCGCCGCGTGCATCGCCGCCGTCGACTTGCTCGAAAGATCGAGCGAACTCGTCGAGCGTCTGTGGGAGAACACGGATTACTTCAAGCGCGAGGTGAAAAACCTGGGCCTCGACACGGGCGTGAGCACGACCCCCATCACGCCCATCCTGCTGGGCGAAGCGCCCCTGGCGCAGCAGTTCAGTCAGGCGTTGTACGAGGAGGGCGTTTTCGCCACGGCGATCGGTTTCCCGACGGTGCCGCGCGGCAAGGCGCGCATCCGCGTGATGATCTCCGCGGCCCACGAGCGGGACGATCTCGAATTCGGGCTGCTGGCGATCGAGCGAGTGGCGCACAAGCTCGGCGTGATCTGAGCGGCTGCAGCCCCTTAAGACCAACGAAATTCACGGTGCCCGCGATCGGCGGGCACCGTTTGATTTCAGGTAGAAGATATTCGCTTGCAGCGGCTCGATACGAAGAAGAACTAACGGAAGGGATCGTAGCCCGGCAGCGTCCCCGCCCACTGGCAGGTGGGCGCGTGCAGTTGGTTGCAGTACAGGCCGTGCGAGCAGCGGTGGCCCAGCACGCGCGGCTGCTGATCCGGCAGAATGTCGGCCGGGAAGACGAGATGCACCTCCAGCGAAGCGTCCTTGCCGATTCGCTCGCAGTGTTGGGTTTTCACAACTTGCCAGACCTCGCGTGCCATGATCTACCTCCGTTCGCTCGCCCCACACACAATTATAACCTTGAATCTACCAGCTTCGACGGCGTTCCCCAAGTGTGGACTGTCATAACGCAAATGCGACGATTTACACCGTAATTATAGGATAAGAAGAAGCGGAAACCAAATCCACAACCCGGGTCTTTGAAAGCATTGAGGAAGAGGAAAATGTGCTAGACTGAAATACGACAACGGATCGAGCCCCGCGTCCGCTGCTCCGCTTTCCGGACCGCGCAAGAAATGGAGGGCGCAGAATGGCCAAGCTGAAATCACGAGCGCCGGCTGAAGACCGCCAATACCACCCCGCTTCGATCTCATCCTTACCTCTTCGCCGCCATCCCGTTCTTTTCAGAATCGCCACGATCCTGATCCTGCTCGGTTTCACCAGCCTGGCCTGCAACATGGGCGCCGCGCTGAACGAGGCCGCGCCCACATCTGCGGAACCGCAGATGGAACCACACACCGCGACCGAGGCTCCGCCATCAGCTACGCTCCGGCCGCCCTCCGCAACATCCAGCCCCAGCCCCACGGGGACTCCGATCATCGTCGCTGCCGTACCGGGTTACGTCATCCTCACGGATATCGACGAAGATGACCCCTATTACGCAGCCGTGGAAAAGCTGCGCATCTACCGTGCGGCGCAGATCGTCCGATTCGAGTACGACGTTGCACAGGCGAAGGGCGCGCTGCGGGAGCTCGCGCCCGACTTCATGGCCGTGGTCATCCGGCCCGAACGCATGGAGGAAGGTTTCGCCTTCGAGGTCTTTCAACTTGCCAAAGACCTTGAAGGCGGTTTCGACACCGACGTGGCCTACGGTTTCATCACCGGCGCCACGGCGGAGGACAGCGTCGCCTACGTCGAAAGAGTAATCGCCTACGAGCAAGCAGATGAGCAGCTCGCCCCCGCTGCCCGCACCCTGTGGCGGACCGGGGCGGGCTCCGTCAGCGGCGGCGCAGGCGGCCTGGCGGACGATGTGACTCAGGACGCAGTGGATCTGATGGCTCAGCTCGGTTTTCAGGCCGGGCGCGTCGATCTCGACCCGCTCGGCAAGGACGAGATCATGACGGAAGTCGAGGACGCCAGCCTGCTTTTCCTGTACTTACACGGCATGCCGAACTACGTCGAATGCGGTTTGACCTGCCAGGACGCCATCTGGCCCCAGGATGCGGCGGAAATGCTCGACGTACGTCTGGTGCTCAGCAGCGCCTGCTACACCGGAAGCGTTCAGACGTGGTACCCACAGCACATCGAATCCCCCGAAACTTACGAGGCGCGCGCGGAGCAGAT
>Ga0315537_1003659_pt1 | contig 11378 bp, 11 predicted proteins | sample SalMarSW160270MG_FD_203091 | JGI IMG/M metagenome (GOLD analysis project Ga0315537, IMG submission 203091) | Salt marsh sediment microbial communities from the Plum Island Ecosystem LTER, Massachusetts, United States - Salt Marsh Sediment SW1602-70 ... | reverse complement strand
CCAGTATTCTTTTGGTTTCTCGTCAAGATCAGAAGTGAAGGAACGAGTCCACCAACTACGACAAGTTCATCCAGGAGATCTCCGAGTTTTGTCGCGACGTAGAGACAGGTTTGCCGCACAAGCTCCACCTGTTCCCTAAGGTATTCAGAAGCGAATGAAGGTTTTTCAGGCATCCTGTCTCCACTTCAGGTATTCTTGGCGCATTCTCGATGCCGCTTCAGCAGATCTTTCAGGATGGGCTTTCAGGTCCAGATAAACCTGTACGGGATGGACGCAACGAATACCCTCACAGACCTCTGAAGCATGAAAGACCCCTTCGTCATTGGGAATGACCAGCCAGGTATTGGCACCCCTATCCTCTTCACGAAAACCGATCTCATTGGCTAATTCATCCGCCGGGACATGGGACAGATAAAAGGTGGCCAGCCGGAAATTGGCGAAGCGGGTATAGAGCCAGGCAGCACCCAAACCGGTAGCAGCATACCCTGGCGTTTGCTTTTCGAGTACACCGGCTACCTGATAAAGGAGTTCCTCGCCGGAGCGGGCAGCCACGTGTCCTTTGATGATGTGATGTCTCATGAAATCATAGGCTTCGTGCCATGAATCGAGCAAATGCCCAGGATCTTTGGGGTTCAACAAACCTTCTTTATCCCTGAGCAACAAACCGTTCTCTTCGAACCTGCGGACGATCCGACTCGTGTATCCCTCATCCAGACCGGCAGCCTGGGACAACTCCCGCTGGGTTAAGGCGCGATCAGTTACTATCAGGAATTGACGCACTATTCGGGAGCTTTTGGGGGCAAAGAGATTGGGAGGCCTGCCAGCGCTCTTGAATCGGTTCGGTTTGCCTTCGACATTGATAAGGAGACCGGGAGCCTTGATACGGGCATTTCCTGAGAGGTCGAGCCAGGCTATCTTATGTTCTTCGCAAAGGCGGCGCCCTGTTTCGCCCATGTACGGGACTATCACGAGAGGGATGACATCTTTTTCTATATCTTTCCTCCTATCCCTAAGCCTGGTAACAGCCAGAATCATGGGTGCTCGTGCACTCGAATTCCTGGGTTCCGCCAGGAAAGTATGCTCACCCGCTCTTATGAGGAAGCTAGGCCCGTCACCTTTTGCACCCCATCGAACTGCAATGCGGCTCTCCGGTATTTCCAGCAACCCGGCAAGCAATCCAGGAACCTCGGAAACAGCCTGCTTTTCGAATGGACTGTGCATACTTGACTAAATACCCTAACTTGACTGAATTGTCAAGCGTATAGATTTAGTCAAGTTTGTCTCGGTTAGGAAATCTATTACCTTTGGGTTCCTGACTAAACGATAGAACTTGACAAAATAGTCAAGGTGACCGATTTAGGCAAGTGGTTGGCAGCGGAGCGAGACGCGTGGCTTCATAGAAGACCTCGATTTGGTCAACATTTGCCTTTTTTTTCTTCCTTTTCAAAATCAACGATCCTTGAAACCCTGTCCTCAAGGACCATGACCTGCTCCACTATTAGTTTCAGATCCTTCTTGTATGGGTGGTCCTCAGGCGTCTTTTCATACAGCCTCCGCGAAAAGCCGCCGATTATGGTAAGGGAATTCCTGCACTCATCGGCAACCTTATCGGCCATTTTGCCCGCGGCAGCGAGCCGTCCCGCCTCAATGAGTTGTTTGCCCTTTTCATCGAGCTCTTGTGTTTTTTCTTGAATCATCATTTCCAGTTCCTGGCTGAAGGTATATGCCTTGTCGTAGAGCTGGGATATCTTGATTGCCGTGCCGATTTGATTGGCGATAATGTAGATGAGGTCATTGAATCGTTCGTGAAAGTAGCCCTTTTTTCGGGAAGAAGCCACCAACACCCCGATAATCGTTCCCTCTGCCTTTATGGGAGTCACCGCAAATGATTGAATCTCCTCTCCAACCAGAAGGGTCGTTGAAATGGGCTTATCGATTTTTTCGGCGTCATTGATGATGACCATCTTTCCCGTAAGAAAGCACTCGCCTGAGTAGCTATCGGGAGTTGGTTTTCTCGTCGCTGTTTCCACGAATCTCTTGCTCAAACCCGTTTGGCTCCTAATCCTGAGGTTGCCATCCCTGTCGAGCAAGCGGATCGAGCATGCATCAAGGCGGAATTCCCTTGTGAGAAGTTCGACAATAGCATCCAGCACCTCCTGGAGGTGAAGGCGGGAGGATACGGTTCGCGTAATCTCAAGGAGTATCTCGAGCTTCTGCTCGCTCTCCCGTAGCTGTGTTGCAATTCCCCGAATGGCCCGTGAAAGATCCTCCTCCTCAGCAGAAGGCCGTAAGGAAAGCCCGTCAAGTTTGCCCTCATGGAGCTTTTTCAGATCACCGGTAACGGCCTTAAGGCGTTTTGATGCGGAGCGGGCTGAGAGGCAAGAAACAAGAAGGACGGCGGCAAGGATAGCAAGGGCAGCGGCAAACAGGGCTGAGGTTTTGTGAGATAGGTGGAGATGCAATCCCTGGAATATGACAAAAAGGCATAGTGCAGCACCTATACCAATCAAACAGTTAAACAAGGTCCTCTTCTGTATCGACATGGCAAGCCGTTAAATCTCAGGAATGAAGGTGGAAGGGTCCTTCGGATCTCCCCCCATGCCTTCTCATGGGTGACATCCTATGACAAATCCATTAAAATCTCAACCTTTCCCTGTACCCGCACCAGACAAGGGTAACGATAGGATACCATGTTTTTCCGCGATAGAGGCAGATGCGAGAGGGCACAGGCGGCATGAACCATGAGGGGTGGATTTGTCTGAGAGAGTCGGGATTTGTTGGGTCTTTCAAGAAAGCGGGGAACTCTCAGGCATATGCTGCTGTCCCACCTGAGGGCGAACAATACCCCTGGCGGGGAGATATGCATGCCCCGGGGATGAATGCGGCGTAGTGCCTTGGGCGACACACATGGCTTCCCCCTCTTTGCTGTCCACCGATTTTATAAGACGATACCTGGAATTCCCCGGATCAGTTGTATTTTCGGGGTATCAGCTCCATGGTTACCTGGAGCAGCTTTTCAACTCTTTTTTTACATGAAAGAGAATCCCTGGCAGGGGGTTTCTTAGTGGCCTCTTTTCGATGCCTTCAAGGGATTGAGCTTATGGTTCTCGGCTGTGTTATTTCTCTTCACATGAGTAGCCATGTTGCAAATCCCGTTTTTCCATTTACTGGAAGGATCGAGAAAGGTCATACAGAATTTACCGGTAGGATATTCGACGATTCTCTGGCAGCCATCACATTGCTCGACAATAGGGTGACACCTGCCTCCATTGAATTGGCATCCTTTCTTGGTCATGAAAACACAATCATAACCCTCTCGTAACGTTGTACAAACCATGGTTATCACATCCTTTCTTATGAGTGTTCTTACGTGCCTCGCGCACGTGGTTCCTGCGGTGTTAACCGCAAAAAACTGCTCTATATGCACGAACTCGAAGACATTGTCAATATAAAATTTTGGCCACAAGGTAAGCATCTTTTCTTAAATGTCCAGCTTTTGTTTGCCCCTTCTTTTCTTGCATAGCTTCGCATACTCCATTACTCCAGTGCTCCAACACTCCAGTACTCCAACAACCCCGGGAATGGCTTTTCGCACGAGATATCATAAGCTAAAAATCAGAGGGTTTACAGATCACCTCCTTTACCTTGAGGTCAAAGAAGGTATGGGTAGTGGCCCCCCTCAGTACCAGTGCCGTGTCCACCCCGCGGGCAGTCCCACCGATAGAGATAATATCCTCATCCGTCCTGATGAGCCCTGCATCTGCTGCCATGAGTGCAATTTCGATGGCTACCTTGGTTCCCTGTCCGAAGGTCCGCAGGGTATAGGCGATGACCTCATCGATTTGGTAGGTGCCCGTTTTATTCCTGAATGCCCTGCCCACCCCGCCAAATGCATGCTGGCACGTCAACACCTGAGCGCCCCTGCCTAGGAGATACGCTCTTTCCTGCTCGGGAAGTTCCTGGTAGTCGGGTTCTTTGAAGCCCGTCACATGCGTAACGACGATTACGGAAAAATTCCCTCCAAACAGGTCAAGGGCCTTTCGGGCGGTTGCACCGCTACAGCTGGATACCAGGATTTTGCCTATGTTGAGCGCCTTTGCCCTCTTCTTTGCAGCTTCAAGGGTGGCATCCGTATTGTGCGAACCGGGATCCGTGAAATAGCGGCACACCACCTCGTCATAGGGCTCATTTCCTTTGGGCTTCGATGGTTCTTTTTCACCTTTCATCGTGTCACCTTTCAAAAAGAGTTCCTTGACCGCATCCTGGCCTTTGGCAAGGAGCAGATGATTAAGGCCCTTGAACTCCTGCGGCAGGGTAACGTTCCTCGCCTTTGGGAGGATCTCGAGGACCATTTTCACGGCAGCGTCTCTATCCACGGCGTTTGTAAAGCAGACCGTGGCCTTCATATCGGAGAAAAGATGGAGCTGCGACACCTTCGTGAGGCTCGGCACGGAAACGCCTGCCATTCCCGTGCTCAGGAGATCGAGGATGCCGTTGGTGATGATCACCTCTCTGAAGTTCTTCTGCATGTTGAAAAGGCCGGTTTCTAGGTCGCTCCCCTCGTGACAGTATTCCCGGCCCTCCATCATGGTCTTCCCGTCAACTTCCGTTGCTTCAATTGTCAAATATTGTATTCCCACGATCAGAAATCCCCTGATAAGGGGAAATGCCAGGGCCGTTTTCTCCGGGCAGTATCCGATCAGTTTTCGAGGGAGCAATTCATTGTAAACGATCGACCGGTCGATTTCCTTCCTCTCACAGAGATAACTACCGGCCATTTCTGCGATGTCCTTTTCCTTCAGCATTGCGGTGAAGAGCTGGTCAAAGTTTATGGTGCTTCCGGTTTTTTTCGCCTTCATAACAAGCTTCCTTTTTTCTGATACGTAATGCCTCAGCGCAAAGCTTTGAGGAGCTATGGCGGGTTATTCCCCGATTATTTTGACCAGGACCCTTTTACGTCTGCGGCCATCGAACTCGCCATAAAAGATTTGCTCCCATGGGCCGAAGTCCAGCTTGCCATCGGTTACGGCAACCACTACCTCCCTGCCCATAACCTGCCTTTTCATGTGGCCATCTGCGTTGTCCTCGCCCACATTATGCCGGTACTGGGAGACAGGCTCATGGGGAGCGAGCTTTTCAAGCCAGGTATCGAAGTCGTGATGGAGGCCTGATTCATCATCATTGATGAAAACCGATGCGGTGATGTGCATAGCGTTCACGAGGGCGAAGCCCTCTTTGATGGTGCTCTCCTTCAGGCACTCCTCCACGTGAGGGGTGATGTTGATAAAGGCCCGTCTTGTGGGCACATTGAACCACAATTCCTTGCGATAGCTTTTCATACCCATATCCTCTTCGGATCTAACGCTTTTGTAAAGGATTTCATCGTACTATAATAACAACCTACCATAAAGGCCTTTTCTTGCAAAGGTCATTGGAAGTAAAAGGAGATGTTGGTTTCTGCTCGAGACGTCTTCATAGCTCAAGATCTTACCATATTTGTGTCAAGCCCGCCTGGAGCGACATAATTGCAATAAGCCAAATGACTAAAGCAATGCGGATCATGTTTTAATCCAGCCGGTACTTGTCGGTTTGATGCGAAGCTTCGCCAGCTTTAATTGTTGCGATCTCCAGTGGTTGGGGATAAAGTTTTTGAATATAAACTATTACACTAAGGCTTGCACTCGGGCATCAATGGATGTTTCTGGGGAAGGGAAGGCAAGCCCGGAGGTAGAGGTCATGAAGATCAAGGAATGGATGGTAAAGAACCCGGTCACCGTAACAAAGGATCACACGATTCAGGAATGCGCGGACCTAATGAAGGAGCACTCCATTCGGCACCTTCCCGTTGTTGAGAACGGGAGGCTGTGCGGGCTGGTTACCGAAAGCGGCCTGAGGCAGGCATTCCTTGCCAGCATGTTCGAGGATCTCGGTCTCGAGGATGTGATGATAACCGATCCAATCACGGCTAGGCAGGATGTCGAGATTGAGGATGCGGCCAAGGTGATTTTCCGGAACAAGATAGGAGGCCTTCCGGTCGTTGACAGCGATAATAGGGCTGTGGGCATACTCACCGTGGTGGATCTTGTAGCGGCATTCATAGAGATCATGGGGATCCTGCAATCGAGTTCGAGATTGGACGTGATCCTCGGCGAGGAGCCGGAGGCGTTCGAGAACGTGTCACAGCTCATACGGAGCCATGGGGGGGAAGTAATAAGCGTGGGGATCTCAGGACATCGTTTGAGGAGAAAACGGGTCTACTTCTTTCGATTAAAGAAGGGCAGGGTTGAGCATATCGCCGAGGCCCTTAGGAATGCCGGCTTTGAGGTAGTATCCTCGGTGGCATAATAACTGGCAGTTTATACAGATCAAGAAGGCGGGAGAGGCGAGGAGGTATATCGCGGAGGTGGCGATCGTGGCAGAAGATGGAGAATCCGGATCTGAGGCTCAAATACGGCATGGCCGGGCATCAGACCGGGATGCTGCTCAATAAGGTCTATCCCCACTCCCCTGCAAGGGGTTTATTGAGATCAGGCGACATCATCCTTTCGATCGATGGGCAGAACGTGGCGAACGATGGAACGATAGAATTCAGGCCTGGCGAGAGGACCTTTTTCGGATACCTGGTGCAGAATAAATATATTGATGATGAGGTTGTCCTGAGGATATTCAGGGAGAAGCGCCCCATGGATGTGAAGATACAATTGACTACCCCTCTGGATTTCGGGCAGCTGGTGCCCGATGAGCGATACGATAAGCCGCCCACCTATTATGTATAGGCGGCCTGGTGTTCGAGCCGTTAACCTTGAACTTGTTAAAGACCTGGAGGAAGTGGTATCTGAATGCCCCGAGCAACCTGTTCAACTATTACTTTCGTGGGGAACCGACGGAGGATCGAAGGGAGATCGTGGTCCTGGTGAAGGCCCTGGCCGATGAAATCAATGTGGGCTATCATGATTGGAAAAATGATGTAATTGCATCCGTGAACGGCAGGAAGATCTCCACCGTGAGAGACCTTGTTGAGGCCTTTGAGGAGAACAGAGGAGAGTACTACACGGTGGTGGATGAGGAGGGGTACAGAATCGTTTTGGATAAAAGAAAGGTCGACGAAAACCACGAGAGGATCTTGCGTAAGTACAGGATCAGCTCTGATCGATCAAAAGATTTACAGTAAATGTTTAAATAGCCAGCAAGGCGCCAAAACACGAAGAATAAATGTGAATTTTTCACCCTTATCTGACAAGGAAGAACGCATTGCAAAAAAACAGTAGATTAATATCAATGTGTCCCTCATAAAAAAGGATATTAAGGGCATAATCCCGTAATCTTAGTGGCTGAATGGTTGCAATTTACAAAGGTGAAACCGCCATTAAGCGGAGTATCTCTTTTCATTGGCGAGCAACCGACAATTCCACTGCCTTCAAGAACCCGGTTGTGGTTCGTGCTTCGGGTTCGGCCACGTGTTTAGCCCTTCTTTCACTCATACTTTCACGTTGACCTGAAGAGGGCTTTTTCCTATACTTAATTCACATAGGAAGATACACCATCGAGCTTAGGGGCTACGCCCCAAGTGGAATGAAGGGAGGTGAAGTAGGGGTGCCGAAGATCAAAGATGATCTCACCATGGAGCAACTCCAGAGGGTGATGGGATACGTGAAGCAGGGCGATACCGCCTATGAGGATGTGGCCGAGACGGTTCACACCCTGCTTCGGAGACCGGAGAATGTCTTCTACCGGGATATCGGGCACGGTAGGGGGATGTGGGTGACGAGGAATAATACCATTATATGCCCGCGAAGCCCTGAGCCGGCCGCATACTACCTCGGCGGGTGCCGGTGGAAGGAGTACGAGAGAGAACGAGATGCGAACGCCGATGTGTTGAACCTTGCCAGGGGCATGAGCTACAAGTGGGCGATCCTCAATCTCATGTTCTCCAAAATGGCCCTGGAGGGAAGGGCAACAATCCAGGAGGTGAGGACTTCGAGGATTGGAGGGGGAAAGTCAGTGATCTATGAGCCTCACTATACCACGCAGAATTTCTCCCGCGGTGATGAGCCATTATCCGAGCTTGAGAAAGAGGTTCTCAAAGAAAAGGTTGTCCCCGTGCTCGAAGGGCTCGTGCAGTATATCTTCGCACCTGATATGGGAACGCGTTGTGCACACGTAGATTTCGTCGCCCAATACGCGCCCCACAATGTTGCGTGCATGTGTCTGGAGAACGGCGGCTCCGGCGATCCATCGCTTGTCACCGCCAGGGGCGTGTATGAGTCTCTGCTCGAGTCCGTGGCATACGGGCTTCACCAGGAGGGCCTCGATAACCTGACCGTTGCGGTACAGGGGATCGGCAAGGTGGGCTCCTATCTCGTAGACTACATTGTCCAGGATTATCCCGGGGTTTCCCTTATAATCGCTGATACCGATGAGATGAAGGTTGCTGAAGAGCTCAAGTCATTGAGAGACAGAGGCATCAACGCGCTGCAGGCGGAGCCCAACGAGATTTACGATCAGCAGTTCGATGTCTTCAGCCCAAACGCCATGGGCCAGATCGTGAATCCTTCGACTATTCCGCGGATGGCCAGGGCAAATCGCGGCAAGAAACTCATCATCGTGGGCGCGGCGAATAACCAGATAGACGAACGACGAAGGGGCGGCAGAAAGGAGATCGAGGACCTGCTGAGGAAGCATAAGATCCTCTACGCCCCTGACTTCGTGGTGAACCTCGGGGGGATCCTCAACTTGATCTATGAATTCGAATCCGTGATGAAGGTATTTGGGGGCTCCTACAAAAGGGAGAGGCCCCTTGAGGTGGTCCATGGGGTGAGGACGATATTACGAGAGATTTATGACCGCAGCGCACACACGGGGGTGTCAACCCAGAGTATTGCCGATCGGCTCGCTGAGGAGCACCTGGCGAGATGGGCGGTATCCGGCGGATTCGGGCCGGAGGAGCTTTTGGCAAGAAGTTATCTGGTTGATGTACTTCCCACGGCTTCAGGGAACACGGTTCCCATTTCATAGACCTGATGAATCATAGGGGCAGATTGCCTCGGCGCTGCTCTCCGAGGTTCAAGGTTCAAAGGCATTTCAACCGGTAACCGTGAACGGTGAAACGCGCAACCGATATATACTTTATCTTCCTTAACCAATTAGACAGGATAAACAGGATTTGCATGATCTTTTTAGTTCTTTTGTCCTTCCCGGACGGAAGGCCAAAAACAACATGCCGCCAAAGGCGGCATATGAACGCTCAGGGGTGAAACCAGCGATGAGTAGTATGACAAATCATAGAAACCCAGCAACTCAGCGTTATTTCTCCCACGGGCGGGATTTTTTCTCAGTTTCGTCCCTCAGGGGAGTAAGCCCCAACGGGCTGGAGCCTGGAAAACGAGAAAAAAGAAAAAACACCCTCCAGATCCGGTAAATCCTGTCAGATTTTCCATTCAGACGGCCTCTAAATTCCCGTAGCCAGCAGGGAAAGAAGATCATCCCATTCTGATATTCTCGTGACATCTCCCTCTGGATCCTGGGACACCATGCCGGCTATGCCCGGTGCTGAGGGAATCCTCTTGTCGCGAACATAGGTAAACCAGACGGGCCTGATCCCCGCCTGCCTGGCACCGGTAATATCGGGCTCGGGATCATCTCCCACATAGAGAATTTGATCCTTCTTGACTCCGAGCTCACGCATAAGCTGCTGAAAGACCAGGGGATGGGGTTTTCGATAACCCAGCTCACCTGATATGAGCACCGCATCGAAGCGGGGAGTGAGGCCAAGGGAGTCGATGATCTCCCGTATGGCAGGCGGATGGGTGAAGTTTGAGAGCAGCCCCAATAGGTAGGCGCCCTTGAGGATTTCAAGCATCTCCATGGTGCCGGGGATGAGGTGGCAGCGGCCCATAAAGGCCGAGAAATAGGCATTGACCGCATCTGCGATTCGAGAGTCCTCAGGCGCAACCTCATATCCCTGACTCAGGAGGGCGGCGCTGATCCAAAAGCGGTTATGAGTCTCTTTCCCATCCAGGCGGGTTTCATGCATGAATCGCAGAGCGGATTCCCGGTAGGCATCCTTGAATGGTTCTTTTTCTACCGGGATACCGCCCATGGTGAGGCTTAAGAAAAGCCGCTTGAGCGCCTCCTCCAGGGCCGAAGGCTCAACGGTGAGCAGGGTATTAAAGAGATCGAATCCTATGGCTTTTATCCGGGGCATAGGGACCTTTTTTAGCCTACTGAAGGCCGAATTGCAAGGGGCTTAAAGATGTGGACAGTGGTGATCCAAGGTTTGAGAGCGAGGGGAAAAGTATGCTATTATGCCATCGGCCAGGCAATGAGTGGGCATGTAGCTTTTTTGAGCGTGTTGTTGGGTTATTCTTATGAAGGCGTGCGATGAGCGATAGATTGCTGAAGATCCAGTTAACGTATATTAAGGAGCTATACGCCCAGTTGCCGGATGATTTGGATAGATCCCTTTGCGCGGTGAGGGAAGATGACTATTTCCATTTCAAGGCATTCGGGCAGCCCTGCACCATCACGCCGGAGGGGATACTCCTTTCCGGGGAGCTGCTCACCGGAGGTCTGGGGATTATCATAGCCCTCTACGCGCGTTATGCCTCACACGATGAGGTGCAGCTCTCGCCCCCAAAGGCCTTTGCGCAGATAAAGGGGAGCCAGCCTCATCAGGGAGCCTTTAGGGCGCGGTCGGAGCAGAGCCTGGTTCCCCACGTGGGTGATATCAGGGAGTCCATGGATAGGATTGTACAGGGCTTTGATGGTTTTGAGAATAAGGATGGGAGTGGGGATTTTTCCTTTACCCTGTTTCCGCTTCCAAAGATTCCCCTCTGCTATGTCTTCTACGTGGCAGATGAGGAGTTTCCAGCCTCGGTGACCTGTCTTTTCGCCGCCAATGCGAAATCCTTTATGCCGGTTGACGGCCTTGCCGATGTTGGGGAGCACACCGCTGAAAAGATCATTGAACTGATCAGCCCGTAGCAGCAATAGTGGCATGTATATCTCTTTTTGTCCATGCCTCCTTATAGAAGCTTTGCATGATCCCGATAATCGGGATAGTCGCAAACACATCATGGCCGCATGAGCGGCAAAAGAGGCATCGCCCTCTATCCCGATTATCGGGATATTGGGCAGATCCTGTTGAAAGGCATGGACAAAAAGAGATATACATGCCACGGATTAGAAACCAATAAGGTATCTTTTTCTATAACATGATCCTGGGGATGCCGGTTCTCTGGTTGAACCGGGCCTCGGTAATTGGTAGCTAAAGTTTCACCGTTTTTTAACTCTTTCAGACTTGGTTGTGAAATTTCGTGATATTTTTTTTCACGAAGCACAAGAAATTGGCACGTAATGTGAAATTTTTTTGCAACCTA
>Ga0315537_1003658_pt1 | contig 11380 bp, 12 predicted proteins | sample SalMarSW160270MG_FD_203091 | JGI IMG/M metagenome (GOLD analysis project Ga0315537, IMG submission 203091) | Salt marsh sediment microbial communities from the Plum Island Ecosystem LTER, Massachusetts, United States - Salt Marsh Sediment SW1602-70 ... | reverse complement strand
GTCTGCGCCGCTGGATCGCGGAACGCCAACCGGAACGTCTTGATGTCTGACGTCTCTTGTCGGATCGAATCTATCGCCATCACGTATGGCTTGTATATGTTCGTCATCATTTCACCCAGTCCGCACTAGACTCAGCACTTGCCGAAGATCGATACCCACCGGGCAGTGCTCGATACACCTTCCACATCCAACGCAAAGCGTCCGTCCAAAGTTCTCCGAGTAGTAGCGGAACTTGTGCATGATCCGCTGCCGGTATCGCCGGTAGTGTACCGGCCTTGGCTGCCCGGCGTGCGCTTGTGTGTAGCTGGGGAAGGTGCAGGCATCCCACAGCCGTACGCGCTCCCCCTGCTGCGGAGTGCCCTCATCTCGGATATCAAAGCAGTGGCACGTCGGGCACAGGAAGGTGCAGATGCCACAGTCCAGGCACTGCTGAGTAAGCGTCTCCCATACAGGGTTCTCGAACTCGAGCACTTCGTCGAGGCCCTCGATGTCCACTTGCCTCGGCAGCTTGGCGAGAGAAGCCTCTTGCGCCTGGACGCGCTGGCGTTCGTGCTCCACGCTGCTCTCCTCGAACAGGTCGCTGTAGCGATCGACCAGCTCCCTTCCGCGCTCGCTTACGACCGCGACGTGGTACGCGTCGTCCAGCTCTGTCAGGAGCAGATCAGCCCCCTCGGTACCTGCCGGCGACCCACCCAGCGACGCACAAAAGCAGGTCGTACACGGTTCGTCGCAAGCCATGGCGATGATCGCCGTGCTCTCCCGCCGCTCGAGGTAGAGCGAGTCCTCATCATCCCACTGGAAGACCAGGTCGAGGACCGGCAGCGCTGCCACGTCACAGGGCCGAGCGCCCAGGATCACACGGGCCATGCTGCGCGGTGACGGCGGCTCGACCAGCTCGACACCGGAGCGACTCTTGGTGTAGCGGACCAAGAGCTCCCTCTCTGGCAGAAAGAACTGCTTGAGCGACTGTGCGGGCTTGTCTCCGTCCGACCGCCACTCGCTTGCCGACTCGATCTCGCCATACGACCGCTCGTCCTTCGGTGCGATCACTGTATGGTCCGCGATCAGCGCATCTACGAGCTGGTCCAATCTGTCTTTGGGCAGTGTTCTTGATTCCATCCAGTACGGCTCCCTGTTCCTACCTGATAAAGTCGTCTGTGTCGTCTACTTGGAATGTCGCCAGCGCAGGCGCTGCCTCGACGTCGACTCCGGCGACATAGTCGAACACCTCTGCCACTTCCTCCACCATCTTGACGTTGATCAAGCTCAGCGGGATGTCGACGGGGCAGACTCGCTCGCATTCACCACAATCCACGCAGCGACCCACGAGGTGAAACGCCCGGATCGCGTTCCAACTGATGTTGTTGCGGGGCAGTGGAGAACGGCCGATCCACTGTGGCCGGTTCTCCTCGGCGATGCACTCCTCACAGTAGCAGAATGGGCAGACCTGGCGGCACGCGTAGCAGCGGATGCATTTGCTGAACTCCTCTCGCCAGAATGCCCACCGCTCACTGGCCGACATCTGTTCCAGCTCCCCGACGCGCGCGCGCGTCTCTTCCCGACGTGCGTCGTCTGGCTCGATCTGGCCGACCTCGACATCCGGTTTGACGGCAGATGCAGTCCCGTCGACGATGCCCAGGATCACGAGATCCTCTCGCCCGAACTGGTGCTCCTGGATCAGGACCGAAACGGTTCGAAGCGTTGCCGGGCGCGCGACGAGCGCCACTCGAGGCCTTTTGTCGGCAGGCACAAAACGCGACGTCAGGTACCCTTCCCTGCCCACCAGGTACCTGGCCAGGTTATAGACGCAGCGCTCGTCAAAGATCAGCCTCGATACCTGTGCCTCGTCGCGGACGACGCAGGGGGTCGTCGTTGACGGATCCCAGCCCTCTTCATACCCGATAACCATATCCACAAGGTCTTCAGAGAGAAGCCGGCGTGCCTCTTCCTGGATTCTACTGGTGATCTGCTGCATTGGCTGTCTCCTGAGGATGCAGTGGACCGAGCGCCTTGATCTCTTCCGTCACCTGGGCCACGACATCCGCCCACTTGGCGCCCTCGCTGGCCGAAACCCAGCTCATCTGCACTCTTTTGCCGTCGATTCCGAGAAACTCCATCAGTCGCCGGAACATCAACATCCTCCGGCGCGCATAGTAGTTACCCTCCGTATAGTGGCAGTCGCCCGGGTGGCAGCCCGAGACGATCACGCCGTCCACGCCTTCCTTTTCCAAGCTCTTGAGGACGAGCTTGGGATCGATGCGCGCCGAACAAGGCAGACGGATGATCCGTACGTTAGCCGGATACTTGGTCCGGCTTCCGCCCGCAAGGTCCGCACCGGCATACGAGCACCAGTTGCACAGGAAAGCAACGATCTTGGGCTTCCACTCTTGTGCCTGCACTGGCGGAGCTGCTTCCGTACTCGTTCTGCTCTCCACTCCTGACCTGACCTCCAGACCCACTGTGGCAACCATCCTACACCGCCTCTACCTGAGCAAAGACCTGCTCGTGGCTAAACCCGCTGAGGTTTGGCGCACCAGCCCGGCAAGCCACGGTGCAGTTCCCGCAGCCGTGACAGAGGCTCTCTATGACGTGCGCCACTGTCCTCATCTGCCTGGTCATCATGTCCCGCCACTCGATCTCTTCGATCGCACCAAACGGGCAGCTTTCGACACAGGCTCGGCAGTCGCTGCACAACGCGGGATCGATCTGGGCCACCATCGGCTCGGACTCTAAACAGTCGTGGCTAAACAGGCCCAAGGCCTTGGCCGAGGCCGCCGAAGCCGTAGCGACGGTGTCCGGGATATCCTTGGGTGCCTGGCATGCCCCCGTCAAAAAGACGCCGCTGGTCACCGTCTCGACGGGCGCAAGCTTGGGGTGTCCTTCCGTAAACAGTCGGTTCTGATCGTATGGGATGCCGAGCATCCGCGCGACCTCTACCGCGTCGTCGCGGGCGATGAGCCCCGTGGCCAGAACGACTAGGTCTGCCTTGATCTCGACCTGCATGCCAGCCAGCGTGTCGGCACCGCGCACGACGAGGTGCCCGTTTTCCTCGTAGATGCGCGAGACACGTCCGCGCAGGTAGTGCACGCCAAACTCTTCCTGCGCCCGACGGACAAACTCCTCATAGTTCTTGCCCGCCGCCCGGATGTCTATATAAAAGACGTACGCCTCACCATCGGGGTTGTGTTCCTTGAACAACAAGCCATGCTTGGCGGTGTACATGCAGCACAGCCGGGAGCAGTATTCCATCCCCTTTTCGCGGTCGCGTGAACCGACGCACTGGACAAAGACCACTGTCTTCACCGGCTTGCCATCAGATGGACGCAGGATCTTGCCTTCCGTAGGGCCACACGAGTTGACGAGACGCTCGAACTGGAGGCCGGTGACGACGTCCGCGTACTGCCCACCACCGTATTCCCCATAGACCGAGTGGTCGAAGAGTGTGAACCCGGTCGCCACGATGATAGCGCCGAACTGCTCCTCGATGATCTGGTCTTCCTGCTCATAGTCGATCGCGCCCACATCGCAGGCGCGCTCGCACAGCCGGCACTTGCCCCGCTGGAAATAGATACAGTTGTCCCGATCGATGACCGGGACACGGGGCACGGCCTGCGGGAACGGGATATAGATCGCCGTCCGGTCGCCGAGATGCTGATCGAACTCCGAGTCCACCTTCTTGGGACACTTTTGCCAGCACGAGCCACAGCCCGTACACTTGTCCGGGTCTACCGAGCGCGCACGCACCCGGATCCGGGCCGTGTAATTCCCCACGTATCCGGTCACCTCTTCGACTTCGGCATAGGTGTAGATCTTGATGTTCTTATCTCGGGCCACCGTAACCATCTTGGGGGTGAGAATACACGCTGCGCAGTCGAGGGTGGGGAATGTCTTGTCGAACTGGGCCATCCGCCCGCCGATGGAGGGCTCCCGCTCCACGATCACCGCTTCGTAGCCTGCCAGGCCGACGTCGATCGCGGCCTGGATGCCCGAAATGCCGCCGCCGATCACGAGCGCCCGCTTGGTGATAGGAATCGTCGATCGCAACAGGGGATGGCTCCGTGCCACCTTGGCGCGGGCGATGTTCACCAGCTCAAGCGCCTTTTCCGTTGCCTCTTCGCGATCGTCGTGGACCCAGGAGCACTGCTCGCGGATATTGGCAATCTCGAGCATATAGGGGTTGAGCCCCTCATCCTCAATGCAGCCGCGAAAAGTGGGTTCGTGCAGACTGGGCGAGCATGCGGCGACCACGACGCGATCCAGATTGTGCTCCTCAATCGCCTCTGCAATGAGCCTCTGTCCCGGATCCGAACACATATACCGATAGTCAGCGGCGAACGCGACCCCCGGCAGCTCGGCAGCCTGGGCCGCTACGCGCTCTACGTCTACGGTCGAAGCAATGTTCTTGCCGCAGTGGCAGATGAACACTCCTATTCTTGCCATATCGCTTTACTCACCTTCTCGTCTCTGTATACGACCGCGATGCTAGGCCGGCTGGCGCAGGCCGGTGCGGGCCAATAGCTGCTGAGGGCTGACCATGAGCTTGCTCAAGCCCAGGTCCGCGCTCGGGATCCCCAGTGCCAAGCCAATTAGCTGGGTAAAGTACAGGACGGGCAGCTCGAACCTGGTGCCGTACTGCCTGTTCACCTGAGGTTGCCGCATGTCCAGGTTGGCCTGGCAGAGCGGGCAAGCCACCAGCAAGCAGTCTGCCCCTTGGTCAGCCGCCTTCTGATAGATGTCGTGACACAGCTTGAGCACGATATCCGTTCGCGTCAGCGACAGGCTACTGCCACAGCATTCGGTCTTGTAGGGCCATTCGACGGCTTTTGCGCCCAGCGCCGTCACAATGTGGTCCATAACCATCGGCTGGTCTGGATCGTCGAAACCCGTCACCTCCGGCGGCCTGACCAGCAAGCAGCCATAGTAGGCCGCCACGCGAAGGTCGCTCAGATCCTCGACCACCCGCTCGCGCAGTGCATCCAGCCCATAGTCGCCAGCGATGACCTCGAGCAGGTGCTTGACCTCGCTCTCGCCCCTGTACGTGTTACCGACGACCTCGTCCACCTCTGCAACGCGTCCGTTCTTCCGGGCACGCATCTCCCGGTTGGCGATCTTGAGCCGGCTGTAGCATTCCGCACAGCAAGCCACCGTGTCCAGTCCCATCTCTTTGGCAATGTTGAGATTGTGGACCGGGAGCGCTATCGACAATAGCTCGGATGTCATGTGGGCCGACGATGCGCCGCAGCATACCCACCCAGGGATCTCTTCCAGTTCGATCCCCAGGACGCGGCATACTGCTCTGGCGGAGAGGTCGTAATCCCTGGCGGTCGAGTGTAGCGAACAGCCCGGATAGTATGCGTATCTCATGTTTGCTTGCCCTCCAGCTCTGCCGCCTTGGCAAAGATCCGCCGCAGTGCCTTGCCATCCTCCGCCCGAGGCGGTAGCAAGCTCAGTTTTCCTTTGAGCAGCATCCTGGGTGCCATCGGCACGTCCTTGGTCAGGTGTCCACTGAGCACGTTGTACGAGCCGATCATCGCTGCCTCAAAGATACGGCCGAACAGTCGCACGCTTCCCAGGAAGATGCTGTGGAACAGTGGCACATCGCGCTCGGGGGACCGGATCCCTTCCGCATAGGCGATCCTGCGCAGGGCGTCCATCACGCTCGCTGGCTCCACTCCTTGTGGACAGCGAGTCGAACACGTCTCGCACGCAGCACACAGCCAAATCGTGCGGCTCGACAGGACGGTGTCTCGCATGCCCAGTTGGACGCCCCGCATAATCTGGTGAGGCGGATAGTCCATCGCGTATGCGACGGGGCAGCCCGCTGTACATTTGCCGCATTGGTAGCATAGGGCTGGGTCCTCTGCGCCCCGTTCCCGGACTTGGCGCACAAAGGCCAGGCGTGACTCCCTTGAGGGTAGCTCTTGACTCATGAATGTGCCTCTCTTCTGGATAGGGTAGCGGCTAGCCGTTGTCCTGCAGCATTCTGGCCAGGCGCCGGATGTGCGATCTCTCTTCCTCCACGATCTCGCGGACAGCACGCTTTCCTGAATCGGGCACGATGTCAGTGAGATCAAAGAAGAACAACAGCGTCTCTTTTTCAAACTCGATCGCCATACGGACGGCTTCCTGGTGACCGGTCACCGTCTCGGCAGCGGCCAGAGCCCTGTCCGGACCCTCAAAGAAGGCGCTCTGTACTGTCGCACCGAGATACCCCTGGTATTCGTGCCACTGCTCCGCGGTCATTAGCGGCCGTCCACGGATCGACTCAAAGAGCGAGCGGAAGAGCTGGTAATGCTTGACTTCCTGGAGAGCCAGATCCTCGAACAAGTCCTTCACGCTGTGTGAGTCTACCTTTTCCGCGGCGGCGCGGTAAAAGGCCTCCCCGCTCCTTTCGACTTGCATCGCCATCTCGAACATGTCTGTTGCTTGCAGCAATACCACCTAGTCCTCCTCAGGTCACCAATGCTAGCCGTTGATCACCTAGAACTCGGCAGGCAATTCGCCCAATGCCGCCAACGAAAAGACAGGACCATCCTTGCACACGTACTTGGGCCCAATGTTGCAGCGCCCGCACTTGCCGATCCCGCACTTCATGCGCCGCTCCAGCGAGGTATAGATCCGATCAGGTGGAAAGCCCAGCTCGTTGAGCACCGGCAAGGTAAACTTGATCATGACCGGCGGGCCACAGACAAAGGCCACCGCGTTGTCGGCGCGCGGGGCAAGCTCCTTGGTCACCGTAGGGACATAGCCGGTGAGACCGTCCCAGTCCTCACGCGGGGTGTCGATGGTCTGAAAGAGGGTCACGTCATCCCGTCGACTCCACATCTTCATCTCAGGCTTGTACAGGAATAGGCCTGGCTCACGTGCACCATAGATCACGGTCAGATCTCCGTATTCCTGACGAAGCTTTGGGTCCAGCAGGTGCTTGGTCAAGGCATATAGCGTGGTAAACGCATAGCCGCCGCCGATGACGACAATGTCCGCGCCCTTCCATTCCTCGACCGGATACCATGTACCGAGCGCGCCGCGCATGCCGATCGGATCGCCTGGCTGCATCCCGTGGATGGCCTTGGTAAAGACGCCGATCTTGTTGATGGTAAAGCGGACGAAACTTCCCTCCCACGCCGCGGAGGCTACCCCAAAGGACGCCTCCCCTTTGCCAAAGATCGACAACTGGCAGAACTGGCCCGGCCGGTATCCGGAGAAGAAGCGCTCACGGTCCGAGTCGTGCTGGAAAGCAAGCTCAACCGAGCGGAGGCTGTGATCTTCCGTCTCAACCGCCGTCCGGGCGATATACATAGGCATAGGCTGGTAAGGATTCTGTGTCGATTTCTCCACGTCCGACTATCCCCTCGACTGACTACTACGGATGATCTGCCGCATGTCAATGCCTGCCGGGCAGTAGCGCACGCAGCGACCGCAGCCCGTGCATCCGACCTCGTCGTACAACTCGCCAAAATACGCATACTTGTGCATGATCCGCTGCCGCGTTCGCTCCACATTGGTAGGCCGGGGATTGTGGCCCGACGCTTCCTGGGAATAGATCTGGAACATACACGTATCCCAGTTGCGCACGCGTTCTCCCCGTTGCGCCTCGTCCACAATGTCAAAGCAATGGCACGTTGGGCACAGGAACGTGCACACGCCGCAACCCAGGCACGGCTGCTGCACGTCGTACCAGAACTCGTCGTCAAACAGCCCGTACAGTGTCTCCCTGATACCGTCGAGCTCGAACGGCCTTGCCATCGCGGCCCGCGCCTCTGCTTGAGCCTGCGACGAGGCATCGATCTGCTCCTGCGATGCGTCCTGCAGCCGGCTCAGCAAGGCCTCGCCCTGGGCAGTATCAGCCTGGGCGACGTACACCTCACCAATGTCGGTCAGCATCACGTCCGCGCCGCGACTGTCAAACGGCCCCGACCCGACCGCCGTGCAAAAGCAGGTCTCACAAGGATCCGTACAGCCCAGCGCAACGAGCGTCGTATGGCGACGCTTCTCCGACCAGTAGGGATCCGTGTATTCTGTCCCAGCAAAGACGCCGTCCAGCAACTGGCATGCTCGTGCATCGCATGGACGAATACCGAACACGATCCGCTCCGACAAGTCGCCCTCGACTGGTTCCAGGTCCGATCCAGCAACCCGAAACAGCGCCTCGGATTGAGGAAGAAACAGAGACTTGGGAGGGTAACGCGAGTTGGCGTCCAACGTAAAGCACCCGTTGCCCGATCCGGTCAGCGGCTGGAAGCCAACAACCTCTTCCTGCCGGACCGGAGCGTAGACCGTGGCCTCTACACGCCACTGATCGATCGTCGTGGCCAGGTCTGCCTTGGGCAGAATCTTGATCATGCTTCCGTCTCCTAACGTACGAACTGGTCTTGGTCGTCCAGCGTAAAGGTGGCAAAGGGTGGCGGAGCGCCCTCGGCCGCACCGACCTCATAATCGTACTGCTCCAGCATATCGCGATCGAGTTTGTCGGTCAGATAGGTCATCTTGATATCCATCGGGCAGGCACGCTCGCACGCCCCACAGCTCGCACAGCGCCCGGTCTGGTGGAAGGCACGAATGATGTGCCAGGCGTGCGTACCGCTGGGTGTTATCATGCTTTCCGCCCACCGCGGCGTCGTATAGTCGACAAAGCACTCGGTGCAGTAGCACATCGGACACGCTTCGCGACAGGCGTAGCAGCGAATGCAGCGCTCTGCCTCTTGGACAAACGACTGGTAGCGCTCCTCAGGCGACAGCGCCTCAAAGGCATCGACCAATCCCCATCTCGGCTCCCGGGCATCCGCGCCAGCCGGCTCGCCCAACGTAATGTCTGTGCCAACCGGGTCTGGATAGGCGCACCGCTTGCACGAATCGTGCAGGACCCGCTCCCGTTGGAGCCGGTACTCGCCGCGACGGGTCGAGAGCAGCACCTCATCTCCCTGTTCCGACACGCTCAATACCTCGGCGAACCCGCCCGGGCCCAGACCCGCCTCGCGTTCTGCCTTTCGCCAGTCGATGATCCCTTCACACGGGATGCCGATCAGATAGAGGCCCTCGCGATCGTGGCGATGCTCGGAGACCAGGACCCTGATCGCGCGGCTCTCGCAGCCGCGACAGACGATGCCAACTCGCTCCTCACGGGAGCGGCGTGCCAGGTAGGTAGCCAGGTTGTTCTGGCAAAAGCCATTGTAGATCAACGTGTCGACGCCGCTAGCATCGGTAAAGAATGCCGGCTGCGGCCTGAGCGCGAGGCTCCCCGCCTGGAAGCCGATGACGACGTCGACCACATCTTCAGCCAGCAGGCGCGCTGCCTCTGCCCGGATTGCCTGCGCAAGTTCGTCCATGCCTCGTCTCCCTAGACAGCCAGCGGCACGCGGGTGACCAACCGCCTGCTCTCACCAAGTTCCCGGAGGGTCGCCTCAAAGCCCGCCAGTTCGCGCCGGATACGCCCGCGTTCACCAACGTCGATCCACGCAAAGCGTACCCGGTCTTGTTCCATGCCGAGATAGGTGAGCAAGCGCCTGAACTCGTCCAGCCGCCGGTGTGCAGCCAGGTTCCCCTCCTTAAAGTGGCACTTGCCAGGCACGCAGCCGTTGATCAAGACCCCGTCGACGCCACCTTGTATTGCATTCAGCAGGAACATGGGGCTGATCCGCCCGCTGCACGGCACCTTGATCAGCTTGATGTGCGGGGGCAACTGTGTATCCATCCACTCTTGTTCCGCGGCTGAAAAGAGGGCAAACTGACACTGAAAGACCACGATTCGAGGCGTCCAGGCGTCCGTCATTCCCGTGCCTCCACCGGTGCGCTCTGCGCAGCGTGCGCAGGCACAGCAACCTCTACCTCAATGGCGGGAACGGCCTGCGTCTCACCCACCCACTGCCACAGATCGGCCATCAGCGCCTCGTTCGAGAAACTGTCCGCGAGTTCGATGGACGATGAACGGCAGCTAGCGGCGCACAAACCGCACGCCATGCAGTGGTTCGCATCGACGTGGGCGACCGTGCGCGCCCGGCCCATGATCCGCACTTCCTGCAGCTCAATCGCCTCGTACGGGCAAATCGCTACACACAGGCCGCACGCGACGCAGGTTGACTGGTCCACTTGCGCCGTTTCGAGGACCGTGTGGTACCCGGCCTCTACCGCCAGTTCCCTCACTGCATTGAGCACGTCGGAGATATGGATCTGCTGAGGGCACGCGGGATAGCACAGGTCGCATGCAGAACAGAGCCACGTCGTCCTGTCTTTGAACGCTTCTTCCGCCATTCCCCTGACCGCTTTTTGGATCAGGCGGCGCGCGTTGTACGACGGCTCCACCTTCTGCATCATGCAGCTACCTACGCAAGTGCCACAGGAGTAGCACATATAGGCGTGCTCGCCTCCAGGAATGGCACGCAATCGGTCCACGAGAGCCTCTCTGGTTTCACCCATCTTCTTCCTCTTCATCGTGGTGTCAGTCTCTTCCACAAACCTGGCTTCGACCCGTGCTCCCTCGGCCTCGACCTCCTGTAGATCTCGAAGAGAGACACAGCCCACCAAGCGTCTTCCAGTCAGGACAGGTAGATGCTGCACCTGGAGGCGGTCCATCAGGGCCGCCGCGTCCTGGCAGTCACTCTCGGCATCCACCACCGCCACCTTGCTGGTCATGACCTGGCCTAGCTGGGTAGTTGCTGGATCTAGGCCCAGTGCCACGACACGTGCCATCAAGTCACGCCCAGCAAACATACCGACCAGACGCCCGTCGTCCAGGACCGGAACAGCCTCCACGCCATACTCGGTCATATAGCGGGCCGCGTCGAGCACAGAGTCGCCCTTTTGGACAACGTACACGGGTCGGCCCTTGACGATCGCCCCGACCTTTCTCGTTTCCATCGTCCTCTCTCCCGACCACACACTGCTGTGGGCACGAGACGCCATAGGATGATTTCGTATACTATTGTAAGTGTAAGTACTAGGAGTGTCTAGAAGGAAAAATGTGACAGTCGATCAGGACAATTACTCGTCCTATGTGGGGAAAAGCACCACGCTGTGGGGAGAACCTCAATGCGGCGACGATCTCTATTCTTCTTCCAGCAGTCCCTTCTCCATTGCATAGCGTACCAGGTCGACCCGGTTGTCTAGCTCTAGCTTGGCCATCACACGCGCACGGTAGGTGTCCACTGTCTTGGGGCTGAGGTGTAACTTGTCGGCAGCTTCCCGGCTCGTATAGCCGAGGGCGGTGAGGCGGAGGACCTGAATCTCTCGCGGGCTCAAGCGGTCTTCGAGGCTCTCCTCCGTCTCTGCAGGCGGTCGGTCCGCCGCATCCTCAAAGAGCACCCTCGTGTGCGCGGCGTGCAGGTAGGTCCCCCCCCGGTAGATCGCCCGGATCGCTGTCAGCAGCTCTACATCCGCGGCCCGC
>Ga0315537_1003651_pt1 | contig 11391 bp, 6 predicted proteins | sample SalMarSW160270MG_FD_203091 | JGI IMG/M metagenome (GOLD analysis project Ga0315537, IMG submission 203091) | Salt marsh sediment microbial communities from the Plum Island Ecosystem LTER, Massachusetts, United States - Salt Marsh Sediment SW1602-70 ... | reverse complement strand
CCCTGTGAGTGGAAGGGATGTAATAAATAATCCCCTTTTCTCTTAGGAGAGGATTAGCATGCCCGCTGCACAAAGTGTGCTTTGGCAGGCGGGGTTGAGGTCATAAGATCAGCCTCTCGTATAATTAAACTGCGTGTTCTGCTTCTTTCTTTTTCTTCTTAGCTTCTCCGTTTGATTTCCAGACAAAGATTCCGCGCTTTTTATACGTCGTATGAAGAAGGTGATGAGAAACATGGCCCAACGGTTCTTTTAAGAACTCATTATAGAGAACTGCAATCTCCGGATTTTCATGCGATTTGCGGATCGGCTTATTGGCGTCCTCTGCATAAATTGATTCCGCCCGTTTCATTCTGATTTCCCATGTTGTCGGAATAGGCTGGCCGCCGCCGCCGAGGCACCCGCCCGGGCATGACATCACTTCAATGAACGTATACGGCGATTCGCCTCTTTCTACCTGCTCAAAAAGTTTCCGTGCGTTTCCCAATGTATGTGCAACTGCCACCTTTATCTTCGTGCCGTTCATATCGATTTCAGCTTCTTTTATTTCTTCCATCCCGCGGACAGCTGTCAAGTTTATGTTTGCAAGCGGTTTTCCTGTGACGACTTCGTAAGCAGTCCGAACAGCGGCTTCCATAACTCCCCCCGTTGCGCCAAAAATTACTGCCGCGCCGGTAGATTCGCCAAGCGGATTATCAAAGTCTTCAGCCGGTAATTCCGAGAATTGAATTCCGGATTCTTTAAACATGCGGGCAAGTTCTCTCGTCGTTAATACATAGTCGACATCATAGAACGCATCGTCATCCGACCATCCCTTTTTATCTTTCCAGTGTTCGAATGCACTCATCATTTCGGGCCGTTTTGCTTCATACTTTTTCGCCGTGCAAGGCATGATCGAGACAACGATTATTTTCCGGGGATCTATTCCTGCTTTTGCCGCATAATATGTTTTCGCGACTGCTCCGAACATCTGCTGCGGCGATTTACACGTGGAGAGATGATCAAGTAAATTCGGGAAAAAATGCTCGGCAAATTTTATCCATCCCGGAGAACAGGAAGTGATCATCGGCAAAACACCTTTATTGGTAATACGATTGATTAATTCATGCCCTTCTTCCATAATAGTAAGATCAGCTGCAAATTGCGTATCAAAGACTTTGCTAAAACCGAGCCTGCGCAATCCGGCAACCATCCGGCCTGTTACGAGAGCGCCGGAATCCATTCCCATCGCTTCACCAATGCCGACGCGAATTGCGGGAGCAGTTTGTACTATAACTACTTTTTCCGGATCCATAAGATCTTCAAATACTTCATCTGTATCATCCCGTTCGACTATAGCGCCCGTAGGGCAAACCAATGCGCACTGGCCGCAATTCGTACATGCAACATTGCCAAGCCCGAGTTCTTGATAAGTAGAAATCCTCGTTTTAATGCCGCGTCCGGAGAGTCCGATTGCATGCACTGTCTGGACATTACCGCAGACAGCAATACACCTGCCGCACAAGATGCACTTGTTTGGGTCCCGGATGATAGCGGGTGATGTCTCATCGCAAGGCAGCTCTTTCTTTGTTCGAATAAACCGGCCGTTTTTCACACCCAGATCGGAAGCGATCGCCTGTAATTCACAGTTTTGATTGCGTAAGCATGAAAGACAATCTTTCGGGTGATTGGCAAGTATCAATTCAACGTTTGTTTTTCTTGCATCGCGGATACGTGCCGAGTTTGTTACAATTTCGGTTCCTTCGTGTACACAGGTAATACAGGAACGGACAAGCGACCGTGCACCTTTTACTTCAACGACACAGACTCCGCATGAAGAATTTCTTGAAACATCTTCAAGGTAACATAATGTCGGTATTTTAATTCCTTTGCGCTTGCAAGCTTCAAGAATTGTTATACCATCGGGTACCTGAAAATCTTCGCTGTTAATTTTTATGTTGACCATCGTAGTTACCATCTGATCCTCTTAATCTTCCTTTACTTGGGAGTGACATTTGACATCACATCGCAGACAGCGGGCCGCTTCCTGTAATGCTTCCTCACCGGAGTAACCGGCATGTATTTCCTGGAAACTTGAAATTCGTTCTTTAACAGGTAATTTTTTGGGATTAATTTTTTTGCCGCCTTCCGGTTCTGGAACTATTTCATCTTTATATTTGAAATCCCTGAATAATTTATGGAATCGCTTCTCCTTCATCAGATCAATATCAATGGCTTCTGCTGCCTGACGTGCAAGCCCCATAGCCTCGGAAACTGTTGCCGGCCCGGTCACTGCATCACCGCCTGCGTATACCTTTGACAGGTTGGTTCGACAGTTCGGCTGGTGCACTTTAATCGAACCGTTCTTTCGGAGCTCAAGACCGATTTCCTTTGCAGGTTCAAATTCTACTTTCTGACCGATAGAAAGGATGATCGTATTGCATTCCACTATTGCAGTTTCACCGGTCTCAACCGGTTTCTTTCTTCCGTTATTATCGAAGCCGTCATACTTCATTTTGTGAATTTCAAGGCCTGTGACCTTTCCTTTAATATCTCCTATAACTCGGTGAGGTGCGGATAAAAACATAAACCGGATATTTTCATCAACGGCATCCTTTATTTCAAGTGCATTTGCAGGCATTTCATCTTTATCGCGGCGATAGACGATCGTGACATCGGCACCGAGCCGCAGGCAAGAGCGCGCTGCATCGATAGCCACATTTCCGGCGCCCACTACAATTACTTTCTTCCCAAGGTGAGGCTTCTTACCTCGGGCAAATTTCTCAAGAAACTCGTAGCCTTGAATAACTCCATCAAGCTGTCTGCCCGGAATATCAAGTTCAATGTCTTTTTGAGCACCAACAGCAAAGAACACAGCATCGTTCTGCTTTTGTAGATTTTTAATGGTAATTTCTTTACCAACATGAGTATTGAAAACGAACTTGACTCCAAGTTTTTTAAAGAGTTCAAGCTCTTTATTAAGATTATCTTTCGGCAGACGATATGCAGGTATTCCATATTGCAGAATTCCACCGGCTTTCGCATGATTATCATAAACCGTAACACAATGACCAAGACGAACAAGATAATATGCCGCTGTCAATCCGGCAGGCCCGGCACCAACAATAGCAATCTTCTTCCTTGTGTTTGACAGTTTTTCTTTTATCAAACGCTGATAAACTTCTTTCTCTTTACCCATTTTATACATCGTATCTGCAAGATAGCGATGAATATCACCCTGTGAGACCGGATCATCCACCATATCTCTGCGGCAGCGCATCTGGCAATGGAAGTAACAAATTCTCCCAACTGTGCCAGGCATCGGGTTATCGCGAAGCGTCAATTCAAACGCTTCTTCGATTCTTCCTTCCTTGAGAAGCTGGAGGTATCCGGGAATATTCATATGCATAGGGCAGCTGTTCTCGCAAAGCGCAATAAACAGGCTTTCACATACACCGGCTTTACACCGTCTTTGAATTATATGTTTTTCATATTCATCCCTGAAGTATCGCAGCGTGCTTAACACCGGATTCGAGCTTGTTTGTCCTAATCCGCACAGAGCAGAATCCCTGATCACATAGGCTAACCGCTCAAGCGTATCCAAATCCTCCATAGTTGCTTCACCGTGAGTGATTTTATTAAGAATAGCGAGTGCTTGTGCAAGCCCTTCACGGCATGGTGTGCACTTTCCGCACGATTCGGCATACGTCACTTCAACAAAGTATCTTGCAACATCCACCATACAATTATCCTGGTCCATAACAACCATTCCGCCTGAACCCATAATCGTACCCAGTTTTGTGAGGGATTCGTAATCAACCGGAGTATTGAAATGTTCGACCGGAATGCATCCGCCCGACGGCCCGCCTGTTTGTACTGCACGGATTTTTTTCTTATTTCCGGTACCTTCGCCCATCTGATAAATAATATTTTCCAGCGGCGTGCCGAGCGGCAATTCAACAAGGCCCGTGTTCTTGATTTTTCCGACAAGTGAAAAAACCTTCGTTCCGGTACTTGTCTGCGTTCCGAACTTCGCAAAAGCATCCCCGCCGATCGTGAGGATTACAGGAATATTTATCCATGTTTCCACATTATTAATGTTGGTCGGTTTGCCCCACAATCCTTTTTGTGCGGGATACGGCGGCCGCGGTAAAGGCCGGCCCGCTCTGCCTTCAATCGAAGCAATCAACGCTGTTTCCTCACCGCATACAAATGCGCCTGCCCCTTCCACATAGGACATATCGAAGCTGAACGAAGACCCTAAAATATTCTTTCCGAGAATACCGTATTCCTTCGCTGCAGCAACTGCTTTTTTAAACCGTTCAACGGCAAGCGGGTACTCGGCTCTCACATACATCACGCCTTCAAAAGCGCCCATTACATACGCACCAATCAGCATTCCTTCGATTAGTGCATGCGGATCGCTTTCAATTTCGTTTCGATTCATATATGCGCCCGGGTCGCCTTCATCAGCATTGCAGATAATATATTTTTTATCCGTTTCGACTTTTTTCATCATTTCCCATTTGATAGCCGTCGGGAAACCTGCACCGCCGCGCCCTCGCAGCTTGGATTTCTTGATCTCATCCAGGACTGAATCAGGCGTCATCTGCGTTAATGCTTTCATCAACGCGCTATAACCACCGACAGCAATGTATTCTTTAATATCTTCCGGATCGATCAATCCTGAATCGCGAAGGACGATTTTCTTCTGTCCTCTGAAAAACGGAATTTCATTCCACAATGGAACACTGCTTAATCCCGTTCCAAATTCTACTCTCGAAGTATAAAAATTCCAATTCTCAATTCTACACAACGCTTTCTTCAACGGTATCATGCCTCTGCAGAGACCGTTGACAATACTCTCGGCATCCTTCGGACTTACTTTATGCAGGATAACAAGCGGTTGTCCCGGCACGTAACAATTAACCATAACTTCTTCTGCACAAAAACCAAAACATCCAACAAGCGCAAGTTCAATTTTAGCTCTTTTTGTTTTAATTGCTTTCTGTAAACTTTCATACATCTCTTTTGCACCGTTTCCGATGCCGCATGTTCCCATACCTACCGAAATTTTTGGAACATCAGGAACAATCGCCGCCATTCCCTCCTGCCGTATCTTTTCTAACATTGAAGCATCTTGTATCTTCATGATTTTTTTCTCTCCTTAGAGATTTTTCCAAGAAGCTTTTGCAGTTTTGCAGTTGTTACATTGCTATGGATGACTCCATCAATCGCTACAACCGGTGCAAGCGCACACTGGCCGAAACATGCTACCGTGGAAATTGTGAACTTGTTGTCCGGTGTAGTGAAAAAGGATTCTCCATCTTCAAGCGCTTTGCTGCATCCCAGCATTAATCCAATATCATCAAGAAGAGCTTTTGATCCTTTTGTATGACAGGCTGTTCCGCGGCACACTGTAAGTGTATGCTGGCCTTGCGGTTTGAGATTAAAGAATGAATAAAATGTTACAACATTATAGATTCTTGAGAGAGGGACACCTGTTCTGAGTGCAATGTGGTTTAGAGCTTCCTCTGAAAGGTATTTTTGCTCATTCAGCAGTTGCGTCTCCTCAAGAACCGTCAGCAGTTCGCCATGCCGACCCTTATTCTTCGCGATAACCGAATCGATTTGCTGTAATTCCCGCGTTAATGTCTGTGTTCCTTCCATAACATCTCCTTGTTAAAAGCTGCTTTTTTCCTTATCGAGAAAGTGATATTTCCTCTTGCAACTTTCATTCCATAAGAATAGAGGGCAAAAAGCCGTCTTTTTTTTTATGAATGATAGAAAATTACTCTGTGTTCTTGGTAATCGGAATTTTAAGCGGCCGTCTATAGCCGACACTTCACCGTAAGGAGTGCGTTGTTTCTATAATTAGTAAGATATGAAGGTTACAAAACTTCCAACTTCGTTTGCAATTGCTTTTTCTTAACAAAACACTTAATCATTGCTCAAAACGGAAACGGCTTCTTCATCAAATTTCTTACAAAACATTACCGACAGATTAGACTCTGATACCAAAATTCTTACTACTAATATATGAAAGAAAGAAAAGAAAAGCATAAAAACTCATCACAATAGAATAAATGAACATTTATGACAGCATGATTCATTTATACTGTCACTTTTCAATTTTTTTTATCTTAATCTGTCTATAAGAATTTATAAGCTTTTCAAGTGTCTGCACATATCTGTTATTAAAATTTTACTTCATTGCAATCTTTGCGATATATAACTAAATTTTCATATAGATAGCACAAATCATAGTTCAAATTCCAGGGCTCTAATTATTTAATGAATAAACGGAAGTATTTACGTTGGTTGGTTTTTTTTGCATTTCTATTGGTTTTCCCGACTCTATTTTTACATTCACAAAACATATCGCTTTCTGGATATGTTGTTGATGCTGTCACGCATCAACCGATATCAAAAGCTGTTGTAGTACTGCTCGAAACAGGCCAGCAAAAAAATACTGACGAAAAAGGGCGATTTCTCTTCGAACAATTAACCGCAGGGCGTTATACATTCTCTGTGCGTCATATTGCATTTGCCGGTATCGAACGCCGAATTTTTCTTTCTTCTAATAACCGTGATACTGCCGTAATAGAAATGCATTCGGCAATTTTTGCATCGGATGAAGTAATCATCCGCAGTACACGTAATTCATCAAATATAAAGAACACTTCATATCCTTTGAGTGTAATAACCGGTGAGCAATTGCTGAATACTCCGTACGTTACGATTTCCGATGCGTTGAGCCAGGACCCCGGCATCACTCTTGTCCGCGACGGAACATGGGAAACAGCCATTTCTATCCGGGGCATGAGTCGTTCTAATATCATATCACTTGTTGATAATACGAGAATTGAAACAGCAAACGATATTGCCGGAGCTCTTTCTCTTATTAACAACAACGATCTTGAACGGGTCGAAATAATAAAATCTCCAGGATCGGTATTATACGGAACCGGAGCGCTCGGCGGTGTTCTTCATTTTGTGACAAAACGCAATTCATTTACAGATACTTACCATATAAACACGGAATTGCTAAACGGCTTTACGGGCGTAGACGGCGGTGTTTCGCATTATATTGCGTTAGAAGGATCCTCGGATCGATTTGCAGCAAGATTAAGCGGCGGATACCGTACAGCAGGAAATACATCTACACCGAACGGCATATTGCCGAATTCCCAATACACCGATTTCAGCTTTTCAGGTTCTCTCGGAATTAAGACCGTAAATGAACAATCTCTCTTTTTATCATATCAGCGTTCACAGGCCGACGACACCGGAATTCCCGGCAGCTCGGCATTCGGCCCGACAGCGGCAGTACGATATACGCTTGCACGAAGAGAGCTCCTGAGTGCAGAATATAATATTCCTCATCTCTTATTCACAGTACCGCTTCTATGTATTCGCATCTCACGTCAAGTAATTAATCGTAATGTTGAAATCAAACAAGGCGACACATTACGAATAACTCCCCATGCTGTTCACACAACAAACAGCATTCAGATCGAATCTAATATTATTCCGATAACAGATCATCTTCTAGTCGTCGGCGCGGAGGCATGGCAGCGTGAACTCGACAGCCGGCGGGAAAAATCGCTGCCGAATAAAAATATACTCATCGGTGAGCAGCCGATTCCTCATTCGGCGTATTTCAGCGGCGGTTTTTATGCACAGGATGAATGGACTGTTATGCCCGAAAGATTGACAATTACGGGGGGAGCACGATACGATTGGATTCGTGTAAGTAATGATAAAGTATATAATCCGGAGTACACAATCACGGCAGGAATATTAAAAACTAATATTGAAGATTCCACAATGCTTTGGCAGGATGGAACTGCACATGATGAATCATGGAGTGTAAGCGCCGGTGCACAGTATAAATTCTGTTCTTCTTCGGACGTCACTTTTCTTGCCGCAACGGCATTCCGTTCTCCCTCTCTTGAAGAACGCTACAAATTTTTAGATCTCGGTAAAGGCAACATCCAAGTGGGAAATCCCCATCTGCTGCCGGAACGAAGTATTTCCGTTAATACGGGATTGCGGTTTCATACTGACGGTTTTAAAATACAGGCAGATATTTTCTTAAATCAACTTAAAAATCGTATCCAAGGAATACCGGGTATATTCGATGGACGGCCTGCTACGATTAGCAGCAATATAAGCGAAGCTCGATTATACGGTTATGAAATATCATCTGAAAAAACACTGACAGCCTGGTCCGCTCTGAAAGCCTGGCTGGCATATGTTCGCGGAGAAGATACGCGTTATAAGGCCAACTTGCCGCAGATATCACCGCTTACAGGGCAGGTGGAATTGAACGGATATTTTAAGGATATTGGAACATTGAGTTTTTCATGTTCCGCTACGGCGGCACAAGAGAATCTCGCTGCCGGCGAAGAGTATACGGCCGGTTATATGATTTTTGATGCCGGTTTTGTCAGTGTTCCATTGGCCGTCGGTCAATGTACATTTACGATTCGCACAGGAATAAAAAATCTTTTCAACAGGGCTTATCAAAACCATTTATCCACATTGCGTGGTATCGTAAAAGATGAACCGGGCAGAAATTTTTTTCTCAATGCAACCATAACTCTTTAAATTTTATGGATTCGGCTGTATGAATTGGTTCCTCCTGGCGTCCTGTTCCGCGTTACTATCAGCTTCGGCTGCTATTATACAAAAAAAAGTTTTGTTTAGATTGCATGCCCTTGAATTTTCTTTTCTGGTTTCTATTACTATCCTCATCCTTTCATCGTTTGTCCTTTTCTCGGTCGACATTACATCCATTTCTTCCGAATCATTGATTATTCTGATTGTAAAAAGTATGCTGGGCGGAATGGCATTTCTGCTGGTAATGATGTCGCTGGAACATAATCAAATCAGCAGCGCGCTTCCGCTTCTCGGCACAACACCTGCAATAACTGCACTCCTGGCGCTTCCCATATTAGGCGAATCGCTTCAATACTCGGAATGGCTTGGTGTCGGACTCATGGTCGCAGGAACGTATATGCTGGAAAAGAGGACTGCGCAAAAAATATTTCAGCCTTTTAAAAACATCTTCCTGCAAAGCAATTATTTTTATATTTTCGGCGCTGTCGGTTTGTTCGCAATCTCATCGATCGCCGACAAATCGCTCCTGAGCACTTATAAAACAAGTCCGCTGATAATTCTTTTTTACCAGCATTTGATTTATTGCTTTATATTTGGATTTCTTGTTTTCTTCCGCAGAATATCTTTCAAAGAAATAATGTTCAAAGGAAAGAACCAGTTTTTATTCATCTTAATTATTGCATTTCTGACAATTGCCTACCGTTTTACACAACTTGAAGCAGCTCTGCTTGCACCTATCGCATTGGTATTGGCCGTAAAGCGTACTTCGATACTCTATGCTTCATTCTTTGGCGGAAAAATGTTCTCCGACGATCGGCTTCCGCAGAAATTAATCGGCGGCGCACTCATAATTGCGTCCGGATTTATTATTCTGCGGAACGTTGCATAGAAATATTCTTGAATATTCTCAAAATTGGCTATTCGCTCATTATACATTATATTATTTGCAAGCATGAATGTTGTATCGTGTGTATATATATTTTGGAGAATAGCGAAAGAACAATGAGTTTATGACTCAAAGACAATACTGGTGGTTTTTTAAAGGTTTTGATGTTCTGGATGACAAAGTCTGGTCCCGCTCATTTAAAGAATATCATTTAGAAGATCTGGCAAAGCGTTATCCTACGCCGTTATATTTTACACATGGGAAAAGAATTGAGGACAAGGCTATGCTTGTCAGAGAAGCATTTGCAAAAAACTATTCAGGCGAAGTGGAAATAAATTATGCTGTCAAGGCAAATTATTGCCCGCAGGTTCTTGATCTGATTGCGCTGCTTGGCCTGGGCGCTGATGTCGTTTCTCCGAACGAAGCCGTTCTTGCAGAGCGGCGCGGAATTCCCAGAAATAGAATTATGTTTACCGGAACTTCCGTTTCAAAAGATGATCTTGAAAAGCTTGTGAAGTTCGGCAATTATAAAATCAACATCGATTCTATTTCTCAGCTTAAGAAACTCGAAGAGCATAGAGATGAATGGAATATACACGGCTTGAATCTTTCCATAAGATTGAATCCGAATGTCGGTGCAGGGCATAATCCTGATGTTATTACTGCCGGTATAAGGAACGATGACGGAGTTCCAATCAAGTTCGGAATAGAGCAGGATAAGATTGCAGCAACATTCAAAACAGCCCGCGAGTATGGTTTTAATCCCGACACACTGCACATTCATATCGGTTCCGGCTGGCTCGGCAACGATGTTCATAGTTTCAGGATTGCCTTACAAAACACTCTGGATATGGTGAATGAATTAGCAAAACACGGCTTTTCAAATCTTAATCTGGATGTCGGCGGAGGCCCCGGCATTAGATACCGCGAATCTCAAGAGTCTTTTCCATTTGATGCATATGCAAAAATAATCAGCGAAGAACTAACGCGAAGCGGTGTGAAGATACATAAATTAATCACCGAACCCGGCCGGAGCCTTGTCGGCGATTCAACCGTACTTTTAACTAAAGTAAATACTGTCGAAGAGAAGAACGGTATTCTTCATGCTTTTACCGATGCCAGCATGGGAACATTAATAAGGCCGAAGCTCTATCATGCATATCATGAGATCATTAATATCTCTAATCCCAACGGCTGTCTCTTGACCTATGCTGTTGACGGCAATGTATGCGAAACCGGCGATACTTTCACCCAGGACCGGCCCAGAGAAATTCCAGAGATTAAAGAAGGAGATATTTTAGGCATTCTCGATACGGGCGCATACGGCGATGTGATGTCATCTTCTTACTGCCTGAGAGGCAGGGCAAATGTCTTATTAGAGCACAAGGGAAAACTCATCCAGTGTTCTAAAGGTGTTGAGGATTTAAACCTTATGCTTCAAAGATTTAATATCGACACCAGATTAGAAACGTAATCCCGCAAAAGAAAAGACCCTTTTAGCTTGACATCCATATAATTATATACTAATTTATACTAAATTAGTATGAAATTAGTATTTAGTTATTATATTGAGAAATAAATGGGGATTTTAGGATGAAATGGATAGAAACACCTCCAAATTGGAAAGATTTAATTAAGGAAAAATCTGATCAATTTTTTGATTCGTTCACACTGCCAGAGGTTGTGTCATTTATTAACTATGTTAATGATAGATATCTTTACTGGGATGAATTGAAATATAGACCTTTGCCCGATAAACTTAGTAAAGAAATGGCATGGGCATTTGTGAAGTTTTCTCGCATATCACAAGCAAGAATGACAAGCATCAGAACTACCTCGGGCAGCCGATTTTGGTATTGGCTTCCAGATGTTATTCTTAGGGAATTACATTTTATTGATCAATA
>Ga0315537_1003648_pt1 | contig 11392 bp, 12 predicted proteins | sample SalMarSW160270MG_FD_203091 | JGI IMG/M metagenome (GOLD analysis project Ga0315537, IMG submission 203091) | Salt marsh sediment microbial communities from the Plum Island Ecosystem LTER, Massachusetts, United States - Salt Marsh Sediment SW1602-70 ... | reverse complement strand
GATCGGCTTGCCGGCTACCGGTATCAGCGGTTTAGGGACTGTAAAGGTATGCGGCTGCAACCTTGTTCCGACCCCGGCGACAGGAATTATGACTCTGAGACCTTTTTTCATATCGATGCAACAATATACTCCCTTTTTAACCGAAAAGGCAAATGAAAAATGATTTATAAGAATCGGTGCCGAATCGTAGGATTTGAAAAACCCGTACGCTAAAACCTAATCTTCAAACTGCACGACAGCCAACAGGACTTCGCGATCGCCGATTACACGACTTTTGTGTCCGCGGCCGGTGGCGTCCTCGACCAGTGTTATGCTTCCCGGTCCGAAGCGACGGATTTCGCCGTCGCTGACTTCCGCTTCGATTTCGCCTTGAAGATAGAAAAGAATCTGCCTTTTAGGTGCCGGGTGCCAATCGCCTACCCATCCGGGCGGTGCATTAAGAAACCCAAAATTTCCTGCTTTCGAAAATTTCGATATGTTTAACGGTGGCGCCGGGGGGGCAAAATCAACAAAGTTCATCTCAATTTCAACATCCTCAAAATGCGACTCGCCGTCTTTGTCGGCATAAACTCGAGTGTACGTCATGATATGCTCCGACTTACATGTTTTCTACGAGTCGAAGGAGTTACAAATGTTGACATTTGTCAATCAAAATATCTGCCGGATGCTGGTGCCCCAGTCGTAGTACAGAAACTGGGCGCGGCCGATAAGAAGCGACACGCGCGCCATCACCGTATAGCCGAAATGCGCTCCGAAGGCAATCATGATAAACCAGATCCCGACCCGCGCCGTCGCTCCCAGAATACCTTTATGCTCTTTCGAGAAATAGAAATAAATCAAAGTCGAAATAACACCGACAATCACCACCACCGCCAGCAAAATCCGGCTGAAAGAACCGCTATTATTAACCGCTTTCATGGTCGAAAGCATCTGCGGCAGTATCAAACCGTGAAGCGAAGATATAAGATAAATCCCGGCCGTATTACCGATAACAAAGGCCAGCGAAACGCGGCTGACCCAGGTCCATTTGCGGGTCAGGCGGGCGAACATCAGGACACCCAGTAGACCGGGGAAAACCAGCCACCAATCACCATTGTCGATCATCGGATTGACCAACTGCTGAATTATAACCGTCTGCCAGATAAGTCCAACATAATATCCGGCCGATAATCCGGCAAAAATATGTTCCGAGAAACGATAAAAAAGGTTGTCGCGATACAAAAAGGAAAAGAGCGAGAGTATCAAATAAGCTCTTAGCCAGAGTTGAAAATGATCTATGAAAGTCAAATCGCCCATATTCAGCTTTTTTCGCTGTCCTTTTTACGCGTGACAAAAAACCCGATATTTCCGACAATCACCAGCAGGATAATCATCAAGTGCGCCAGCGACTGCGCGTCCATTCCGCGCATCGCCTTTCCTTCATGGCCGACCAGCTTTTCATATTCCGCGGCCCCCTTCATACCCCCCAGCATGCCCGTCATTTGACCTGCATCGACGAAGGAATACATCTTCGGCGCCACCACCGCCGTAACGCCGGCACCGACCGGAACTCCGTACTGCGCATTGACGATCTGAATCCAGTAATCGACGGTGGCATTGTCCGCCACGACAAAAATGAATTTGATATCATTATAATTTCTCACCGAGTCCATTAACGGTAAATCCTTCAATGGTGTATTGGTATAATCGCTGGGAAAAATCGATTCAATAGAATTGGCCAGACCATGCATGACGGCATTGTAGTTGGCCTTATAACCCAGGTTTACATAATCGACACCATACACTTTATGGTACTCGGCCGCAATCTCACGAGTAATTCGTTCGGCAATCGTCGGGCCGCCCAGCGGAATATTCGAAAGCGTCACCACTTTCATATTTTTCTTAAACATGTGTCGTAAGGCGGCCACCGACATCGGTTCCGTTTCGGCGGCGGCGTTGGGATAGTAGTCGAAAGTGAGCATGACAACGCTGCCGTCGGGAAGGTTATTAATGGCATCATAAAGCTGCCGGGTTTCCGGTGTAACCCTGACGGGGAATTTCATGACGACAATCATCGGAAACGTAACTGATATGGCAATCAGCAGATAAATCCATCGGCGGTCGATATTCATAATCCTGTGCCAGAAATCCATCTCAACCTTTCCCCATGTAGGTTCGCTCGATCCCGAGCATTATCCGCAACGACATCGAAGCCGCGCCCAATGCCGCGCCGATTATAATACCCCGCTGCACTGCCACATTAAAGCCGTTCATGACAAACATATTTATGTATTGCGGAAAGCTATCGCTGAACAATCTTAAAAATGCCTCACCCATCGGCACCCGCCAGAGCATGACCAGTACCGCCGTCAGAAGCAATAAAGTCGCTTCGGCATTACGCGCCCGGAATGCACGATACGCCGCCGACGCGATAAAAAACGCCAGCATCGCGAACATCGTTTCCATCATCGGCTGATCGACATATGTGAACAGCCAATCGTAAATCGAACTGGGACCGGTCCCGAACAGTGTGCCCCAGTTATCCGGGAAAATACCGAAAAATATTTTACCGCCGACAGTGTTTTTCGACACGGGAAGCATCGCCGGTATGGCCATCGCAAAAACAGAGACCACCGTCAGAAGTTTGTAAAACCACCCTTTGCTTCGCCGCGCAACCGCGCGCGCATTGACTCTGACAATAGAAAAAACCCCCAGGACAAGAGTAAAACCGCTGACGATGGTGACCCACTGCAGAACCGCTTCCTGCCCGCCGCCGATAAATGTTCGTTCCGGATTAAAAAAGAAACTGACCACCATCACGAATCCGGACAGAAAGGCTACTATGACTGGGACGGTCTTTCGCATAATAATCTACGGCACTCTGAATAAATCTACAAACCACGAACCGATTCCAAACGAACTCAAAACGACGCCGAGCAGAATGGCAACGATAATAATTACCTTGACGAAATCCTGCCCTTTAATCCCGCCGAGTAAAAGCGGTTCACGGCTGAGATAACTCGATGCGGCATATAATTCTTCACCCATCAAAGTATAATCGCAGGCGGCGATAAAAAACGGTAACTGCTCCGGCCGGGCGGTTCCGGCGATCTGAATCGCCCCCGAGGCATTACCGCTTTCGGCCAGAAGTAATGATTCGGCAAAGAAAGCGCCCATGTAAATATTTGCCGCCGGACGCTCGCGCATCATCCAGCCGTTGACCGTCGCCGTAAAAGCAAACTGTTCCCCGGCGACGTACTTTACGATTTCGGAATTATAGGCATCATGTTTGCCGACCTCGATGTACGATTGCTCGACAACCTCCTGACCGGCAGCGAGTATCATCGGATACCTGACCGGAACCGATAAAGGCGTATCGTATCGCGCCGTGATTTTAGCCACACGCCCCAGAATCGAAAGACCGGCGATCGTTTCGATTTCGTCGATATCCGAAATACCGGGAATAAACAAAACCGGCTTACCCATCTCGGTGGCGCGCCCGACCGCCTCTTCGACCGCATCTATCCCCGGAATCTTCCGAACAAAGAGTTTTTTTCCCTTCCTGGCCCAGGTCGTGTAAAGCAGAACGGCCGACGAAAATATTATCATAAACACCAGAACAGTAAGGCGGTTGATTCTGAAAATCGGATCTTCCACTGTCTGGCCAAATGCTGTAGCCGAGAATATCCCGATAAGAAATAAAGCTAAAATGAAAATTCTAAGGACGCTTGCTATCAGTCTTTTTTTCACGGGCGTAAAGATAACCAATCCTGTCCTATTGTCAAATGCTTTTAACTACCGACGCCGCTGGTATTGCTTTTGTGCAGAAATCAACATTAATAAAATCGGTTTATATTCCTAAACGACCAAACCACATCAAAACATCTTCGCGAGGAGTCCCGATGCTTTAGCAGACGGGACGACGTGGCGATCTATCAATTCATTACGGGTAGATTGCCGCGCCCCTCGCGGAATGCAAAGCATTCTTCTTGTAGCTCGCAGTGACCTGAAAGACCATTACATCATCCTCATATTATCAATTAACCGCACCCCGTAAATCCTCACCGCCAGCGAACAGATACAATCTTTCACGGCTTTTCCGACCGGCCGAAGAGTCTCAAAATCGGTAAAGGCAATATAGTCGATTTCCGCCTTCGGGCAGATTTTCTTTATCTCTTTTCGCATCGTCTCCTGAAGAACTTCGGCTCCGGTTGTACCGTCCTTTTTTACCATTGATTTCGCTTTATTAAGCGCACGATACAGACAAATCGCCTCACGACGCTGCTCGGGTGTGAAATACTTATTCCGCGACGACATCGCCAAACCGTCTTTTTCGCGCACGGTCGGGGCAATGACAATTTTGACGGGATAACCGAGATCCTGCACCATTCTCCGGATAACCATCGCCTGTTGATAATCCTTCAATCCGAACACGGCCACATCCGGTCGCGTGATATTAAATAGTTTCGCGACTATAGTGGTTACCCCGCGAAAATGAGTCGGACGGAACTTACCTTCGAGTGTTCCGGTTATCTCCTCTACCGAAACGTATGTTTGAAAGTCTTCCGCATAGATTTCTTCGGCCTTAGGAATAAAAACAATCTCGCCGCCGACATTTCTGATTTTTTTTATATCTCCTTTTTCATCGCGTGGATATTTGTCCAGATCTTCATGCGGCGCAAATTGTGCCGGATTGACGAAAATAGAAGTTATAACAACATCAGAGAACTCTTTACCCCTTTTTATTAAAGACAGATGCCCCTCATGCAAAAAGCCCATCGTCGGCACCAGCCCGATTTTTTTCCCCTCGACGGCAAGCTTCCTCGAAAGCGATTGCATTTTTTTGATGGAGCGTACTATCATAAAATCAGAGCCTCTTAAATATATTCCAGTGTAAACTCCCCGTTCTCCATTCGTCCGTAACTGAAATTATCGATAAAATCGCCGGTGTTCAAATATACACCATTATCGATTTTTTTCAGAACCGCCATATGCAGATGGCCGATGATAACGGCATCATAACCGGCACCTATTTTCTGTCGCGCATAATTTTCATAATCTTTGACAAATTTCAGCGTTCGATTCGACGTATAACTCCGCGACATCCCGGCCACCGATTTCGCCAGAGGAATGCCCCAGTCCGGCGGAAGTTTCTGATATAGCCAGATATTCATCCTATTTCTCAATATTCTCTTAAGAACCCGATAACCCCTGTCCGATGGTGACAAACCGTCACCGTGAATCAAAAATAATTTCTTGCTCTGTTCGGTAGTCTCGAAATAATCACGATGAATTCTTATTCCCGCCTCGCGGCTTAAAAAATCACCCAGCCAGAAATCATGGTTACCGCTGATATAATGCACTTCCATCCCCGATTCGACAATCTGAGCCAGTTGAAAGACGATTTTAAGATGTTCTTTGGGGATGGCATGTTTGTATTCGAACCAGAAATCAAACAGGTCACCGAGAATAAACAACTTTTCGCCGTCATTCCGGACAACCTCGAAAAATGACTTTATCTTTTGGAGCTTTATCTCTTCCTTTTCTTTGTCAGGCTCACCGAGATGAGCATCCGAAAAAAAATAATTCGCCATAACAAGAGATTATAATAAATCGAAAAGGAAAAGCAAGGCCGAGAAATTTCAGGAATAATCATAAATCTGGTATTAAAAACAACTTGCGTCTGGGAATCTCCCGCCATAGCTTTATATAAGGGTAAAATCGAAATATGAACGCTGACTGGCCAATCAATTTACTCTTTATCACCGGGATTCTGGTGATTATGAATAATATTTTGATATTTTCATTCAGGCACGAACGGATCGGCGGTATGCGTCTTTTCTTATTATTATTTATCATCTTGCTGACCATGGGAGCACTGTTCGGCAGTTATATGGATCAACTCGACACTTCGAGATTAAATGAAAAAGATTACGCCGCCGTTTATGACCGAAATGAGCAATTACTGAGAATTAACGATTCACTGTATACATTAATTTGGGATATCAGAAGTCAATATGACCGGATGAGTCAGACTTTAAAACCTATGACCGAAATCGCCCGGAAAAGATATCCCGATTTGAGCCCTGAGGATGCTCTTGTAAAGCTGGCCGGAAATCTGGACGCGCTGGAAAAAAACATAGACGCAATGCGCCCGCGCCTTGTATATCTTGGTGATTCCACCGAGCTGACCGAAAGTCGCGGCGAGGCCTTTTATTTCACTACTTATTATTTTCGGGCGAAAGGAGCCGTCGTTAGAAATTTAGTCGTAAAACTGAAATTCTCCGGGTATATCGCTTCCGTTACCGGAAGAATTTTCTCAGGAACAGAGCCCCTTGAAAAAGGGCGGATTATTTTGAGTGACGATTCAAAAGGGTTCATATACAAGTTGGATATTTTGCCGCTCGAATCCGATCTGCGACTGAGGGTAAAATCGCGAGACTGGCTGACCGTTAAATCCAAAGATTGGTCACCTCGATAAACATCAATGAATAAGGCCGTTTCGCCGTCGATCGAGAAATCACTTGATAATCAAATCCCGATTGTATAAATTGCCGAAAAATTAGAAGACATTGGAGGTTTCTATGAAAAAGTTATTCGCATTTCTGCTCATCTGCCTGATTCTATTTGCCTTCGGTTGCAGCAATGATGATGAAAATCCTGTCACCAACGGAAATAGTACGCCGGTAAAATATATCATACCGATGGCGGTCGGTAACCAATGGACCGGCGTCGATACGGTTTTTAACGATGACGGATCGCACAACAGCCATTTTCTGCATCAGTATCGATTCTACAAAGACACCTCCGTTCAGGGTTCAAACTGGCACCTTATGGAAATTTCACGAATTCCCCAGGTTGATACAAGTGCCGATTTGTACCAAAGCGGTACCGACGGCAGCGTTTGGCTGTTGTATGATTATGCATCCGGTCCGACCCAGGGGACACTCTGGCTCAAGCATCCGGCTGCGGTCGGTGAGCAGTATATGACCGGTGTTACCGGCGACGACTCGGTTACCGTCACTCATATCGATACCAGTATTACTGTGCCCGATAGTACTTTCTCATGCTACCGCTATAAAATAGTCTATTATGACAGCGGCGACAGACATGAGGATTATTACTATATGGCGCCTGATATCGGTTATGTCAAATGGGAGAAATATTTTAAGCCCTCGGGACAGCCGCAGTATCTCCAGTCCCGCTGGATGCTTAACGATTTGCTTTTGTATTAAATTCGGCGACGGACGAATTTAAGAGAATAACGATTATTGCCGCAACCTGTTTGCGGTCGCGAACACAAAGTAAAATGTTTCGTTTTCCCATAATAATTTTTACTCTGCTTCTTTTAGTAGTATTGCTTATACCCACATGTACGCTTGCCGATAAAATCCAATTTAACGATTTGTACTGCTTCCCCCGCGTGAGTGAACCCCGGTTTTCTCCCGATGGAAAGCGGATCGTCTTCGAAGTAAGCACGACCGATCTTACGAAGGACAAGTCGGTAACGCATTTTTGGATTATCAACCGCGACGGATCCGGATTAAGACAGCTGACCAATGGCCCGGCCGACGAATGGCGTCCTCGCTGGTCACCAGATGGAAATTATATTGCTTTTATTTCCGACCGGGAAGAAACAGACCAAATCTGGCTCCTGCCGGTTGATGGCGGCGAAGCAAAAAAAATTACATCTCTATCAACCGGGGCCGGCGGTGTCGAATGGTCACCGTCAGGGGACAAATTGATATTCGTTTCCCGGGTCTTTCCCGACTGTTTATCTGATAGCTGTAATCAAGAACGGACACAGAGAATTGAATCGAATCCGGTCCAAGCCAAATTGTACGATCATCTATTGTTCCGGCATTACAAGAGCTGGGATGACGGGAAAATAAATCAATTGTTTATCGGTGATACATCCGGTAGCGAGTCTATGCAATTAACGACCGACCGGTATGACGCCCCGACTTCACTGCTCGGCAGCCGGACCGATTATTGCGTTTCAAACGACGGCACTGAAATATGTTATGTCATGAACACCGACTCGGTACCGACTTTAAGCACCAACAATGACGTTTTTATAAAACCTGTAACCGGCGGCGATCCGGTCAGGATTACCGACAATAAGGGCCAGGATTTTTCACCTTTATATTCACCGGATGATCGCTTTATATCCTACCTGTCTCAGGCTCGCGGTGGATATGAATCGGACCAGAATGAGTTAATGCTTTATGACCGCAAAAGCCGCAAACATATTAATCTGACCGGGCAATTCGACCGCTCCGCCGGACAGTACTTTTGGGGACCGCGATCTAAGTACATATATTTTTCGGCCATAGAATTTGGCTTTAATAAAGTCTGGAGAATCAATATTTCCGACCAAAGCGTTGAGAATATTCTTGGCGACGCTGTTTATCAGGATTTAAGTATCTCGCCCGACGGCAAATACCTCGCGTTGCTAAAATCACTTTCAAACCAACCGTACGAATTATATCTGTATGATATTGAAAAGAAAAATCTAAAAAGACTGACATATTTTACCGAGGATTTTATCAATCGCGTGGATATGAATCTGGCCACGGAATTCTGGTTTCCCGGGACGCAGGATGATTCTATCCATGGATTTTTAACTCTCCCGCCCGATTTCGATCCGCAAAAAAAATATCCGCTGGTGCTTCTGATTCACGGCGGGCCGCAATGGTGCTGGCTGGGCGATTTTAATTACTACGGTTGGAACACGCAGCTAACCGCCGCGCAGGGGTACATCGTCGCACAAATCGATCCGCACGGGTCGGTCGGTTACGGCCTCAAATTTAAGGAGTACATTTCCGGCAACTGGGGCAAAGATGACTATACCGATTTGATGCTGGGAATCGATTGGTTGATAGAGCGACATCTATATATAGATTCCACCCGCATGACCGCGCTGGGCCGCTCCTACGGCGGCTTTATGGTCAACTGGATTTGCGGCCATACCGACCGCTTCGAGTGTATGATATCCATTGACGGTTGCTTCGATCAAGCGCATGAATATTTCACGACCGATGAACTCTGGTTCCCGGAGTGGGAGTTTAAGGGAACGCCGATGAGTAATCCCGATGAGTACCGCCGCGCTTCACCCTCAGACTATATAGAAAATTTTAAAACCCCCACGATGATTATCCACAGCCAGAAAGATTATCGTGTCGATGTCAGCGAGGGGCTGGCTATGTTTTCGGCGCTCCGGCGGATGAGTGTTCCCTCCCGGATATTGTATTATCCCGATGAAGGTCACAGTATTCAGAAAATACACAACAACCGCTACAGTTACCAAAAGCAGTTTGAATGGCTGGCCCGCTGGCTGAAGCCATAGCGGTTAATTTTCTATTTGACAATCGCTGATTTATAGACTATCTTATCATATATATTAATAATCAAGTTAATCAGGAGGCGATATGTTTTTGAAAACTTTTATCTGTTTTCTATTCACCGGTATCTTATTGATTCCATTATCCTCAGCGACAGCCGGTGGTCATTCAGGCCAGCTCGGAATCGGGTTGTCAGTTACCGAAGAATCACCTGCATTTTTGGTGCACTATTGGCTGATGGAAAGACTAACGATAAATCCACAATTTGCATTTGCCCGGACAGTCTTAAGGAACGAGGCAAATGCCACCCGATATATACCAGGTATCGAATTCCTTTATCATTTTCGACCCGGAGACAATATTAGACCGTTTGCAGGTATTGGATTTGCTCTGGATATGTTGTACACTCAAGACAATAAATATGTCGATGGATTTATGGCAGCTTTATTCGGGGGCGAATACTTCTTCTCGGATAATTTTTCGGTTCAGGGGGAATATCAACTAAAAGTCTTTGTTACTGATAATGAATTTTCTCCGAACTGGTTAAGTACAAACGCCAAGTATATTAACACCGCTCAAGTCTTAAGTGTTAATTTATATTTTTGAGGACGGATTTTATGCGAACCTGTAGACATTTATTTATATTTGTTTTACTCCTGTTTGCCTGCGGTTGTAATAAGGGTCCCTTTGACCCGACCATGTATAAAGACGGCTTCAGAGGTATTACATATACCAACGAATACAATGAAATAATCGGTCCGGTTGATCATGACGACTGGAAATTTTACGGCTGTTATTACCCAATTGCAGGCGGGCAAATGGATCCCAAACAAAGCGATAGCGTGTTAAGTACGAAATATTTTAAAATTTTGCCGGCTCGGCCAAATCCCACCGATAGTTTCATAATGCTAAGTTTTTATGCACCTATCCCATATGCAAAATGCACTTTCAGAATTTTTAATGAGAATCTTGAAGAGATAGGAAACATAACAGAATGGACTAATTATAAGGGCATTGAGACTTTTCGCTGGGATCTGAGAAAAACCGGAATTTACTATAAGGGAAAAGATAAATTAATAAAACGAAGAGGAATGTATCGAATCGTATATTCTCTCGAAGGACGGATAGGCTACGGCGATATTTGGGTCAAATGATTTGATTCTGTCGACTTATTTGAATAACCCGCCATAAAAATAAATCGTTATCAGAGCAAGGATCGCAAGGGCAATAATCGACGAAACAAGAATCAACTTTTTGTTATTCTTCTTTTCGTCACTCGGTGCCGGGAGAACATGCTCCCTTTTGGAATCATCGAGACTCTTTTGATATTGTTCCCAGTCATTGATAAACTCTTCGGCCGATCGATATCGATTGGCGACTCTTATCGCCAGGAGTTTCCGCAGCATCTCTTCCAGCGGGCGCGGCAGCCTTATATTGGTCTGGCCGATAAAAAGATTACTGGAACGGTCATAGGTCGGATTTTTTCCGAATAACATCTGATGCAGCATCACACCGAGGGCATAAATATCCCCCTGACGGCTGACTTTTTTCTCCGGCGCGATATACCAGTTTTTTTCCTTGAGATTATAATGAGGCGGCAAACCGAAATCCGTCACGCGAACGTCATCGTCATTGGTCAACAGGACATTCGACGGGCGCAGGTTACCGTGCACGATACCGTTTTTATGCGCGAACTCGAGGGCATCGGCCACACCCATAATGATATGCATCGCTTTATCAAATGAATACGTCTGCAGCATTCGCTCCGCCAGCGACCCGCCCGATACATACTCCATGACCACGACCAATCGCCGGGCATCACCGCCGGCCCCAAAAATATTTATAATATTTTTGTGCTTGAGATTCGTCAGCAGTTTCGCTTCTTTTATCCCGGTCGCACTCCGACCATTTTTCTTTATGACAAAAAGATCATGAGTCTCTTTGTTTTCCATCAGCATCGTCGTGCTGTACCGCGTTTCTTTCAGCGTATCCAGAAACTGGCTCTTACCTATAAACGACTCGACCCCCTGATAACCGTTCTTCTTGACCTGCTTATTGTCGCCGCGACG
>Ga0315537_1003646_pt1 | contig 11394 bp, 8 predicted proteins | sample SalMarSW160270MG_FD_203091 | JGI IMG/M metagenome (GOLD analysis project Ga0315537, IMG submission 203091) | Salt marsh sediment microbial communities from the Plum Island Ecosystem LTER, Massachusetts, United States - Salt Marsh Sediment SW1602-70 ... | reverse complement strand
ATGATGGGGAACGTCGAAGAAATAGTGAAAGAACGGATCGTTCTCAAACGGGAGAAACGGATTGTTTACTTCCTGACGCTGGGTGACCTCGATGTGTGCCACAGCCGGAATCGTTTCCTTGGCAACCCTGGCAATGGCGGTACTCAGATCGATGGCTGACGGATTTACCCTCAGCGGCATAACGGCTTCCACAATTGGATTCTCGACGGTCGGCGATTTGACATTCTCTGGCGCGCCGGCGATAGACGACAGGTTCTGTGTTGCAGTTGAATTGTCAGACTGTGACTGGCATTGTGTCAGTCCCAAAGTTAGCACCACGATGACAAAGAAAAACAAATAATGCATTGTTCGATTATGTTTGTTAACCATTTCATCCTCCTAAAATTTCATATATGTTAAATATAACCCGGAACAATCAAAATTCCGGAGCGATTAAATATCCCGAAGTTTGTATCTTTTCGTTGTCCCAGGCCGTGACTGAAACTACAGGACGCGATTCCAAAACAAGTCATTAAACATATTGGGAACATTTCAGTTATTACCATTCTAAGCATATTTGAAAAATTCGGTATAAGTATCCTTCTGATTTTCCTGTAGGAAATTACGGGAACTTGCTGTCAGTGTGTGTCCTACATATATCGTAGAGACTACCGTGGCTAAAGCTTGTCGATGTTTTCAGGCAGGAGTGCTTTCGCGTATGATCAGTCCGGCCAGGAACAAGAGCCTTTCGATCCTCTGTATGGGATGAATAACAATAACATAAAGTATGCAAATAATGTATCCGGGTACCCCATACAGACATGAAGCAATTCCCCAAACTAAACGCACGCCTTGAAGCCCGCAGGAGCTTACAACAAAGAAACATATCGAATCCAGATATGGTAAGTAGAAAATGAAGGTCACGACGACCTAAATTGATAGAGGATACGGAAACCACACTTACTGGGGGGGTGTTTGGTTAGATGCCATAAACGTAATATTTCGTATTAGATTAGGGTGATACTGCATATTTGAATCTAAAGGAAGTATGACGAAAATATCTAATTTGAGGGGTCATCTCATTAGCAGATATCTTGCCACGAGCACACAGATTGGTTAAGCTGATATATCAAATGGATTTAACACAATTTTGACCTTTTTTCAAACGTGTGATAACTCCCAGATATCGGCTCACATCATTTTCTTAAACCAACCACAGACATGACAAACAACATTGTGATATCATCGTCCGAACGGGTTGCTATGAACATGTGATGCATATCATGGTGATTTGCAGATTGTAAGGTTATCTTGAAGGTAAGATTTTGAAGTGAAAGATAAAATTTAATTTTTACATATAATTTCTGATCGGCCTTGAATTGCTGGTGATTTTACCAATTTATATCATCTAAGGATTTATCAGGTTTTATCCCTTCAATAATTCCACCTACCGTAGAACTCTTGCCATAACTAAGACTACTACGGTTCAGCAGTTCACGCTGCTTTTCAAACCATCCCTTTGTATTCGTTCTGTAATAATCTTCCGGTGACTTACTTGCTAAGGCATCCTTGCGGATTCGGTTTAGATCGGCCCTGAATAAACTTATGGCTTCGGTTTCATTGTTGACATGGATCCATTCTACACCGCCTTTTACTCCCGGTACCCACCTGGGAATTTTAAAACCTCCTGCATACTTTGCCGAACCCGTTATAGAACCCTGATGCGTAAAACCCGCCTTGCCCAGCCAACCTGCCGCCGCTTCTTCAAATGCATTTGCCTCCAGGGTTCTTCTGTGTGCTGAATATTGAGGATTAAATATCCTGTGCGCATAATCATTGGGCATATTCCCGGTTAATTCCTTAAACGCCTGGGCTGTTGACATATCAACAGACCCTTGACGTGACATCATATTGTCACGCAGAATCATGCTTTGACCTTGAACGGCCTCGAACGTATCGGTTCGCAGGTTGCCCATATCGTCGGGAGACATGAGCATCGTTATGTTTGCGCCGGCTACATCTTCAGCAGACACCTGTTGCCCCGTCAGGCCCGACATATATTTTGCCCAATTCCCAGCTTCTGCTCCTTCCTGAGGCACCGCTTTGATTCTCATATGGCTGAGCGCCCCTGCCGCATTCGGATTCATGGCCTTAAAATTGGCGATGTCCTCAGCCAATGCCGGCGTCTGAAATCCGTGTTTTCCGATGTCCGATCTTAACCTGTTTTCGAAAGACCCTATGGTGCTGCTATAAATTCCGGCCTTTACGGTGTCCGAATAGACTTTGTTTCCCATGTCCCTTCTGGTATTTGACCGTATCAAAGTATCCGTTGTAGATTGATATCCTGAAGCCTTTCCGGCCTCATCCGGGGACATCCCCATATCTCTTCCGGCACCTATTCGTCCCGCTGCTTCACCCACCCCGAATTCTTCGGCATCTGCAAGAAAATCCATGCCGCCCTTCTCATCAACGGCCATGCTTTTGGCATATGTCTGGCTGACCTGAAGGTCCCGGGCTTTGCCTCCGGCTGTGGTCATATCGTTCAGGTTTCCATGGAGTTCTTCCTGATAATCTAAAAACTTATTCTTTGTTCCAACATCGTAGCCTTTTTCTCTTCGATGAACACCCATTGTCCCTATACCGGTTCTTTTACCTTCATCACGGTATGCCCCGGCTGACGCCACATTCCCCCTGATCGTGTTGAGGCCTGCGCCAATTTGAGATTCTATGGCGCCGTCTTCTCCGCCAAACTCATCGATCACACCCTGGATCGTTCCATGTTCCGTCATCTCTTTGACATAGCCATGGCGGCTGATACCGGTAAATCCATACCGGTTATGCTTGGCCATATTCGGCATGTAGCTGCCTCCCAAACCTTCCAGTGTGTTTGCAACGCCTGCGGGGTCATAAACCCTGCTGCTTGTGGAACTTGCAACAGATTCAAGGGACTGAACCTGCATCATCCCCAGGCGGGACATGGCAGTTCCGCCAAATTTGACGAGACTGCCTGAAAACACGCCCGCAAGCATAAACGCCAGCAATTGATATGGTGCAAAACAGGCATAGGCTCTGGCCGCCTCCGAGCTGAACATCAGCATGCTTCTTAACCCCAACTGCCCGTTGACGATGCTTTCCATTACGGAAATGGCTGCATCCCTGGCATACTGGTGTAAAAGCGCATCACTAATCCCCCAGCAGATAAAGAACACGCTGAACCCGAACAAGACCGATATGGCGCGACCATAGAGTGCTGTTGCCCCGAGCATCATCAAAAATGGCGATGCCCCGAGGAAAACCGCAAACATCATGCCCTTGATAAGCGGCATCCATTGACCGGCCATAACACCGGCAGTGACAAGGCGCGAGCCCATGGAACGGTTTGCCAGATATTTTGCGGCAGTATCCGGTGCTTCTTTTAAAAGCACGTTATGCATCTCGGTGGCAATCAGGTATTGCTTCATCAGAGCGCTTTCCGAAATCGCAGCACCGCCGAGAAAGTAGTTCTGGATATACCCTGTTATCTTGGTTTTGCATTGCTGCTCCATATTCGGCCCGACAGCACCGACCACTCTTTCAGCAAACCCTGCTTCAGCACAACGCTCCTTGAAGAACCTGACAACCCCAGGATGCGTGTCGCCCAGTGAATTAAAATAGCTGTTCAACCGGTTCCATGAATCCTGACAGGTTATTGTTATGCCCGCTTTATTGGAATTGGTGTGATAGATGGTGCTTACCGCAGGATTGGCGCCGTTGCTCAACAATGCGACAAAATCCGTATTGTAATCGATATCCTCATATCCTATGGCCGTTGTCGGCGTGTTGATGTCATAGAAAAAACAGTCCCTGATATAATTTTGAATATTTGAGTTGTTCAAAGATCCATTCGCATCTGTTCCCCCGGTACCATTCAGATCGACCCCGCCGTCGAACACCTTGGAAATGGCGTCAAAGGTAATCCCTCGCGGGTTGCTCAGATAATCGTCACCGTACTCCGAAGGCGTGGCGCTGGTTTCAATGATCCCTATGATCCCCTGCTCGATCTTGTTTCCCACAAGCGCCAAAAAGGCAATTCCGTCCGGAATTCCAGTCACGGTGACGAACTTGTTGTTGGTCTGATCCCGAACCAGAAACGTGGACGTGTTCAACACAAAAGCGCCGTAGATGGCAAGGCCAATAGCGATCGATCCGATCCAGTTGATCCACGGGTAAACCTGCCGGTCTTCCATAAGGGTTTTCTTTACGGAACCAAGGCCGGTCCCGATAATCACCAGCACAATGACGGCGATGACACCTCCCCTGTATCCATTGTCGCTGGCGATGAGGCCGATTCGAAGAAAGGTGTTTGCAATCAGGTCGAAGTTTCCCTGGGTAATAAGCTCGGTGAGAAATGCCGGCACCTGTGCAAAGGTTTCCGAAGGGTACAAAAACAATACGATAAAAGCTATTATGATCTTTTTGATTGCTTTATCATTCATATGGATTGCTGGTCTTTGTTTGAATTAATGCCCGGCGATCGGCGTTGATTTTTGCGTATTACCGGACACTTTATTGCTGGTAACATGTTTGAGCTCTTTTGACATCGCCCGGAAATAATCATTGATCTGAAGGTTTTGAACCAGGGCATTCTGGCTGCTCTGGTAATCCTGACCGATCCTTCTAATCAATACCCTCAAATCTTTAAGCAGCTTTTCGATACTATCTTTACAGTTGCTCCCCAGCTCAAAATGACAGGTGTTCTGACCACCACCCCCGCTGGTGCCCGCCTGGTCATCGTAGACTTTTTGCGCAAGGTTGATCGCTTTGCTCATATGGGCACTCCAGTCGTTCATCATGTAATATACCTGGTATGCCGCGATATAGTCAGTAAACTGCATGGCGATATCTGAAGCATCGGCATCAGCTCCCTGCAACCCCACATAGGCGATCAGGGCGCTATACACCGGAGCCGGTATCTCCGATAGAAAGGTTTGTTCGTCAACGCTCAACGGTGCCTTGTTAATGATATTATTGACGATACTTACCAGAGACTGGAAAATATAATCCCTTAAGTTTCGGTAGGAACTTGATCCTATATTGAGATTGTTCATTATCACACATTGCCCGGTGGAATTCATCTTCTGGATATTACCGTCCACGAAGTGGCTCAACGTGATGTCGCCAACACCTGGGTTTTGTGCACAGGGCTTTTCAACCCGGTAATTGACATTGCCGGCGCTTGTGTCTATGAATATATCTCCCACAAGACCTCTCATTAGAGCCACATAATCCGATCGGTACGGTGCTCCTAATTTGGTCACCAAATGATCCAAGACATAGCCTTGTGAAAAGTAGATATCTCTTAAGTCTTCCGGGCACCCGCTGACCATCTGCATCACGGTTCCTCCGGCAGATCCCAATGCAGCCCCGGGTGTGCGGCCATTTCCGAAATTCTTTATTTCATCGTAAAGATCGGAAAGACCGGCTGACAAGGCATACCTGGATACCGCATGGCTCGCCTTTTCGGAAAAGTTTTCAGGGTCAAACCCGGCTTTTATGACCGCCGACACCGTTTTTTGCGCTTGGCAATCATCGAACTGAAGCTGGTTCAACCGGTCAACGATGGCCATCAAGCTCTTTGCGGAATCGGCCACCTGCTCGGACAGTACACTCATGGCAATGTCCGTCGCAAGCGCCGCCATGACACCCGGATTCGCAAAGGCGGTCAATTTGGAAACCAGGTGATCGATATCCATGAACTGGTACCAGCGTGGGCGAAAAGACAGCCATCCCGATAATAACTATGATGATGATCTCGGACAGATAGCACCGCTCAAAAGTCGGATCGCCCTGAAGTACAACAATGAAAAGCCGTTTGGCCAGCAGAACGCCGAAGTTTTCGGAACTCTCGAATGGGTCCACTCCAACGCTGATAATCACGTGGATACCGATACCGGCGAGGTGCGCCTATCGTCGTGGGACATTATGAATGTGAGAGTGGGCTGCCGGTTCAAGTCCTTCACGATCCATTTGGGTATGGATAACGTATTCGACCTCAAGTACACGGTGGCCAATTCCTACGAGTGGGACGTGATTGGCGGCTCAGGAGCCAACCCTGCTATCGTAAACGAGCCAGGTCGATTCTTTTATGCCAGCCTGGTGCTGGAATGGTAGGAATTAAGGTATGCGAGTATTTTATAAATTTTCCGTGTGAGTTTTTAAATATTTGACCGTTGGGCTTTAGCTGCTGAAGAAGCTATAAAAACTATTACCCGATTTGAATGTTTTAATTTGGTTTTCGTAGTTCTTGAAGGATATCGTGTCTAAGGTTTTATTTTGATAAAATTCAAGATTTCTAACAGAAATGGACTAAGGAATATCAAGACCTTGAATTAATTGGAACCAATAGATATCCAATTGGAACTGTAAATATCAGATCCTTATTATTTTGCAGATATTCCGTTGGTACATCAACATCATTATTGCTTGTGATCTTTGAAAAACCTTACAAAAATCTTGCTTGTCAAAACCTTTGATCACTTACCATCTATGCAATAAAAAACTTTCCAATTAAGCTCCAGACCTTTTGTTCAGTGAAGGAGGCAATCCATTGTCTCAGTTAAGGTATGCTCCAAAACAAATTCTGGCAATCAGAGATTTTGATATTCCTCATTGGTCCGACGTGTTGACAAACAATTTTGAAGACGAACTGTCTCATGGCATGGGAGAAAATCCACAGCTCAAAGAGAAATATCTTTGCCCATATATTGAAGGTGTAGAATTTCCAAGGGAGCCTTTTTTGACTTTATGGTGGTTTAAGGATGATCAGATTGATGATCTGCTAAAGATCGAAAACCATGAAGAATTGAGAATATTCCCGCGCTATATCCACAAAATTTCCGAAATTGAAAATATTGAACAATTCTGCTGGGAAAATCATCTTTATTTGAATCGACTTATAAAGCAAAAAAAGGAAGCTGAAGAAAATATTGATAAATTAAAGGAGATCGCAAAACAACAGAATACGAGTCTTCAGGAGATTTTAGATGCCAACTTTGGTGTTACAACACCAGAGATGGTTGAATTTATGATAAATCAATATGTTGAAAATGAGAAAGAAAGAAAGGTTAAGCTATCAGCCAATTTCGTTGAAATATTGACAGACAAACCCTCTCCTTTTGAACTGCCTATCTTCAATCTTTCATCATATGAATTTTTATGGAAAACGCCTCATCCATTCGAAGACAAGGGTGTTCCAAGAAGTTTGGTTGATGTTGATCCAGCCCAGTTCAAAAAGCCTAAAAAAACATTTGAATTTGATAAAATCGCCAGTGAGGCACGAGGTTATTTTGAAAAAGGTTACGGGCTGAATTTTATCGGTGAAAACTATGAGACATTTATTAAAGAATACATTGAGTTAGCCCAAAGTTCTTATTTTTCATACGCATTGGTATGGGAATTAAAAGAGAAATATTTAAAGCTTTTGCATGAACAGATGCACAAAGAAGATCGATCGAAAGCTCGGTATGCATTTTATTCTGAAGGTCCAACATGGACAATTACTTTTGATGGAAAAACACTCCGAGGGTTAAGAGGTAAAGGGTTTGAATATCTTCATTATTTGGTCTTGAATAAACATAAAAAACTATATCACTCTGAATTGCAGCAACTTGGCTCAACATCAGAAAATGATTTCAACGACCCTAATAAACTGATTAACCTACCTATTGATTTTGAAGAGGGGGATGAAAAGAAAGATAGCGATTTTGATCAAATAATTAAAAGGGATATTCCAATAGAAATGCTTGATAAACGATCTTTTGATGAACTTAACGATGAGAGAAATCGTCTTCGTAAGGAAGTTGAGGAGGCAAAAAAAAATAATGATTTAGTCCGGAAAGAAAAGGCAGAAAAAGAATTCGAAGAGTTTTCATCCTACTTGGTAGAATGTTTCGGGAAAAAAGATATAAATAAAAAAGCCAGAATTAGGATATTTAAAGATGGCACAAAGAAAACCAAAGACAACATTGCTGTAAATATAAACCGTGCTTTAGATAGAATTAAAAAGGACAGTCTTATTACACGGAATCATTTCAAAAAAGCTTTAGGTTCATTATACTCAGATCAACTCTCCTACCGCCCTATCGAAGATATTGATTGGAACACCTAAAAATAAATTACATCCCTCATAATTGAATTTGTTATTTTCGATACATCCATTAAACAAATCATAGCAGATAGTTCTTCCTAACTATTTAATATCATTTTCTTCCCTCAACCCAAATCACATTAATCCCCCAAAAAAATCTTTTTTTTACACTTTACGACATCATTTGTCGCTGGGCGACACTTTTTGTAGCTCAAAGAAGAATAAGAGAAAACTATTTTATCCAGGCGGTCTGGATAAAATTAAGACTAATCCGAGTTAATGAATTCCAGCCGGGATTAACAAAGGGTTAGATATTATTAACATGATTGAAATCCAGGCAAATTAAGCAAAAGCACATTGGATTCTCAATCCAATGTACCAAAATAAAAGGAGGTGATTCAGGTGGTTAGAAGCGGTTGTGCCCAGATTGTGCCCGTGAAACGGCTGTATTCAATCAAGGAGCTGGTCAAGGAGATCGGTGCTACGGAATGGTTCTGGCGTACGCAGATTTGGGACGGCCAGCTTCCTTATATCCAAGTTGGTCGGAAGATGCTGATAGACCATAAGGATGTGGAATCTTTTATCCAAAAACATAAAGTCAAAAATTGACTGATTGCAATGTATTAAAAACACAGAAGCATAAAGGGGATTCGTTATGAGCATAATGATGGAATTTTTAGAAGACCAATTAAACACGCTCCGATTTTTAACTGAAGATGAGATACCAGAATACATACGTGATAGGGCGATCTTTCTGGCTGAAGTCGAAAAAGTCGAAAGTGATGAAGAACGGGGTAAGTTTGAATCGGTGGAGGAAATGTTTGAAGAAATGGACAGACTTTTCGCACAATATGGCCACCATTGGATTGAACTTATAGACGCCAGAAAAAATCGCGAAAAAGAAATTTTAAAAATTTAATGCTTCATTTTATATTAAAAAGTTTTGCTCTTGAATCTGGAAACAAATCATGGAATAAATTAATTGAACAATAAAGTTGTTTCCCCCAATTCCTTGAGCAAATCTTGAGGGCAGAAGGTCGGAGCAGCTTTTATTTGTTCCCCATCTTGTGCCCGTCATAAACAAGATGGAGGTGTATTATGGGAATGATCTACAAACGAGGAAACGTATGGTGGATCAAGTATTATCGAAACGGAAAATGTTTCCGGGAAAGTTCTAAAACCACTAAGAAGATGGTGGCCAAGAAGCTCCTGGAAAGAAGGGAGGGTGAAATAGCACAGGGCAAGATCCCTGGAATTCAATTTGAAAAAGTCACATTTGATGAGTTGGCTGAGGAGTTCCTCACAGATTACATAATCAATAATAGGAAATCCCTGGACCGGGCAGAATTAAGCGTAAAGCACCTAAAAAATGAATTTGAAGGAACAAGGATACCGGATATCACAACGCCGAGAATTCAGAATTATGTGTCAAATCGGATGAAGTGGAAATGTATCGCATGTAATAAAGAGTTCCATGTTGGTGGTGAACTCAAATGCCCGAAATGTGGTGGAGAGACCCTGGATAAGGGCGCGGCCAATGCAACAATCAATCGTGAATTGTCAGCACTGAAACGGATGCTTAGTCTTGGCGCTAAGCAGACTCCCCCGAAGGTAAACCGGGTGCCTTATATTCCAATGCTTAAGGAAAACAACATTCGAAAAGGTTTTTTCGAGCATGAAGAGTTTCTTGCATTGCGAGATGCTTTGCCATCTTATTTGAAGCCCTTTGTTGCCTTTGCTTACAAATTTGGTTGGCGTGATGAAGAAATTGCTGATTTGACTTGGAGTCAGGTGGATCGTTTAAATGGCATCGTTACTCTAGAAGTAGGCGAAACTAAAAACGATGATGCCAGAATGGTGTATCTTGATGATGAGTTGAAAGAGGAATTCAATCAGCAGTGGGAAGCCCGAAAGAGAAATGGCAAATTGATACCTTTTGTATTCCCGAATTCGGGAGAAAACGGGCCTATACAGGATTTCAGAAAACCTTGGAATACGGCGTGCCGGAAAGCGGGTCTGGGATATGGCTATAAGATAACAAAAAAGTACGTTGAAAAATGGAAAGATAAACTGCCACATGGGCCGATCTTACATGATTTTCGCCGGACTGCGATAAGAAACATGGTCCGATCCGGGGTTCCTGAACGTGTAGCGATGATGATTTCAGGTCACAAAACAAGATCCGTATTTGACCGATATAATATTGTGAGCGACGCGGATTTGAAACGGGCAACCCAACAGCAGGAAGCCTACTTAAAATCCCTCGCGGGCACAATTTCGGGCACAGTCGTTGATTTTGACACAAAAAAAGAGGTTAACCATGATAGTTAACCCCTTGAATTCATTGGTGCGCCCGGCAGGATTCGAACCTGCGACCTACGGATTCGTAGTCCGGCGCTCTGTCCAGGCTGAGCTACGGGCGCAAATAAATTTAATTGAAATTTAACCAATTAATAAGCTATACAAATATATATGTCAATGGTAACTTGAATCCCAATCGAGACCCAATGCACGAAGAACACATAAAATTCATGAAACTGGCGTTAAAACAGGCCAAAAAAGCTGGACAAAAGTCGGAAGTTCCTATAGGTTCAATACTTGTTTCTGAATCAGGAGAAATCCTCTCCGCATCACACAACCAGACCATAAGCCTTGCTGATCCCACGGCACATGCTGAAATAATCACACTACGCAAGGCTGCGCAAAAGATTCTGAATTACAGGTTGTTAAGCACAACCCTGTATGTTACTATTGAACCGTGTATTATGTGTATGGGGGCAATTGTTCATGCCAGAGTATCACGGGTTGTTTTCGGCGCCCATGATCCAAAGTGGGGAGCCGCCGGTTCCTTATATAACTTCGCCGATGACACGAGATTGAATCACCGGCCGGAAATCATACAGGGTATATGTGAGGATGAGTGCCGCACACTTATCCAGGATTTTTTTCGGGAGAAACGAATTTAGGTTGAATAGGACACAGATTTTCGCAGACCCGCCTGCCATGCGAGGCAAAAGCGGGCAGGTATACACAGATAATAATACTAAATATCAGGTGCTTCTCATAATTGCAATGCTGGAATAATGGGTTTTGAGAAAATGAAAAAGTGGGATAACGTTTATTTATAATTTTAGAAATCTTGACAATCTGTGTCCATCTGTGTCCAAAAAAATTTTATGCAATAAAGTTAAAAAGGAGTTACAAGTGGCCAACATCGTAATTGTCGGAACCCAATGGGGTGATGAAGGAAAAGGTAAAATCGTCGATCTTCTGTCGGAATTTGCCGATAT
>Ga0315537_1003644_pt1 | contig 11397 bp, 15 predicted proteins | sample SalMarSW160270MG_FD_203091 | JGI IMG/M metagenome (GOLD analysis project Ga0315537, IMG submission 203091) | Salt marsh sediment microbial communities from the Plum Island Ecosystem LTER, Massachusetts, United States - Salt Marsh Sediment SW1602-70 ... | reverse complement strand
AGAAAAATCCATTCCGGCCTGGGTTGATTTCTGGGGCTACGACGTGAATCACGACTGGCCCTGGTGGTACAAACAGATGAATTATTATTTACAGCGCATTTATGGATAAAACCGGGCGGTGAAGCGGCCACCCATATCCGACTATCACTCCTCGAGAAATTTGCCAAAGCAGTGGGTCGAAAAATTCACACCAGTACGATAGTTCCTGCCTAAAGGGCCGGCAGATTTGATGCATCAATGCTGAATTTCGTAATCACAGCAGCTTCACGCATCCGCCTGAAAGCGATATGTTATGTATTGTTATTGTCGTCCGGGAGTTCTAACAACCGGACATCCTCAAGGTCCACACTTCTGCCTGCTGCTTTTTTTGAAGCTATCAAATCCTCCATACAAACAATGTGGAACGCTTGGTTTTTATAGTTCATAGTTTTTTTACGTTTCCATGCATCCTTAAAACAAATGCCGGGGGTCTTTATTTGTACATCTATACGAACTCGATCTTTAAAGATGGTAATTTCGTTTGAGAGAATTTCATCAATATGGGTAAGTGATGCCGTACCTATGCCTGAATCTAAAAGGGCATCCAGCAGATGGCGGACATTTTCTTTGGTGGCTTCAATAAGGATATCTAAATCAAAGGTAGCTCTGGGCACACCATATAATACGGCTGCGATTCCCCCTATAACGAGATATTTTACATCATGTTTTTGAAAGGACTCGAACACGTCCTTTAACCGGTTTAGCATCTTTTTTTTCCAAAATACCGGGATTCAAAGTCAAGGCTAAGTCAGTAAAATTACAAAGTAATTCCATTCTATCCGATAGGGTTAGAGACCGAAACCATTGGACCTTGGCTTCAATGGTTTCATCAGAACGATTATGGGAAATTTTTTCATTCATATGTGCAACCTACTATATATTAATTGATTTTTCAATGCGTAATCGGGATAGAGAGAGGGCTTGCAACCACGTTCCCCGTTCAAAGTCCGTTGAATGTGGGTTTGCATTTAATATCGGAACAAACCCCCATGAAGCAAGAAAACAATATCCCCAGGTCTGAACAGAAAGGCAAGGGCATGACCTTCAATTTTGAGCCCTTAACCGGCTGCACAAATTCAAAGGGTTTATGATGGACCTCTCCACCTAAAGCTGAGCGCGCCCTGTTTCTACCCGACCCGCATGAGAGTTCAAAACAAACAGCGAATAAAAGGTGGTCGCTCAAATGATTTTTTCGCTGTTTAATTTCCTTTTAGAATGAAGCGGATCAAGCGGGATGGGTTTTATCTCTTTCGAAAAAAGTTAATGCAGATTTTAGGTTCAAGGCAACACTCCTCTCGGGATTGGATGCCACCACGTTTTCAGGAAGGCTCTCGGTTTCAATTTTAACCGCTCTGGGTTTCGGTACTTCATTTTTAAAACTAATAAAGTCAGTTTTTGTTTTTCGCAAAAATTGTGCACGTTCAGCATGAACTTTCCCATGACCAATCAGCACAATATGATTTAACTTTTTTCATGAGAAGTTCGGGTTGGTTGCAATTTTTCATCAAGGGGATATCCGGGCTTGGCCCGTCGCTCCCGGCGTTTCTAACTCCCAATGTGCTCGAAACACTGGTGAAAAACTTCGACATCAAACCCATTGCGACGCCGGATGAGGATCTCAAGGCCATTTTGGGGTACCCTTGATTTGTCCGGAATATAGAACAACGAATTGAGTGAAAGGGTTATAGTGATAAGGTTTTTTGCAGCCATTTTTTAAAAACGATATCTAGAATCATATAATTTCCGTTTTTTACAATAATTTCTTTTTTTATGAGACTTGACAAGGCTTTGGAAACCAAAGAGCCGGTTTTTAAATTAACCGATTTTAACGCATCCGCATTAAAAAGGTTTGATCCGTCATTTAATAAAATCAGTTTTAAGGTTTTTTTCTGATTGATGCTTAACGTTTCCCATAACACGGTGTGTTCCAGACTTCTCTTTTCTATGATTGAATTTTCTATTTTATCGATAAGTTCAGAAGAAAATTCTTTTTCCCCGGGTTCATCCCAGAGGTGAAACAAAAAGTTCTGGATATACATGGGATGGTTTTCAAATCTCGTGGCAATATCTTCTATTAATTCAGCATGCAGATGAATATTTTTCATGGAGAACAGATTCTGAGCCCAGGGTATGTAATGTTTTGTTTCAATTTTATCTAAAGGAAAACTGTCTGCCAATTTATAGAATGCCCGGTTCGTTGAATTAAACATTTCGGTTATCAGGTGTCGCTGGCTACTTAAAAAAATATAACAGATATTTGAATGTTGCTGAATAAACGAGCGTAGTCTTTTTTCAAAACCCTCTTCCGAATAATTGGGGACTTCCTGGAATTCGTCAAAAGCGATAACCAGTTTACGCTTTTGTGAATATGTTAAAAGAATATTCATGAGTTTTTCCAGGAACATGGCTTCATTTGCGGCCCCAAAAGACGGTGATACGGAAGTGGCCCCCGTCACAGGATCTATGCTTAAATTCAGTTTGACATTCTTTAAGGCTGCAGTGACGGATTTCAGGAGTCGATCAATGTTTGATTCCAGTTGATTTAAGCTTTGAAAGGTTCGGGTGATAAAATCTTTTTCAGATATCGTTCCATACAACTCAACATGTAACGTGCCGATATTGAGATTTTGTTCCTTGATATCCCGAATGACTTGACGAATTAATGAGCTTTTGCCGTATCTTCGATGGGAAAATAAAAGGACATTCTGAGATCCTTTTATATATTTGAGCAGCTCAGAAAGTTCTTTCTTGCGATTACAAAAAGATTCACCGGTAACATAGTTGCTGTAGACAAATGGATTTTGCATATTTCACCTCACGGTTTATCCTTTTGGGTGTATTATAGATTATACCTTCATGCTTACACTCTTAAGGGTAATTTTTAGTACACTTGATAGGTATTATCAAGGAAAAAATGTAGCAGGTATGCAGAACAAAAGATTCGTCCGATTCTTGTGGGGGGTATGCACGTTCTACATGAAGGTACCGTATTATATAACCTCTATTCCACTGGATTTCTTGACGCACCTCATTATTCATTTTGACAACACTTCGGAATTATTCTTAACATAAGGCATAAAATAGTAAATATATGTCCTTATATATGAGGACAAAATAAAGAAATACTGTCTTTATTGGAAGGGATAAACAATGAAAGGCATCATCCAGCAGAGACTGGCCGATGCTGTCAAAGGATTCCCCCATGAACTGCAATCAACATCATATCACGGAATTGTTCAAGCAGTATGCCGGATTACAGCAAAATCTGTTAAGAAGACCGGATACCGAACAACAGTATGCCGCAAACCGGGTTTTTGAACGGTTGCTGGATCGTTTCCATCGCGAAACAGATGTCTCCATTTTGTTGCAGGCATTGCCGGATCCCTACTTTCCCTTAGGCATGCTGAAACAAACCCTATTTGCCGATGTGGTGGGCATGCGGTTTTATATCAACAAGCAGCGGCCCGACCTGGAACCGATCCTGGGGCAAGAACTCGTGGAATGGGCCGGAGCCTTTCTAAGGATTCGACACGACATTCAAACCCTGTTTGACCCGAGCACCATTACCTGCATACCCGTGGACGGTACCCGTCACCGCCTCCCTTCCGGCCATTGGTGCAATCTTTGCGGAGTATGCTGTCAAATCGGGGGCATTCCGCCGGATCCGCCAACTGGTGTTGTTTATCCGGATCACTGGTTTGGCTTGCTTTCCGGTGAAACAGTTGGAAATCAACAACTCTGCCCATTTCTGTTTCAGTACTTTGGTGAACCGCGCTTTTTTTGTGCCATCCATAATATCAAACCGGTCACCTGCCGTGTTTTTGACCGGGAAGACTGCCGCCGGCGTCTCCAAGACCGGGGCCTTCACGGTAATTTAGTGCTTTAACGAAAATTTCTCACCAACTTGATTCGTCCATTTGCAAGCCAAAGATCCCAAGCATCGCGGTTGGCTGAAACGAAATCCCTATTTCCTCGACTCATCAATGTTCAAGGTTTGCCCGGTTCACTGTACGTTCTGCATGACGTCCCCATTATTCTTAATAGCAGTAACATTTAATCTGAGTTTTTTACAGAGATACCTGTAACGCTCTTATTTGCGGCGGATTTGGAGGTGCGGAGCACCGGAAAAGCCGTTCAGTCACAGCTTGCTGTGGCGATACACGATAACTTTGTTAGCTAAGTCAATCGACAAATATAAACCTAACTCGACAACCAAGCTTCTGCTTCTGCTTTTTGGTTTCTATCAAAAGCTTTAATTTCTAATCCTGGGAACAAGGCTCCCTCAAATTCACTTACTTTCTTTAACCAAGTTTTATCAGTTAATACCGCTGCACGATCAAATTTTTTCATCAGCCTTAACATCTCAGGAAGCCGAGAAAATTCGATTCTTATTGCACCAAGTGACGGAAGATGAAAGTCAATAACTTCATACAACATTTTACCATTTTCAATATTCTTCGACTTGCTGACTAATTCGTCTATTGCAATTTTCATATCTTCAGCGTTCAATTTTCCACTCATCTCAATATCTAAACGATTTATGCCGTTTGGTATTACTTTAAATTGAAGTTTCACTGTTTTTAGAGTTTTTCGAACCGGGTCTGGATTTTTTTCTCGTTCAGGACACAAATCACGAACAGTTGGCATGTAATTTGAAAATCAATTATTATGCCAAATATTTCAATATGTTATATTAATTTAGGGCTTGCAATCCACTCCCTTTCATGGTATGGGATACACAGATAACTTGTTGATATCCAACCAGAAAGGAGCAAACTGACATGTTTATTATACGCGATATCCTTAGACCGCTTCAGAACGAGTTCTCGTCCACCCGCCTCGGAAGACAACGCCGCAGATGGTTCGTCTATGCCCTGCTTGCATTCATCGTTCCTTTTACCAGTTCTATTTCTTCGAACATTCTTCGCTGTATGAACACTCTTTTCGGCATTAGCGTGAACCGACGCCGATTCTATACCTTCATGGCATCAAACAAACTCCCGTGGGCCAAACTGTGGTGCAAGTTGTGGAGCACGATTCCAAGTCCACTAACAGATAGCCGTTTGTTGGTGGCCCTGGATGATTTTATCAATCCAAAGACGGGCAGAAAGATTTTCGGCTGTTCACATATCTTCGATCATGCCGCCAAGGCCAACCAGAGCAAATACCCATGGGCGCAAAATGTGGTCCTCCTTGGTATGCTGAAGCGCATCAAAGGTCGCTGGGCGTGTCTGCCTCTTGCCCATAGATTCTATCTGCCGAAAAAGGCAATTGCGTCAAAATTTGATAACATGAATATTCCTGGCAAAGCTACCTTGTTTCAGACAAAGCTGGAACAGTCTGCCGAGATGTTGGTTCAATTGGCCCATCATTTTGTTGATGTGCCTTTGACGGTTGTTTGCGATAGCTGGTTCGGGAACAATGGTTTGTTCAAACCCGTACGCAAGCATCTCGGAGACTCATTTCATTTGCTCTCCCGGTTACGCTCCAATACGGTGCTCTACGATATTCCACCGAAACGCACAGCGGAAAAACGTGGCAGATCACCCAAGTATGGAAACCGTCTGGGCACATGTGCTGAAATAGCGGCCAGGACCAAAACGCAAGCTTCAAGCCATCGCGTGTTTCTCTATGGACATTACCGCGACGTGCTGGTTACCACAAACCTGGTCATGCTCAAGACGCTTAAATGTCCTGTCCGGGTGGTCTGGGTCTTTCGTAAAACACAATGGATCGCCCTCTTTTCTACAGACCTGGATCTGTCCATTGAACAGATAATCGAGTACTATGGTGCAAGGTGGAAAATCGAATCCGGTTTCAAGGAGATCAAACAGGACATTGGCAGCAGCAAAAGCCAAACCCGTAATGCCCATGCCGTGATCAATCACATCAACTTTTCTACGATGGCAGCCACCATTACCTGGATCTATGGAGCACGGCTGGAAAACATCCCCGAACGTCGGCACAAAGTCAGAGGCCGCAACAGTTTTGCATTCTCGGATTTGAGACATAGCATTGCCAAGGTCGCCCTGATAAATGATTTTGATGCCGTTTGCCGTACACACGATAAACTCCCGCGAAAATCTTTCGTGGATACTTTGTTGCGCATGGTTGCGTGATTCTATAGGACACAATTTCGGTGAAACTTTAGTTACTTTAAACATAAGCACTCCTATTCATGGGTAATGGTGATAGCCCAACAAGTGATTATTCTTATCCATATATTATATCATATGTAATGTTATCCAAGTAAGATAATGATCCTTTCGCAATAAAGATATATTGAGAACATTTTCTTCATTTTTCAAAATACGTTTGAGATATCTCACAATTTTGAAGCCTCGAAAAGCCCGCTATAAATTGCAGTGACCACAACATCGGTGAGCGGTTCATGGAACGTATTTTCCGGCTTTATGAGCAAGAGCCGCCCCACAAAAGATTGAGGCGGCTTGGGGAATATGTGGTAAGCTATGGCAGGTGGTCAGCGTCCGGGTTGGCTTTGCAGCATAAACCTTGGCCTTAATCTCATTCATCAGATCATGGAACCCAAATGCGATATAATGTTACATTGTGTGATTCATCCAATTATAGCTGATTATTCAATTATTAAGTATCCTAATAGATCAACCCACCACATCAATGCTCGGTCGGGCTCTTGCGTAATCACTTCGAAACATATTGGCTGATTTTCTGTTAAAACCCAGTTGATCATTGATGAATAGATGAATTTATTCAGGTTGGTTTGGGGGACGGCATATGGCCCGGAAAATGGCGCTAACATCGCCATAGGATCCCCACCTGGGTCGCCACTGGGATATACCGCTGCATAAATATTATTACTATCATCATTCTTATCTGCAACTATTGTCAAATGCGTCACTACGAACGTGTTTCCTTCAGGAACTGTGAACGCTTCTTTCCGATAACGTTCAAGGTCGACGCAGAACGTCATCCTATCTTGTGACTGCCTGCCGGCAATTTTAACTTGTAAAGGATCGACATTCACGATAATCACTTCGGGTGAATTATTAATACTCACTTCGCCCTGCACCGGCTATGTGAGAGGATTTAAAACTTTAACATCCAAGCCTGCAGGTAGCCCTGCAGGATCTGCTATTACTGCCGCAGCTTTAAACATCATCCCGACGATGACAATTATTATTCCTATTTGCCTACAAATGTTCATGATTTTCTTCCTTTCATTAACTAATGGATTAATGGCTTGAAGAAAACTCCGACATCATTTGTCTTTTTTCTACTATAATCGGATATCTATCATCCATTCACACTATACTGGCTGCTATGGTACTTGTTCACGCATTATATACGATGTAAAATGTTTCGTCAATCAATCACATCATTTGCATAGTTTTGCGAAATAAATCAAATGGTTAAATATTACATTGTGGTAGCAATGAAAGGAGCTTTACGACAGTAAAATGAGATGTGTTTGATATGCGGTATCAAATTAGTGTTTTATCCATAGTCCCGCAGTAGATAAGCTAAAGATTATAGTTTTTTGGTTCTGTTGGCAACAGGATTTTGAATGGGGATTTATCGAGTCGGGATTATTGATAAAACAAAGATGTGCGAAGCCGTCGGTAATTTTGGCATGAAATATGCTGTATGGGTAAAGTATCCACTTTCTTTTTTCATAATATTTTCCGTAACTAATGTTGCACACCTTTTCCAAAAAATAAAGAGGAAATTTAGTTAATCCGAAAAAATATCCAAAAAATGTCAAAATTAAAGCGGACTTGAAACTTATACTCAAAAGCCTTTGAAAAAAGCAAAGCTACCGCGGAGCGGTTTCGTACATCTTGCCAAAAGCACAGCTTTAAGCAGCAAAAATTTCTGTACATATATCGTTTTTCTTGCAAAATTGCAAAAAAAAAATCCCCTCGAAAAGTCTCCCCTTATGATATCCGAAAACACAATGTTTTTGAAATTATGTTGACCTTTGTTCTATTGAGATTACCTCACGAATTTTGAACTTATTAAAACCTTTGATCTCTTGCATTTAACACGGCTGAATTACAAATAATTGGTGGTTGAGAAGCTATGCGAATGATGTTTGGTCATTAAATAAGCTCAGATTTGGATCCTTGATCAGTGCTTCAAAACCAAATCAGCTGAATAGGCAAGTCCTGCAACGAACGAGAATGAGAACCCATATCAAGTTGGAAAGAAGATATCTGAATAAATTCGACAAACTAAATACATAAATAACCTCAAATGGTCAAGGAATTTCTGGATAAAGGTTTTTGGTTGCTTATCGAAGATCCCGGTGGAACGGAAATGTTGGTCGAATTGAAGTTCACCCCGTGAAACCTATGGGTCTTTTCTGTTTAACTGGGGCGGAGATCCCGCCCGGCGGGGTTGCAAGGAGCTTCATTCCAATATTCAAGTTTAAACCATTAAGTTGGCATAGCCGTTGTTTTTAACCTGGTTCTCCGAGGCATAGGCTCTCCGAGCCAAAGGCCCAAAGGAACGGCTTTTTCAGGACCAAAAAATATTATCGAACCATGGTATTGATCATCATCACCTGCGGTATTAACTTATAAAAATAAACAAAATGCTTCGCGTTCAGAGCTGGAACCAAAAATTTTACAAAAAAGGATTTGAACAAAAATTTTCTGTAAAGGATTAGCAAATGGAACTTTATAAAATAATGGAAAAATACGGTTTCAAAAAAGCATCAAGTTGCAGCGGTTTTGAATGGTATACCAAAAACATCGAGTATAAAGGCGTTGACGCCCTCATCACCATCATATCGAATGATGGACCGCGTCTGCCCGAATCCTTGGATGAACCTGTTCTTGTGGATATCACTGACCGGAACTCGGGCAACGACTTTGAACCGTCCCGGCGGTTCGAGTCCTTGAAATCTTATCTCGACACGCTCAACCCGCTATCTTGAATTTTTCCTGTCAGTTTGGGACCTTAACACCTTTTGGATCCCTTCCAATGTGGGTTCGGCCAGCAGTGTCCGGGCATACGCAGTCGCTTGGCTTACGCTGAGATTGACGATCTTTTCCTGAACGGAGCGCAAAAAATGCGGATCAACACTAAAGGTTCTGAGCCCTGCTCCGATAAAAAAAGGAATAAATTCGGGCTCATGTCCCATTTCACCGCATACCGTCACTTCAATTTCAGCCTTGACGGCCGCCTGAATGATCCGGTGCAGGGATCTGAGAACGGAAGGGTGATAGGGTTGGTAATAGGCAGCTACCTTTTCATTGGTTCTATCCACTGCCAGCAGGTATTGAATAAGGTCGTTGGTCCCGATGGAAAAAAAATCCGCTTCTTTGGCCAATTCATGGATAATGTCCAACACCGCCGGCAGTTCAATCATTGCTCCAAGGGCGGGTGAGGGATGGAAGGGCAGTTTCTTGCGGGCCAGATCAACCATGGCTTCTTCCACTGCGTGACGGGCCTGGCGAAACTCATCAATGGCGGAGATCATGGGAAATACGATTTTTAATTTCCCGGTTTCGGCACCGGCCCTTAAGATCGCTCTGAGCTGTTGGAGAAATATTTCCCGGTAGTGCAGTGAAAAGCGGATCGACCGGAGACCCAGTTCCGGATTGGCTTCCTTTGTGCCTTCCAAATAGGGCAGCAATTTTTCGCCGCCGATATCCAGGGTGCGGATAGTGACTTCCAGGTCGCTCATCTCATCGCACAGCCGTTTGTAGACCAAATACTGCTCTTCTTCGGAGGGAAGGTTGGACCGCACCAAAAAGGGGAATTCGGTTCGGTACAGCCCGATTCCCTGGACGTTGAGGTCCTTGGCCAGTTTTATTTCACTGAGCAGATTAATATTGGCCAGCAGTTTAACGGACTCGCCGTCCCGGGTTTTGGTTTGGGTAAGTATGGGACGGGTGGCCTTAGCTCCAGTCTTTTGTGTCTGGTTGCGGATTTCAAAGCGCTGGATAATTGTTTCGGAGGGTGCGGCGTAAATGCTGCCGATGTCCGCATCCAGGAGCATGGGCGTCCCATCCGGAAGCTTCAGCAAGTCGCTGCGCTCGGCAATCACCATAGGAAGCTTCAAAGACCGGGCAATGATGGCGACGTGGGACGTCACGCCGCCGCTGACCAATACAATTCCCTTAACATCCTCGGATGCCAATTTCAGCAAATCCGATGGGAGGAGTTGCCGGACAATAACAATCCGGCCTTTCGCATGATCCGTGTCTTCCAATGTTTTTTTGTGAAGGTTGTTGAGCAGGCGCCGGGCCAGGTCTTTGATGTCTTGGGCTTTCTCCTTGAGATAGGCGCTGGGGGCTGAAGAAAAAAGAGCCATATAATGCCCGGCAACCTCTCGAATGGCTTCGGGTGCAGATACCCCTTGTTCTATTTTAGCCAGCATGGCATCCACAAAGCTGGCATCTTTAAGAATCATAAAATGGGCTTCAAAAATCAGGGCCGCACTTTCCGGCAAACGTTGATCCAGGCGATCTTGCAAATCCGTGAGTTGTTGTTTGGTCGCTTCCACTGCCTTAAGAAAATCCTGGGGTGTGGATAAAAACTCCGAATCGGATCTTTGGGAGAGCAAAGACTCAGGATCGGATTTCAACACCCTAACCGGGGCATAGGCAAATCCGGCGGATGCGGTTTTACCTTTAATAAAACGGAGTTTTTCCAGCAGGTCGTTTCCCGTGGAGGAAACCGGCATGCGGTTTTGGCCGATCATTAAGCGGGCGTTTTCGATGGCTCCGGTCAACTGAGACGCAATGGCCCGCAGGGCCATCACATCGATTTCATCAAAATAACCGGGATGTTCATGCTGTACCACCAGAACACCGATTTTTTCATTTCCCCTGTGAATGGGGACTGCAAGAAACGATTCAAAAGGATCTTCATCAGCCTCTTCGAAGTATTTAAAATCGGGATGGCGACTGGCACGGGATTCGCAAATGGGTCGCAGGGACTCAAAGGTTTTTCCCACAAGACCTTCACCGGATTTCATTCTAACCCGGCCCACCGCTGACGGATTCAATCCCACAGTGGCCTGGAGCACCAAATCCCGGGTGGTGTCATCGTAAAGATAGATAGAGCCCACATCGGCGTTGAGGTGGCGTGCCACCATCTCAACGGTTTGCTGAAGGAATCCCTGAATATCGGTAGTGCCAATGATGAGAGTGGCCAGTTCTCCGATATCGCAAAGTAGATTCAGGTGATTTCTGTTCTTGGATTTGACCATTACATCACTGCCATGACGGTGTCCTAAAGATTTGGAATCTGATATATTAAAAAATCATCAAGTTAGTTCGCTTCGCTCACAATTGGAATGATGGGACAATGGAATACCGGCCCCGGTGAAATAGAAAAAAGTTTCACTGGGTAAAAATATTGGGT
>Ga0315537_1003643_pt1 | contig 11398 bp, 7 predicted proteins | sample SalMarSW160270MG_FD_203091 | JGI IMG/M metagenome (GOLD analysis project Ga0315537, IMG submission 203091) | Salt marsh sediment microbial communities from the Plum Island Ecosystem LTER, Massachusetts, United States - Salt Marsh Sediment SW1602-70 ... | reverse complement strand
AATCGGCGTCTCCGTCGGTATCTTCAGCGTAGGGCGGGTCTCCGGTTTGCCAGTCGTCATCCACCCAGACGTCAGCCAGGCACTCGTCGGCGCCCATGTCCACCGTGGCCACCGTATCACCGTCACCGTCTAGAATGCGGGGGTCGCCTTCAAAGTCGGTGGTCAGCCCGGCGGCACTGGCGGCATCATTGTCGCCGGTATCAACACAGGGGGAGTCGGGGAGAATATGGAGATCACCGTTATCGGGGTCAACAAAGAGGGGGTCATCATTGATGTTGCCGGTCCCGCTATATCCCCCCTCGACATCGCAGTAGCTGACCGTCACGGTTGTGCCTTCGGCATTGAATATCTCCTGGGGGCTGTCGCCCCATAATATGCAGTTGTTCACCGTCACCACGGCGCTATACTGATTTAACATCCCACCGCCAACGCCGCCGCAGGAATTGGCTGTGTTGCCGTAAAAGGTGCAGTTGGTTACCGTCGTTGTGGATTGATAATTGGTCATTCCGGCACCGTTGTCGGACGTGTTACCGTAGAAGAAGCAGTTGGTCACTACCGGCGAGGAGTTGCTAATACTGAACATCCCGCCGCCGTTACCGCCGCAAGCCATGGTGGTCGAGTTACCGGTGAAGATGCAGTTTGTCACCGCTGGTGAGGAGTTGTAGCTATACATCCCACCGCCGTTCCAGACGACCGTGTTTGAGTCGAAGATGCAGTCACTGACCGTTGGCGAGGAGTTGATGTTGTGCATCCCGCCGCCAGAATTAGCCGAGTTGGTGCCGAAGGTGCAGCCGCTCAGCGTCGGGTTGCCGCTGGTGTTGTACATCCCGCCGCCGTCATAGTAGTAATAGGTCGAGTCCTGGTGATTATAATAGCGGGCCAGGTTGCCGGAGAAGGTGCAATTGGTCAGCGTCGGCGAGGCGGTATCGTTGTGCATTCCGCCGCCGTACTCGGACTGATTATCGGTGAATTCACAGTCGGTAAACGTTGTCGCGGAGGTATTCCGGTTGTAAACCCCGCCGCCGTGGCCATAAACGGAGAAGTTAGGCCAGGCGTTGGCCACGTTATCGGTGAAGGTACAGTCGCTGACGGTGGCGTGGGAGCTGTAGTTGCACATCCCGCCGCCGTAGGTGTAGTCGTAGTAGCTCAGAGCCGTGTTTCCGGTAAAATCACAGTCGGTTACCGTCAGTGTGGACATCCAGCTGCAGAGCCCGCCGCCGTATTGGACAGCCGTGTTTGAGTCGAAGGTGCAGCCGGTAACGGTCAGTGATGAGCAGGTGAGGTCGTAAATCCCGCCGCCATAACTGGCCGAGTTGTTCTCAAAGGTACAGTTACTCACCGTCATCGGGGAGTTTTCGAGGTACATCCCGCCGCCGAGAAACCCGTCACCATTGGTGATGGTGAAGCCGCTGAGCAGAGTGGTGGCGCCGCAGCCGCTGGCGGTAACCACCGAGCTAGAGCTTGAGCCATCGATGATGCTGCTACCCGCCCCCAATCCCAACACATCCACGCCGGCTCTGAGGGTAATGTTTTCGGTGTAGGTACCGTCTAAAACGTGGACGGTACCCGGCGAGGCCACGTTATCGATACCGTCCTGAATCTCGTTGAAGGCATCATAGCCCCAGGTGTGGCTGTCGTTGCCACAGCTTTCGCAGTAGTCGTCGTCCACCCAGACCTCGCTGGGTAGTCCATTGGCTGCTACTGGCGCCGCCGTCGCCAGGCTGAAGCCCAGCGCCAGCACCAGGGTAAGTATAATATTAAAAATCTTTCTTTTCATCTCTGGTTCCTACTTACTTAATTCGCCTGATGACCAGGTAAAAAAAACTAACCGGTGATTTCTCACCCGGCTAGCCTTTAGTTCTTGAACCTGCCCGAATTCCCATGTTCATTTTAGAGATTACTAATTAAGCATTATATCCACCCAGCGTAGGATAGCACCTTTCATCTATCTGGTCAATAGATTACCACCCGAAAGGGGGATTTAATTAAAGCCGGTAGTGACACCGGCACCGTGACTGACGGTCTCTACTCCGGCGGGGCATATACTGCCGGCACTCAGGTTACCAGCTTTACGATTTCAAGTATCGTCACCAGGGTAGGCCCGTCGGGCGGTACCCCTCCGGTGGCGGGGGTGGCGGGTTCCCTCGCGGCCGGCATCGCTAGGGGTGGTAGCCGGAGAAAGCGTACGGGATTAAGAATCAGTTGTAGGTTAGTCGCTGAGACGCCTTTCCGGTTTACAGACCCGTTCTCTTGCGCTTACTATACGATGCGCCTCCGGGCGAAGAAGATGGCGATACCCCACGTTCTGGTCGCTACTGTTATTGACTGCACGCAGTTATTGGGCTGTTACCGCCAAACATGTCGTCGTCGAGGTAACTCCAGAGATTGCATTTATCTCGGATACGAGCAAGTCAGCGATGTCGTTTAAGTCGTTGGCTTCGGTTGCCACGATAACGTCATAAGGCCCGCTTACCATATCAGCTGACTTTACAGCTTGCAGTTTGCTTATAGCCTCGATGACCCGACGTCCGCAATTTAGCTCGACCTTGACCAGAACGTAGGCTTTGAGTGAGACCATCACTGGCCCTCCTCTGTGTGTTGCATCATGCCCTCCAGCGCCGTTAACCGCTTCCCCCAAAGTTTCGCATGGCGAGTCCTACGTGGTATACGCAGAGACTAGTCTTTTACAGCACTCTTACTCCTGATTGCCGCCCGGGCAGCCAGTCTGCTCACCGGGATAACTTATCATGTTAGCAGTGCCCGGCAACCGGTTATTCCGCGAGGGCCCTCTGCAGTATTTCAGTAACCACTTGTTCCGCTGTAATCGGCCTCGGGGTGCAGCCCGTGCACATGTCGCTCATGACCTTTTCGGTTACCCTGTTCACATCATCCTCAGTCATACCCCCGGTAGCCTCAGTTAGGGTCGGAATGCCGACATCGAACATTAGCTCCTCTATCGCCTCAATAGAAGCCCGGGATGCTTCTTCATCGGTCATCCCTATCGTGTTAATGCCAAAGACCTCGGCGAGCTTCGCCATCTTTTCCATTCTGGCCGGTCGCTTGAACTCCAGACACTGCGGCAGGCAAAGAGTACAGGCCAGTCCGTGGGATATGTGAAAGACGGCTCCCAGAGCATGGCCGACAGAGTGGTCGAGACTGGGGAAGGAATTACCGAAGCCCAGGCCGGTGATAACAGAGCCGAGTAACATGTTTGTCCTTGCCTCGGCATCATCCGGAGTATATACCGCGCGCCGGAGATTTTTGGAAATCAGCTCTACGGCGTAAAGGATTAAGGCATCGCTCACGGGGTTCTCCATGTTGGAGATATAACCCCCCACCGCGTGGCATAGGGCATCCATGCCGGTGGAAGCGGTAAGGCTCTGCGGCAGTGAGAAGGTGAGGGCCGGGTCAAGCAGGGCTACCTTGGCGTAAAGCAGGGGGTCGGTACAGGCGAATTTCTGATGCCTAGCGGTGTCGCTGATGACACAGACGTTAGTTACCTCGGCAGCAGTACCCGCCGTAGTTGGTACGCAGATGAGAGGCGGCATGTTATTAATCGGCAGCTTCTCCTCGTTAACGGCGAAATAGTCATTGATGCGCCCGCCGTTCATGGCTACACAGCCTATGCCCCTGGCCGTGTCCATGGAACTACCCCCGCCGAAACCGATAAGACCGTCGCATTTACTCTTCAGATATACCTTGGCGCCTTCATGGACGGAGGTATCCGGCGGGTCCGGCTTGACCTCGGGCCAAACAAGGGGTTTTGTCCCCCCGGCCTCAAGCTTTTTGATGGCGGCCTTGAAGTCGTCGGTATCAGCGATGCCCTTATCCGTTACCACCATGGGTCTGGTCATGCCAAGCGACCTGGCGCGGTCGGCAATACTGTCGATGGCGCCAAGACCAAATACCACCCTGGCTGACATCTGCCACTCAAATTTAGCAGCCGTTCTGACAACTAACATGATTCCCCCTTAAACCTGATAGGTCCTTATTTTAATCAGCGAATTTCCCCCCCATGTGACGCATGCTCTCTACCTGGTCACCCCCTTCCCCGATAGCCACCTTTCGAACTCAGGAGCCCGCTCCGTTATTCACAGGTAACGCCAGTCTAGATTATCGGGCCAACGGTAAGAATATTGGGGAAGCAGCCGTAGTTTATTATCTCGGCCTTGGTCTGCTTCCCCGAAGCCACCCTGAGAGCCTCTTGATATAGCTCCTGCCCCGCCTGAACAATGGTGGAGTTCTCTATGTCAATAAAGATGTCGATATAATCACTGAGGCCCTGGTAGGTGTTGGGATTACCGGTGAGCTTAATTATAGGGACGAAAGGGAAGCCCTGCGGAGCGCCAAGCCCGGTACTGAAGAGAATAACCTGAACCCCGGCGGCGGCTAGGGCGGTGAGAATCTCCGGCTCTCGTCCCGGCGAATCAACGATGAATAGCCCCTTACCATCGACCCTTTCCCCGTACTCATAGAAGCCATTGATGGTTCTGGTGCCGGACTTAACTATGGCCCCTAAAGATTTTTCCTCAATAGTGCTCAGCCCTCCGCGAATATTACCGCCGGCAGGCTGTCCGCCCCTCATATCACACCCCATGGCGTTGACCCTTTGCTCGATATCGGCAACGCTCTTAATGATCCGTTGGGCTATTTCGGGGGTGGCCGCTCGTCGGGCAAGGATATGCTCCGCCCCCATAAACTCGGTCGTTTCCCCGAAGACACAGGTGCCCCCCTGGTCAAGTAGTAAATCGAAGGTGGCTCCGGCTACGGGGTTTGAAACCAGGCCGGAGGTGGTATCCGAAGCGCCGCACTTGACCCCGATGACTAGTTCGCTGTCGGGGAACTCCTCTCTTTTGATTTGGGATGCTTTTGATACCATATCCTGGGCGATGCGAACCCCCTCGGCCAGGGCGCCCATAATACCACCCAGTTTTTGAGCCAGTATCTTTGCCACAGGCTTGCCACTCCGGGCGATGCCGTTAGCTACCTCGTCGGCGACTATTGATTCGCAGCCCAACCCTACCACCAGCACCCCGGCCAGATTGGGATTACAACCCAATGAAATGAGGGTTCGGGTCACTGTCTCAAGGTCCGGCTTGGTTTGGCAGCAACCCTGACTGTGAAGGAAGGGCGCGGTGCCGTGAACCCGCTGGGATATCCAGAGTGCCAGATCGGTAGCGCATACCGTGGTGGAAATAATGCCGATGTGATTTCTGACACCTACAGCGTCATTGGGACGGCGATAGCCCAGAAAGCTCACCCTTTACCCCCCTTCAGGTCTCCCCGCCCCCGGGCACTGACCAGGTTATGTATGTGGACGTAGTCGCCGGTATTTATCATGGCGGTGGCAAGACCGATAACCTCACCGTACTTGATTACCGGTGAGTCAGGCTCTATTTCAAACAGGCTGAACTTGTGACCAAAGGGTACGTCGCCAGTTAGCTTTACCGTCCGGGTCTCGCCACCGGCCTCCAGTTCCAAGATATCCCCGGCCCTCAGGCTAACTAAGGCGGTAGCCACGTTATCCCTGGAATTGAGTACAACTACCTTCTGTTTCAACCCTGGTCACCTTCTGTTAACCCAAAGCCCTCTGGCCGGCTCTGATTCCGGGAGACGAGCCGTTACGGCGGCGCTAGCTCAGCTATTTTTCTACATAGCCGGTGAGGGATTTGTACAGGTTTTTCAAATCCGAATAAGCGCTTCTGTAAATGGGATACAGCTCGTTATATACCTCATTATTTTTCGGGTCGGGGACAAAGGTTTTCTCTACCTTGATGAGGCAGGTAGCCTCCTGGTAGTCACGCCAGATGCCGGCCCCGATGCCGCCCATTATGGCCGCACCCAGAGCCGTCATCTGTTGAGACGAGGCGACCCTGCTGAACTTCACCCCGTTTACGTCTGCATATATCTGCATCCAAAGGTCGTTAAGGGCTCCGCCACCGATTGCCCGAATCTCATCCAGACTGAAGATGGGGATATTAAGCTCCTCGTACAGGTCATACAGCCACCTCATGTTGAAGCAGATTCCTTCATAAAGCGCCCTCAGCATGTGCCTTCTGTCGTGGGCCATCCCCAGTCCCAGAAAGGCGCCTCTGGCGTTGATATCAAAGTGCGGGGCTCCCCCACCCCTGATGTAGGGGAGGAAGATAAGCCCGTTAGCACCGGGCGGAATGGCTGCGGCGTCGGCGCGCATTCTGTCGTAGATATGAGAACCCGGGTTGGTCTCTTCTGCTGTGTAGATTGCATCCTTGAACCAGTCCTGCGCTATGCCGCCAGCAGAGGTCGTCATCTCCAGTTGATAACCCCCCTGGGGTTGCATGGTATTACAGGTCATCTTGTATTTAGGATCCAGGCTCGGCTTTCCCCGGAATACGCCGGACCAGTTTGCCGAGCCGATATAGGTATAGGCCATACCCTCCTTAATTATCCCGGCACCGGTGTTAGCGCAAATCACGTCACCGGAGCCCAGTGTAACCGGGGTTCCCTCTGTCAAGCCTGTCCTGGCGGCAGCTTCTTTAGTGATATGGCCTATTATCTCGTCGGAATCACGTATATCAGGTATCTTATTTACATCAACCCCGGCCGCCTCGAATATCAGCGGGGATATCTCTCTCTTGGTACAGTCCATCATGCCGTTCATGGACATATCGCCGTGTTCCGTGGCCAGTATTCCTGCCCAGCGGTTTATAATCAGCTCTTTATACTGCAGGAACTTATAGGTCTTTTGATATATATCCGGCAGGTTGTCTTTGTACCACATAATCTTGCAGATAGGCGCCAGCGCCGGCTGCCACCCTATACCCGTAATCCTGTAGTACTCATCATTACCCCCGAGGGCCTTCATAAGCCTTTCGGCCTGCTCGTTCTGCCGCATGTCGCACCATATACCCACCTCGTCCATTAAGACATTACCCTCTTTATCGACCGGCACCATGGTCATCATCTGATTGGTGAACGAGGCAACGGCAATATCTTTAGGGTCGATACGGCTCTTGGCGATGACATCCTTAACATTCTTTAGGAGAACGTCCTCTACCTCGGAGATACGCTGGGTAGCCCAGTTCGGGTGTGGATAATAGGTCTCGTAGCGCCCGCCTTCTGAAGCCACGATGTTGAGTTGGTCGTCAACAATGACCGCTTTATTGCCGGTGGTGCCTAAATCATTAACGAGTATATATTTCTTCTTGGCCATTACCCCCACCCCTTTTTCATCTTTATGGAGATACTAAGATAGACATGCCTCCGCTATCGCTAAGAGATTACCCTTAGTCTAATCCGTTTTATTACTTCCCGTAGGGTGCCACCCTGCTCACCAGGGCGTCGTAACCTGCCAGCATGGACACTGCCTCGGGGGTGGTAATCCTCTGCGCGCCATTACTGAGCAGCACCAAGGCATCAATAACGCGATTAACCGCCCCGGTGGCCTTAATTCCTATCTTGTCACCGACGACCTTCTTCATGAGCCTGACATCCAGGTAATTCACCTTATCGGCGGTTATGGTGCTGCCGTCGGGAGAGAACTTAAGGAACCCGTGGATGGGCTCGATGTATGAGGCGCCACAGGCGACACACATGAGACAAGCAGCCGCAACCTCCGCCGGCGACAGCAGGGGTGTCTGGAGAATCACGCTCAGGGGCCTGTTTTTGGCTGCCTTAACTAAGGCGTCTAGCTCCTGCCGGACATAGTCGTAATGCCCCGACTTAAAGGCTGAGGTGTTCAAGGCAGTCTGGATTTCCAGGTTAGGGGAGCTGTTTTTAACCACCCACTCCGCTTCGGCTACCTTGAGGGCGGTGGGTATATTGCCCAGCGGATAGCCTACCCTGGCAATCACCTTGGTACCGCTGCCGGCGAGCGCTTCCGTAGCTAACGGGGCCCAGCGGGGGTCTACACTGACGCCGTAGAGACCTGCCTGCTTGGCCTCTTCAAGATACCGCCTTACCTCTGTCTCGGAGATGCGCGGGTGCCAGATGATGCCCTCTACGCTACGCGCCAGTTCTTCCTTGGTCAGCCTGACTCGCTCCAGGGCCCTGACCTCCTCGAAGGTCTGAAAGAATCCGGCCCGGCTGATGGCCAGTTTATCGGGTTTTGCATCCATCATATTCAGGACATCATCCAGATTACGGATAGCACTGGTTCCCATAACCGCGATTGACCCCTTGACTGACTGGACAACCTTAGCGATTTTCTCCGGCAACTCGGCCCGTCCCATACCCCCGGTGGACTTTATCAAGTCGGCGCCGGCGCTGCGGATGATTTCGGCGAGGTGCACACATTCGGCGGGGGTCCAGTGAGCGAAATCGGGCATGACAATCACCGAGGCTCGATGATTGACCGCTTTAACCACGGCGGCGATGTCACTCTCCACCTCTTCAAACCTGTTATCTGTAAACTTGGCGTGGTCAATGGTAAACAATACGTGAGGCACGCCGAGCTTCTCCACAGCATATTTAGCCTGAAATACCTTGAGTTCGGTCGGTAGACTGCAAAAAGGCGGGTAGGCGATAGCGATGCAGGGTGCTACATGGGAGCCGCTGCACAGCTTCATGGCCAGCTCTGCCTGATGGAAGTTGACCACCACCACGCTTGATTCGGGGTACTGCTTGAATTGTTCGATTATCTCCTGCAGCACCTCATCGGTGACATCCATCCCCACGACCGCAGAGTCAACAATCCCTTTCATAAATTTAGGGTCTATTTTTTTGTAGATAGCCATAGTTAAGAATTCCACCTCCTGTTAATTAAGCCACCAGATTCCATAATCACCGGCCCCACCGGCAGGTCTTGACATTGCCGGCGCCCCGAACACGGGCCTACCGTTCATTAATCCAATAGGGTCTTGGTCAGCCCCTCCCTTTCAGCGTTGGACTTCGTTTTTATTGCCGCCTGGGCCGCGACTAGCTTGGCTGCCTGTATTCGAAAGGGACTGCAGCTAACATTATCTACGCCTATCCCGTTGAAGAAGCGAATAGACCTGGCTTCACCGGCCTGCTCGCCGCAGACACTAATCTTGATGTCCCTCTTGGCCCGGCGTGCCCAGAAGATTGCCGTCTCCATCAGCCTGCCGACGCCTTTTACATCTATTACCTGAAAGGGGTTATCCTTCAGGATACCAGCCTCCAGATAGGTCGTCAGGAACTTCTTCTCGGCATCCTCGCGACTGAAGGAGTAGACGGCTTGAGTGAGGTCATTAGTTCCGAAGGAAAAGAAATCAACGAGATAAGCTAACTTGCCGGCTCGCAGACAGGCACGTACCGTTTCTATCATGATTCCGAGCTTGATGCCGGTATCCTTAAGCCAGCTCTTTACCAGCAGCACCTCCTGGGACGTGATAACCTGCGGTATCATGATAGAAACATCGGCTTCCACCTCAGCCATGGCCTGCTTGACGGCCTCGATTTGCATCTTGTAGATTTCGGGGTGGGTTACCGCCAGCCTTATGCCGCGGTGTCCCAGCATGGGATTGACTTCTTCGAGGTCGGCAATTCTTTCCCTGACCCGAGTTTTCCGCGTTGCCCGCCGTGAAGGCAGGAATTCGTGAAGCGGCATATCGAGGAGCCGGATAACAATCGGTGCCCCTTGTAGTTCCTTAAACAGGGCGACGAAACCCTCCTGTTGGAACTCCCTCAACTGCTCCATAGCCTTCTTTTTTTGGGCGGATTTTTCTGCCAGGATAAAATCTCTGACGACGGCGAGACGCTCCGGCTCGTTAAACATGCGCTCGGTGCGGCACAAGCCGATTCCTTCGGCGCCAAACCTTATTGCCCGCGCTATCATTTCCGGGGTGTCGGCATTAGCCATCACTCCCAGGTGCTTAAAGCCGTCGGCCCAGCCTATCAGTCTTTGGGCGTCCTCAGTCAGCGTCACTTCCTCCAGCGGCAACATGCCCAGATACACCTTGCCCGTAGTGCCGTCAATGGTAATCTCGGCCCCCTTGTCAACTACCTGTCCCTTTACTTCAAACTGTTCCGCTTCCAGGTTGATAGCAATATCTGCCGCACCACAAATACAGGGCTTCCCCATAGCCCGGGTAACTATGGCGGCGTGGGAAGTAAGTCCGCCTTTCTCAGTCAGGATGCCGTCGCTGGCCACAATCCCCTGAATATCGTCGGGACTGGTTTCGGGTCGAACCAGTATCACCGGAATATTTTTCTCATGGAGTGACACCGCTTCGAGTATGTCGAACACCACTCTGCCGCTAGCCGCCCCCGGCGCGGCGTTTAATCCGGTCGTTATCGCCTCGTATTGTTCGGGGGACTTTATCTGTCTGTGTAGCAACGCCTGAAGGTCTTTATGGGTCACGCGCAGCAGTGCCTCTTGGGGGGTGATAACGTTTTCATTGACCATGTCCACGGCTATCTTCACCGCAGCCTGTCCGCTTCTCTTACCCGACCTCGTCTGCAGAATATAGAGCTTCCCCGACTCAATAGTAAACTCCACGTCCTGCATGTCTCGGTAATAAGCCTCAAGCCGACTGGTTGCTCTTTCCAGTTCGGCATAGACGTCAGGCATCCGGGACTGAAGTGTAGCTACCGGCTCAGGGGTTCTCGCCCCGGAAACTATCTCTTCCCCCTGGGCTTGCGCCAGATATTCACCAAAAAGCCCCTTTTCGCCGGTACTTGGATTACGGGTAAAGGTGACCCCAGTTCCCGAATTTGAATCCTTATTGCCAAAGACCATTGCCTGGACTATCGCGGCTGTGCCCAGGTCGGAAGGGATGTTATTCACCTTGCGATATTCATTAGCCCGAGGGCTATCCCAGGAGTCGAAAACCTGTCTTACTGCCGCCTTGATATGATTGATGTTCCTGACGTTAAGCAGCGTATCCATCATGCCGGGCATGGATATCGGTGCCGTGGAGCGAACAGATACCTCAAGGCCGTCTCCCAGCCTTTGTCCCACTTCCCCCTCAAGGTAAGCTATGAAATGCTCAATCTCACCATCAGGCAAGTCACCGGTCTTTTTATATTGTTCGTAGGCATCGATAGATATAACAAAGCCCGGAGGAACGGGGAAACCCAGCTTCGTCATAGTTACCAGGTTAGCCCCTTTGTTCCCGAGCAAGACCTTGTTCTCACAACTACCGCACAAAGAATATATGTTGTTCATTAACTAAACCCCTCTGATGTCACGATACAATTAGCCTGCTGAGGCCAGTGGTTGGGATAGCGCCGTTATCTTACCGGGCGCCAGTTAACCACCCCTGTCGCTACCTAACCCCACCCCGAGGGCGTATTGCCTGAGTCACGGAGGCGCGGATAGGTAACTCGCTCGTATTCAACCATGCCCATAATGCTGATTGCTCTATCAGCAACTCTAGTTTTCTTCACGGAGCGACAAGAAAGCCCCTACCTGTTCAATCCTTTGCTATCCTCAAGTAACAACACTGCGGCGGCAGCA
>Ga0315537_1003641_pt1 | contig 11407 bp, 9 predicted proteins | sample SalMarSW160270MG_FD_203091 | JGI IMG/M metagenome (GOLD analysis project Ga0315537, IMG submission 203091) | Salt marsh sediment microbial communities from the Plum Island Ecosystem LTER, Massachusetts, United States - Salt Marsh Sediment SW1602-70 ... | reverse complement strand
GACGACTGGGACCTGTTTGTCACCGGCCAGGATAGCGACGACAATTTTAAGCTGTGGTCGCTGGTCTATGGGGATGGCGGGGACGTAACCGCCGGAAGCTGGTCGGAGCTCAAGGATTTTGCCTCGGCCCCCGCCGACGGCGATTTTGAATACCGCACCGCCTTTATGGACAAGCCCGATGTCTACCGCTGTTTCTTCGTCGAGAAGTTCGATGGTAATGAAGCCTACAGCCGCCCCGGCTGGTCAAGTTCAATCCCGGAGAGCAAATTCGTCGATAACCTGTGGCACGAGCCGGTACCTTTCGACCTTACCAGCCAGTACGGCCTGGCTATCGCCCATTATGGCGACTATTGCTGGCTGTCCAGCCCCTACGGGGTGTGGCGGGCCGAGCTTAACCCCCAGAGCCTTGATTTATCGGCCGATATAATTTCATTGAGGGAGGAGCTAAGCCCCGACGGGGGCAGTCTTAACCTGGAGCTGCGCAACGACGACGGACGCTATGCCGCACCGGGAGAAGGCGATTTATCTGTACTTGATATAGGCTGCCAGCTGGACTTCAGCCCCGGCTATGTTACCGCCCAGGGGAATGAGGCAAGCTCCGGGCTGGCTTTCAGCATTGATTCCTACGAGCATACCAGCGCCGGCGGCCAGTCCAGCCTGGTGCTCCAGGCCGCCGACGGCTGGAGCTTAATTAAGGGCTGGAGGGCCCGCCACCAGTTCCGCTGGAACAAAGACACCGAGGAGGCGAGCGTAAAGCAAATCCTGGCCTTCGTGCTGGGGCGGGTGGGCTTAAAGCTGGAGGTGAAGTCCCAGTCTTCGGTTATAGCCGGTTACTACCCCGATTTCACCATCAACCCCGGTAACAGCGGCGATACCGTTATCAGCCGTCTGCTCTCCTTCGTCCCCGATGTTTTGTTTATTGAGGGCAACACCGCCTGCGTCGTCAACCCCCTGTCCGCCGACGGTTCCGATTATGCCTACGGGCAGTCGCACCCCGTGTTCGAGGGCAGGTACCGGCAGGCGGGATGGGGGCTTAATCATGTCCAGGTGGAGGGCTACGACCCGGGGCAGGGTGAGTCCATAGTGGTTGATACCTTTGGCTGGGGGCAGATAGACCGCCTCTACGACAGGCTGAGGCAGGTTGAGGACAGGAACCTGGATACGGTGGCTAAAGCCGGGGATAGGGGAGAGGCCTACCTGAGACAGGCGGAGATGGAAGCGGTTGATGGCGCTATCCTCACCCCGGTGAACTGTGGCCAGCAGCTTTACGATGTGGTTGACATAACTGATGACCGGGCCGGCCTCTCAGCGGCTAAGAGACGGGTAATCGGGCTGACTCTGGTTTACCGCCCCCGCCGGGGAGAGTATCAACAGCGTTTATTACTTGGGGGAGTATAGAAGAAGGGGTAAATCCCCCCACCTTTTTTAGCGTAACTTTTATTTCCCACCCACCCGCCCTCAGAAGCTACGCTTCTAAAACTTTCTGCCCCGCCCCTGTTGGGGTGGGGGATAAGGTGGGGTCTTGCCCAGTTTTAAGAGTGTGTTTTGCTACCCACCCACCCGCCCTCAAAGGCTGTGCCTTTAAAATTCTGTTGAATTGAGGGGAAGGGAGGAGCAGGAGAGTCTAAGAGGGTGAAACCCTTTTGGGTGGGAGGGTATGGGAAGAAAAACCCTGGGTAAATGAGTGGAGGGGAGCTAATAATGAACCTCAAGAAAGCGTTACTAAAGAGCTTTGATTCCGGCAGCTACACCGCCAGCTTGCAGATTACCGGCAGCCACAAAGCCTATCTGTATGGGGTTACCGTGGCGCGCAACCTGCCCGCTGCCGAGATGGTTCTGGGGAGAAGGGTGGCGGTTATCTTATTTGATGAACATAATGCTAAAGATGCCGTGGTGATAGCCGTCTATACCTAGAACCTCCTGCGGTATAGGTAGATGGCAACTGCCGCTGCTGCCACGGCGGCAGTAATCCCGCCGGTTAACCACCAGTTGAAAGGTTTGGTTGGCGTTGGCTCAGCCGGCGCTGATTCACCTGGCGTTGGTGTAGGAGATGGCGTTGGCGTAGGGGTAGGTGTGGGTGTTAATGCGGGCGTTGGTGTAGGTGTAGGTGTGGGGGTGGGCGTTGGTGCTGGCACTTCTGGCTCATAGCCAAGGACAGCCAGGTCGTTAAAACGGCCTATTTTAGCGGTAATTGTGTGGGTTTCGGTATCGACCACACAGTCCAGCTTCATCCACTCTCCGGTTGCCGCATCACTGAGGACTATAACCAGGTTTTCTTCGGCAAAGCCCTCAGGTATATCGTTTAGGTCATAGCTATATATGATGGTGGTGGGAGGGGTAAAGGCGGTCAGGTCGGGGGCGACATCGTAGCAAGCGCCGATAAAGTGTGCCCCCTCTGGTGGAGAAGGTAGGCTTGTCATTTCATGTATGCCGATGCACTTGGGGCATTTGCCATCGGGGGTTAAAACCACAGTCCCCTGGTCAAGGAAGAGGGAGAATTTTCTATCAAATGACCTGATGGTAAAGTCCTGGAAAACCAGGCCGCCGCTGGTTGTTCTGCCGCTGGTGACTACCTCTCCCGCCGGACACCTAGGCTCTCCCCCGGGTGTGCCGCCTCTTGGTGGGGTATAGGCTGGCTGGGCGGTGATGATAACGGTGGCTTGCTGGCCGCCCTCCTGCCCTAAAGCCAGGTAGGCAGGGATACTACCAGCCAGAGCCAGTATTATAATACCGATGATGGCATAAACTATTCTTTTCACCACCTAAAATCCCTCGTTACTATTTCATTGCTACCAGCCACCGGCAGGCAAGCTCGGTCTGCACCATCCCTGTCTGGGTTACGTCCTTGACCACAATCCGGAACTCCCACTTCGGCGGCGCTTCAGCGTCCCCGGGCATCTCCACGGCTATGAGTACATCTTTGGTCTCTTTCGCCGCCAGCACCGGCGCCGGTTCAGTTATTATTACCCAGTCCTCGGCGGTGACGGGTGCTGGCTCATAGCCATCGGTAATGTTATCGCTTACCCGGTAGCTGACCGAAAATTCCGCTGGCTCGTCGCTGCCGTTGTGCAGGCTAATCATATACTCTGCCCTGGCTCCGGGGTAGAAATTGCCTACCTCTACCTTGCCCGGGCTAATCCAGGTCTTATCGTATAGCTCGGGCGGTGGGGTGGTTGTTCCAACCGCTGTAGGCTCCGGGGGTGGGGAACAACCTGCCAGCAGCAACCCGGCTATCACTATCAGTGCAACCAACCACTTCATATTAGTTCTCCGTTGAGTCTAGGCGCCCCCGGCGCTTTCAGCCTCAATTGCAGGCTTTCCACCTGTGCTGGGCCGGATTACGGCACCTGTGCTGCTGATATTGTTACCGTTGTCGTCTGCTGATCGCCGTAGCTAAACGATGTTGGTGCTTCAAGCTGCAATTCCCAGGTGAAGTCAGCACCGGCGGTAGCCGTGGTATGCAAGGCGGCGGGAGTCGTGTCGTCGACGGTAACACCATAGCCACCACCCCCATCGCTTGCCAATAGTTCCGCTGTATCAGCCGCCGGTGAGGCGTAAGTCCAGTGATTAGTCGGTGGGGTATGCCACCCGTCGCAGACAATATCGACATTAATATTGACTGTGCTGTCATTGGTGACAGTAAAATAGCCAGTACCGGTATTATTGTGGCTATTTGCCGCAATTACTCCAAAGTCAAAGTTGTTGCCAGTTGCTGAATTATTCGTGATACTGATGTAAGTAGGTGTAGCCGTTATGGTGACCGTGTCACTGGGTAACGCCAGGGCACTGCCCACGGGAACAACCGCCAGCGCCAGCGCCAGAAGAACGGCTATTAGGGTTTTCTTCATCATCTTTAATCTCCTTTTGTTTTCATAATAGTATTTATTAAACGTCTGTCGACCTCAGGCGAGGGTTGCCGTAAGGGTTATGGTTGAAGTTTTTGCTACTCCATCGGTAAAGGTGCCCGTCTCTAATTTGAGCTCCCACTCTTTGCTTTCAGATGCGGCCAGGCTTGATATGAAAGCCTTGTCACCTGTGGTGAGGGTAACCATTTCATCTTCATCATCATCCCCCGATTTACCCGCTTTCATCCTGGCTTCACCCACTCCCGGGCTGGTGCTTACCAGTGTCCAGTCATCTCCCCCGATGAAGTTGGTGGCGCTGATTGAGATACCCACCGCGTCGGTGCCGTTATTGGTCATGGCGAAGTGGCACTCTGAGTCATCCAGGGGGAAGGTAGGTGCGCTGCCGTTTGACCAGTAGGAGCTGTTTTCGGAGACGGGGCCAAAGTCCTTGCTATCGGGGGTATTAAATATGTCCGGCTCTTCGCTGCCTACGGTGGTCATCGGCTCCGGGGAGGCGTATTTGCGGACTCTGACATTATCAAATCTGGAGTAGGGTCCGTAGTGATTAGCCAGCCCGATTTCCCCCGGTTCTGAATACTGCGAATCGAATACCGTGGCCATAAGGGTGTCGTTGCTGTATATCTGGAATATTGAGCCGTTGATAGCCAGTTTGGCTTTTTGCCACTGGTTGACTAGACCAAATCTCGTTACCGCCCCACCAAACCCTCCCCAGGTGCCATACGGGGGCTTCATCCAGGGTGTTTCGGTTCCGGAACGGGTATCCCACCTTCCCTTGTAGCCGGTGTTGGCCGCGTAGTTGCCCCTGAAGATTATTTCGGGCAGCCCGTTGGCCGTCGGGTAGACATCAGCCTCGATTATCCCATTTTGGAAGCCGGCGTAGGTCGCATCCGAGCCAATAACCGCCAGTCCATAGGGGTAACCGCTCGTAGAGCCTCCGCTGATTTCCAGGCACGGAGCCGGGCTGCCGTAACTGGATGTAATAGCTACATCGGTATCTATGTGGACATTCCATTTGCTCAAAGTGCCGCTGAAGTCGTCAAAGAAAACGAAGGTTGCATTTCCATCGCTGGCACTGCCGGCGGCGGCATTGCCGTAGTACATGTAAATTGTTGATGTTCCTGAGGCTGTTACCTCCACCCAGATTCTTGAGGTGCCGCTGCTATCCCAGGATTCCACCCAGTAGTCCTGAAGTGCCGACCCATCTGAGGCGGTAAAGCGAATGTCTGAGCCATCTGACTTAACATTGGCGTAGGGGTTACCCATTGTACTGGTGGTGAGAGTGACCATGACCTGATAATCGGCGATGGATGTTGCCGGGCTTAAATCTACCGCCCGGCGATAACTCCAGCCGGATAGCCAGTCTGGGCTGGCATAGGCAGCCTCGGAGCCAACGGAGAGGGTAACCGCTGTCTCAAAGGAGAGGGTGCCAATACCCTCGATTGTCACCTTCCGGGCAGGCACCAGGATACCAGCCAGAATCAGCCCCGCCACCACCGGGACAAGTATCAGCAACTTTTTCAGCAGCTTCACCTTGCCTGTCTTACCTCATTTTCTGGCCGTGCCCTGGGTAATGCCGCCCGCTGGGCTTCTGACATAAACCTTAACTTGCCAGTTGGCAATTTAACCTCTGTTTGTTTAACTTACTTAAACTTAATTCAGGTTAGTAGAATTTACCATAAGTTACTATAAATTCTGCCAGATGGCAATACCCCTGTGCGCATGCGTAAACTTTTAATGTTTAAAATTTGGGGCTACCGGGCTTATTGGCCCCTTTCCTTGACGGCTGGGGCTGGTGGTTATAAAATGGCTTGGTTTGAAAAAAATGCCCCGAAAATACGATGTTATCATAGTCGGCGGCGGTCCGGCGGCCATCTTTGCCGCCCTGGAGCTGTCTCAGGTTTCCGAACTGAATATCCTGCTCATCGAGAAGGGCAGGGACATTGATAAGCGCCAGTGCCCGGCCCGGGACAGCGGTGGTTCCTGTATCTCATGCTCGCTCTGTAACCTGGTCTGCGGGCTGGGTGGGGCCGGTGCTTTCAGTGACGGCAAGCTTACGCTGACCTCCCGGGTGGGGGGGCGTTTGAGCGAATACCTCGGTGAGAGCCAGACGGAAGCCCTTATCGGCTATGCCGATGGAGTGTACCTTGGTTTCGGTGCCCCGGATAAGCTTTACGGCACCGGCAGGAAGGTTGGTCAGCTGCAGAAAAAGGCGGAGCTGGCCGGCTTAAAGCTGGTTCCGGTGCCCGTCCGCCACCTGGGTACCGACCACTGCCGCCTGGTGCTCAAATCGATGTGGGACTACCTCAGCCCCCGGATAGAGTACCGGCTGGAGACCGAAGCCTGCAATATCAGCGTTAATGGGGGTAAGGTCAGGGGGGTGGAAACCGGGAGCGGGGAAAAGTTTGACTGTGATTACCTTATCCTGGCGCCGGGACGGGAAGGCGCCGATTGGCTGACTACCGAAGCGGAGCGGCTTAAACTAACCATGCACAGCAACCCGGTTGATGTCGGCGTGCGGGTTGAAGTTCCGGCGGCGGTAATGGCCGATTTGACCAACTACCTCTATGAATCCAAGCTGGAGTTCATGTCCCAGAGCTTTGACGACCGGGTCAGGACCTTCTGCATGTGCCCCGGCGGCGAGGTCATCATGGAGTCCACCGGCGGCTGCGACCCGGTAATCACCGTTAACGGGCACAGTTATGCCGAGCGCAAGACCAGAAACACTAACTTTGCCCTGCTGGTGAGCACCGCCTTTACCAAGCCCTTTAACCAGCCCATCGCCTACGGCAAATATCTGGCCCGGCTGGCTAATATTCTGAGCGGCGGTGTTTTGCTGCAGCGCCTGGGCGACCTGAGGGAGGGGCGGCGCTCTACCCCGGAACGCATTGAGCGGGGTGGGGTAAAACCCACCCTAAAGGATGCTACCCCCGGCGACTTGAGCTTTGCCCTGCCTTACCGCTACCTGACCGGCATCGTGGAGATGCTTGAGGCGATGGACAGGCTGGCTCCGGGCGTGGCTTCACCCGATACCCTGCTTTACGGCATTGAGGTTAAATTTTATTCCAGCCGGCCCCAGCTGAGCCCCGGTCTGGAGACGGAAATCGGCAATATGTTCGCCGTCGGCGATGGCGCCGGCGTCAGCCGCGGCCTGATCCAGGCTTCTGTTTCCGGCGTGGTGGCCGCCCGGGAGATTTTAAAGAGAAGCAAACATTAGCTTTGCCCAATTCTCTTGACGCTTTAAGCCAGCAGTTATAAAATGGGCTGCCGGCTTTTTAGTATATTTCTCCGGTTTTAATATCTGGTGGAGCTGTAACTATAAGAGGAGAAAACATTATGACCAAAATTGACCAATCAAGGCTCAAGACACTGGTGGCGCGTGAAGAGTCCCGCTATGTTAAGGAGCGACCCAAGTCCCGGGCAATATTTGAGAGGGCAAAGGCTTCCCTTCTCACCGGTGTCCCCATGGTCTGGATGCACCGCTGGGTGGGCCCCTTCCCCATTTTCATGAAGGAGGCTAGCGGCGCTCACCTGACCGATGTTGACGGTCATCAATACCTTGACTTCTGTCTTGGGGATACCGGAGCACTGTTCGGGCACTCGCCAACAGCCACCGCCGAGGCGGTAGCCAGGCAGGTACACCAGGGTATCACCTCAATGCTGCCCACTGAAGACTGTGTCTGGGTGGGGGAGAACCTGGCGCGCCGCTTCGGCTTGCCCTACTGGCAGGTCTATATGACGGCTTCCGATGCCAACAAATTCGCTCTCAGGGTTGCCCGCTACACCACCAAGCGAAAATTCATCCTGGTCTTTGATGGCTGCTACCACGGCAGCGTCGATGAGACTCTGGTCAACTACCGGCGAGACCGCCTCCTTACTCCCCAGATGTTTGACCTCTCCCCAACGACAAGGGTAATCCAGTTCAACGATATTGACGCCCTGGAGGCGGCGCTTTCTCCCCAGGATGTTGCCTGCGTGCTGTGCGAGCCGGCGATGACCAATGTCGGTATCATCTTCCCTACCCCTGGCTACCACGAGGCACTGCGGGAGCTGACACGCCGTTTTGGCACTTTGCTCATAATTGATGAGACGCACACCATCTGCGGCGGACCGTCCGGGCTTAGCGGCGTCTGGAAGTTAAAACCGGATATACTCACCCTGGGCAAGCCGGTTGCCGGTGGTTTCCCGGCGGCGGTAATGGGTCTCAGCCAGCAAGTTACGGACAGGTTTATGGTCGGGCTGCCGAGTGAGTGGGATATGGGGCTTGGGGGGACACTATCCGGCAACGCCCTGGCAATGGCGGCACTGAGGGCGACGCTGGAGAATGTCATGACCGAGGCCGCCTTTGAGCACACGATTCCGCTGGCGGAGCGGCTAAACGATGGCATTGATGAAATAATAAAAGCCGCCGGCCTGCCGTGGTATGTGCTCCGCCTTGGCTGCCGTGTGGAGTACCGCTTCCGCCTGACCCCGCCCCGAAATGGTGCCGAGGCAGTGGCCGCTTATGATGTTGATCTGGATAAATTTATCCACCTATACTTTGCCAACCGCGGTATCATAATCACGCCATTTCACAGCATGATGTTAATCTCCCCTCAGACCACGGTTGAAGATGTTGACCGCCACAACCAGGTCTTCCGTGAGTGCATCGGTGAGCTGGTAGGATAAAAGGCGCTGTGCCTTCCTTGACAGGCTAACTTTAGCCGACTAAAATTGTGGAGTCACGATTACTGCCGGCAAAGAAGCCGCCAAGAGACGCAAGAGCGCCCGAAGGCCTAGAAGAGTGTAGATAGTATGGCAAAAGAATCCGCATTAAAGCAGAAGCTGGCCGATGACCTCAAGCAGGCGATGAGGGACGGGGATAAGGTTAAGCGCTCAACCATACGGCTGGCTATGGCCGCCATTAAGAACGCCGAAATCGCCCGCCAGGCCGTTTTAGAAGACGGCGATATCCTGGGCGTTATCGCCAAGGAGATAAGGCAGCGTAAAGAAAGCATTGAAGCCTTCAAGCAGGGCGACCGCCAGGAACTGGCGGCTATAGAAGAGGCGGAGATGGCGATCCTGGAGCAGTACATGCCCCAGCAGATGACCCGCGACGAGATTACCGCCGAAGCCCGCCGTGTTATCGAGGAGGTGGGGGCGGAGAGCATCCGGGACAAGGGCAAGGTCATGCCACCTCTCATTGCCAAGCTCAAGGGCAAGGCCGACGGGCGTGAGATAAACGAGGTCGTCACCGAGCTGCTTAGCTAAGATAAAGCTCTATCCAGCTCTAATTCAAGGTGCCCCGCTTTAGTCCCCGAATCAATCACATCCCAGGGCAGTTTTTGTTTAATATCCCACCGCTGGTGAGCGTAGAAATCCACGTCTATGTTGTGCTTGGCCGCTGCCTGGCGCCAGCCGGCTAGAGATATTTCTTCTATATCGGCCAGCACTCTGGCCAGTTCGGTGTCGCCCCGCGCCAGCACCCCCTGGATCTGGCTCCAGGCCGGGCTTTCTGCCTTAATCTTGATTCCCTTCGGCATCAGGCCCTTTTTAAGCCGGGACAGGCGCCGGTTGAGAATAGCGGGCTGGGTCATCGGCAGCCACTGGAAGGGAGTGCCCGCCTTGGGCACGAAGGGGGATATATTCAGGGTCAGGCGGGTGCCGGGCTGCTTGTTATCCAGTATGCGCTTGCAGTCCAGGCTTAAATCTATAATTTTCTCTATATCCTGGTCGGTCTCCGAGGGCAGGCCAATCATAAAATAGAGCTTGACCTGCTTTATGCCCTGCTCGGCCACCATTTCCAGCGCCTTTAAGATGTCATCTTGGCTGATGCCCTTCTTTATCATATGGCGCAGGTGCTGGGAGCCGGACTCGGGGGCAAGGGTAACGGTCCTGGCGCCGCCTTTAGCCAGCTTTTTCAAGACTACGCCGGAGAGGGGGGCTATCCGCAGTGAACTCATTGAAAGCTCAGCCCCCATATCAGTTAATCTGGTCATCAGTTCTTCAATCCGGGGGTGGTCGGAAACGGCAGGCCCGACTAGGCCCAGGCGCTTACGGTATTTTAAGCCCTCCTCCGCCTGGGCGATGAGACTTTCCAGGGAGTGGTAGCGCATGGGATAGAAGGCCTGGCTGGTGAGGCAGAAGCGGCAGCCCCAGTTACAGCCCCGCTCTACCTCAATTAAATACAGGTCGCCGAGCTCTGTGTCCGGTGTAACTACCACCGAGGCCACGGGAAAGTCGTCCAGGTTTTCCGCCCACTGCCGCGCCACCGGCTTACCCGAATGGTGCCGGGGGACATATACGCCGGGTAGAGAGCTTAGAGATTTGAGCAGGTCACGGCGCTTGCCCCCGATGCCCTCGGCTATAACGGGCAGTACCAGCGGGACTATGGGCTCGGCCTCACCGATGCAGAGGCAGTCAAAGAAGGGGGATATGGGCATGGGGTTGGCGATGACGCAGGGGCCGCCGGCGATAAGGAGCGGGTGCCGCTGGTCGCGGTCGGCGGCATATAAAGGGATGCCGCTGGCTTTTAAGATGCGGGCGACATTGAAATAGTCAAGCTCATAAGAAATAGAGAAGGCGATAACGGCGAAGTCGGCCAGCGGCCTTTGGGATTCCAGAGATACAGGTGGCGACTGGCTATTATCGGCTTCCCAGAAGGCTCTCTCGGCGACAACCCTGTCTTGGCCGTTGAGCAGTTTATAGAGGGCGTGGATGCCCAGGTTAGACATGCCCAGATAGTAGCTGTTGGGATAGACCAGGGCGAAGGGGACTCGGCCACCCCAGTCCTTGACGACGGTGCCCTGCTCCCGGGAGAGGTGCCGCCTGGCTTTTTCGACCTGCTGCCAAGTCATTGCCTTAAGCTACCCCACTGTCAGCTCAACAAAGCGGTTGTTTTTAAGGTTAAACAGCCCCGAAGAGCAGATTCTGAGAAAGGGTATGGCTGGGCTGGGGAGGGTGGCCAGGGTAAGGCCGAAATTATTGGATTTGGCGCCCAGCCCGGCGGCCGTCTGCTGGATACGCCGAAATTTATCGGCTATAGTCTCTAAGGGTTCGGTGGAGATGGTTCCCGCCACCGGCAGGGCTATCTCCGCCAGTATACTGCCACCGGCACAGATTACAATTCCCCCCCTCAGCTCTTTAATCCGGTTTACCGCCTGCGCCATATCGGTCTCGTCGGCGCCGACGGCTATAATATCGCCGCAGTCCCAGACATCAGTGGTGGCCATGGCTCCCTTTTTAAGTCCCAGCCCCCTGATTAAACCGGTAAAGCTCTTGCCCGTTCCGTAAGCCCTCTCGATAGCGGCTACCTTTATTATATCTTTACTGGCATCGGCTTTGAGCCGGCCGTCAGTCACCGGCATATCAATAAACTCTTGCCGGGTGACCAGGTCGGTGACCTGGTTTATCAGCCTCACCTTTGCCTGACGGTGGCCCTCTAACGGTATAGCGAAGTCATCAGCGGTAAAGTCTCTGGCCAGGTGTATGGTGTCCCGGAGCGACCGGGGGTAGCGGTGCTTCCGGGGCGGGACCAGCACCTGGCCGTTTTGGCTGACCACCCG
>Ga0315537_1003637_pt1 | contig 11415 bp, 8 predicted proteins | sample SalMarSW160270MG_FD_203091 | JGI IMG/M metagenome (GOLD analysis project Ga0315537, IMG submission 203091) | Salt marsh sediment microbial communities from the Plum Island Ecosystem LTER, Massachusetts, United States - Salt Marsh Sediment SW1602-70 ... | reverse complement strand
CATGCAGCGGGTCAACGATGGGGCGGACTCCTTCGACACCGTCGGACAGTTCAACGACACCACCGACAGTGCATGGCGGGAGGTCACCGCCACCTACATGATGGCCGAGGCAGACACCGCCTTCTTGTACTTCGAGACGTCGTACAGCACGGGCGGCAACGGCGACTTCCTCGTCGACGACGTCACTATCGAGGCGCTGGCCCCACCCGTGGTGCAGGACCTCACCCCAATCAAGGACACCGTCGACTTCAACATCGGCGTCGCCATCGACTCGCGTGAGACGACCGGGTCGGCAGCCGAGCTGCTGCTGCGGCACTTCGATCAGGTGACGCCGGAGAACCACATGAAGCCGGAGGCGTGGTACGACGCCGATCGCACCTTCCGGATCCATCCGGAGGCGACGGCCATCATGGACTTCGCCCAGGCCAACGGTCTCGCCGTGTACGGGCACACGCTCGTGTGGCACAGCCAGACCCCGGCGTGGTTCTTCGAAGCCGCCGACGGCACTCCCCTCACGAACAGCGCTGCCGATCAGGAGATCCTGCGCCAACGCTTGGAGGACCACATCTACGGAATCGCCGAGGCACTGAGCAACGAGTACGGCTTGTTCGGTTCCGAGACGAATCCGCTCGTGGCCTGGGACGTCGTCAACGAGGTGGTGTCAGACGGCGCAACCGACGACGGTCTGCGCCGCAGCCCCTGGTACAACGTGCTCGGTGAGCAGTACATCGATCTCGCCTTCCAGTACGCCGACGACGCGTTCAACAACGTCTATGCCGATCCGGCGGCCGACCGGCCGGTGCTGCTGGCGATCAACGACTACAACACCGAACAGGCGGGGAAGCGGGACCGGTTCCACGACGTGACGGCGCGGCTCATCGACCGTGGTGTTCCCATCGACATCGTCGGGCACCAGTTCCACCTCAACCTGTCGACGCCGGTCCAGGTGCTGGAAGACGCCTTCGTCGCCTTCGAGGACCTGCCGGTGACCCAGGTGGTGAGCGAGCTCGACGTCACGACCGGCACCCCGGTCACCGAGGCGCTCCTCATCGATCAGGGCTACTACTTCCGAGACGCCTTCCGGATCTTCCGCACCTACACCGACGACCTGTTCTCGGTGACGGTGTGGGGTCTCACCGACAGCCGGAGCTGGCGGATCGGCTCCGGCGACCCGCTCGTCTTCGACGACGATTACCAGGCGAAGCCCGCCTACTACGGCATCGTCGACGGTGAACTCCCATCGCGCCAGCGCACGGCCTTCGTGTTCATGGCGGACGGCGAGCTCGGGCTCGACGCACCGGAATGGGATCGTCTGCCGCTGCATCTCGTGGACACGACGGCGGCCTTCCAGCTCCGCTGGACGACAGACACGCTGGTCGCCTTTGTCGAGGTGGCGGACGCCACGGTGGACGCATCTGACGCGGCGGCGTTCCTCGTCGACGGAACGACGTACGTCGTGAACCGGGACGGTTCCGGCGATGTCGCCGCCACGGTGGCCGAGACCGGCACCGGGTGGTCGATCGTGGCCTCATTGCCACTTCCCGGCGCCGCCGAAAGCGACCTCGTCGCGTTCGATCTGCAGGTCACCGACGGTGACACAACCGTCGGATGGAACGAACCGGGAGCCGTCGGGACACTGACCCTCGTCGAGGCACTGTCGTACACCGAGGCGATCGAAGCGGCGGTTGCGCCGGTCATCGACGGCGCCGTCGATGACGTGTGGGCAGGCGCCAACAGCGTCACCACCGACGTCGCCGTGCAGGGGACCGATGGAGCGTCTGCGGTCGTCCGCACGCTGTGGAAGGACAACCTGCTGTACGTCCTCGCCGAGGTCACTGACGCAACGCCGGACATCAGCGGATCCGATCCGTGGATCCAGGACTCGTTGGAGATCTTCCTCGACGCGGGGAACTTCAAGAACGGTCCGTATCGCTACGACGACACCCAGATCCGCATCAACTCGGCGAACGAGACGTCGTTCGGCACCGGTGACGTCGCCTTCCAGGAGGCAAGACTCGACAGCGCCACGACGATGACCGACACCGGATACATCGTCGAAGCTTCGGTGAGCCTGCTCGAGTATGGAGGACTCGGGACCTTCCACGGACTCGACTTCCAGATCAACGACGGCACCGACGGGGTGCGGACCTCGATCCGGACCTGGGCCGACCCGACCGGCATCGGCTACCAGAGCACCGCCCGTTGGGGTGTCGCTCAACTGGTGGCGGCGCCGCTGGTCTGCGACACCGTCATCGAGGGCTTCCACTGGGGCCCGGTCATCGCCAGCGAGGGCGTGACCTGCATCGCCGACGGAGCCGTGGTACGTGGTGCGGTTCTCGTGCGTCGCGGAGCGAGCCTCGTTGCCCAGGGAGCCGTCGTATATGGTCCGGTTCTTGTGGGTCCCGGAGCGAGCCTCGTTGCCGAGGGAACGATCCTACGTGGTCCGGTTCTCCTGGGTCCCGGAGCGAGCCTCGTCGCCAAGGATGCCCGCATCAACGGATCGATCGTCGCCAGCCGGGCTGACTCCATCGTCCTCGACGGCGCGACGGTGCTCGGGCCGATCAGCATCATCAGCACGGACTCCGTCGTCCTCGACGGCACGACCGTACGCGGGCCCATCACCATCATCGGCACGACGGGTCTCCTCGAGATCACAGACAACTCGGTCCGAGGCACGTTGGCTCTGATGTACAACAACACCGGTGACCAACCGATCATCGTCTCCGGCAACTACGTCAACGGGTTCATGGTGTGCCTCATGAACCATCCCATCCCCACCGACAACGGCGTGCCGAACACGGTGACACGTAGAGTCATCGGCCAGTGCCCGGGAGGATGACGACCACCGACATCTCCAGATGAAGATGGACGAGGGGCGCCGGAAACCCGGCGCCCCTCGTCACGCACAACCCGCTGCTCAAGGAACCCGGCATCCGCCGAGATCTGACACACCTACACCGGCCTCGGCGGCGCTGCCGGCGCCAATCCCGAAGCCCTCCAGGTCCACGTCGGTCACCCATCCATCTCGGTGACCTTGGACCGCTACACCCACCTCTTCCCCACGGACATCGATGCTGGGACGGCTGGAGGGCATCCGGTCTCGAAGTGTCGCGGTCCAGCCGCGGCCCAACCACCGGCCACGGGGCATCGACATCGGCGGGAGATGACAAAAACCCCCGCTCACGCAGGGGTTTCGTCGGCACGCCCGGAGGGACTCGAACCCCCAACCACCCCACACTGAGCCAAACATAAGGTCCGGCACACCTCAAAGCGAACGGTTGTGGGCCGAATACGGCTGCAACCGGAGCGACCGTCGCCAAAGGCCACCTTCCACCGCCGGCCGGTGAAGCTTGCCGGCACGTCCGCCATTGACCAGGCAACGGCAAAACCCTAGAAGGCCAACGCCGCCGCCAATCATCCTGTGATGGCTCGATACACAGTAAGAAGTGCCATGCTCATGATCAGAATCGATAGTCCGGCGTCAAGCCATATCGGCTTGGCCCGAAGGGAGATCCTGCTGCCTAGCTGACTACCGAGCATCGATCCGGCGATCACAAAGAGCGCTGGCACCACTGGCATATCGCCACGCAGTCCGTAGATCGGGATAGCCCCGAGCGCCGTGAAGATCGAAACAAAAAGCGACGTGGCAACTGCTTGGTGAGAGTCGAGTCGGAGGCTACGGAACAGTGCTGGAAACAGGGAGCCGCCGCTGCCGCCTCGGAGCCCGGTAATGAGGCACACACCGAACGAAGCCGTGACGACTTCACGGGGGCCGGGATGGAGCCGCGCCACAACAGTTGGCATTAGACGTCTGGAGAACACGCCGAGCACCACTACCACGGAGAGCACTACAAAAATGATGGCGAGGACCAGGGTGGGAATCAGGCCAACCAGACTTGCTCCCACTACCCCGCCCAAAACACCCCCAGCTACGGCGTAGAACCCGACTCTCATCACGATGTTTGTCCTCTGCGCGACCGCACCGACCGCAGAGGCGAAGGGAATCACCAGAAGATTGATCCCAAAGGCACTCAGTAGCGGAAGCCCGGCCATGTTGAGCAAGGGGATCCTGGCGCTACCGCCGCCGATACCGAACACTCCACTCATCAACCCAGCAAGCAGCCCGATAGCTAGATAAGCGGAAGCCTCCCCTACGCACCTCTCCACGCTCCTGCCTCCAGTCGGGGGATCTCTGGGCGACCACACGGTAGAGAGCGACCAGGTCAACCTCCACCCGAACGCCGCCAACACTCGGCCCTTTGCCACTTCAGCGCCGGCTGCATGCCGTGTTTCACGCCGTGTCGATCGTATCGACCGGCCGGCACGCTGCACTGCCAATCCGTCCAGCCCGGTTCAAACCGACCAGCAACCAGCCCTGGGGATCGTCCACATGCGCGAGTACGAGCGACGCACATGGCTCACCAACCGGCACGGATGCGCCTGGCGGGAAGAGGTGTGTTGGCTACCCGCCGTAGTGGATTGGCTCGAAGGGCTCGAGACCCCGGCGGGCTAGCCTCGCGACAGCTGGACCGACAACCCGACCGATGATTCCCAACGTCGGAGCGAAATCGATCGGATTGAAGTAGAGCCGGAGGCTGGTCACCTTGTCGTTTCGATAGGTGAGGATCTCGGCCCACTGACTCTCGAGACGCCGCCCGCCAGCCATGGTCGCGGCTACTCCGAACTCCTCGATCAACATGTCGCCATCGACGCTGATCACCCGCGGGGTGAACTCGACGTGCCCAACGCGGCCAAACACCCAGTCGAGCCATCGACGCACCCCGTCATGCCCGCGGAGACGAACACCGAGCAGCTCAATGGTGCAATCTTCGGAGAAACAGGCTACGACCCGCTCGCTATCCCCGGCTTCGAGGGCCTCATCGAGTTCCAGTGCGGCCTGGCGAATCGAAGACTCGGACTGCACAACGCCAGCGTATCAGCACTGCCGATCACAAGATCCCGAGCCGAAACGAACACCAGGCCGCCCGCACAAGGTCACGGCTGAACACAACAAAGCCGGCGCGGCATGGTCCGTACACCACACCGGCGGACGTAACCGCGGCGTATGGGCGCTCCCCGATCGCCCTTGCTCTCAAGCCTTCCAGGGCGGTCGCAGTGGCAAATGTCTGGATCTCGAGACCGGCCTCAGGCTCAATAATGATGACGAAAGCGTCTGCTTGGACAGTTGCATCAACACCGGGCCTCGGTCCTGGGACCAGGAATTCGATATCGGACGATGGGACCCAGGTCAGCACGATGGCCGTCTCGCTCGTGTTGGTCTCCCAAGCTAGCTCCGAGATGCCCAAGCTTTTTTGGAAGACAACAACATTGGCGAGCGGCACCCTCATGAACCCGAATATGCCAGCTGCTTCGCCATCACGGAGATAAAGGGCGATCGTCTCGGCCAAATACCTGCTGCCCGATTCAGCGTCATCGACCTCGTCGAAACGCACTCCAGGTGTGTCGTCATCCCTGACATCCGCCACGCTGGTATCGGACACCCGAGCGAGTCCTGCTGCCAGAGCCACTGCCCCAACCGCCAGCAACAGCCCGACACCAAGACTGAGCGTCACCTTACGCCGACGGGCCCATTCTGCAGACCTGTGGCGCTGCGTCTCGTCCATGACCACCTCAGGTCTACCAACTATGACAGGTAGATCATGACATCGGGTAATCAAGCGTGTGACCGAGTTCCGCTTCGCACGCCCGGAGGGACTCGAACCCCCAGCCAGCCCACACTGTGCCGGACCGAAGGTCCGGCACCTCGAAGCGAACGGTTACAGACCGAATAGGGCTGCAACCGGAGCGACCGTCGCCGAAGGCGACCCCCTTGCCCATACTGCAAGAAGCGGCCCTCGCTCTGAGCGAGGGCCGCTGGGCACGCCCGGAGGGACTCGAACCCCCAACCTCCTGGTCCGTAGCCAGACGCTCTATCCAATTGAGCTACGGGCGCTCGTCGCTCAACGGTAGTCATCGCCAGGTGGAACGAAAAGCCTGAGCCTTCGGCGGCTGAGGACATAATGGCGGGCGACGCGCCTGCCGGCGGAGGGAGTGGGATTTGAACCCACGAGGCAGCTTTGGACCACCTACACGCTTTCCAGGCGTGCGCACTAGGCCAGACTGTGCGATCCCTCCTGGGGTGAAAGGAGTCTAGGTCCGCCATGCCAGCGAACGACTTTGGCCCCGCCATGCGAACCGCACTCGAAGAAGCGGCCGCGGCAATCGAGCACGGTGACGTCCCCGTCGGGGCCGTGCTCCTCAACGCCGACGGCGCTGTGGTCGCCGCCGACCACAACCGGCGCGAGGAACTCGGCGACCCCACCGCCCACGCCGAGATGCTCGTGCTGTCCCAGGCGGCACGTGCTGCCGGCACCTGGCACCTGGACGGGCACACACTCGTCGTCACGCTCGAGCCGTGCGCCATGTGCGCCATGGCCGCGGTGTGGGCCCGGGTCGAGCGCATCGTCTACGGAGCCGCCGATCCCAAGGCCGGAGCGGCCTGGAGCCTGTACAACATCCCTCAGGATGAGCGCCTAAACCACCGATGCGACATCGTGGCCGGCATCGAGGCCGAGGAATGTGCCCTGCTCCTGGAGCGGTTCTTCCGGGAGCGCCGCCCCTCCACCCCCTGACACCGGCCTCTGTACAATCCACGAGCCGCGCAATCACGCGGTTTCCGGAGGGGTGGCCGAGCGGACGAAGGCGGCAGTCTCGAAAACTGTTGGTCCGGTGTAACCGGTCCCGTGGGTTCGAATCCCACCCCCTCCGCCCGGCGGCTTCCCTGGAGGGATGGCCGAGCGGACGAAGGCAGCGGTCTTGAAAACCGCTGGGCCCTCGCGGGTCCCGTGGGTTCGAATCCCACTCCCTCCTCCGACGGCCGGCCTCCAAGCCGCCGTCGCAACGGAGAGGTGGCCGAGCGGACGAAGGCGCTCGCCTGCTAAGCGAGTAGGGGGTTTAAAGCCTCCTCGAGGGTTCAAATCCCTCCCTCTCCGCGATTGAGGCCCCGCCCCCGGCGGGGCCTCAACGTCCTCGGAGTCCGAGACCCCGGCATCGGTCACTCACGCCGACCCGTCTCCTCCGCTTCCATCTCCACCAGCGGAATCGACCCGTCGGAACGATGAATATCGCCGTGGCGACCGACCAGCTCGCTCCACTCCGGCCGCCGCCGCGGGTCCGACACGTCGAACGCCACGAGATGGCGGCTCACCGGCCCACCCTCCACATCGAACGACCGGGCCTTCCTGATCGTCTCCATGGCGCTCACATCCATTCGATTGTGCTGCCGCAGGTGCTCCTCCCACGAGACCAGGCTGAAGGCCTCGGTCATCCGATTGGGCCTGTCAACATTCCGATACAGACGCCACCGGTACGCACCCGTGCGCAGCCGCACCAGCCGGAGCTCGGCGAGAACCTCCATGAACTCGCCGAGCCGCTCCTCGTCGATCACGAAGGTGTTCATGACCAGTACCGGCCCGCCGAGCACCTCTTCCTCATCGCCGTGCGGCGCGAACTCCCAGCCGTCCGCAGCCTCCGGCACCGTCACCTCGTCGATCCCGATGATGGGGAGCCGCAACGCGCTCAATCCCACGGCGGCGGCACCCGCCGAAAGACCCACCACCGCCCAGGGCACTCCGATCCTGTCGGCCACTGCGCCGGCCAGCAGCGACCCCAACGGCAGCACACCCGAAAAGGCGAGCATGTAAAGGCTCATGGCCCGGCCCCGCACCCACGAGTGCGAAAGGTTCTGGATGGTGGCGTTCAGAGTGGTCAGGCCCCACACCCAGCACACGCCGGCGCCCCCCATGAGCACCGCGCCCAGCCAAGGCTCCCGGCTCAAGCCCACTCCAACGCCCATAACGCCGTACAAGGCCATAGCCAAAGGCACCGTCTGGCGGCCCATCTCCCCACCGAAGCGGCTCCTGGTCATTGCACCAACCAGGGCACCGACCCCCATCGAACCCAGCAGCACGCCGTACATCACGGCCCCACCGCTGAGCGCCTCGTAGGTCAAGTTCGGCAGCAGCGTCTGCAAGGCCGCCGAGGTGAGAGCAAACGCGGCGGCGAGAGCCAGCAGCCATCGCAGCACCGGCGTGAAGCGGGCATAGCGGATACCCAGGGCCATTGCACCCACCAGCGGCGAATGCTCCTGCGGAGCCCAGTCGCGGGCCCGGAAGCTTGCGATCACCGCGACCACCGCCAGATACGTGACGGCGTTGATGGCAAAAGCCACTCCGACACCCAGGGTCACCACAATCACCCCTGCCAGGGCGGGACCTACCGCCCGCGCCGCGTTGAACCCCGCCGAATTGAGCGCCACCGCACTGGCCACCAGCTGCCGCGGAACCAGGTCCGGCACCACCGCCTGCCACACCGGAGCGTTCAAGGCAACGCCCACCCCGAGCAGCAGCCCCAGCGTCAGCAGGAGCGCCGGAGTGGCCGCGTCGACCATGACCACCGCGGCCATCACCGCCACCACGCCGCCCATGCCCAGCTGCGAAACCAGCAGCACATTCCGCCGGTTGGCCAGGTCGGCCAAAGCCCCGGCAGGCAATGCCAAGAACAGCAGGGGCAAGGTTGTGGACGCGGCCATCGCCGACACCCACACCGGCGAGTGGGTCAACTCCAGCATGAACCATGCCGCCGCCACCGACTGAAAGAAGCCGCCCACATTGCTGACCACCGAGGCGATCCAGAGCCAACGGAAACGGCGATGATGAAGGGGTTCGGCGAACGAGGTCTGCACCTCCCGGAGCGTAGTGCCGCCTCCGCTCTGTCCCGTCTCCGAAATCCCGCGCAGAATCCGGACATATGGGAGTGTGGAGAGCACCATGACCCTCTACCGCCTCGAGACGGCGGCGGCCTCACCCGAGGACCGGTTCCGCGCCGTCTTCTCCCGTCACTACGAAGCGGTGTACCGCTACGCGGCACGCCGACTGGGACGGGACGACGCCGCAGACGCCGCCTCCGAGGCTTTCACCGTCGCCTGGCGCAAGGTGCAGCGAATCCCGGACGAGCCCGGGACGCTCCCGTGGCTTTACGCGGTGACGCGCAACGTCGTCTCCAACATGGAACGCGCCAGACGGCGGCGCCAACGCCTGGCGGCCAGAGCATCCACGGCCGGCGACCCGCCAACCATGACCGCCGATACCGGCGTCATTGCCGCCCTCGCCGACCTTCGAGCCGAGGACCGTGAGATCCTCCGGCTCGCCGCCTGGGAAGGCCTGCGCCCGGCAGAGATTGGAGAGGTCATCGGCTGCTCCCCGAACGCGGCGGCCATCCGGCTGTACCGAGCCCGCCGCCGCCTGGAAGAAGCAATGAACGAGACGGGAGGCACGCCATGAGCCGCGACCCGTTCGAGATCCTCGAGGAGCAGAACCCCATGCCCGACGACCGGACGGTCTACACCCCCATGGACACCGCAGAGAAGATCATGGGGAGACCCCACCGCCGCCCCTGGCCCGGATGGGCCCTGGCCGGCGCCGTTGCCGCCGCGGTCCTGATCGCAGGAGGAGCCTGGCTCTGGTGGCTCGGCGGGGACGGCGGCATCGAGGTCGCCGGCAGCTCGACGGTGCCCATAGCCCCCGAATCGACTACAACAAGTGAATCTGGGGTTGTCACAACGGCCACAACCGCCCCCGCCGGCGAGCCGATCGACACGGTCATCTACCTGTACCTCGACAGCACTTCAGATCCCGAAGCCTGCCCCACCCTGGTGCCGGTGCATCGAACCATCGCCGCAGATGCGCCGATGGAGAACACGCTGGCGGCGCTGCTGGCCGGGCCGACGGAGGACGAGGCGGTCTCGGTGCCGGCGCTGTCGTCGGCCATCCCCCAAGGGACCCGACTGCTTGACATCGTCGTCAACCACGGTATCGCCACCATCGACCTGTCCGCCGAGTTCCTCGGCAAGGCGGTAACCGGGTACTCGACAGGGTCCGGCACCCTCTACTTCTACCCGGAGGAGACCGCCAGGTCTTGCGAAGACGCCGCCGGCTACCCGCTCGGCCAAGTCGTGTTCACCCTCACCCGACTCCCCAACATCGACAGCGTCGTCTTCCTTGTCGAAGGTGAAGCGGCCGGATTTGTAGCGAACCCCGATCTACCGGTCATCGTCGGTTCCCCCCTGGCGCGCGATGACTTCGAATACCTACTGCCGGCCGTGATGATCGAGACTCCGGTCTACGGCGGATCCGCCGGCAACCCGGTCGTCGTGCAGGGCACGGCCAACGTGTTCGAGGCCGTGGTGAGCCTGGCTCTGGTCGACAACGATGGCCTCATCCTGTGGGAGGGCACCACCATGGCGTCGTGCGGCACCGGCTGCCGCGGCGACTTCGAGATCGCCATTCCGTACGACCTGACCCAGGCGCGGCTCGGAGCGGTCATCGCCTGGGAGGCATCAGCCATGGACGGAAGCCAGACCAACGTGCGTGAGCACCCGGTGTGGCTCAGCGCGTCATCTTCTACCGACACCTGTTCCGGCGCCCTGGCCGGGAACCTCCTCGAGCAGCCGGACCTGCCCGTCGCCGTCGCCGACATGAGAGAGCAGATCTGGCAGGCCGCAGTGGTCTGCGACTACGACTCGCTCGCCGACCTGACGTCGCCGGACCTGTTCACCTACTCGTTTGGAGGCAGTGGAGACCCGGCGGCGTATTGGGCTCAGCTCGAGGCCGACGGCGAGGAGCCGATGCGCTTTCTGGCGGAGACGCTCAATCTCTCCTTCGCCACCACCGACGCCGGCGATCTCGGCACGGCCTACGTATGGCCCTCCGCCTTTGCCTACCCGACATGGGCCGACGTCCCCCAGGCGGACCGTGACATGCTGGCCACCCTCTACGGCCAAGCCGCTATCGGAGACTGGGAACTGTTCGGCAGTTTCATCGGCTACCGCATCGGCATCACCGAAGACGGCGAGTGGATCTACTACGTAGCCGGAGATTGACGTCGCCCGATGATCGAGGGGGTCCTGCTTCCCACGCCGGGCCCCCTCGGCGTTTCGGTCCCAATTCACCACACCCCGCGGTACCCTTCAAGAGACCGTGCTAGGCGGGGCGCTAGGGGTGCCCTGTACCCGAAACCCTCTACATGCGGGGCCGAATCCCCGCCCGAGGACCACCGATGGTCGGGCCGAGCGCCGGACACGTGGTGTTGAAGGCCGGGTCCTACGCGGCGGGACCACCGTGAACCGGGTCAGATCCGGAAGGAAGCAGCCCTAAGCGGGAGGCCCGGGTGCCGTAGGGTCACCTGGCCGGAGCTGGCGATCCGGGACGCGCCGGGTGTCGGAGTTCGACGGCGGGGTGCACGGTCTTTTCTTGGCTGCTCGAAGCAGCCCAGAAGAGACAGTTCAGAATTCAGAAACCGGAACGCGCAATGCCGACTCTGAATTCTGAACTCTGAACTCGCCCTCCGCCTGCGCCC
>Ga0315537_1003636_pt1 | contig 11415 bp, 9 predicted proteins | sample SalMarSW160270MG_FD_203091 | JGI IMG/M metagenome (GOLD analysis project Ga0315537, IMG submission 203091) | Salt marsh sediment microbial communities from the Plum Island Ecosystem LTER, Massachusetts, United States - Salt Marsh Sediment SW1602-70 ... | reverse complement strand
CCCGGTGGCGATTCAGCGCGGAATTCTCAAAGCTGCGGGTGTGGTTACCGAATTCATTAAGAACCAGAACATACCGGTAAAAGGGCATGATGATATCGCGAAGGTTGCGACTATCAGCGCGAATAACGACGCTGAGGTAGGTGAGATACTGGCCAACGCAATCGACAAGGTCGGTAAGGAAGGCGTCATCGAAATCGAGGAGGGTAAGGGGATGCAAAGTGAGCTGACCGTTGTCGAAGGGATGCAGATAGACAAGGGGTACATATCGCCTTACTTCATGACGAACCCTGATACGCTCGAAGCAATCCTCGAAGATTGCTATATCCTGCTGTACGAAAAGAAACTTTCTAACGTGCGCGAGCTGATACCGCTGCTGGAGAAGGTTGCGCAGCTCGGCAAGCCGCTGCTGATAGTGGCTGAAGACGTGGAAGGCGAAGTGCTGGCTGCTCTGGTGATTAACCGGCTGCAGGGAGTGCTGAAGGTCTGTGCGGTAAAGGCGCCGGGGTTCGGCGACAGGCGCAAGGCCATGCTCGGTGACATGGCGGTCCTGACGGGCGGAACGCTGATTAGCGAAGATTTGGGCGTCAAGTTAGAGAAGGTCGAGCTTTCCCAGCTCGGCCAGGCCAAGAAGATTGTGGTCGGCAAGGAGACAACAACTATCATCGAAGGTGCAGGCAAAAAGAAAGATATCCAGTCACGATGCGAACAGATACGAAACCAGATTGAAAAGACGACCAGCGACTATGACCGCGAAAAGCTGCAGGAGCGGTTGGCGAAGCTGGTTGGCGGGGTAGCTGTGATTAACGCCGGTGCCGCGACTGAGACGGAGATGAAAGAGCGCAAAGACCTTCTGGATGATGCGCTGCACGCAACCCGCGCGGCGACCGAGGAGGGAGTAGTAGCAGGCGGCGGAATAATCTTCCTGCGGGCTATTGCCGAAGTTGAAAAGGCAAGGGCGAAAGTAAGGGGTGATGAGAAAATCGGGTTTGATATCGTAAGCAGCGCGCTGCGGGCGCCAACAAAACAGATTGTCGATAACTCCGGCGAGGCAGGTGAAGTAATTGTGGCCAAGCTGCTCGAAGAATTAGCGACGAAGAAGAACCTCGGCTACGATGCAAACAAGGGCGAGCTTGTCGATATGGTCAAAGAGGGGATTATCGACCCGGCGAAGGTGGCACGGACGGCATTAGAGACGGCGGCGTCGGTTGCGGGACTGATGCTTACTACCAACGTCCTTATAACGGACCTGAAGGACGAGGATAAAGACGAGGCGCCGATTCCGAATTCAGTCAGATAGAGTAGTGCGATACAGAACGCAGTACAACAAATGCCAAAGCGTGATTATTATGAAGTGCTGGGTGTGAGTAAGGGCGCATCCGCTGATGATATCAAGCGCGGGTATCGGCGGATGGCGATGAAGTATCACCCGGACAAGAACCCCGGCGACAAGGAGGCCGAGGCGAAATTCAAGGAGTGCGCCGAGGCATACGAGGTTCTCTCTGACGCCGAGAAGCGCAAGCGATACGACCAGTTCGGGCATGAAGGCCTGCGAGGGGCGGGGATGCATGACTTCTCTCGGATGAACGTCGACGATATCTTCTCGATGTTCGGGTTCGAGGATTTGTTCGGGGATTTTTTCGGTCGTCGCGGACGGCGCCCGGCCAGACGTGCCGGACCGACCCGAGGATATGACCTGGAGACTGCCGTTGAGCTGTCTATGCAGGATGTGGCGGCTGGGACGGAAAAGACGATAGAGTTTACCCGGCAGGATAATTGTCAGGAGTGCTACGGAAGCGGCTCGGCAAAGGGTTCGTCGCCGTCGAAGTGTCCGACATGCGGCGGTGACGGGCAGGTGGCACGAGGCGGCGGGTTCTTTCAGATGGTATCAACGTGTCCTCAGTGCAGGGGCACAGGACAGGTCATCACTAATCCGTGCAGGCAGTGCAAGGGGACGGGGCATGTACCCAAAAAGAGAATCGTAACGATAAAGATTCCGCGCGGCGTGCACGAAGGTCAGGGTATCCGGGTGGCTAATGAGGGTGAGCCGGGTCGTAACGGCGGGCCAAGGGGCGACCTTTACTGCTATGTAAGAATAAAACCGCATGAGTTTCTGCAGCGGGACGGCAACAATCTGATTGCCGTTGTACCGATAAGTTTTACGCAGGCGGCTTTGGGTGCGACTATCGATGTGCCCAGTCTTGACGGCACAAAGCACCTGAAGATACCGGCGGGGACACAGTACGGAAGTGTATTTCGAATCAAGGGGCAGGGTCTGCCTGATATTCGCAGCGGCAGAAGCGGAGACCAGCTTGTGCAGGTGGCTATCGAGACGCCCGCAAAGCTCAATTCAAAACAGCGAGAGCTGCTTGAGGAGTTTCAAAGTAACGAAAACAGCGGTGTTTTTCCGGCGGCAAGAGGATTTCTCGATAAACTGAAGAAATACTTCGGTGGTAATGGTTAGTGTGAAACTATGACTGAAAAGAAGCACAAGGACAGAAAAGAGGCCAGGGCACTCGAGAAGGAACTGCACGAGTTGAGCTCGCAGGTCGAGCAGCTCCAGCGGGAGAATCAGGATTTGCTGGCCAAGCTTCAGCGGGTAAGCGCCGACTATGCTAATTTCCAGAAGCGGGCTCCTAAACAGATAAGTGAGGCTCTTGGCTACGAGAAGGAAAAAATCGTAAAGTCGCTGCTCCCTGCGATGGATAATTTCGAGCATACACTCAGTCATGCGGAATCGGCTGAGGACGTCGAAGCTGTTGTTAAGGGCGTAAAAATCATCTACGACCAGATGCTCGATATCTTAAAGGCGCACGACGCCGAGCCGATTAGCGCCCTGGGTGAAAAATTCGACCCGGCGTTTCATCAGGCGATGCTGCAAAAAGCGGATGAGGAAAAGGAAGACGGAGTGGTGCTGGAGGAATTCCAGAAGGGCTATAAGCTCAACGGCAGGGTCATTCGCCCGGCAAAGGTCGTTGTAAACAAACTGTTCAGCGAGACAGAAACGCCCGAAGACGAGGATGTTGAAGAACAAACGGACGAAAACAGCGAAGACATTAATCAATAATTACTAACAGAGAGCACGATGCCTACTTATGGATACAGATGTGATAATTGCGGACACGAGTTCGAGCGGTTTCAGTCCATAACGGCTCGCGCTCTGCGCAAATGCCCCAGATGCGGCAGGAACTCGTTGAACAGGTTAATTGGTACGGGGGCCGGGGTGATATTCAAGGGCTCAGGCTTCTATGAAACCGATTACAGAAGCGAAAGCTACAAGCAGGCCCAGAAGAAAGAGACCGACGGCGGCAAAGAGAAAAAAGACGACGGAAAGAGCGAAGTCAAAACGGCTGAGTCAGGAGAATCAGGACCCCCCGCTAAACCCGGCTCAAAAAAAGACAAAAACAAATCCGCGCAAGCTTGAAGGGTCTTTACCACACAGGACAGCTTCGATTACCACAAAAGCAGGTAACTGTCCTTATCTATTGAAGAAGCATACCACGCGCTGTGTCATCATGTCGCACATTATCTGGAGGGTTTTGTTCTGTGTGTCACAGACCTTTACTATGTCCTGATACTTTGCACTTTCGGGCAGTAAGTCGGGCAGGATGTTCGGCAATGCGGCTAGTATGTCACTGTTGAAAACCACCTCGTCCCTGCCCGGAAAGAGGGCGACATAAAAGATGTCGGTCTCGACCAAATCCTGGAAGAAGTGCGTGCCGAATGAAAGCTCCGGCATCAGGTTTCCGCCTTCATAGGCGATTTCGACAAGGACCGCCACGTTGTTAATCTCGGCGAAGCTGACTGGTACTCCGAGGCTGGGCGTGGTCGTGCCCCATCTGCCGGGGCCCAGCAGTATGGTCGGCATGATTTGCCTGTCGTCTATCCGGCGGTTCAGCTTACCGATAAGTCTGGCGATGTCGTATTTCTGGTCAAGTGGTGCATCCTGATAGGGCTGAGGGTCAACGTAGATGATTCTTCTTATCGGCGAGGAAATGCTTCCGCCCATGGTGTAACCGCGAGATTTGAAAAGCGTTTTCCGCGGTTCGATGCCGTCGGGGATGTGGACCTTCGTGGCGACACCTTTGGTCTGCAGCGGTCTGCACTGAACGAGGTTGATTTTCATTTGGTCGTCGGGCGTGAAGTTTGTGGTGAATTCTATATCGACCGGATATTCGTAGTGCTTTTCGAGGGTCTTGAGCATCCTCTGCATCGTGGGGACAAACTCGGTGCCAGACAGGAGCTTTCTGAATGTGAGCACCCACGCGTCGCCCTTCATGCCGTGTTCTTTCATTCGCCTTTGAGCCTCAAGGTCAACGGATGCGATGAGGTCCGTGCTTATATCGGCATTTGTCCTGAGCAGGTCCCATGCGTCCAGTGTTCCGAGACGATTGTCACTGAGATTCAACAAGTCAACCTTGTGCTGAGAGAATCGCATTACGTCCTGAGTTTTGGAATACGGGCGTTTCAAAGGCTCATCGAGCGCAATTATCTGGGGATAGTCGTCGTCAACACGTTCGACGGCCCTGGTGCCAAGACCGAAGACAAGTCTGAGCATACCGGCCTTGGGGTCGAGCTCGGGCTCCCATACAAATGTGTTGTGTGAGATGCCGACGCCGGCAAGGTAGGGGAAGAAGAAGTTTTGATGATACGAACCCGAAACCCGCTGGACGAGCAGCGCCATCTGTTCATCCATCTGGTCAAGGCCCCTCTGCAGACGATACGTCAGTGCGTTTTCGTTCATTGTGCTTGCGTAGACTCTTCGGACGGTATCTTCGAACATGCGGTACCGCTGGTCAGGGTCGGCCTGGTTGACGAGGAAGATACTTTCGTATTTGCCTGCAAAGGCGTTGCCGAAAGAATCTTCGAGCAGGCTGCTGGAACGCACTATGATGGGAGACTGGCCGAAGTATTCAATCATCTCTGTGAAGCGCTCCCTGATTTCGTCGGGGAACTTGCCGTGCAGGAGGTTCTCTTTCATCTGCGGCGCGACTGCGAAATAGCCTTCTTTGGTCTTCTGCTCCATCAGCAGCTTCCACCAGCCGTTCTCGACGATGTAGCTGTAAAAGACGTCAGAGCCGACATAAAAGGAATCGTGGGGTTCGAGTTTATCCGCCCAGTCAAAAGATTTGTCCTCCTGCAGGATTTTCTGCGCGATGAGCATACCGACGGATTTTCCGCCGATGTAGCCGCTGCCTATCAGTCTGCTTTTTATGTTTATCAGGTCGTCGAGGCTGAGATATTTCTCGGCCAGTGTGAGCATTCTGCTGTCCCTGCCAATCATTAATCTGCACAGATCATCGACGTTCTCCTTTACCTGTTTGGACTGCGGAGGTTTTTTTTTCAGGGCTTCGGCCTTCATGAACAGGCGGTCCCAGTAATCGAGGACACGCGTTGGACTGGTCAGGCTGCTTTGAGAGATATGGGACAGCACTCTGGTTGCGTCGATACTGCTTGTGATTGGTTTGAACTCGCCGTCAAGGTCTCGGTGAGGCAGAAACATGGTGGGGGAATAGCGATTCAAAACCTTCAGCGGGTGGATATAATAATCGCCTTCGAAGTCGTAAACGTCCAGCAAAAGCTGTGTTGTGTCACGGATACGGGCGATGGTCTTGAAGGAATGCTTGCCGCGGAGCAGGGCGAAATAAGTGATGGTATCAAGCTCGTAAAGGTACGGACAGGTAATCATGAAGAAGTTGCCTATCATCAGGTCGGTGGCCCATGCGGTGAGCAAATCGGACAGGCAGTCGAAGAGGTAATAGGCGTCTTTGCCCTGTTCGGAGATTATGTTGCGCACCTGTTTGGAGAATGACTCGAAGCCTTTTGTCGGCGCCAGTCGGCATATCTTGACGTTCGGATTGTCCTTTACAAGCGGTTCGTGCTGGGCGAACCGGATATAAATGATGTTTCTGCCGTCGGCGACGGCCCGGTCGATGTAGGGCGTTACGTAGTGCCGGTAGTCCTCGATACTGTCAACCTGCCAGACGATGTTATCGCCTTTGCGAAGGCCGTTCACAACGGCGTCGAAACCCTCAATGCCTGTACTTGGCGGTGCTGCCATAAATCACCTTTTGCGTTAATTGATATTACTTAATTGTACGCTCAAAACGCCATTCTATCCTAACTAATCGCTTCCCGCCAGTAACCTGTAACGACGCAGGCCAAATTCGAATCTCTAAACCCTAAATCCTAAACAAACCCGAAATCATAATGTCCAAATGACCAAAACGTTTTGAGCAGAGCTTCGGATTTGAGATTTTGTCCGCCTTCGCGGCGAATATTTTTTGCGTTTTTTACGGTTTTTTCCTTGACCGTTGTTGTAAATACGGTAAAATACCTGAGTTGTTGGACAATTAGCTAACATATCGCATAGAACACGCCGGATAAAGGTCTTAGAGAGGAAAGCCCAAATCCTAACACCTGCCTTCATGTTTGTATGAATTAGCAAAACAAATAATTTGTGTCATTTACCTCTCCCTGAAATAAAACTTTTATAAGTGTTTTATTATAGCGTCGCCGTGTGCGCTTTTAAGGTATTCGACGAGCAGTCTGCGGTGACAATGATCTGGTTTTGGTTCACTACATAAAAAACATGACATATTAAGTTCTTCAAGTCCGATTTTATGTGCTATGTAACGTTGAGACAATAAATCTAAATATTTCTTCTCATAAACTGACCACGGAATTTCATTCTTCTTGTAACCATTGAGCATCTCTTTTGTGGGCGCAAGATCAGGCCTGTGGAAATATTTGATTTTACATATCTCTTCTAAAAAATACTCCAGGTCTTGTTTCTTCGTAAATCCTGCAAGCTGTGAAGTGTTGTTTAATCTGACGTCAAATAACTTCTTGATTTGGTTGTGCTTCAGAGTTGTAAAAAACTCTTTAGCGGTTTTTTCTGCAAATCCTATTGTGTAAATAGTTGTCTGTGGTTTATCTAATCTTCCGTGGATTACCATATTATGGCTTCCTGAACGTCTTCTTGGTAAGAAATAATCTTTTCTTGTTTTTCATAAGCTTCATTTAGATATATTTTCTTTGAGGACTCGGTATCAAACAACGTCTCTTGTATTTTGAATTTTCGCAGCAATTTCTTTTCGAAGGATAAGTGGTCCAACATTTCTGTTTCACTTATTATATGTTTTACTTCTGCACCCTGTTGCTCTAAGACTCTGGAAATCAAAATAGCCCGATGGCAATTAATAGGGTCCTTTTCGGCACACATAAGGACGATGCTTTTTTTTGCTGCTTCATCGAGAAGTCTTGATATTGCTTGCTTGAAAGTGTCTGAAATCCTTAGCTTCTCAAAGCTAACGCTACCATTTATATAACAATTCTGATCTTCTGGTCTTGCGCCAAGTTCCTTCCCTAGAAAAATATATCCTATTCCGGAATTGGCCAATGCCTGCTTAATGGTCTCTTTATTAAATTGAGGACAATACTTGCTATATGGTTCGGACCTCACATCTGCTACTAACTGAGTTTTGTAATGGCGCAGTATTTGAATTAATTCATTTGCCTCGCGGTTTGAGTGCCCAATGGTGTATATAGTCGGCAAAGAGGCTTCTTTGGCAGAGATTAAGGGTTTTTTGGACATTTCCCGGGTCCCGATTTAATTCTCACATCAACGATCAATTTATGATAACAAAAAAGTGTTTCCTAATCAACCGTTTTGAATAAGCTGTAAGATTAGAATGATTAGAGGCTGATTAATTCAATCCGTCTTTGTTAGAACTACTCCGAGACAAGTAGAAAAGGGCGTCTTGCAAAGACGCCCTTTAGTTTTTTCTAATCTGCGATAATCCGTAAAATCCGCGGATAAAACTATACTAGGCCGTGGTCGAGCATGGCATCGGCTATCTTGACAAAGCCGGCGATGTTTGCACCCATAACGAGATTGCCCGGCCGGCCGTATTCTTCCGCAGCATCAAAGCACTGCTTATGAATGGATATCATAATGTTGTGCAGTCTCTCATCTACTTCCTCGCGGGTCCATGACAGCCGCATAGCGTTCTGCGACATTTCGAGGCCGCTGGTCGCGACGCCGCCCGCGTTAGCGGCCTTGCCGGGGCCGTAAAGAATCTTTTTATCGAGGTACATCTTAATAGCTTCCGGCGTACTGGGCATATTTGCGCCTTCTGAGACTACGTAGCAGCCGTTATTGAGCAGTGTTTTTGCGTCCTCTGCTTCGATTTCGTTCTGAGTAGCGCTGGGGAACGCACAGTCGCACTGGATGTCCCACGGGCGTTTGTTCGGGCGGTACTCACAGCCGAATTTCTTAGCGTATTCTTCGATTCTACCGCGACGAACGTTCTTGAGTTCAAGCACGAAAGCCAGTTTTTCTTCATCAATACCGTAGCGGTCATAAATACAGCCGCTGGAGTCGGAGAGACTGACTGCCTTTGCGCCGAGTTGGTTGAGTTTTTCGACGGTGTATTGCGCGACGTTACCTGAGCCGGAAACGGTGCAGAACTTGCCCTGCAGGTCTTCGCCCCTGGTCTTGAGCATTTCCTGTGCGAAGTAAACGGCGCCGTAGCCGGTGGCTTCGGGACGTATCAGTGAGCCGCCCCAGTTGAGGCCTTTGCCGGTGAAGACACCGGTGAATTCGTTGCGAAGCCGTTTGTACTGGCCGAACATATAACCGATTTCACGTCCGCCCACGCCGATGTCACCGGCCGGAACGTCGGTATCAGGGCCGATATGCCGGAAAAGCTCGGTCATAAAACTCTGGCAGAATCGCATCACTTCGTTGTCTGATTTTCCCTTGGGGTCGAAATCTGAGCCGCCTTTGCCTGCTCCCATCGGCAGGGTGGTAAGTGAATTTTTGAAGACCTGCTCGAACGCGAGGAACTTTAGAATGCCCGCGTACACCGTCGGGTGAAACCTTATACCGCCTTTATACGGGCCGAGCGCACTGGAAAATTCGAAGCGAAAGCCTCGGTTAATCTGTATATTGTTTTTGTCGTCTTCCCAGGGGACACGGAACATAATTTGTCTTTCAGGCTCAACGATTCTGTCAAGAATCTTGTACTCGACGTACTCGGGATGCCTGTCGATGACGGGCGGTAGGCTGTCGAGAACCTCCTTTACAGCCTGGTGAAACTCCGGTTCATTGGGATTACGGCGAAGGACCTGGTCGTAAACGGCATTGATTACATCTTTTGCGGACATTTTTACCTCCATATCATAAAAACATTGATACTTTTTCCCTGTTACTTTATCATAAGCAGACCTTATATTATTAAGGTCTTCTTAACGGCGTTGAGACGGAATAATAGCAGGTTAACGTCGAAATGTACACAATTAAATACTAATACAAGATATAAGGATAGCTTATAATGCATTTAGAAACTCTTAAGTTATTTCGCGATGTAGCGGAGCTTCACAGCCTTTCCAAGACCGCGGAACTTCACGTTTTGAGTCAGTCGGCGGTTTCGCAGCAGCTTGCGCATCTGGAGTCTATTTTACGATGCCCATTAGTCAATCGCAAGAAAAGGCCAATCGAAATTACGAGAGAGGGGCAATTAGTTCATCTGGCGGCGAAAGATATAATCGCAAGATATGAAGAGCTGCAAAGTGAACTAAATGCACTTAAGTTCGCCGGCGCAGGAAGACTCAATGTGGCTGCGATATTCAGTATAGGAATGCATACACTACCGGAATATCTGAAGAAATTCATGTCGCGGTATCAGGACGTACATGTGCATGTAGAATATCTCAGCGCAGAGAAGATATACGAACTGGTCCTGACGGGTGAGGTGGATATTGGGCTGGTGGCGATACCGAAAAGAGACAGGCGGCTCGAGGTGTATGATTTTGAGAATGAACCGCTCGTGCTTGTTTGCAGCACAAAACATCCGCTGGCGGCAGAGAGCGAGGTGGACATAAGCGTTGTTCAGTTCGAGCGGTTCATCGGGTTCGAAGAGGAGATACCGACGCGGGGCTGGATAGACGGCATTTTCAAAAGATACGGACTGAGCATCAAACCGGCTATGCAGTTCGACAATATAGAGACGGTCAAACGGGCAATTGAACTAAACGCGGGTGTGAGCATATTGCCGCAGACGGCGGTTGTGCAGGAGGCGGTTGCGGGGACGCTAAAGGCGGTGACATTATCAAATGAAAAATTTGTCAGGCCGACGGGAGTTATCATTCGTAAAAATAAGATTCTGACGCGGCCGGGTAAGTATTTCGTGAACCTGCTTTGCAAGAGCGAGTAGGGCGGGCTTATGGCTATAAGAGCGGTAATATTTGATTTGGACGGGACGATAACCGAACCGTTTTTCGATTTCGATGCTATTCGGACTGAGATGGGGCTTGCAGCAGAGGACGGGCCTGTGTGGGAGGCGATGCAGAAGATGTCGCCCGAAAGACGGCGACAAACGGAGCAGATACTTTTTTGCCATGAACAAAAGGGCGTCGAGGAATCACAACTTAACGAAGGAGCGGCACAGACACTTGCTGAGCTGAGGCGCTTGGGGATAAAGATAGGCATACTGACCCGCAACAGGGCAGTGAATGCCTGGGCAGTGGCGGAAAAACACGGCCTGGAATTCGATGCAGTCCTCGGACGAGAGGAAGGGCCTATCAAGCCTGACGCGTACGGTGTGTTAGAACTTTGCAGGCGGTTCGATGTTGAGCCAAATGAGACTTTGATGGTGGGAGATTATCTTTTCGATGTTCAGTGCGCGCATCAGGCGGGGGCGGTTGCTGTGCTGCTTGGCAATCACCCGCAGGCAGATGAGTTTGCGCAGCAGGCGGATTACAGGATTGACAGACTCGGTGAAATAATCGAGATTATAGAAAAACAGAAACCACGAATTAACACGAATATTTCTTAGACACGGATTTACACAGATTAACACTGCGTTAGAGTTATTTCTTAACGACGAACGGCTAAAGACTTTTTTGTCCGCGGATTAACACGGATTAACGCAGATTTTTTGCTAATGACTAAAGACTAACGACTAAAATTAGATATGGATTAACGCAGTATTTTTGACAGGATAACAGGATATACAGGATGGTGTTAAAAACCATAGACTGATTGAAACCACGGATTATATGTTTCTATATAAGGCAATAATTGGCAACTAATAGTTGAACTGTCCCTGATTTATATGGAGTATATTTATGGCAGGTTCAGGTGATATCTCTGACGCTCGTAAGGCCCAGGAAACAGCGTATAATGCGATGGAATACATGTATCGCGACGAGGAAAAGGCTGCCAGTCTCTGCCGTAAGGCGTTAACCATACATCCGGATTGCGTTGATGCCCTGTCAATGCTGGCAGAGATAGAATCAGCGAGTGTAAAGGATTTTATCATTTCAATGGAAAAGGCCGTAAAGGCGGGAAGAGAATATCTGGGTAAGGATTATTTTGAGCAGGAACGCGGTAACTTCTGGGGGCTGCTGGAA
>Ga0315537_1003634_pt1 | contig 11416 bp, 11 predicted proteins | sample SalMarSW160270MG_FD_203091 | JGI IMG/M metagenome (GOLD analysis project Ga0315537, IMG submission 203091) | Salt marsh sediment microbial communities from the Plum Island Ecosystem LTER, Massachusetts, United States - Salt Marsh Sediment SW1602-70 ... | reverse complement strand
ATAACTTATCCCCTTCACATACAGTTTATGGAATTCACCCGATATTGCCGGGTTCAATTATTTACTCTGACGTTTCTTAAGCGTAACACCAAGGCCCTGACCCTGTCCCTGATAAACTGTCTCCAGATTGGGATTTGTAGTAATGGCCTTGATGAAGTCCTGCCCTACCATGTCAATATTATGGGCCAGGATTAGTCCGCCCGGACGCACTAACGGCAGCAGCTTATTCAGGTAGTCGGCATAGCCTTCTTTATCCGCGTCGATGAACAGGACATCGATAGGCTCTTTGATATTTTTAACTGTCTCGTGGGCATCCCCCATAACGAGTGTAACGAGGTTATCAACGCCGGCCCGCTTGAAATTCTCGCGGGCAAGTGAGGCCCGGCCCTCGTCGATATCGTGAGTGGTGAGCTTGCCGCCCGTCGTCCGAAGGGCAAGGCAGAACCATATACCAGAGTACCCGTTGGATGTACCTATCTCGACAACATGCTTGGCACCCACCGCTTCGGTAAGCAAACGCAGTATTCTGCCGTCCTCCATCGGCACATTCATCATACCTCTGCTCTGATTACGGTCCATATCATCAAGTACGCTCAGAATCTTTTTCTCTTGTTCGTTAACCGGCACAGGCGGCTGCTGAGGAGCGGCCGAGAAGCCCCTGCCGCCCCGCCTTCCGCCGAAATCTCCGCCCCGCCGTCCCGGCTGGGCCGTTAAAATATCAACGACGGCTAATACTAAAACAGCCGACAGAATGACTAACATAATCTTCTTCAACATTTCCTGCTCCTTTCAAAAATTGCAGTTTCTTATTGTTCTAATTGAAATTTTGCAAAATTGAGGTTAGGCATATATTATTTAAGAAAATCAGCTTTTTCGATTTTCTTAAATAATTAGCTTACATCTTATCAGGCAACGACTTACTGTTTGAAAAGAAAAAATCAAAAAACAATTTTTTCTTTTCAAAGTATGCCTAACCCCGATTTTGCAAAAGTCTCGTTACTATTTAAATACACTGAATTTGTAAAGATAGAGACGGACTTAAAGGAGACTTTATTGCGGCTTACATAAAAAAAATACATAATGCGGAGGAAAGCCCCATTTAGAGGATATTACGGTCCTTTTTTTTCAGCAGTCCGAAGTTTTCTTTCTCCGTCAGAACAACCCAGGCCCGCCAATCTTTTTTGCGTATTAGCACAGGTCCGATTGGCTTTATGTCCCTAAGCCAGACCAAAAAGCCGAACCTGGAGTCCATCTTGCTGTCCCAGTATTCATCGCTGCCTTTGATATAGTGATTATAACGCTGTCTTATTTCGATTATCTGTCCCGGCGTCAGGTTCTCGAAATTTTTAACCGCTGCAACAATTGCTGTCGCGCAGACAGGCCCGGAGCTTACTTTCAGAAATAATTTATCGCCGGCCAGGACCCGCCCAAAAGCAGGACGTTTTGTTTTGGTAAAACGCGATTCGATTTGCTTGCGACCATCTACAATCGCATCAAGATAAGGTTTCTTCAGGATTACCAGATGATAATTCGCCATATGATTTAACACTTACTTTCAGGACGACTTAAGTTCGACTTCAAATTCGCCGTAGGAATCAAACAACGCAAAAGTTCTTCTGTGTAAATGACCTTGTCATCTTCAGCCAGTGCGTGAAGGCAAGGCAAGCTTCCACCGGTATATATCAAGGTTATGGCCTGGACGCCTGCCGTATCGGTCAACGCATACCAGGTCGTGTAAGGCCAGAAAAAATCGTCCAGGTCACCAAGACCGTAAATGTTAAGAAACACATTGCCGCGAAGAAATGTTTCTATTGTACTCTTATCATGTAAACAGACCGCCTTCATTATCCCCCCTTGCCTAACAAGCCGGCCACAGCTCGAATATGTTCGGGCGTTGTACCGCAGCAGCCGCCCACAATGCTCGCACCGGCACGCAGGCATTCCATAATCCCTTGCGCGAAAGCTTCCGGCTTCATATCAAACATCGTCTCGTTATCAACCAGTTTGGGCTTACCCGCATTCGGCTGCGCAAGAATGGGTAGTGACGTTGCTGACTTAAGTAGAGAGACAACCACAGCCATCTGGGCCGGGTCAATATCGCCGCAGTTGGCACCGATAACATCCGCACCGGCATCCGTGAGACTTTTGGCGCATTGTTCTGCGGAGTTGCCCATCATCGTCCTTCCACCTTTTGTCTCGGTCGCAAATGCAATCGAGACAATCACCGGCAATGAGAGCTTATCCTTACACGCACGAAGAGCACACATCGCCTCGGGCAAATCAAACATAGTCTCAATTATAAACCCGTCCACTCCGGATTCCGCCAAGATTTCTGCCTGCTCTTTGAAGGCATCGTAAAATTGTGATTCCCTATAAGTACCATACGGCTCAAGCAGCTGGCCTGTCGAGCTGATATTCCCAAGCACATATTGTCCCTTGTTAACCGCCTGTCTTGCAAGTTCAACCCCGGCCCGGTTTACATCCCGCACCGACACGCCAACATTGTGTGTTTCAATGTATATACGGTTCATCGTCAGCGTATTGGTTGTCAGTGCATCGCAGCCACACTTTGCGTATTCCCGCTGGATTTCAAGAACAACCTCCGGATTGTCAAGATTATTGCCGGCCCGACCCATAAGGCCGCGCTTGTCTAATTCAGTACCTATTGCCCCATCGAGCAAAATGACATCTTTATTCTTTAAGGCTGTTGATAAATCCATTTGTTATATAATCCTTGCTTTGATTAATCTACTCCACTCCGAGTTCGGCCAAGGCATTCTTAAGCCGGCTGATGCCTTCGAAAAGAATCGTATTCAATCCCGCCTCTTTTGCGCCGTTTATATACTCCGGCTTATCATCTATGAATACCGATTGCCCGGCCCGCGAGCTGAGTCTCCGCACGGTTAGCTCATAAATTTCTCTCTCTGGTTTTCTCGTCCCCTCGGCACACGAAAAGACCAATACATCGAACATATTATATCGCAACGTATGAAAGTACTGCATAGCCGGAGCTTCGGTGTTGGATAAAAGCGCGGTCTTGCAGCCGTTTTTGCGAAGCCGCTCAGCCAAAGAAAACATGTCCTCTCTGGGTACATAAGCAGCTTTGAACGCATCGGCCCATAATGAGGGGACTTTCGGCTTAGGTACTTTCAGCTCACCGCATATTCTTTCCCAGAATGTATCTTCGCCGATTAAGCCTTTCTGGAAATCCGCAGCGAATTTATCGTGCGTTCTTATATAATCCTCTTTCGAGACAGCTAAGACCTGTGCGCAATATCGCATCAGGCCCGGCGCAGGGTCATCTATCAGCACTCCTCCCCAATCGAATATCACAGAATCTATTCTTTCCATTGTGAGCCCGGAAATGATAGTTTTCTACTATTTTCCCTCAGGACGATACAAGGGTTCAACGTACATATCAACATTTTTTTCACTATTTAAGGCTGTTATTAGCCTTTGACGAACAGCCCTTGAGAATCTATAATCAGAGCTGCTTTTTTAGGGAAAATGATGGAGCTTATTTTAACTGTAGTCATTGCCGTTCTGGTTTTAGTTGTTGTCGGGCTTTTGGTCTGGCTCATTATCTCCAATTCCGCCAACGCCGAGAAGATGGCCGGCCAACAGGCCTCAATCGGTTTATTGCAGCAGCAATTGGAGGGCCTAAAAGCCGCTCAAGACGATACGAAAGACAAGCTCCAGCAATCTCTGCTTGACGGCCAGACGAATATCAGCCGAAACATGCAGGCCGGCCAGGAAGTGCTCGAACGCCTCAACAAACAGATCGGTGAATTACAGGGCACAAACAAGCAGATGATGCAGATTGGAACCGAGGTCAGGCGCCTTCAGGACATTTTAAGCTCGCCCAAACTCCGCGGCCAGATGGGCGAATGGTCGCTCGAAAACCTTTTAGCAACTATCCTGCCGAAAGACAGCTATACACTCCAGTACACTTTCAAGGACGGCAAAACGGTCGATGCCCTGATAAAACTAACCGACTTCTCCGTTCCCGTCGACGCCAAGTTCCCGCTGCCGGGTTTCGAAAAAGTCGTAAAAACCGAAGAAGAAGCAGAAAAAACAAAACTTCGCAGACAATTCCTTAAGGACGTAAACAATCACATAGACAAAATCGCCTCTGATTATATAAGGCCGGCTGAGGGGACGCTGGATTTTGCAATAATGTATATACCCGCCGAGAATGTCTATTACGAAACCATTGTTAAATATGCAGGAGAGACGAACGATATTTTGCAATATTGTTTTGATAAAAAGGTAATCCCGGTATCACCGAATCTGTTATATGCGTATCTTATGACGGTGGCGATGGGCCTGCACGGCCTGCAGATAGAAAAACAGGCGGCCGAAATACGACAAAACTTAAAAAGGCTCAATTCCTCGTTTGCAGACTTCGGCGGCACCTGGGACATCCTCGGCAAGCACCTGCGAAACGCCTACAGTCAATACGACGAAGGCCAGAAAAAGCTCGACCGCTTCGGAATGCAGCTCGACCAAATACAAGGCGAAACGGAAGGAAAAAACGAAATTGTTTAACATAAAGGTTAAAAATTTAATAAAGGATACTTGTTATGCCTGATACTTATGACTGCATTATAGTAGGTGCCGGGCCGGCGGGGCTGGCGGCGGCTGTTTATACGGCCCGCGACAGAATGAAAACCCTCATACTCGAAAAGCTCATGCCCGGCGGACAAATCAACAACACCGACAGAATAGAAAACTATCCCGGCATCGAGCGTATAGACGGCCCGGGCCTGATTGAACAGATGCAAAAACAGGTCCAGAATTTCGGTGCCGAGATAAAGAACAGCAGCGAAGTCACCAGCCTTGAGAAACTAAAGGATGGCAAAATCGCCGTAATTTGCGATGAGGATAAATTCACCACACGGGCCGTCATTCTGACGCCGGGCAGCGATTATCGCAAACTCGGCATCCCCGGCGAAGAAGAGTTCCGCCAGGCCGGTGCAGGTGTCAGCTACTGCGGGACCTGCGATGCGCCGTTCTTCAAGGGCAAGCAGGTCGTAGCCGTCGGCGGAGGCAATACCGCCGTCCAGGAAGTCCTGCACCTGACCAAATTCGCCGATAAGGTAACGATGATACACCGCAGGGACGAGTTCAGGGCGGCCAAGGTCCTGGTTGAGGAGCTTATGGCCAAGGCTAACGAGCCGAATTCGAATCTGATTATCAAGTACGACACAGTTGCGACCGCCATTCAGGGTGAAGGTAAGGTCCAGTCTGTCAGGCTCAAAAATGTCAAAACCAATAAAGAAGAAGACTATCCCTGCGACGGCGTATTCATATTTATCGGCATGGTGCCGAACACCGGCTTTCTGAAAGGTTCTGTCGAGCTGACCGACAATGGATTTATCAAGTGCGACTGCGCATATCTTCGAACGAGCGTCCCGGGCGTCTTTGTGGCCGGTGATTGCAGAATCGGAGCGGCTATGCAATTAGCTACAGCCGTCGGTGACGGCGTCGTCGCCGCTATGATGCTAAAGCAGTATTTCAGAGACCCGAAATGGTGGGACGAGCCGGTCAGCGAGCTGCTCGGGCCCGGCGGATGGTAGTATAAATTCTAAATCCGAATATCCAAATCCCAAACAATATGGTTAATTGGTAAGTGGTTAATTGGTGAGTTGAATACTAACCACTCACTACTCAGAAGTTCACAAGTTATTGTTTCGTATTTCGAATCCCCGTTTTTACGGGGACGAGTTTACACCTGCGAGGGACTTCGCCTTGCGGGAACCCAAAGCAGGTGTGCTTCGGATTTCCATAACCAAATTACATATATATCGTAAAAATACTTTTTTGTTGACGCCTGCGAATAGTGCAGGTATTATGACCACCAAATAATCCGGTGATATAGCAGGGAAGTAATTTTCTGCGAAATCTTGGCTGAAAGGACAAAGTAATGGCTGATAGTGTAACTGAGTTGACTGATGCTGCTTTTGACCAGACTATTCACAGTTCGGATGTGCCGGTGCTGGTTGATTTCTGGGCACCCTGGTGTGGGCCTTGTATTATGATAGCTCCTATCTTAAAAGAAATCGCAGATGTGTACGGGGACAAGGCCAAAATCTGCAGGCTCAACGTCGATGACGCCCGCGACAGTGCCATGGAGTTCGGTATAAGCGCGATACCCACCATCATTCTATTCAAGGACGGCCAGGTGCAAAAAAAATGGGTCGGCTTAACCAGCAAGAAAAACCTCGCCGCCGCAATCGACGAGCTGCTCTAACAAAACACAACTTGCATTTATTCGTATCATGGCAGAGATTTTTTACAAGTCAATGAATAGAAGAGCTTTCATTAAAACCGGTTTAGCTGCCGTCGGAGCCCTGGCTACTATCGTTTCAGGTTGCAGCCCCGGCTTAAGGAAAAGCGAAAGAAAGCCTGCTCGATGGGCACTTTTAGCCGACACGCATATACCGGAGGATGTTAATAACAATTATCGAGGATTCTATCCCTATCAAAATTTACAAAAAGTCGTTCCCGATATTATCTCTGCTTCGCCGGATGGCGTGGTTATTGCCGGCGACTTGGCCCGGCTGACAGGCCAGTTGGGCGACTACGATAATCTAAAAAAACTGCTAAGTCCGATTGCTGAAAAAAGACCTGTCTTTATGGCGCTTGGCAACCACGATGACAGAGACAATTTTGTTAAAGTTTTTAATGAAATCCCCGGAGATAAACAACCCGTTAAAGGTAAGCATATTGTAGTAGTTAACAATTCAACCACCCGTTTGATTATCTTGGACTCACTCTTCTACGTCAATGAGGTGCCGGGCTTATTAGGAAAAGCACAAAGGCAGTGGCTGGAAAACTATCTGAAAGAATGTGACGACACTCCAATAATCCTTTGTTTTCACCATACTCTGGGAGATGACGACGGAGACCTGCTGGACGTGCCGCGGCTTTTTTCTATCATCAAACCGATTCGGAAAGTCAAGGCCATTCTCTATGGCCATTCGCACGCTTACGGATTTTCCGAGTTCGAAGGGATTCATCTTATCAATCTCCCGGCGGTGGGATATAACTTCAGCGATGCCGAGCCGGTCGGCTGGGTCCAAGCGAATCTGACCGCCAAAGGTGGTGATTTTACACTGCACGCTATAGCCGGGGATATGAACAAGGACGGAAGTGTAACAAGACTGACCTGGCGGACATAAGAACCCGGAAAAAACAATTCTTGCAATTCACCACGTTAGAAATTTTCTTGCTCTGTTATAAAGCCACAAAAACTGTCATTCCTTCGCTTTGCTCAAGGACAGGTCTGAACGGAGCGAAGCGGAGTGAAGAATCTCTTTATGGCTCAAGAAATGAGATTCTTCAGCTTCGCCTCAGAATGACAGTCCACGTTTTCAACAGAGCAAAATTTTCTCTTTGCTGGGCAATATTATTGCTTGTGATGGAATTTCTAACGGGGTAAACTACCCTTTTCTGATATATAAACGTTTAATCGATTGGTGAGTAGTGAGTAGTGTGTGGTCAATTAACAAATTAACCAATTAACCAAATTATGCAATCTCCTGCACGGATGCAAACAGACCTGAAACCCGGCAAAACGCGTCCCGCACACCTCAGACGCGAGTCTAAGCTCGATAGTTATTGTAAAAAACAATGGGTAATCCGGCCCCCGGATCCACCTGGGGCGGATTCCGCACAGCTTGCCAAATCCCTGAAGGTCTCGCCTCTTTTGGCCCATGTCCTGATTAACCGCGGAATAACCGATGTCCAGACCGGTTCTGCTTTCCTGAGGCCCAAACTGACACAGCTTATCGACCCTGCTCAAATGCCGGGAATCGAGCCGGCGGTTCAAAGATTAAAGCAGGCCGTTACAAACAAGGAAAAAATCACCGTCTATGGCGACTATGACGTGGACGGCATTACGGGCGTCGCAATTCTCTGGCAGGTCCTGAAGCTGCTCGGTGCTGACGTTGATTATTATATACCTCACCGCATAGACGAAGGCTACGGTCTGAACGCCGAAGCTGTCCGGACACTGGCAAAATCCGGCAGCAAACTTCTGGTTACTGTCGATTGCGGTGTTACAGCATACAGCTCCGCCGAGCTCGCCGGGCAATTGGGTCTTGATTTGATAATAACCGACCATCACGAAGTATGTCCGCCGGGTGCCGCGTTCGCAGCGAGCGGGGCCGAGCCTGGTTCACGCTCTGCAGCGACCCTTCCCAAAGCGGTCGCTCTCGTGCATCCCGCCCTTGAAGAATCCTATCCGAACCAGGATTCAGCCGGCGCTATGGTCGCCTTTAAGCTGGCCTGGGCCATTGCCAATGAATTCAATTCAGGCCGAAAGCTCGAACCGAGGTTACGCGAATTTATGCTCAACGCAACGAGCTTAGCGGCAATGGGGACCATCGCTGACATCGTTGACCTGCGAGGAGAAAACAGGGTGCTGACGAGCTTCGGACTAAAGGCACTGCCGCAGTGCAAGCTCTCCGGCATACAGGCCCTGATTGAGTCGGCCGGTCTGACCGGTCATAGCCTCGATAGTTTCCACATCGGCTTTCGCCTTGCGCCAATGCTCAACGCGGCAGGGCGGATGGGACACGCCCGTTTAGCTGTGGAGCTTCTGACGTCCGAGAAGCCGATTCGCTCGATGCAAATAGCCGAATATCTCAAAGAGCAAAACAGCCAGCGCCAGCAATACGAGCGAAAGATATTCAAGCAGGCCTGCGAAATGATAATTGAGCGAAACCTCCACCACCCCGACCGCAAAAGCATCGTCCTGGCCAACGAAAACTGGCACACCGGCGTAATAGGCATTGTCGCATCGAGAATAGTGGACAAATTCTATCGCCCGACGATTATGATTAACGCCGGCGCTGCCGAAAACGGCGTCGCTCAGGGTTCCGGCCGCTCAATTCACGGTTTTTGTTTGCTCAGCGCAATCAAGGCCTGCTCGCAGCACTTAATCAGCTTCGGCGGCCACAAAATGGCTGCCGGGGTAACTATCGAAACCGAAAAAATAGACCGGTTCGCAGCAGAATTCGAAGCCTATGCAAAAGAAAACCTGAACGAAAGCGATGTCACCGCCAAACTTTACATAGACGCGGTTGCTCCATTATCTGAGTTTCGAAATGAGATGGTCAGCGAGCTGCAAATGCTCGGCCCCTTCGGTGAAGGTAATCCCAAACCTGTTTTCGCAACAAAAGGAGTCCGTCTGGCTTCTCCGCCAAGAAGAGTCGGCTCGGGACGTGAGCATCTACAGCTTGCAATCACCGACAACACAAATGCTGTGCGCTGTATCGGCTTTAGGTTCGGAAAATTGGAAAAGAAGCTGCTCGAGCACGAATTCTTCAACGTCGCCTATCAGCCGCAGCTCAATACATATAACGGTAACACCAACGTCGAATTCGTCCTCACCGACATCCAGTTCGAATAAGAAACTATCTCAAAACACAATTTGTCATTCTGAGCGCAGCGAAGAATCTCTTGTTTCTGCAAGCCAGACCCTTCGCTTCGCTCAGTGTGACAGCTTTGAGATAGTTTCTAAGCGTGTCCGTCATCCGTTATCTTTTGTTGACTGTCACCTTGTCGATCTTGAACTGCCCCATCGTATTGACCAGGTTGAGAAAGTCCTCGGGATTTCCGTTGCCCACAGCCAGGGTAATATGTCCGGCATCATAGCCGCCCCTGCCGGTACCCCTGAAGGCCGCATCAAGACCAACCCACTTGTCACCGAGATAGACCTGCACCCAGGCGTGACCGCCGAACCCGTTCCGAAAAGTACTCCACTGAGACACGTAGGCCAAGCCCGTAACCACCTGGGCCGGAATCCCGACAGCCCGGCAAAGCGCCACGGTCAGTACGGCGTGTTCGCTGCAGTCGCCCTGCCTGCTGACAGCGACCTCTGCCGCCGAGGCATAGCCGACCGACAAGCTCTTGTCTACAACGTAATCCGCCACGAACGCCTCAATCCTGCGGGCCGCTTCGGCTGCGTCACTTGTATCTCCGACCGCCCGCCGGGCAAGGTCGATTATCACTTTTTGGCCGCTCTCGACATATCTTGTCGGCTCAAGGGCCCCGAGTGCCGCCGGGTCGTTGCCTTTGTAAGGAAACCTCACGCCCGTCGGTGCAGCAACAGGCTCGACCGTAAGGATTATTGTGCCGCCACTGAGTTGTTCAACTTTTTGATTATCGCTGGATGGAATCTTCAAATCGACCTCATCTGTCACAGGGCTCAAGTAATAAGTAATTGACCGGGCTGAACCGACATCACTCAATGGCTCAGGACTGGCCATAAACATCTTGTCCACCACTTCAAGCACATCGATTTGGCCGAGCGCGAATTCTTTCGTGCAGGCGACTTGCTCAACAGTCATCCCCATTACAGGCGTAATGCTTTTTTGAAGCAGAAGGTTATCATTATAATATTCGGTGCTTACGAGTGAGCCAATCTGCGCGGAACTTACATTGCTCTGAACCTCAGTCAACGCAACGACACGGCCAAGCAGGTCAACGTTCTGTTTTGGGCCAACCTTTACCTCGACATCAACAACCAGCATCATACTTGGGTCAAACAATTTCGCGGTGTAAGTGGTTCCTTCTGCAAGGCCATATTTCAAAAGCAGCAATCGCATCCCCTCGGACATTACCGCACCTTCGGGCCAATCGAATTCCATCTGCTGCTGGCCGGTCTTTACTGTTACCTTGCCCTGCTCATCGATCGTCCCTATCGTTTTCGTCACCATCATCCCAAATGCCTGTTCGACCTCGAAGCCGAGCGGCTTACCATCGATGGTTTCGATAGTGATTGCTTTGGTCTGGACGCTAACCGACACTCCTAATCGGCTCAAGGTAATTTTAAGCTCCACAGAGGTGGTAACCTTATTATCGGCAACGGCACGGTTTTGGATGGCGTAGCCGACCTTTTTGCCTTCCATGAATAGGGCAAAGTACTCCGTTTCCTCCGGCTGGGTCTGCTCGGACCCGGCCTTGACCGATACGGCCTCTTGTGCCTGCCGTGCGGGTTTGACCTTCTTCGGCTCTTGTGTTGCAGGTTTTTCCAAGACTGCCTGTTTGGCGGTAGTCTGCTCCGATAACTCTACTTTCGGCTTGGAAACTTCCTGTGGGGGTGGTGATTTCTTGCGGCAGCCCACGCCGGCCAAAATCACCGACACTAAACATATCCAAAGAAGATACTTAGTTCTCATAATCAAACTTCCCTTCTCAAATACTTTGAAGATATCTTTACATGATATTTCTCCGGCAAACGCCGGCGACTCTCATATTGCCGAGGTTTGCTGAAATTTATGGCCGGATTATAACCCGTAAAGACAAATTCTCACCAGAATAATCCCGAATAATCATAAATAATCAGTACGGATACCAAATATAATCGTAAGCTGCGTTTTTTGTTACGGCAGTAATAACACCGTGG
>Ga0315537_1003633_pt1 | contig 11418 bp, 8 predicted proteins | sample SalMarSW160270MG_FD_203091 | JGI IMG/M metagenome (GOLD analysis project Ga0315537, IMG submission 203091) | Salt marsh sediment microbial communities from the Plum Island Ecosystem LTER, Massachusetts, United States - Salt Marsh Sediment SW1602-70 ... | reverse complement strand
ACCAGGGCCCAGAGCGCGTAGGCACCCGCCGCCAGCAACGCTGCGATCACCACCAGCCCAACAATGCGACTGCGCCAGCGGTGTTCGCCTTCCTCCAGCAGATCTCCGTAGTCGTTTGCCGGTTCATTCATAGTCGCTTCACCTCTTCTTGTTCGCCTCGTGGGGTATCAATGCTCCATTCGTTTCTTCGCAGGCCAAGCAGGCTGCGAATGAGACGCGCGCTGGCAGATGATGCTCTCTTTGCATCACTTCTAGGCTAAGATTACACGCCGTATAGGGAGAAAATCGTTGCGAAAGTGTTACAGCGCGGACTCTTCTTCGCTGGTTGACGCAGAAGCCCTATGGCTGTCGAGCCGTGGGGTGCCGATTGGGGAACGGGGGAGCCTCACGCTTGCAGATGAGGCTCCCCTGGCATCGCTACAACGCTCTAATCAGGCCACTCCGCCAGGGTGACCTCCAGCGATAGCTCCTGGCCGTTGCGGAGGACGTGCAACGCCACCGTGTCGCCCGGCTTCTTTTCAGTGTCCAGATAGCCAGCCAGGTCATCGACGCTGGCCACGCTCTGATCGTCGACCGCTACGATGACATCGCCTCCGCTGGGCAATGAAGAGTTCGCGTTTGCCTGGGTCTCCGAGGCGAACGCCCCCTGGAGGCCGGCCCGCTCGGCGGGGCTGTCGGCCGCCACGAGGGTTACATATACCCCAAACTCCACCGGTAGGTTAAGGTCCTGGGCCAGAGCCGGCGTGACCTCCTGTCCTGCTATGCCCAGCCAGGGATGGCTCACCGTCTTATCGGCGAGCATGTCTGGCAGGAACCGTTTAGCCGTGTTAATGGCCACGGCAAAGGCAACACCCACATTAACCCTGTCCCCTGTCGGGTTCTCCAGCAGGGTGTTGATGCCGATGACTTCTCCCTGACAGTTCAGCAGGGGCCCGCCGGAGTTACCGGGGTTCACAGCCGCATCGGTCTGGATCATGTTGCGAATAGGCCGGGTGCCTTCCCCTGTCGCATACGTGCGGCCCAGGGCGCTAACGATCCCTTGGGTAAGCGTTCCCTCCAGGTTGAAGGGCTCGCCAATGGCGAGGACAGGGTCGCCAACTCGAACGGCATCCGAATCGCCTAGACGCGCAACGGTAAGCTCTTGCCCGACGATGTCCGCCTGGATGACCGCCAGGTCGTTGCCGGGATCGCGGCCTACCACCTGGGCCGATACGGCCGTGCCATCCGCAAATTTGACCTCCAGATTGTCGCCGTCGGCGATGACGTGGTAGTTGGTGAGAATCAAGCCCCGCTCATCGATGATGATGCCGCTGCCCGACCCCTCCGCTGGCTGCCCGAAAGGGCTTCGGGCGCTCACCGTGCTGGTGATCTCGACCACCGTCGACCGCAGTTGCTCGTAGACCGTCGCGGCGGAAAGACAAGCCGAACTGAGAGACGCCTGGCCCGAGGAGTCCCCATCGGCAGCGGACGCGGCGGAGACAGAGTCAGTCGGCTGCGCCTCTCCACCATCGCCCGACCAGAGCTGAACGACCGCGACAGCGGCGCCGGTGCTAACCAGAGCACTGACCACAACCGCCGCAAGTAAGCTTCGCAAGTACATGTCTACCTCCATCGTCCGCCGGAAGGATTGGAGGGAGCCTGCTCTCCGGCACAGGTCTCCCTCCAACCTTGGCGGAGACTTCCTCCTCCTGCAGTGCTACCTCTAGCCTGACTTCGCTCCCGGTGTAGCTACAGCCCTGTGCCGGAGGCTGCGTTGGGAGCGGCTTCCGGCGCAGAGAACCCACCAAAACCGCCATTCCCGAAGCCCCTGTTCTCGAACTGGCTCTCACCGAAGCCGAAGCCTCCATCCCAGCCGCCTCCAGGCCCGAATCCGCCGTGGCGGAAGCCAAACCCTCCGTGCTTTCCACCCAGGCCGGGAAGGAAGGGCAGCATGCCACCTGGCAGGACGGCGCGTACATCATCGTTCACGGTCATCACCGTTACGTTGTCGCCTTCCACCAGGTCGGAGAGGTTGCCTCCCCGACAGATGAAATCGTCGTCCTCAACCGTGTAGGTCTTGGTGCCGCCCGCGTTCAGGTCCACCGTCAGCGTGCCAGCATCGGCGTCGACGCTGGCGACGGTTCCTGACTCCAGGACGGCTGTGACGGGGTTGCCATCCTGGTCTGTCAGATTGAACTGGCCGCCGAGGATGTGGCCGAACAGCTCGTCCGACGGTATGCCTTCCAGTTCCGGCAGCAGGGGAATCGCCTGCGGAAGGGACTCCGGCTGCGCCTCCAGGGTGACGACAACATCCTGGGCCTGGTCGTCGCGGGATATGGTTAGGGTCACAGTGTCGCCGACGCTCTTGCCGTCGAGCTGGTCGAGGAATTCGCTCACGTTGCCGACCTCGGTACCATCGACGACTTTGATGACGTCAGCCCGCAGCAGGCCTGCTGCGTCGGCAGGGCTGTCGGCGATAACCTGAGCGATGGTAGCGCCGTCGGGCGTCTCGGTTAGCATGACTCCCAACCAGGGCTTCCCCGCTTCCTCCTGGGCGGCGCTGCTCGACAAGAGAGATCCTGACTGGCTCTCACCTGCGGGCGCTACCGCAGAGACCGTCGTCGAGCCTGAGCCATCAGCAACGGCGATGAGGAAGCCAACACCTCCCACGACTGCGAGCAGGGCCATCACTGCTAGCCCCGCCCGCACTAGTCGGTTCTCGGCCATCGCTTACCTCCTTTCTGGTCGTCTTCGACCGAGACTATCCCTTCCGGTGATGCGATTCGCGCACTGTGCTGGGTGAACATCCAGCTGTCCCAACGGTAGCGGATGAGGCCGGCGTTTATGCGCAATGCCGTCTTCACATCACCTCTGATCCAAGGTTACGGGCAGCACCAGCAGGAAATCGTTTCGAAAGTGTAAAAGCGCAAGCCGAACTCTTTTGGGTGGCTGACGCGCAGAAGTGGCTATCGACCTGAGGAGGTGGAAAAGACCTAATTGTTAGCCCCTTAGATTCGAAGCCCGCGGTGAAATCGGGGTGTCGTCAGAACCTCCGACGAGCCGAATTGCTGGGCCCAAAGTCGCCCATTAAATCGGCCGGCGGGGCTGAAAGGAGCATGAGCCTGGGTAGCCCACTCGGCGTTTTGGCAGCATGCGCGTGACAAGCGAGCGTCGCAGCCAGGCCGATACCCGCCGCCAGCGTCCACTCAGCCTGGGTGGTTGGAGTTGGCTTTGGGCAAGCTAGACAGAGGGTCGCGTTTGTTCCGCGCGCCCTTATGCTACCTGTACGGCAACAGGGGACGACACCACCGGAACCAACGCTTCAGTCATCTCACAGGGAACGGGTTCCAGACGGCGCTCCGGATAGGTGATCCGTACGCCCATTTCCTCCAGAATCGGTACAAGGACTCTCCGGATCACGGATTGCCAGGTATAGCGAGCTGCGGAGCGTCTGGCGGCCCGTCGCAGACGGACCTCCATCTCTGGAGAGCCATGAAGGGAGGCCAAGTAGTGCACAATCTCGAGGGGGTCGCTCGTCTGGAGAGAGATGGCGTCATAGCCCGGGGTGGCGTACTCCTCTCCGGTGGAACCGACGAAGGCCACGCCGCCGACGGCCATAGTCTCCAGGCCCACCAGACCGAATGGCTCCAGTCCACTATTGGCAAGCACAGCGTCCGCCGTGTGGAAAAGAGCGCGGCGCTGCGCCTCGGATAGGTAGTCACCGAGAACTACCATGTCAGCAGCCAGCGCGGGACGTATTGCATCCACTAGCGCCCCCACATGCTCGCCCGTCCAGCTGGCATGGGTCAGCCTAAGCCCTTGCCGGGCAGCTCTGGCGAGAACCTCGTGCTGGTGGTCCTCAACGCCGCCGCGAGCCAAGAACAAGGGCTGCAGGCCCAGGCGCTTGGCCTCTGCGACAGCATCCACCGCCATGTGCCATCGCTTGTCCGGGTCCCAGCGGGCCACCTTTGCCAGAGCTAGGCGCCCACGGAAGAGCAGAGAGAGGCTGCGGCAGGCCTCGCGGTCCGGCGGCTGAAGCCAGCGATCTGGTACGCCGTTGGGAATAACCAGGGCGTCCACCCCGAACCTCCACATCGCGTGTTTCATGTATCGGCTCACGGTGGTGATTGTTGCGGCCTCCTTGAGCCTGCCCCAGTCTATGCGGTGAAAGGAAAAGGTGTTGTTGGCGTTCCACAGAAGGCAGACGTGATTCTGCCAGCCCCGACGGAGTACTATTTCGCGAAGCGCGATGATCGAGCCGGTGGTCTGCCATTCCTCTGCCAGAACCACGACCGACCCTCCGCTGCTGATCCTGGGTTCCAGCAGTTCCGTCTCCAACCAAGAAGGGAGAGAGCGATCCCAATCGGATACTTTGCCCTCCTCGCCATCGTAGACGCCCCCAGGGTGATAGTGGCTGATCCATTGGCACCAGCGGTGAAGTTGAAGCATCCCATCCATGGTTGACTCATGCCCTGGCAGGTGGGGATCACCGATGAAGAAGAGATGGGTTTCAAGGCCCTTTGACGCGAGGGCTTTGGATAGCTCACTAACGCGGGTCCCTAAGCCGCCCGCACAGGAGTAAGGATCCGGCCCCTCAAAGCCCAGTATGACAACCGTAACGCCACTCACGGCATTTCCCTCGAGGAAGTGCCAAAGCACAGAAGAGCGATGGCGCTTAAACACATTATCCATCAGTGGCTATCCTCCCGTCAATAGGGCAGCCGCAGAAAAGGGGCTGAGACCAACGAGTTTCCCCTGTGGGCACATGCGCGTGCTTAGCCAAGGAGTTGATAGGCATTTTCTACGTACTGGAGAAGCATGCGTTGTGCGTTGAAGAAAGAGGCGTTTAGGGCGATGACCGAGCGCATCACGGCGGCAAATGCCGTCGGCCTTCCATAGAACATGGGCAGGATCACGTACTCCAGCTTGTCGTACAGCGAGGCGATCTCCTTGGCGGGATCGCTCTCGGGCTCCGAATCATCGCCAATAGACCAGCCGGTCACGCCTTCCACGTGCCCCTCGAGCCACCAGCCGTCCAGAACACTCAGGCTTGGCACCCCGTTGAGCGCGGCCTTCATGCCGCTGGTCCCGGAGGCCTCGTGTGGTTTCTGCGGGCTGTTCAGCCACAAATCGACGCCGGCACAGAGATACTTGGCCAGAGCCATGTCATACTCCTCCAAGTAAACGATAGGCACCGTGTTCCCCAGATCAGCCGCAGCCTGAAAGATGTGCCGGATTATGGCCTTGCCGCTTTCATCGCGGGGATGGCTCTTGCCCCCGTAGATGACCTGAATGGGACCAGCCTGCTCCGCGATTCTCCTGAGGCGGTCCAGGTCGGAGAAGAGCAAGTCGGGCCGTTTGTAGGCGGTGGCGCGTCGGGCGAAGCCCAGAGTCATGACCGCCGGGTCCAAACGTACGCCGGTGCGCTTCTTCACCTCTACCAGCAGGTCACGTTTGGCCTCGGCATGGGCTTGCTGGATTTCGTCGAAGGGGATGCTTATGGCGTAGCGGAGGTAGAGGTTATCGCGGCGCCACTCGGGAATGTGGCGGTCGTACAGGTCTTGAAAAGCCGGTGCCGTCCAGGTGACAGCGTGTACGCCGTTGGTAATGGAGTTGATGGGATAGTAGGGAAACATAGTGTGAGAGATCTCGTGGTGGCGCTGGGAAACCCCATTGACATAGTGAGAGAAGACCAAGGCCAGGTAGGTCGCATTCAGGGTTCCGTCCAAGCAACAGCCGCTGGCCTCCAGAGCGGTGGTTTGCTCGTCACCCAGCACCTGCCGGACCAGGTCCAGGGGAAACTGGTCGTGGCCCGCGGGCACAGGGGTGTGAGTGGTGAACACACATCGCTCCCGCACCGCGTCTATGTCCGCTCTCGTTGCGGCACGGAGACCGCGGCCGCCGGTCTGCTCCTCCAGCAGAGCCAGTGCGAGGAGCGCAGAGTGCCCCTCGTTCATATGGTGAAGCTGCACCCTGTCATGCCCCAGGGCACGTAGCATGGCCACGCCGCCCAGGCCGAGCACGACTTCCTGGCACAGACGGTACTTGTCACCCCCGTGGTAGAGGTGATCGGTGAGGTCTTGATCCAAAAGGTCGTTTTCCGGCAGGCATGTGTCCAACAAGTAGACGGGCACGCTGTGCCCGGACACGCCCTGCAGCACGTAGCGCCATGCGCGCACCTTGACCTCTCGCCCCTCGATAGTCACGCATATCCGCGGCTCTAAGGGCTCCAGGAATTCTTCCGGATACCAGATAGAAGGGCTCTCCGACTGGTTTCCCTGGGCGTCCAGGTGCTGGCGGAAGAAACCCTTGCGGTGCAGCAGAGTCACGCCCACTATAGGTACGCCCAGATCGGCGGCGGCCCGCAGGGTGTCCCCGGCCAAGACCCCTAGGCCGCCAGCGTACGTCGGCATGGCAGGGTCAAGGCCAACCTCCATGGAGAAGTAGGCGATGGTGGGCAGCTGAGCTGGTACCCTAGGCTCCGGCGCGATCATCAACGCTCCCCGTAAAGTCTTCTACTTCTATTGTCTGCCCTTCTTGGCGCTAGTAGAAGACCTTTGCCAGCATGCATCAGTATCCTGGTTGGCAAGCTTGTCTATGGTTATAGAGCAGCGGAGGCCATGATCTGTTACGTCGCTCGGGCCTTAATAAGCACAGTTTGTGCGGCCGAGGCTCGCGCTTCTTCGATCTGGTATGCCGTGTGAGTCGTCACCAGCTTCCGAAATCCCCCTACTGAGTCTCCATAGAGCGGGGGAGGATCCGAAACCAAGACAGACCGAACGAGCCCCGATGACCTGCCGTAAAAGCACAATGCCGACGGGCACGCATCGGCCCAGGGATGGGCTGACGCCAATAGATATCCCAATACTTGTGATTAGGAGTGCTGAACCCCCTTGACAACGTTACGTCAACGCGCTATATACGAATCACGCTGAGGTTCGGTGCAGCAATATCAGGGCCGTTTGACCGAGGTGCGGTGGTGGTCTGGCGGGGCACAGTCCTTGGCCTCGAAGGAATGGTGGAGATCGGCAACGGACCGTTGCTGGTTTTTGTTATGGTCGGCGGAGGTAGCGCTAGCGAGTAGTCAGTAGGATAGAGAAGAGCGAAAAAGGGCCCCGGACGGCTGCAACCGCCGGAGCCTGGCAATCGAAAGTGCGACTGACCACACTCCTTTGCCATTTCTGATCTTACTTCAGGCCCGGCTCGCAGCGCAAGGCGTCCTCTCTGGATATTCTGCCCTTTCCTCACTCTACCTCGGCCCATCGCATAGGCAAGGAAGGGAGGTGATAGACGGGAGAAGATGAGCGCCGCGCGCAAGCCGTTCCCCTGCCGCCACAGGCATCATGACATGGACAGGGGCGATGGCTAGATGAAAGTAACGGTGCGGCCTGCGCCCATTGGTGGGCTGCACCCGGATCCCCGAGAGGAAGGTAAGAGATGAAGGCTGGAAGGTTTCTGCCAATAGGGGTGCTGGGCCTGCTGCTGGTGCTTTCCCTGGCTACCCTCGGAGTAGGCTACGCCCTGTGGAGCGATGTCCTCAACATCAGCGGCATCGTCCACACAGGCGAGGTCGAGGCCCACTTGAGCCTGGGCGACGTTATCGAGCATGAGGCGGAAGGGAAGGACGTGGCGATTTGCACGGCTCAGCTGCAGGAAGGCCCGCTGGAGACGGACGGCGACAGAGGCCCTGACAGGGTGCTTGTGCGGATCGAGAACGGCTACCCCAGCTTCGTGTGCGAGGTTCCGATCGACGTGACGAATGCCGGCACCATCCCCATCAAGGTGGAGCGACCCAAGCTCCTCAACAAGTTCGCTCAGGGCGTTGGCGGCTGGGAAAGCGGTGAGCCCGTGACCGCCGAGATGGAAGGGTGCTGGCCGGAGGACGAACCGCTCCAGCTCCACCCGGGCGAGAGCTCGGACATGGAGAAGTACTACCCGGACTGCCACATCCGGATCCACATAGAGCAAAACGCGGAGGAGAACCAGAACGAGTGGCCCAATAGCTATGAGTTCCAAGGCGAGTTCATGGCCTGGCAGTGGAACGAGGACTTGCCGTAGCAACAAGGCTACCTCAGGGGGAGGGGCCACAGCGGCCCCTCCCCCTGAGGGGACGGTGAATAGGGGATATTGGGCGCACGGCCCTGCTTGGCGCCGGTCCTTTAGGATCGGTGCTGAGCCTCGTTGACTGCATACGTTGAGCCGGGCGCCGGGGAGAACAATAGACCGTTGAAGTGGAAGTAGAGCAGGCACAGCCATGAGGGTGGCAATAGGAGAGCTGGGCACACGGGGCCGCTTGCGGGGGCTAGCCCTTCACCTGCAAAGGCAGGGGTGGCTGCTGGTAGTCGCTTGGCTGCTGCTCCTGTTCTACATCATCAACTACCTGCTGCCACGCGTGCCCTCGGCTGACGCCAACATCTACGTGTTACAGCCGCTGTTATGGTCCTCCCTGGGAGGTTTGGCCCTCTGGTCGTGGCGGCGGGAGATGCGAGACGCCGCCTTCCCCGCGGACCGCTGGCTGGTGCTACTGGCAGCCCTGGTGGGGGCATTCCAGATCGCCGTCTTCGTTCTAGGCGGAGTCCTGGCCGGCTTCGGTCACTCTCCCTACGCTCACAGCCCCCACCTCATGGCCCTGAACATATGGTTCGTGGGCACCCGGCTTGTGGGGCTGGAGCTGGCGCGCTGGTATCTGGTGGCATCCCTGGGCCGGCGCGACGTCTTTCTGGGCATAGGAGCGGCCTGGCTGCTTCTGTCGCTCGTGGAGGTGCCGGTGGCCACCTTCGACCAGCTCGGAGCGCCCGAGAGCGCCTTCCGCCTGGCGGGTCAAACCCTTCTACCGACGGCCGCGGAGGGCCTGCTCGCCACCTATCTGGTGCTGGTGGGCGGGCCTCTGGCCTCCATCGCCTACCGGGGCAGTCTGGTCGCCTTCGAGTGGCTCTCGCCTATCCTGCCCAACCTGGAGTGGATCGCCGTCGCCTTCTTCGGCACAGTCGCGCCGGTGCTGGGGCTGCTGATCGTGCGCGACTCAATCGAGTGGCGCGCCGCTCGTGAGAATGAAGACAGCTTTGTTCTCTACAGGGTGATACAGATTCAGAGAGACGCTGGCGAAGTCGCCTCTATCAACCGGAGCAAGATGCAGTGGCGCGTCGTCTCCAAGATGAGACGGGTGATAGAAGGCTTGTTCTGGGGCACGACGTGGATGCTGATAGCCGTGGTGGCAGTATCTCTCTTATGGTTTAACACCGGCCTCTTAGGCGTCCGCCCTACCCTCGTCGCCGGCGTCAGCATGGAGCCGACATTCGAGACGGGCGACGTGGTGGTCACAAGGAAGGTCTCCCCCGAGGACATACAGGTAGGAGACGTCATTCGCTATCGAAGTGAAAAGGGCTTCATTCTCCACAGGGTGGTAGACATCGACGCTGGCACAGGCGAACACGTCTTTATCACCCGGGGCGACAATAGTGGCGTGAACGACGATCCTGTGATGGCCAGCCAGGTGGAGGGCAAGGTTATCTTGACCATACCGAAGATAGGATGGGTAGCCATCGCCACGAAGAATTTCATCAACCGGCTGGGGTGATAGGAAGGCTCTCTATGCCATGATGCGCCGATTTCCGGTCTCGCTGCTGATGGCGGGCCTTGTAATGGTCGTCGCCTTAGCGGGAGTCGTCTACGGCTCCTCGAGCAACACGCTGATCAGCCAGGACGCCGAGCATACCAACGTCAAATTCATCGACGCTGGGACAGATGATCCGCCGGGAACCCTCGATCCCGGCTACGACAAGGATGTGGCCGACTGCTGGGCGCAGGTGATGAGCGATCAAGTGGTGGAGGTTGTGCTGAGCAATGCCTACCCGAGCTACACCTGTGCCTTCAGCGTAACCGCTCGGAATGACGGGCCGGTGCCAGCGCGGGTGGGGCCAATCACGTTCGAAGTGCCGCCGGAACTCACCCTGACGGAGATCAGCGGTTCGAGCGACGCCCTCCTTAACCCGGGCAACGAGCATATTGAAGACTTCACTGTACACGTCGAGCAGGAAGCCCGAGAGGGCTTCACCTACACCTTCAATATTTACAAGACCATTTCATGGCCCACGCCTACGCCTACGCCCACACCCACACCCACCCCTACGCCTACGCCCTCACCCACGCCACCAGTGACGCCGGCTGTCCTGCCGACGGTGGCGCCTCCTACACCAACGGTGACACCATCGCCGACGGTGACACCATCGCCGACGGTGGCGCCTCCTTCGCCGACGGTGGCACCTCCCTCGCCAACAGTAGCGCCTCCTTCGCCGACGGTGGCGCCTCCTACACCGCCGGCCACGCCAGCGGTACTCCCGCCGACAGGAGGCGTTGGCGCAGCGCCGTTGACTACGGTTTGGCCCGCGTTGGCGCTCATGGCTGGTGCTATGGTCTTGATGTTGGCGGGTATGGGCGCTGCTGTATGGGCGCTCAAACCGCGGAAGATGTAGCAAGCGCCCCCCGTATCGGCGCCTCTGGAGGGCCGAGGGGGAATCGAACCCGCGACAACCTGCGTGGTGGACTGGAAGGGTTCATTTGGCAACCTTGCCCCGGAACATCGAATAGGTGAAAAAGGCGTAGTAGTCGGGAAGGTCCAAAATGAAATCCGGTGACTCTGGTTGACAGAGGCGCTGGAATTCCGCCCAGTCCTCCGCTGTCAGTTCTGACTGCACCCCTGGCCAGCGCATCTCAAGGAGCGCCATCAGGGCGCTGCGCATGTCATCGCTCAGCGGGGCATGAGCGTCGCCTGCAAAGGTTTGGGCCGTGGGCTCTTCCAAGCCCACTTCCCGAAACCAGCCCAGCGCGCGGAAGAAGTGCAACTCCGGTCTCTTCCCCCCAGCGAAAGGGGCAATCCCCGCAGAGGTCGCATTCAGCCGAGCCTCCAGCTGGGGATACCCCGGAAGCAACTGTTGAGAAGACCAGGCAAGGATAGCCACGCTGCCGCCTGGCTTCACCACCCGTGTGAGTTCTCTCAGCATCGGCAGAGGATCTGCCGGATGATACCCTACGCAGTTCGCACTCCATGCCCAGTCGAAGGCGTCGTCGTCGAAGGGAAGTCTGTTCACATCCCCTTGCTGGAAGGAGATCCGCTCCGACAGGCCCGCCTTCTCTGCAATTTCCCTTGCCTGAACCAAGAACTGGGACGACAAGTCAAGGCCGGTGACATGTCCGGCCGACCCTACGGCTTCCGCCAGCAACAAGGCCTGGAGGCCAATCCCGCATCCTGCATCCAGTCCTCGGCTCCCCGGCGGCAGTTGCAGCGCCGGGATAGCCGACCGCATGGCCGGCTCAACCAAGGGATTGGACACAGCCAGCTTTTGTGCGTAGGCATCCATCTCGGGCACCTTGCCTGCAATACTATTCATTTCTTTTGCCATGTGCGCGGTCGCTCTTCCGTCTATTAGGGCCACCTAGCCG
>Ga0315537_1003632_pt1 | contig 11419 bp, 9 predicted proteins | sample SalMarSW160270MG_FD_203091 | JGI IMG/M metagenome (GOLD analysis project Ga0315537, IMG submission 203091) | Salt marsh sediment microbial communities from the Plum Island Ecosystem LTER, Massachusetts, United States - Salt Marsh Sediment SW1602-70 ... | reverse complement strand
TAATTAAAATGGAACAGATTCGAAACTGGTATCATAAAAGGGGGAGTCTATAAATGAGAACAAAGAAGAAATATTTAGCAGTGTTGTTTATAATCTGCATGCTGGCAGGGTGCATAAGTGCTCCAGAGGGCACAGTACAGAAAGAGGTAACTAACCTTATTCTAAACGGAGGTTTTGAAGAGGGTACAGATGATACTCCTTCTCAATGGTTCATTGCAGCAATTCCTTCTTCTGGATTAAAACTATACAGGAATAAAACTGTGAGTCATGGCGGTAAAGCAAGTGTGTCCATTGTAAATAATGATGAATCCAATGATGCGTGTAACAATTGGTGTCAGAATATCACAGATTTTCCGAAAGGTAAGGAGTTGATGCTTACAGGGTACATTAAAACTGAGGGGATCACCGACGATGGTGGTGTAGTTATTTGCATACAGGTTTTTAATGCAGAGGGGAACTTTGTTGGATTTGCTACCACCCAAGATAAATATGAATTCAAGGGCACCCATGACTGGACTGAAGTGAAAACGAGTGTCGTTGCCCCACCAGATGCTGAAAAAATTATGATCCGTGCAGTTCTCGTTGGCACTGGTCAAGTGTGGTTCGATGACATTCAGTTGATAGTGGGTGAAGAAGCAGAGCCTGAACCTTTACCTCAATTTTCTCAGGGAATGGAGGGACCAGGGATCGCGCATGCTCAGGGTCACTTTCAGATTACTGCACAAGAAAACGCGGAGATTCCAAAAATCGCCTTTCCCATTCCTCTCGCTTTTGAGGATCAAGTCCCGATTTACTTCGAGATCCGGGCCAATCCAGAGGATGCGCTCAAAGAAACGGTAATCAAAAAGAGAGATGAATACAATTGGGTTGTTGAATTGACTTTTAATCCTCTAAAAAAGGGTAACACTGTAGAAATATTCTGGGAAGGCTATGTTTTCATCAGAGATCATGACTACAACCAATTACCGGATAATGTTGAACTTCCGAAAAAAGAAGAGTTGTCAGAAGAAGTCCAGCAATGGTTAGTTTCAACACTCTGTGTTCAAGTTGATAATCCCGAGATTCAGGAAAAAGCAAGAGAAATTCGGGGAGAGCGCACAAATATTATAGATATAGCGCAAAAGACAGCAAATTTTCTTGAAACAGGAGTAACACGAGGAGAATTTAGAAGTCTCGATGCAGTAGAGGCATTGCATAAAGGAGGTAGCTGTACAAGTTATGCCAATCTTGCCGCTGCTTTGCTCCGTGCAAATGGTATTCCTATGCGAATCCTCGCAGTTTACCCAACATGGGCTTCTTCTCTGCAAACCCATTACATCGTGGAGTTCTATGTGTTTGGATACGGATGGGTACGATTCGAATCAACACTCGGTAAGATACCTTGGCAGCCGTATCAAGACATCGTCGTCGCTGTAGTTACTCCCGAGGATGAAGATCGGTCATTTGAGCAAGGCCGCTGGACAGGAGGATCAGGAGTGCCTTGGCTCAGTCTGACAGAGAACTTAACTAAATACGATACCTCTTATTTAGGAATGGTTGATCCTAAGATGAACTGTGATCATGGAGCCGAAGCTGTGATCGTCTTTGATGCTGAAGAAGAGAAGATAGAAGAGGCTTTTAACTTGACCTGGCGTGTCTGGAATGCATATCTGGAACTTATAACTGAAGGTCAAGAGATACCTCAAGCTCTAGCCGCTCAGAGAGCAGCTGTTGATAGCACAAGTCTGGAGGGATACATCCAAAAGATGAAAGAAGCGGAAGCAATTTATGCAGAAATAGAGTAATTTGTGAAAATATATACCATTTAACTAGATTTGTGTCAAAATAAAAAAATTAAAAGATCTTTTTTATTACATCTTTTAATCCCAATTTTTCAAGAGTTTCTTTTTTCGGGACTCCGTTTTCATCCCAGCCTCTGATTTTGTAGTACATAGAGAGTATCTCATCATATTTTTCTCTGTCAAGTTTCTGGCCTTTAAGATTGCCTTTCGTTAACGGATGAGAAAACCACCTTTCTGGCGGATAATCCTTATCTCTATTCCACTCGCCGTTTTCTCTTATCCAGAATGCTCTCATAAGAGCATAGATCCTGTCGGCTATTTTATTTATATCGTACATAGTGAATGTCTCTCCCGTGGCAACGCTTAGATACTTGGGATACCAGCTGAGGTCAAATCCTACTTCTACCCACGGAAGTCTGCACGCTGTAAGACTCTCGAACATACCTCCTCTTATCCTCTGGAGTTCGATGACTTTTTCCACCTTCTCTTTGCTGTACGAGAATCTGTCTGTGGATATCTCCCATGAGATTACCCAAGAATCTTTATGATGTGCGCCTATAGGTGAAGTACCAAATGCTAAAGCCATTCCAGGACATGCATGACAGTTGTAAGCTGAGATCTCCAAACCTTTCACATGCATTGCAAACTCTTTGCCGCCGTACTTTTCAGAGGTATATCTGACGCCTTCTGCAAGATCTTTTCCTATATCTTCTCTGTTCAATATTTTCATTACTAAATTCTTAGCCTTTTCAAAATCTCCGAACTCTATTTTTTCAGAGATCATTCCCTTTTCGGATAGTTCCATCGCAAACCCTATGACACTTCCCAGGGATATTGTATCGAATCCAAGTTCATCTGCTATTCTATTTAGCGTAGCTACCTCTTTTAGGTTACCTATCCCTAAATTAGATCCGAGCATTCCTACATTTTCATAATCAAGTTCTGATTTCACGCCTTCGGAATCCAGGATAGTATTACCACATCTCATGTTGCAGAGAGGGCATCCTCTTCTTTCTACCTTAGCTTTTGCTACAGCATATCCATCAAGATTCTCTGCAAACTCGAATATACCTTCCTGGTAATTATGTGTAGGGAGGCACGAGTTCTCATTTGTCCACTGAAGTGCTTGCATCGTTCCCTGCGATATCCAGAAATCGTAGAGCTTCTTGTTCTTGATCTCTTTGTACCCTTCCAAACCCATCTCTCTGAGTTTTTCTTCATCATATACAGGAATATCTTTCGTTCCTTTGATGATCACAGCTTTCACATTCTTTGATCCCATTACGGCTCCCATTCCCGGTCTTCCACCTGCTCTTCCTTTTTGGGAGATTATCGTCGAGATTTTTATCATTTTTTCTCCTGCGGGCCCTATTAACAAAATACCTGCATCTTTTCCGTATTTCTCTTCAAGAATATCCTGCGATTCAAAAGTATCTTTACCCCAAAGTTCTGAAGCATCCAAAAACTCCACATTATCGTCATTTATGTAAATATAGCACGGTATCTCAGCTTTTCCGTCGAGGATTATAACATCGTATCCAGCTTTTCTTAAGTTGATCGCTGCCATTGTTCCTAAGTTTCCATCCCCATACCCTCCAGTAAGGGGCGATTTAGCTGCTACAACAAGTTTTCCTGTACTTGGCAGAGGTAGTCCCGTTATCGGTCCGGCTGCAAAAATAAGTTTGTTTTTTTCTGATAGAGGATCTATCCCTTTCTCCAGACTATCCCATAAGAGTTTTATAGCAAAACCTCTACCTCCTAAATACATTTTTGCAAAATTCAGGTCGTATTTTCTAACTTTGAAAGTTTTGTTACTCAAGTTTATTTTTAAAATTTTTCCATTCCAACCATACATGGTGAGCACCTGATCATAGTTATGATTTATATTTATAACTGTTTTCCTCATGCAAAATTTTTTATGTAGATAGATCATCTATCTATCATGAAAGCTCTATTTATCATTTTAGATGGTGTTGGTGATAGACCCTGGGAAGGTAAAACGCCGCTGATAGCAGCCAATAAAAAAAATATAGATTATCTTTGTGAAAAAGGAATAAACGGAGTTTTGCACACAATAGATAGAGGAATAATTCCTGGAAGCGACACAGCTCATCTGGCTCTATTCGGATATGATCCTTATAAATACTACAGGGGGAGAGGAACTTTTGAAGCTCTGGGAGCAGGTTTTTCTCTAAAAAAGGGAGATGTGGCCTTCAGGGTAAACCTTGGTACTGTCGATAACAATCTCGTGATAAAAGATAGAAGAGCTGGGAGGGACCCATATAAATTGAAAGAGCTTTTTGAGAATATAGATGGGATTGAGATAGATGGTGTTAAAATCTCTGCAAAACATACCACAGAACATAGAGGTGTCGTTATTTTAAGAGGAAAAAACCTTACAAACAGAGTATCGGACATAGATCCACATGAAGTGGGAGTAAAAGTTTTAAAATGTAATCCGCTGGAAAAGAACGCGGAGTTCACTGCTTCTGTAGTGAATAAGCTTGTAGATAGAGCTTACAAAATTTTTTCTGAACATAAGGTCACTAAAGAAAGGGAGAAAAAAGGAAAACTTCCTGCAAATTATCTTCTCCTCAGAGGGGCAGGGATCTATGAGAAAATAAAAAGCTTTGAGGAGAGATATAATATAAAGGGATGTTGCATAGCTGGAGGGGCGTTGTACAAAGGCGTGGCTAGATATATTGGAATGGATATTATAGATGTTAAGGGCGCTACAGGGACTGTAAATACAGATTTAAAAACCAAAGCAAAAGCAGTATTTGATAATTTTGATAAATACGATTTTTTCTTTGTGCACATAAAAGGCACAGATTCTGCTTCGCATGACGGGGATTTTGATCTCAAAAAAAAGATGATAGAAAGAATAAACTCAGAGTTTATTTCCGAGATAAAAGATCTGGACTGTATAAAGCTTCTCACAGGTGATCATTCCACGCCAGTAAGACTGACAAGGCATTCTTCTGATCCGGTACCCCTACTTTTCTGGAGTAATGATGTCAGAAAAGATAATGTAAAGAATTTTGACGAGATATCATGTGCAGAGGGAGGTTTGGGACACGTGAAAGGGGTAGATCTTATGAAGATTATTCTGGATTATATGAATAAGGGTGAGATGTTCGGTGAGTAGCTAAAAGATTATCTATGTCTTCTATACCCCTGATAAATTTCTTTAAATAGAATTTCAGTTCTCTGTAATACTTGATGTCTATATTAGCTCCCAGAGATTCCAGTTCTTTTCTGTATTCTTTGAAGAGTTTAGTGCCTTCAGAATCGAAATCTGTCAGTATGATTATTTTTTTGTCTTTTTTTACTAGATCGAGAGTAAGATCGTACATTCTTCTCTGCGATATGCATATTATCTCGGTTTCTATGCCCATATTTCTTAAAGATTCTGTGTCTCTTCTACCCTCTACAAGGATCAAAGCATTTTCTTCTCTTTTTAACCTTTCAACAATCTCAAAAACCTCTTTTTCTGAGTTCATTTTATTACCAGTTTTCTCATTAAAACTTAAATCTTTTTGCTATTTAAAAACTTTCTTTTAGACGCATAGAGAGCAAAACCGAAAGGTTTTTAAAGGAGAGATGTAATTGGTCAGTAGTGAATTTTTAAAAGATAACTGCTTTTATAAAATCATAGAGGGTGATAATTTGTCTTCAGAGCAAATTCTTGACGAAATAAAAGAAAATATTAAAGAAGTTGTGCCCATTGGAGCAGTGATAACAGAGGTGAGTTTCGAGGGACCTGAGATTGTGATTTACACGAGGAATCCTGGAATAATGATGGAAGACAACGAGCTGATAAAAAAGCTTGCCAAAAAACTTCAAAAGAGAGTTGTCATTAGACCAGATTCAACTGTACTTTTGGACGAAGAAAAAGCAACGGAAAAAATTAAGAGAGTAGTTCCAGAAGATGCAGGAATAACAGGTATTATATTTGATCCTGTAACATGCGAAGTAACGATAGAAGCAAAAAAACCAGGGCTTGTAATAGGAAAATCCGGAGAAACTTTAAGGGAGATAACAAAAAATGTAAGATGGGCTCCAAAGGTTATAAGAACTCCGCCTATCAGGACAGACACAATTGCCGGTGTTAGGGCAGCTTTGAGGAGTAACACTGAGCAGAGAAAACAGATTATGAAGAAGATAGGTCAAAGAATATATAGGGAGGAGAATATTAAAACTGAATGGGTAAGACTTACATGTCTTGGTGGTTTTAGAGAGGTGGGAAGATCCGCGATCCTTCTGCAGACGCCTGAAAGTAAAATTCTTTTAGACTGTGGAGTCAATGTAGCCACTGAAAATCCAAGCAGGGCGTATCCCCATTTAGAGATTCCAGAGATAAAATATATTTTATCAAATCAGGAGCTGGATGCTATTATAGTAACACATGCACATTTAGATCACTCAGGTTTTATACCTTACTTATACAAATATGGGTACGACGGTCCTGTGTACGCAACTCCTCCGACAAGAGATCTGATGTCTTTACTCCAGAAGGATTACATAGATGTTGCTCAGAGAGAGGAGAAAGCGGCTCCTTACTCAAGTAAAGAGATCAAGGAGACTATAAGGCACACAATACCGTTGGAGCCTAATGATGTGAGGGATATAGCTCCTGACATAAGGCTCACATTGCACTCTGCGGGTCATATACTCGGATCAACGAGTGTTCATCTTCACATAGGTAATGGGCTCCATAACGTCCTATATACTGGAGATTTCAAGTTTGCAACTTCAAGGCTTCTATCAAAGGCAGATATAAGTTATCCAAGAGCAGAGACCATAATAATGGAGAGTACGTATGGAGGTGCAGAAGATATTTTATCCCCGAGAGAAGATTCTGAAAAGGAAATGATTAGAGTAATAAATGAAACTCTGCAGAGAAAGGGAAAGGTTTTAATTCCAGCGCTTGCTGTTGGGAGGTCCCAGGAAGTGATGCTGATTCTTGAAGATTATATGAGAAGAGGTGTTTTGGAAGAGGTTCCTATATTCATAGATGGGATGATCTGGGAGGCTACAGCGATACATACAGCTTACCCAGAGTATCTTTCCAAAAACTTGAGATCGCTTATATTTACAAAAGATCAGAATCCATTTCTTACTGAATCTCTTGAAAGTGTTGGAAATAGCTCTAAAAGGCAGGACATAATTGAGGGCGATCCATGCATAATTGTAGCAACGTCAGGGATGCTTATAGGCGGGCCTTCTGTGGAGTACTTCAAGGCTCTTGCCGATGACCCAAGAAATACTTTAGTATTTGTTAGTTATCAGGGAGAAGGAACGATGGGTAGGAGGATACAAAAAGGCTGGAACGAGATCCCTATAAGAGAGGGTAATGGAAAAACGAAGGTAATAAAGGTGAATATGGAGATCCATACTATAGAAGGATTTTCAGGACACTCTGACAGGAAACAGTTGATGAGATTTGTAAGAGCCATGAGCAGAAAAGTTCAGAGGATTCTTATAGGTCATGGAGAAGCTCAGAAAAGTATGGATCTAGCAAGTTCTATCTATAAGAAATATAGGATAGAGACAAGAGCACCTATGAATTTAGAGACAGTGAGATTGGTGTGATAGCTGTTAAACTTGCTTATGACGGCAGTGGTTTTTTCGGCTCGCAGATACAGAAAGATAAAGTTACTGTAGAGGGTCAACTTAGAAAATTTTTCAATGCTAGAATCTTAAGCAGAACAGACAAAGGAGTCTCAGCATTGGGTAATGTTGTTTTTGTTGAGGAAGATATAAATCTCAGACGGTACTCTTTTGATAGAATATGGCTTTACGGAAAAGCTGTGTCATGGAAAAAGCCTTTTGAAAAAAGATACTCCTATTTTCTATTCAAAAATTTTGATATGGATATGGTAGAAGAAGCATGTCGTTTAATCTCGGGTAAGCATGATTTCTTTAATTTCTGTAAGAAGGACAGAACAAAAACAGTGGATTATACAAAAAAAATAGATGTAAAACTTTTCATAGACGATCACATAAGACTGGATTTTACAGGTGAGAGTTTTCTGTGGGAGATGGTGAGAAGATTGGCAAATGCCATAATGAAAGTAGGGGAAGGTAAAATAAGAATTGAGGAGTTAAAAACTCTTTTAGAAGAGAGAACAGATGAAAAAATTCCGCCTGCGCCTTCAGAACACTTACTTTTAGCGAATATAAAGGGATTTGAGTTTTCATATGATCATTATATCCTAAGAAAGGTTAAAGATTATTTTGAAAATTTATATAAAGATGCTTTTTTAAAAAAGAATATTTTCGACTATTCTTTAGAGTTTTTGAGGGATATAGATGTATGATCTCTTTATCGTTGGCGCGGGACCTATAGGATGTTATTTCACGCAAAAAATTAAGGAATTCAATTATAAACTTATAGAGGAACATACAGAAGTAGGAAAACCTGTGCAGTGTGCAGGTCTCATTGGAGAAAATATTTTCAAATATGTGGAAAAAGAGTACATAAACAAGATTAATGGTGCGTATATACACTATAATGAAGAATATTTTGCATTGAGGAAAAAAAACGTTGCCTATGTACTCAATAGAGAAAAATTCGATAAAAATCTAAGCAAAGGCTTAGATGTATCTTTTAAAGAAAGGTTTCTGGCTGCAAAAATAAAGAAAGACAAGATAGAGATCAAGACAAACAAGGGCATATACTATTCTAAATACCTTGTAGGATGTGACGGCGTTCGTTCGACGGTAAGAAATTACGTATCCAACAAAGAACCCTCATATCTAAAATCTATTCAGCATACTGTAGAGCACGAGCACGAAGATGACATGATCTCCTTTTTCTTGAAACCATTCTCATGGATAATCCCTGAAAATAGTAAAGTCTGTAGAATAGGTGTAATATCTAAGGATCCCTATAACGATCTCCGTCTTTCAAAAGGAAAAGTGATAAATAAAACGGGAGGATTAATTCCCATAGGTCGTGTAAATACGTATAAGAACAATGTTTTTTTGATAGGAGATGCGGGATCGCAGACAAAACCGTTGACAGGTGGAGGACTTTATTACGGGATAAAAGCAGCGGATATAGCTGGAAATTTATTTTTAAGAGATAAAATAGAGAAATATGATTCCGAATGGAAAAAATCATTTGGAAAACAGATGCTATTCGGCTTATTAGGTAAAAAAATTTATGACAATATCAGTAATGAAGACATGATCAGATTTTATAATTTTGTTAAAAAAAACAGAACAAAAATAGAAGAATCCTGTGATTTTGACAGACACTCTTCTTTACTTAAAATAATTTTATCATCTCCAGAGATATGGCCTCTTTTTTTGAAGTATCTGGTGAGGGAGTTTTTTACTTCTTAATAAAAATCCTTTTTCTAAATTTTCCATTTGTATGAGAAACTCCAATGGAGATTTCAAAAGGATAGAGATAAAAGTTTATCTCGGACTGATTAAAAATCTCTTATAGAAAAACTTTTATCTCTAAAGGTCAAGAGATTACTGGGCCCGTAGCCTAGTGGATAGGGCAACAGCCTCCTAAGCTGTAGGTCGCGGGTTCGAATCCCGCCGGGCCCGCTAACCGTTTCTTTAAAAAAGAAACCGTTCTGGAAAGAAAAAATAAATTATTCAAAAAGGAAAAAAGTATAAAAAAACTTGGTTATTTCTTCTAAAAACGTTTATCCAAAAGAAAAGAAAAATTATCTAAAAAGGAAGAGGGATGCTTTTTTATTGCAGCTTGAGATGTATCTCCCATGTTGTTGTCGTTCCGTCACTGTATTCGTTCGTAAATATGAACGTTTTGAGTAGATACATACCAGTGGGAAATTCTAAAACTAATCTAAAGCCCTCATTCGGATTTAAAATCACTGCATCACTGAAATAATCTTTAAAACCTTCTTCAGGGTCTTTAGGGCCAGATTTGACGTATGAATATTCAGCTCTATTCTTATAAGAGCCACCATTCGAATCAATCACTCGTATTTCCACAGGATTCCACAGTATCTCGCCCTCTGTCAAATTTTCAAAAAATACCTCGACACAGTAGCCCCCATAATTTGATTTAAACACGCTCAATACGGTGACGCCTAGTTTTCTATCATCTAACGATTTATTCATTTCTCCTGTTAACGTGATGTGCTCAGGTGGCGATGTCATCGGAGGCGGAGTAGTCGTTGGCTTTGGAGTAGTAGGAACGGGGGTAGTCGTGGGTGCTGTAGTCGGAGGCGGAGTAGTCGTTGGCTTTGGAGTAGTAGGAGTTGGAGTGGTTGTAGGTGGTGTTGCCGTAGGAGCTGCTGTTGGTGACAAAGAAGTTACCGGAGTTTCTTTTTGGGTAGGGATATTGAGACATGTACCAACTACTATAATAATGGCAAATAGAGCAACCAAAGACCTTTTCTTTGTTTTAAAGAGTTCATTTAGAATATTTCTTTTAGGTTTTTTAGTTTTTTTGGCTTTTTTCGAAAAATTATATCCACAATTCCCACAGAATAAAGAATCTTCTTTATTTGGGGCACCACACTTGGGGCAGTGTATTACTTTTTCTAATTTTGTTTTTACTTTTTTTTCTATTTCTTCTTTTTTTATTTCTCTTATCTTTTGGGAATAATTTACAAAAAACTCGTCCGATATAGAATCCTCTGAATAAGCTTTGAATAAGGACTTTTCTAGATCTTTTTTCAAATCTTCAAATTTCTCTGTGCTGATCTTCTCTTTGTTTTTTACCAGGTAATTATATAATTTTTTAATTTCTTTTCCTTCTGTCGATTTTTCTTTGTTCATAATTCTCAATATTGTATCCCATCTTATCTATAAATACGTTTCTTTCTAAAATTTTTTTTGGTTTCTTACATCTGTTGTCAATGTATGTTTATGAATGGGATGGAGGGATTGGAGAGTAGTACTATGAGTATGTGGAGGGTTTGAGATATGCTAAAAAAGATTAGGGATAGTTTTTCATTAAATATTAGTTCCTTTAGAGACCTGTTTTGCTATAAATTGCATATACCTTTTTTTTACACTTTGGACAAACAAAAAGCATACTATAAAAGGCTGAAGAAGATTTTTCTGTACTTAGTTCTAAAAAATCTTCTCCCATTCTTCGGTATTTCTTTGGAACAGCCATTGGTATACCGCAATGGGGGCACGGTACAAAAAAATTGTTCTTTGCCATTATATAAAATGGGATTCCCTAATAACCACTTCCATACTCAACATTTTCCTGTTTATTGTTATTTTCACTCATATTCTGAATATACCTAGCGCCGTTATATAGTTTTTGCTTGTTAAAGAGTAATGCTATATGCATGTGTTGGATTTTTGAGGTACGAAACAAAAAAATTTATATTTATCTATTCATTTCTTCATAGTGTGTTAAATGTAAAATCGGAAATAAAATCTTTAGTATTGGGTCTTGTAAACTTTTTTTCCTTAGTATTAATAGGTGGTTTTCTAATAGCTACTCTGCTAGCTATCATTTCAATACCGGATCGGTATATTTTTGTCTTTTTTCTTATTTTACCTTTTATTCCTATTTTGTTTTTAAATTTAGCACTAGAGATATTAGAAAAATAAATTCAGAGGACAAAATAGAGATATACGTGGAAAAACTCATGGACATACAAGTCCAATTAGAGAAAGACCACTTAGCT
>Ga0315537_1003631_pt1 | contig 11419 bp, 8 predicted proteins | sample SalMarSW160270MG_FD_203091 | JGI IMG/M metagenome (GOLD analysis project Ga0315537, IMG submission 203091) | Salt marsh sediment microbial communities from the Plum Island Ecosystem LTER, Massachusetts, United States - Salt Marsh Sediment SW1602-70 ... | reverse complement strand
ATTGGAGTTGCTCCTGCCGGTGTCTCAGTTGCTGTATTCTGGGTGCAAGGTCGTCGAGACTCATCTTACCCGTCTCCAGCGCATCATACAGTCTCTCCAGACGACCATTTATGCCGGCGATCTCTCCCGATATGACCTCCAGTTGCTCCCGGTAATCTCCGGCAACGCTATCCATTTCCTCATTTACCAGGTGGGCAAGCTCCTGTAGATTCTCTTCGGTCAGGATGTGTTCCTTTATCTTGTTTATTACCAGCCTTTCAAATTTGCTGCTGTTGAGGTAGCGGGCTCCACAAGAGCCGGCCCCTTTCTTGAGCAGCGTGTTACATACGTAGTAGCTGAATTTGCCTCCTTTAGCCTCCTGCCCAACCAGGGCTTTGCCGCAGTGCCCGCATCTGGCAAGCCCGCTCAGCAGGTAACGGCTAGCTAATCGTCTTGGATTCAGTCGAGATGGGGCTCGCCCTTTAAGCTTACTCTGGACTGTGCTGAAGGTCTCCCTATTGATAATGGCGGGCCAGGCATTCTCCACGAGTATAGGCTCTGTGTTACGGCTGCTCGTTCGGCCCCAGATCAGAGTACCGGTGTAGGCCTCGTTGGTCAAGATTTTATGCAGCGTGGTCTTGCTCCACGACTTACCCTTGGGGCTGGCAATTCCGGTGTGGTTGAGCTTCTTGACTATCTCCTTAAGTCCCTCCCCCTGGAGTACTCCATCGAAAATGGAAGCCACTACCTTCGCTTGGTTCGGCTCCACCTCGAGCCTAGGCCGCTCCTTGTTGCCATCCCTCACTTTTACCTTTCGATACCCATAGGGGGGTCTACTGTGCAGGTAAAAGCCGCGTGAGGCACTTTCCCTCAGCCCCCTGGTAATTTCCTCCCCCAGATTCGCTGAATAGAACTCGTCCAGGCTCTCGATCATCGCTTCAAGCAACCTGCCGGTGGGAGTGTCTTCGAAAGGCTCGGTAATGGAAATAACCTGGATACCCTTCTTCCTGAACATTGTCTTGTAGACTATGGAATCCTCACGGCTGCGCGCAAAGCGGGAGTATTTCCACACCAGTATTACATCAAATGGTTTCTGGGGCCGACGCACCAGGGAGACCATCTCTCTGAAGGCAGGGCGGGCCGCTGTCCGGCCACTCTCGGCTTCGTCGACGAACTCCTTGACCACGCGGTAGCCTTTTCTGGTGGCAAACTCCCTAAGCGCCTTGAGCTGTGCTGAGATTGAAAGGTCAGTATCCTGTTTGTCTGACGAGACTCTGGCATAAATGCCAGCCGTCTTTAAACCGTCGTTCATATTGGCCTCCTTAAATCATTGTGGACTATATCGGGCAATACCTGCATCTGCCGGGAACAACCCTTCGAAGAATAACGACCAGGAGCTCGTCGTGGAGTTTACGTTTCAGTTGGGCCAATACGATAAAAAGACGGCTCATTTCGCTGTGCTCCTCCCGAGTAATGACCTCTGCCAGGAGGTTAAGAAACAGATCCTTGACCTCGCTAACCCTGTCATTGGCTACACGGCCGATAGTATAGTTCCCGTACTCAATTGAGGTCGTCGCCCCGTCCACCGGGGCCGTCCTGAAGTCCGTTCTCTTATCAAGGCCAGATTCTCCTTTTGCGGTTAACCTGAAATGGGCAATAAGTGCGTCAACGACACCTGATGTGAGTCCAATCTCTCTGTATGGTACCGGAAAGGCCAGCCGTGTCCTAGATGCTATCAATTCTTCTAACGGCCTTTTTAGTCTGTCATCTACCTGCTTAATCTCTTCCCGCACTGTTTCCCACCTATCCAGATTTTTCCAGACCGTAGACCGAGGTAGGTGCTCTTTCAGGGCATTCCACATAGGGTTCTCCCTCAGCTTGCTCAAGGAATCCGTCTCTCCGATGACGTGAGAGTCCAGCTTCTGGGCGAAAGAGCAAAGGTCGTCGTAGTGCTTCTCCAAGGCTTGGCGTAACACTACAGACCTGGCCTCTCGCTTCTCCCTTTCCTGACGCTCTAGATCGATTTGCGCCCTTACCGTTCTGGTATCATATCCGTCGGCTTTAGCGATTTCGGGTGGTGATTCCCCCACTTCTTCGTAGCGGTGCAGCCACTGGCGGCGCAGCTCGGGTCTTACTGCCGGCTTCTTGATTCTGCGTGTCATTTTGTCCTCCCTTGCGGTTCAAACTTGTATTTTTAGTAAATATCAACACGTTCAATTTATGCAAATAAGTGCATTATATAAACTTAAAAATGGCATATCTAGGTTCTATTGATGCTATTTCCATGTTATGATCTTATCAGTGAACAACCATAAAGTCAAGCCCAATCATATTCCAGCCGGCGACGAGGCCCGTAACGCCAACGAGGCCTTGAGAATCCTTGCTAAAATGATCGCCCGGCGCTTATTGACAAAAAGACATGATGTGGACCAGAAGCGCCCTTCTGCCCACGGGCCAGATGCCTAGAATTCTTTTTCCCCACCAGTGGAGAGCCCTTATCAATATGACAATAAACAATATGAAATGTAAATCAAATAAATTTTCGCACGCGCGCGTTACGCGTGCGCGGGAGGTGCAGAAAAATGGTAAGTAGACCCTACAAATGTCCCCTCTGTCATTCGGCATTTAGAAATGAGAGCGGGATGAAGTGGCATCTCGCCCATCGACACGAAATACCGGCTGCTATTGATGCCCTCGGCAAGGACTACGAAGCTAAGGCCTCAGCGCTGGAAAAGGAAAACAGCGAGCTAAAAAAACAGGTAGAACAGCTGATGTGGGAGTTGGAAAAAGATGAGGTAGAGCTGGTGAAAGAGAAGGAATTGAAGCTCCAACTCATTAAGCAGATCTCGGAACTGGAGGCTCGTTTTCAAAAGGCAGTCATGATTATTGCTATTCGAGACATTTTGATTAAAGAGAAGCTCAACATCGATATGCCCGAACCAAAATTTACGTAGTGGTTTATAGGCATCTGTGTTCCTGCCGATAGTTCCAATCCAGTTACTGTGTTAACATGGTCTGCCAGCTTCTTAAAAGACGGCGGGACTTGAGGAGACTAAAGGTATAGTATCCCGTTAATCCGACAGATAGGGCAGTCGGAAGTAATAACTCTATGTTTTGTGTACGGCGTAAAAGTTTGGCCGCCAGTCAAAGTGAGTTAGGCCGGGTTCAGGGTACGCCCCACGAACAGTATCGCCCCGGTCTCGATGTCGCGGATGATAAAGATAAACGGTCGGTCGATGGTAACCTCTACCGTTTCCGGCATTGCCGTCATTTCCATAACTACCGCGGTGGCTGCCGCCGCCTCGGTGCCGGCTTCATCAACGGAGACAAAGGCCTTGTGCACCACGTCGGCTATGTACAGCTCGCGGTTACCGGTCATACCGGAAAAGTCGGCGTCCCCGGAAAAGGCAACCGGCATACCCAGCGCCGCCAGGGTTTCTCCCAGGCTGAATTCCGAATCAAACTCAAATTTGGGCATGGTCAGGACGACCTCTTTCCGCCCTAAAGCGTTTATAATAGCGTTGGCCTGCTCAAAGTCCAGCGCCTCTTCGAATGCCTCAAACCGGCCGGGCGCGGGTAAGAAGATTATCATGGATAGCTCTCCGCCGTCATAGGGCAGCTCCACCACCTGATAGCCATCGCCTTCGGTATAGCCGAATGACTCTGTTTGATGCATCATCGGCACCTTTACCTCGCTCCCATCAAGCGGGTAAAACACCCCGTCCCTGGTAAAGTCTTCCTCGAAGGGATAGGCCCAGGCGGCGTTAAAGTAGATGGCGTTGGTCAGGACGAGGCGGGTCATTGGGTTAATCAGCCCCTTCGGAATCAGGTTCTCTATCCGCTCCTCCGTCTGCTGGCTGACCCAGTCGTTGATGGTGATGCGGGAATCTTCCGGCGCGCCTATGAAATCAAGGACTCTTAAGCCCGCGCCGTAGTTCGTTGCCAGCAGGTCGAGGAACTTGTCCAAGAACGTATAGTCCCGCTGCCCCCAGATGGCATTGATGATGTTCAGCCGGAAGCCCTCGCCGTCCTTACCCTGGGCGCCCTCGCCGCGGCTGTCCAGCTCCAGGGCCAGGGCGTTGAACGCCGGGTGCAGCTCATCCTGGGGCAGACTAAAACTGAGGGTATCGGCCATTTGTTGTTCGGTTTCACCGCGGGCGCCGGCGTATGTCATGGCCAGGGCTACGGAGATGCTGTGGGGCGAATAGAAAAGATTCCCCTCTTCCTCTTTGAGCGCTTGGTACAGGTTAAAGGCGAACTCGCTGTTGCCTTCGACCAGAGTCGCCAGACTGGAGGTACTAACATCCGGTGCCGTCTCTCGCGGCTTGTCCGATTTTATCAGCTCACCGGCGGATGCGTGGGGGCAGGCCGCTAGGCCCAGCATAACAGTCACCATCAGTATACTTACTACGAACAGAAACGTCTTCTTCATCCCTGTACCTCCTGTTGTTGGGGATGCCCCTTTTATAACTATAACGGATAAGGGCTGCTTTTGGTTAGCTTTGCTGCCAGCAACAAAAGTGAACCGTTCTTGGCAGTGCCTCTAGATTACTTTGGCAGCAGGGGCAGGATTCAAGCCAGCGACCTATGTGGTGATGTGCCACCGGTTCTACAATTTTCACGCCGTCTTTTTTAAATAAGAGTCATTATGCTGCGCTATTTTTACCCGGTAACGGGATAGCAAATAAATATTAACTAGGTGGGTTGCAAGATGTTTTCAGCTGAGAAAGGTTAAGTCGCCAAGTCCAGTATAGAAATCTTGATTTTAAATCATCGGACATAGTATTACCGGGTCTGATTTTTCACGGGTTGCCGAATGCTGGAATTATCCCATGATGTCCGTGAAGAAACTCCATGAAAAGACCCGTGCACTGATCCATACAGTACATCCGTGAAACGGGTTCGTAATAATGTTCGTGAAAGACAAATTTATGTATAGACTACTAGATATCGTAATAAATTTTACACTGGTAGAACCCTAATAGGCTTCTTCTATAAAATCGGGCATACGGTTAAAGAACGTCTTCCCTATGATACGTTCAGGCAACGAAATAACAACGCCTTAAATCACTTCACATTTTCAGGTGCTTCCGCATCGTCTTGAAGCATACTTTGTATAGGCGGTTCAGTAAAGGGCAATTTTAGGGCTTGCATCATATCAACCGCATTACGCGGGGCATAGCATAGTCTTGATTTGGGTGACGTGCTTCTAGTACAGAGGTTGTTCTATATCGTTGAGCCCAATGTACTTCTGTAAATATCCTCTTGGCCGTGGTTGTATAGTGATTCCATTGGACTTGACCGCAATACGATGTCTCTTCGCGACTTCATCAAGTCCTTCTTCGCATTTTTGTATCATCGATGCCCGTAGACCGACTTGGTTCCAATATACTCTCCAGAAAGTCGGTTCGAAACTATAATTTCTCCTGGGCAATCCAAAAGCATCCATGAATGCTTCTTGCAGTTCTTGAATGACATTTTTATCGGCACGAATTTCTTCAGGTCTGAAAACAATCTCGTAACCGAAGTTCTTCCAAGATGAACCAAACCCCTCCGTTGAATAAGAGTCAAATATCCACGACGTGTCCTCTGGATCGTTGCTGAAGGCATTATAAATAAGCCCTGTTATCTTATCCATAGCTTCATCAAGGCGGTTCGAAATCAATTGCTACTTATAGTATGTAGACCCATAGTATACAAAATACTAGCATTTAGTCAAGAGTGGACTTTGACCTAATGCGATGAAAACCATTGAAAGACGGTTCGGTGAAAGGATAAGGGAACTAAGGCAGGCAAAAGGCTTGTCTCAGGAGGAGTTAGCGTTTAGGGCAAAGGTTCACAGGACCTATCTTGGCGGCATTGAGAGGGGCGAAAGAAATCCCGCGCTGAAGAATATCGTTGCCATCGCGAAAGCACTGGACATCAGTCTTTCGGAACTATTTTCGTACGATAGAAAATAACTGACTCGGCAATTTGTATGGTTAAGTTTGCGCCACGCCATCAGCTAAATTCCATTTAAGTATTCATTAACTCGGTAAATACAGAACAGGCAAATACTATAGATATAGTATCCTGTTAATCCCGTTAGATAGGTCAGTCTGAAGTAACATTTCGATGAATTGTTTGACAGACCCTGTGCGGACTGAGTAAGCTTAATAGTAGAGGAGACTACTGTTTGAAGACATGAGTTGGATAGACATAGTTAAGCTGATAGTAAGTATAGTCGCCTGCGAAGGTGCAGGCGGCATTGGTGCAATTTTCACGACACCCGCAATCCCAACCTGGTATAAGGGCCAAAAGAAACCAGCCTTTACTCCCCCTAATTCTGTCTTCGGACCCATTTGGATTACTCTTTACCTTTTGATGGGTATAGCCGTTTTCTTTGTCTGGCGGGAAGGATTGGGTCAAGAGGGCGTCACAGTAGCTTTTATCGTATTCTGGGTTCAGCTAGTCCTGAACATCCTGTGGTCTGTAATCTTCTTTGGGCTTAAGTCTCTTCTCGGTGGAATGGTTGTGATTCTTCTACTTTGGATAGCTATACTAGTCAACATCATTTTGTTCTTTGGTGTATCGCCCATCGCCGGCGGGCTTCTTATTCCATATATAATCTGGGTTAGCATTGCAGCCAATCTGAACGTGCAGGTCTGGAAACTGAACCGATAACAAGTCCCAAGCATCAATTCGCAGGAATAAAGTGTCAAGGTGAGAGGCCGAGAAATCAGCCTCTTTTTATTCCTCAGGGTCACAAATTGGCTTTGTGTTCAATAAACCAAAGCAATTGACAAAGACAATCCAGCTAGTCAAAGTGTGCCTATTGGGTAGTGTCAGCAGTATGTCCACCTCAACCTAAAGCCACTAAAGCGCAAGCTGGAGCAACACAGCCCCATCAGACTAATCAACAGAAATTGCCAAAAATTAGACAAAATGCTAGTATGAAGTCAACGTCCTCATTCGTCCGGTGAGCAGTTCGGTAATGCCGAAGCTATTAGATAGAATGGATAATCCTGCCGATTTAAAAGGGCTGGCAAAACAGGATCTGGGGCAACTAGCCACCGAGATCAGGCATGAGCTGTTGACTACAGTAAGTGCCAACGGGGGTCATCTAGCTTCTAATCTGGGTGTAGTTGAGCTTACCATAGCTTTACATCGGGTATTTGACAGCCCGCGGGATAAGATTATCTGGGATGTGGGCCATCAGAGCTATGTCCACAAACTACTCACCGGCAGGAGACAACGTTTTAGCTCTCTCCGTCAGTATGGAGGGCTATCCGGCTTTACCTCCCGCAGTGAGAGCGAACACGACCCGTTTGGCGCCGGTCACGCCAGCACCTCGATTTCGGCTGCCCTGGGTATGGCTATAGCCCGCGACCTGGCTGGTGATGACTACCACGTAGTTGCCATCATTGGCGACGGGGCGATAACCGGCGGAATGGCCTTCGAGGCGCTGAATCAGGTAGGGCATCTGGGCTCCAAGATTTGCGTGGTCTTAAATGACAACGGGATGTCAATCTCACCCACCGTCGGCGGTATAGCCAAGCTCCTGAACAGGGTACGGCTAGACTACCGCTACCAGTGGGCGGAAAAAGAGGGCGAACGGCTAGTAGACGCTCTCCCCCTGGGTAAAAAGCTGGTACAACTAGGCCAGTGGCTCAGGAGGGGATTCAAGGGTCTGATTATGCCCACCGTGCTCTGGGAAGAACTCGGCCTGACTTACATCGGCCCCATCGACGGACATGATATTAACGCCCTGGAAGCAGCCCTCGCCCAGGCACGGGACTACTCCGGTTCAACCTTTGTTCATGTCATTACCACCAAGGGCAAAGGCTACCAGCCAGCCGAGGGCGACGCCGTCTACTTCCACGGCGTGGCCGCCGAAAAGAAAAACGACGGGGCAGTACCAAGCTACAGCGAGGTATTCGCCCAGACAGTGCTCCACCTGGCCAGAGAAAACCCCGACCTAGTAGCGATTACCCCGGCCATGCCCGAGGGGAACTGCCTCAGCGTGGTCGCGGCGGAGTTCCCCCAGCGCGTGTTCGATGTGGGCATCTGCGAGCAGCACGCTGTTACCTTCGCCGCCGGGCTGGCGGCGCAGGGTTTTAAACCCATCGTTGCCATATACTCCACTTTTCTGCAGCGCGCTTTTGACCAGCTCATCCACGATGTCTGCCTACAGGACCTGCCCGTCACCTTTGCCATTGACCGCAGCGGCATTGTTGGCGACGACGGCAAGACCCACCAGGGAACCTTTGATATCTCCTATATGATGCTAATACCCAACTTGATAATAGCCGCGCCCAAGGATGAGAACGAGCTTCAGCACCTGCTCTACACAGCCATCAAATCAAAACACCCCATGGCCATAAGATACCCCCGGGGCTCCGGGGTGGGGGTAGAACTAGACACCAAACTGCACCAGATTCCCATAGGTAAAGGGGAAATATTAAGACAGGGCAAAGATGTGGCCTTATTAGCTATAGGCACTACGGTTACTCCGGCCCTTGAGGCCGCCCAAAAGCTAGCTGAGGAGGGCATTGAGGCTACCGTGGTTAATGCCCGCTTCGCCAAACCGCTGGACGTTGAACTCATCACAGAACTGACCGGTAATATTAAACGCCTGGTCACCGTCGAGGAGAATGCTCTCAGCGGCGGCTTTGGTAACAGTGTCCTCAACCTCCTTCAGCAATCGGGCATCAGCAATATCCAGGCAAAAATTATTGGCATTCCTGACGAGTTCGTAGAGCAGGGCAGTCAAGCCCAGCTTCGGGCTAACTACAGTCTTGATGCCGAAGGTATAGCCAGACAGGCATTGGAGTTATTTCCCAACCACTAATAAGGAGATAAGGCTTTGAATATAGCGGATAATTTAGAGCTAATTAAAAAAATCTCTATCCCTTCCCCCAGCAAAATCGTGCTGCTGGTTATTGACGGCCTAGGCGGACTACCAAATCCCAAGACAGGCAAAACCGAGTTGGAGACGGCCAGCACCCCCAATCTGGACCGGCTGGCCGCCAAGAGTATCTGCGGCCTTATCGACCCGGTGAGCCCAGGAATAACCCCCGGCAGTACCCCGGGGCACCTGGCTCTCTTTGGCTACGACCCGGTCAAATTTTACACTGGCCGGGGGGTGGTGGCGGCACTGGGGATAGATTTTGACCTAAAGCCGAAAGATATAGCCGCCCGGGGCAACTTCTGCACCGTGGATAGCTCCGGTCTGATCACCGACCGCCGGGCCGGGCGCATCCCAACGGAGGAGTGCACCGAGCTGTGCCAGCTGCTCGATGGAATAAAGATAGAAGGGGTAAAGCTTTTCGTCCGGCCGGTCAAGGAGCACCGCTTCGCCGTGATTTTCCGAAGGGAGGGACTGGCCCCCGAGGTCGGCGATTCCGACCCCCAGCAGACGGGAGTGGCGCCGAGGGAGGTTAAAGCCCTAAACCCGCAGGCTGATACAACAGCGGCTATAGCCAATAACTTCATCGCTCAAGTCAGAGCAGTATTAGCCAGTCACCAGCCAGCCAACATGGTAATTTTACGAGGCTTCTCCCAACTGCCCGATATCCCCACCATGAGTGATATCTATAAATTAAAGTCGGCTGCCATCGCCGTCTATCCCATGTACCGGGGGTTAGCCAAGCTAGTCGGCATGAAGCTCTTGGAAACCGGCGCCGCCATAAAAGAGGAATTTGACACCCTAAAACAAAACTACGCCGACTACGACTTCTTCTTCCTGCATATAAAGAGCACTGACTCCGCCGGTGAAGACGGGGACTTTAACCGCAAGGTCAGCGCTATAGAAGAGGTTGACAAGGCTCTACCCACCCTGACCGGCCTTGAACCCGATGTCATCGTGGTCACCGGCGACCACTCCACGCCGGCCCTGCTCAAAAGCCACAGCTGGCACCCGGTGCCCGTATTGCTTTATTCTAAATGGTGCCGTGCCGACAGGGTAGGGGAGTTCAGTGAACAGGCCTGTATCTCGGGCGGTCTGGGCAGGTTCCCGGCGACGCAGGTTATGCCGCTGGCTATGGCCAACGCCCTGAAGCTGGCCAAATTCGGGGCTTAGGGGGTTAAAATGCGCATCCCGATGATTGCGGGTAACTGGAAAATGAACACCACGGTGGCTGAAGCGGTGGCGCTGGTCAAAGAGATGCGCCCGGAATTAGACCGCATCGACAACGTGGACAAGGTAATATGCCCACCCTTTGTCTCTCTGGCAGCGGTAAAGGAGCTAATTAAGGGAAGCTCGATAAAGCTGGGGGCGCAGAATCTATATTTTGAGGAAAAGGGGGCTTACACCGGGGAAATCTCACCGCTGATGCTGGCCGAACTCTGCCAACTGGTTATTATCGGCCACTCCGAGCGGAGGCAGTATTTCAACGAGACGGTAGAGCTGGTCGATAAAAAAGTTCAGGCAGCGCTACAAGTGGGCCTCAAGCCCATTCTATGTATCGGCGAAACCCTTAAGGAAAACGAATCGGGCAAGACCGAAGCCGTCTTAACCAACCAGCTAAGCTCAACCTCAAGCCAGGCTTACTCCACTGGCCTGACTCTAGCCTATGAGCCCATCTGGGCTATCGGCACCGGCCGGGCGGCTACCGGCGAGCAGGCCAACCAGACCATCGGCTTTATCCGCCATCATATCTCAAAGCAGCACGGCCAGGAGATTGCTCAAGCGGTGCGTATTCTCTACGGCGGCAGCGTTACCGCCGAAAATATTGCCGAGTTTATCAAGCAGCCGGAGGTAGACGGCGCCCTGGTCGGGGGAGCCAGCCTCAAGGCAAGCCAGTTTTTGAGTATAGTAAAGCAAACCTCAAGCATAAAGCGGGGAAAATGAACCGTCTAGTGGCGGTAGTTGGCCCCACCGGCGTGGGTAAGAGCCGGCTGGCTCTCCGTCTGGCTCAAGCCCTTGACGGCGAGATAGTCAGCGCCGATAGTCGGCAGGTCTACCGCTATATGGATATCGGCACAGCCAAACCCACCCCCCGGGAGCAGACACTAGTCCCCCATCACCTCATTGATATCGTCAACCCCGATGAAGACTTCAGCCTGGCTCAATACCAGCAGCTCGCCTGTAAAGCCATCGCAGACATAAGTAAGCGCCAGAAGCTAGCGCTTCTGGTCGGCGGCAGCGGGCTGTACGTCTGGTCGGTGCTGGAGGGCTGGAAGATTCCGGCGGTAGCCCCCGACCCGGAATTCAGGCGCCGCCTGGAGGCAAAGGCAGCTGGAGGAGGGGAGGACGAGCTTTATCAGGAGCTGGCCCGGCTCGACCCGGTAGCCGCGCAGAGGATTGACCCCCGCAACGTGCGTCGCACCATCAGGGCGCTTGAAGTCCACCACAACGCCGAAGCACCCATTTCCCAGCTTCAGAACAAGTCTGCACCATCGTTCAATACTCTACTAATCGGCCTTACCGCCGAAAGACAGGAGTTGTACCGCCGCATTG
>Ga0315537_1003630_pt1 | contig 11419 bp, 9 predicted proteins | sample SalMarSW160270MG_FD_203091 | JGI IMG/M metagenome (GOLD analysis project Ga0315537, IMG submission 203091) | Salt marsh sediment microbial communities from the Plum Island Ecosystem LTER, Massachusetts, United States - Salt Marsh Sediment SW1602-70 ... | reverse complement strand
GCCAGTTGCATTGACTATCGCTTCCTTATTAATGGCATACTCTACTGCCTGACGTACTCTGATATCGGCAAAGGGCGAATCAGGATTATTGCTGGAGGGAATAAGTACGTCAACCGCGCCACCCATTTGCTCTGTAGTGACGTAGTCATACCCTGACTCTTGCAGTTCAGCCGCCAGAGGTCCGGCAGGTAAGGCACCTATCTCATGGAGTTGTCCTGCCTTGAAAGCCATTTGTGCTGTCACCGGGTCCCCGATAATAATTAATTCTAATCCGTCAAGATATGGCTTTCCTTCCTGCCAGTAGTCGTTGTTTTTTTCGTAAACGGCGTTAACATCCCGCTGGTAACTAACGAACTTGAAGGGACCTGTGCCCACGGGATGTGTTCTTGCCCACTCAATACCATTCTCCTCAAACGCTGTTGGCGATATAATCTGGGATTGTTTGCCTGAAAAAGCATTGGCCAGAATCGCGTTGTCGAATTCTTTGAGATTGATTCTGACGGTGTAATCGTTAACAACGTCTACCGAAGTCCATGCCGCTGCACCGGCAAGCTTTGCTTCCATCCATTTATCCAGATTCCACTTGGCCGCCGTAGCGTTCCAATCTGTCCCATCGTGAAACTTGACGCCTTTACGCAGATTGAGTGTGATAGACATATGGTCAGGAGCAATTTCCCAGCTTTCCGCCAGATACGGTTGCATCTCACCGGTCATTTCCTGTAACATCATACGTTCAAGGGAAGGCTCACCGAAAGCAGTGCCTAAAGGATTCATTTCCCATGGCACGCCAATAGGACACCCAGGATCTCCAAGCATCCACCTTTTCATGACGCCGCCATACTGTGGTTCTAGTTTAGTCGTCGGTGCGGTAGTCGCTGCGGTAATCGGAGCTGTCGTCGGTGCGGTTGTCTCTTCTGGTTCACCGCAACTTCCGAGAACCATGACAACTGCAAGTATGATTATTAACGGGATTAGTAACAGTTTTTTCATTTTATCCTCCTCGGTAATTGTACATCTGTGCTTGTTTTTGTGTCCAACCAAGTGCTACATAATTCACCTCCTCCGCCCGAATATGGAATTATATTTTTAATTTAATAATACAAAGCTAGTACCTGATATATGTCGGCTTAATGTCTCGGTACTTTTCCACAAGATTGTCCCAGTCTGGCGGCAGCTTTATTTTCTTAGTTACGTAGCTGTTTCCGGGTAAGCCTCCGGCGCTATGGAGAGAAGCCATAAAGGCACCCGGCCCGCCAGCGACGATAATCATAACGTTATCGGGATTCTGGATAAGACGTATGGGATCCATCGGGTTTAAAGCCAAGGATAATGAAGAATCCTTTCCTATAATCCCCCTACCGCCGTAGAGGTATTGGCGAAGGCGATAGAAGGGTGCGGTAGTATTTTCCGATATAAAGGCTTTGATTTCCTGTTTTCCCCAGCCTTTCTTGGCGAGAGCCTTTGCATGGGACGGAATGATGATAAAGCAGTTAAATCCCCCTATAGTCTGGCACGGATTGGCATTGTAGACCACAGTGCTCAAGATACCCCTGGCATCCGTACCGTAAGCAAGCATCTGGTTAAAGGTCTGGGGGAAGAAAAGAGTAATAGTGCTGTCCCCTTTTTTAAAGCCACGTTCTACCTGCAGCGGATCCCAAGGACTGTCTTCCTCATTCTCGGCAATTACCAGGGTATACTTACCCGGATTGCCGAGAACGCCCATGTCTTCTATCCCTTTACGTATACCGCCGATGTTTTTTATGATGAGGCCCAAGGCGCGTCCGATAGTGGCGTTGGCTATATCTCCCGGACTCAGAGCACCGGAGCCACTATTGATATTCAGGTCATGGCGTAAGGGGCCATTGACAATCCAGAACGGCGCCCACGAGCCCGTACTGACACCATATGTACCAAAGGCAGAGTAGGGATCCAAGATAGCTTCCACCCCGGCTATCAGTAGTGGCATGGCAGTTGGCAGAGCCCCGGCCATGACGGCGTTGATGGCTATCTTTTCCACCGTGGCCTTGCCTGACCGCGGTATAATCTTGCCGACTATGTGGTCGGCTGGCAGCTCCGTGCCGGTGAGCATTTCGGTTACGGATTCTTCGGTAGGGGGTATTATGGGCAATCCATCCGTCCATCCCCTTTTGTAATAAAACTGGTTGACTTCTTCCAGTCCACCTCTAAAAATAATTTTCGGAGTTTTTTCGACTTCTTTTGGCTTTGGAGACTTCTCTTCCTTCGTCAATGGTCTGGTCAGTCCTGCCACGATATCGTCCATCGCTGCACTGATACCGACTTCAATCTCCTCCGGGACACTACACTCACATGGGACAGACTGCGGGATAATCCTTATGCCGGGCATACCTTGGTTCGATGCAGCTGACTCGGCATCCATGGCGAAGCTCTCATTCACCAGCACCACCGCTGGTTTATTTCTTTTCTCCTCGGCAATGGCATCGTACACAAGGTACTTGGTGCACGACCCTCAGTCGCCGACGGCATTTATAACGGTATCAACCTCTTTAATCCATTGGTCAAAGTTGGCTTTTTCCTCGGAATCGTCAATGCAGATATTGTGTAAAAAGACAAAATTACTGGTCTGTATCGAGGGATATTTTTCCTTCAATTTCGCTTCGACTACGGATAATATAGGTTTTGCCCCTGGTTTAAAATTACAAAAGAGCCCAATCTTCTTACCTACCAAGTTGGCTATCCGGGGTGAAATACCCCTCAGCGATACCGGGTCTACATCGGCCCAGGGGCTGAGTGCATCGTAATGACCGTTTGAGTTTGTCTTCATCTGATGTGACCTCCCCATTAAAGGTTACTGGTTTAGAAAACGATTACGTTGCGTAATACCTCGCCTTTTTCCATAGACTCTATTGCCTCGTTAATCCTGTCCAGGGGATACCGGCCGCTGATAAGCTCCTCCAATTTGAGAGCCCCTTTATGATATAGTTCCACATAGCGAGGAACATCCACGGTCAACCGTGTCGAGCCCAAAGCGCAGCCGGTAATCATGCCCTCATTTCCGATGAAATCGGTGGCCGTGAAAGAAAATTTATCCATGGATACCCCGACGATGACTTCCAGGCCGCGCGGACCTAGCATTGAAAAACCTTGACGTACGGCGGCAGCGCTGCCGACCGTTATGAAAACGTAATCGGCCCCCCTTCCGCCTGTCAGCTGTTTGACGGCATTAACGGGATCCTTCTCTTTGGCGGAATTGACGGTATGGGTCGCCCCGAAATTCCGTGACATCTCCAGCTTGCTGTCCAGGATATCCACCCCGATAATGGGGTAGGCCCCGGAATATAACGCTCCCTGTAAGGCGTTGACGCCGACGCCGCCCGTGCCGATGACGACGACACTGCTAAGGGGCTTAACCTGGGCACGGTTGACCACCGCCCCGAATCCGGTGACGACGCAGCAACCCAGCATAGCTGCCTGGTCCAGGGGCACATCATCGGGGATTTTCACCACATTGTATTTGTGGATAGTGGTATATTCGGCAAAGCCGCCCACCGGGCCGGCAAGCGGCGTCAGCGGCTCTCCCTGCCGGTTACGGTGATGGGCCCGCCAGGGGGCCGCATTGGAGCACAGGTGGCGGAGACCTAAAACGCAATTCTTGCAGGTGCCGCAGCCCGATGGCATCACCGAGAAGACAACGTGGTCGCCGGGCTTGACCGACGTTACATTTTCTCCCACCTCTTCCACATAACCGGCCGATTCGTGACCGGGTATGCCGGGCAACCTGGCGGGGAACTCTCCTTTGATGGTGAGGATATCACTATGGCAGATGCCTGTCGCGGCGATTCGAACTTTCACTTCATCTTTATCCGGCGGATAAACTTCCACCTCTTCTATTACTAAGGATTCACCTTGTTTGTAACAGACTGCCGCTTTCATAATCACCTCCGCAGTAAAAAAGCCACTAATGAATTCAAAACTCTTGAAATGTATATCGTATACGAATATCTAGTAAGATATGACTTAAATAATAATATCATCGTTTCTTGTTTGTCAATATTCCAAAAAGCCTTAAAATCCGTTAATTCAAGAAATTTCCATCATGCCGATTGACGGAGGTCGCATCAAGTCGGGGAGGAGGGAGCCCGACTTGATGCTTTTCACCCCAGCCTACTTAGAATTTAGAAAATAATCACATTACGTATTGCCCGGCCTTTTTCAAAGGATTCTATAGCCTCATTAATTTGTTCCAAGGGATATCGCTTGGTGATAAGTTCATCCAGTTTGAGACGTCCCGCCTGATAAAGGGACACGAGAGCAGGAATATCCACAGACAATCGCGCCGACCCCAGCATGCAACCGGCTAACATTCTCTCACCGTCAACCAGATTCATGGCCCCTATAGGTAGATTGCCCCCGCTCATGCCGACGATGACGGTCATGCCGCGTTTGCCTGACATCAGAACGCCAAGACGTAAGGCATCACTATTCCCGACGGCAATGAATGCGTAATCGGCCCCCCGCCCCCATGTCAACTCCTTCACCTTCTTGACGGGGTCTTCTTCCTTGGTCGTGTTTATTGTATGCGTGGCCCCAAAAGTCCGGGCTGCTTTTAGCTTGCTATCCAAGATATCCACCGCGATAACCGGATACGCTCCCGAGTAAGCCGCCCCCTGTATAGCATTGAGTCCAACGCCGCCGGTTCCCATGACGACAACGCTTTCCAGTGGCTTGACCTTGGCGCGGTTAACCACAGACCCGAATCCCGTCATAACGGCACAGGAAAGGAGTGCCGCCCGGTCTATGGGCATATCCTCGGCAATTTTCACTATCTGGTATTCAGAGACAACGGTATACTCGGCGAAGCCGCCTACCGGACCGGCCATCGGCATAATGCCCTCACCTTTCTTGGTAAGATGATGAGGCTGCCACGGCACCGCATTGTCGCACAGGTGAGGAATCCCGATATTACAATAGTAGCACTGCCCACAACCTTTCGTCGTTACTGTTACTACTACCGGATCACCGGGCTTGACCGACGTGACGTTCTCTCCTACTTCTTCCACATAACCTGCTGACTCATGACCAGCCAAGCCGGGCACTTTAAAGGGGACATCACCGTTTAAGAAATGGAGATCACTATGACAGATGGCTGTTGCGGAAAGGCGGATTTTCACTTCGCCTTTCCCGGTTGGTACTATATCTACATCCTCCACTACTAATGGTTTACCCTGTTCATAACAGACTGCTGCTTTCACATTTACCTCCGTCTTTCTTCTAAATAACACCCTAGCACTACGCAAATACTACCCAAATAACCGAATGACGGTTGTTGTACAAATCTAACTATCCTCTTTCTGGTATATATTCGGCTATCAATCTCACGACCCAACCCCGGCTATATCACTCAGCTTGTTGCCGGGGCTGAACCGTGTTATAAACATCACTCTATATTATTATTGTTCCATCCACACATTCTCACAAGGGATGAAGGGCGGGATATCGAAATTGATATCCGGCTCATGAACACCATCGGCAAGGTAAGCACGTGGTATAACTTCTTGGAAAGGAATGACTAATGCTTCCTCATAGAGCATCTCCAGCACTTTTTTCACCTTATCGGGCTCTGTATAAGTTGTCGCCAGAGCCTCGTCGTATGCCTCCCTGAATCCCTCGGGGTACAGGAGGCTGGGGAATATGAAACCTGACCAGTAGTACTTGAGGCCCTTGGTAAGACTCGGGAAGAGGCCGGTCTTTTCAGCCAGAATACCTGACCACCCGTTTGCATACATAGCCTGCATGTATGTACCCATCTCCACAAATTCCAGTTCGGCTGTAATTCCAACCTCACTGAGAAACTGCTGTATTGCCACGAAAGGGTCTCTGGCAAGCGGCCCAGGGTCTGGCATAATAATGGTATTGAATCCACTACCTAAGCCCGCAGCCTCCAACAGTTCCCTCGCCTTATCAGGATTATATGTGCGGGGCTGCACCTCAGGTATATAGGCGGGTGAATCAGGAGGTGCAAGTTGGTAGGCGGCTCTGGTAGAACCAAAACCTGTCGCCTTCGTGAGTGCCTCCTTGTTAATGGCATACTCTATCGCCTGGCGCACCCTTTTATCGGTAAACGGGGAATCCGGGTCCACATTATTGAATATGAGCGCATCTATGGTGGACAACCTCGGTGCTTCGACGTATTGAAAGCCTGCTGCGTCTAGATCGGCCGTAATACTGCTCGCCGGGAATGTCGTTTCGTGTATCTCCCCCGTCTTTAAAGCCATGGAGCGTGTAACATTATCTTGGATGATGACAGTGCGTATTCCGTCAAGATAAGGCTTACCTTCCTGCCAGTAGCCGTCGAACTTTTTATATTCAAGAGAGACATCACGCTGATAACTGGCAAACTCGAACGGGCCTGTCCCGACCGGATGATAGCGGGCCCACTCTATGCCGTTATCCTCGAACGATGTGGGCGATATCATTTGGGCGTTCCAAGCTCCCAGGGCCGTAACTAAAACGGTATTATCGAATTTGCTGAGATTTATCTTTATTTGATACTCGCTAACAACATCCACCGAGCTTAACTCCGATACCGCACCAATTTTCGCTTCCATCTGTTTATCTAAGTTCCACTTGGCCGCTTCGGCGTTCCAGTCTGTCCCATCATGGAACTTGACATTCTGCCTCAGGTTTACGATGATATGCATCTTGTCGGCAGTGATTTCCCAGTCTGTGGCCAGATAGGGATGCAGATTCCCCTCGCCATCCTCGAAAATCATCTTTTCGAGGGCGGGGAGAGCGGCACTATGGCCCCCAGGATTCATTTCCCATGGCACACCGAAAATGCCGGGGTCATAAGACCCGCCCCTGATCAGGATACCCCCATACTGGGGGCCTACCGGTTCAGGTTCGGTTGTGGGAGCTGTGGTTGCGGGAGTTGTGGTTGTGGGAGATGTGGTCGTGGGAGCTGTGGTTGTGGGAGCTGTGGTTGTGGGTACAGTAGTCTCCTCTGGTTCACTACAGCTGCCCATAACCAGACCAATAGCTAAGATAACCGCTAATGACATTAAAACCAGCCTTTTCATTGTGTGCTCCTCCTTATCCTATTTATACTCATGGCCTCTTGTATGTCGCTTTGCTGACTACACAATTCACCTCCCTGCCGATCATTGCAGATAGAATTCAGGTTTGCTCCTACATGATTTTTGCTTTAAATACTTCACGATGGAACTTAATACCTGGCGTACGTGGGTTTCAGTCCCTTGTACTTTTCAACCAGGCTCTCCCAGTTGGCCGGTAAATTCAGTTTCTTGGTTAAAAAATTCACCTCTTTAAACCCCGCCCATTCAAACATACCTATGAAATTACCCGGCCCGCCGGCGACGAAAATCATAATGGTATCAGGGTCCTCGATAAGACGTATCGGGTCCTCGGGATTTATCGGCATATTTTTAGGTACTTTTCCCGGAACACCGTCCCGACTGACCGAGGTATATCTCAGGTAGTGGAGGTAGCGATAGTAGGGGACGGTCGCATTTTCGGATATAAAGGCTTTAATTTCTTTCTTACCCCACCCTTCCTTGGCGAGGATTTTGGCAAATGATGGTATGATGAGAAAACTGGAGAGCCACTCCGTACTCCGTGCGGGCTTGACATTATATATTGCGGTACTCAGGATTGCCTTGGCATCCGTCCCATAGGAAAACATGTGGTTGATACTGTTACAGAACATCAGGGTGGCAGCACTGTCTTCTTTTTTAAAACCATGCTCGACATGCAACGGTTCCCAGGGACTTTCTTCTTCGTTCTCGGCAATAACCATGGTGTACTTACCCGGATTGCCGATAACACCCATGTCCTCTATCCCCGGCCTAGCCCCGCCGATATTTTTTATGATGAGTTGCATGGCACGCCCGATGGTGGCGTTAGCTATATTTCCGGGACTAAGAGCGCCGGAGCCGCTGTTGATATTAAGGTCGTGACGCACCGGACCGTTGATAATCCAGAACGGCGCCCAGGACCCGGTGCTGACCTGCCATGTACCAAAGGCGGAGCGCGGGTCCAGAATGGCCTCAACCCCCGCAATCAGCAGCGGCATGGTAGTAGGTAGAGCCCCGGCCATAACGGCGTTGATGGCTATCTTTTCTATAGTGGCCTTGCCAGACCGGGGTATAATCTTCCCTACCATGTGGTCGGGCGGTAAGTCCGTACCGGTGAGCATCTCGGCAACTACTTCTTCGGTAGGGGGTATCACGGGCAATCCATCGGTCCATCCCCTCTGGTAAAAGAAGCGGTTAACTTCTTCTAGGTTACCTTTGAAAATGATTTTCGAGGGTTTTTCTACCTCGACTACTCTGGGAGACTTCTCTTCTCCGGTTAAGGGTATAGTTAGCGCCGCGATGATATCATCCATCGCAGCGCTGACACCGGCGTCGATTTCTTCCATAATGCTGGATTCGCAGGGGACGGACTCAGGGACAATCCTTACCCCCGGCATTCCTTGGGAGGATGACGCCGACATGGCATCCATGGCAAAATCATTGTTGACCAGTGTTACCGTCGGGGTTGTCAACTTCTCTATCGAAACAGCATCGTACACAAGGTACTTGGTGCATGACCCTCAATCGCCGACGGCGGTAATGATAGCATCTGAATTCTCTACCCATTTTTCAAATGCGGCCTTGCCTTCTGTCTCTACCTGGGGAACGCTTATCTTAAGAGCCTCATACCAACTTGTCTCGACAGTCGGGTATCTTTCCTTCAACTTCTTTTCTACCACAGCCAGTATCGGCCCCGCCGCTGGCTTGCGATTTGAAAGAAGACCTATCTTCTTACCAGCTAAGCTGGCTACACGCGGCGAAATACCCTTTAGAGGTACCGGGTCTACATCCGCCCAGGGGCTGAGAACTTCATACTGCTCATTCGACTGGCTATTATTCATTTAAAGCTGCCTCCTCTCGCGGCTTAGACAACACAAAATTCTTTCTTAATCCAGTTGACAAATGTATGCTAAATTAGTATATTAATGTAGGATACGATAATCGCATATAATATACTACCTCACTTACTGTTTGTCAAGTCAATTATTAAAGTGCTATTGTATAAAAAAATTTATGAGTGTGTTTGGCAAAAAGGATTTATATGCAGGGAAATATCAATTATAACAGGGAGGTAAGTATGCGCGATACTCGTAAATCTGACAGGGATTTTATTATCTGGGCATTATTGAACCAAGCCAAAGATACTTTATTCAAGGTCAGGGGAAATGAATTGAACCAATACGGCATATCGGCAACGGAATCACAAGTCCTGTTCACCATCAATGACCTCGGAGGCAGGACAACCCCAGCGGCGATATCGCGGCGGGTATACCGGGAGCACAATACGGTTACCGCTCTCCTGGGCCGGATGGAGAAGAAAGGGCTGATATCGAAAGTAAGAGACCAGGAGAGGAAAAACATCTGGAGAATTGACATGACGGAGAAGGGCAAAGGTGTTTTACGCCAGTCGGCCAAGATGGAATCGATACATATGGTAATTTCTATCCTTTCGGATGATGAGCTGAAACAGCTAGAAACTTACTTAAGGAAAATACGGGACAATGCACTTAAACAACTGACCAAAGAAGAAGTAATCTCGTTCCCATAAATTGTCTGACTAATATCAATATATATGAGGTAATTATGCAATTTTAGAAAGGGGAAAGGTATGCAAAACTACAAAATGTGGATAGATGGTAAGCCGGTCGATGCTTTATCGGGAAAGACCTATACGGCTGTCAATCCGGCTACGGAAGAAGAGATAGCCAATGTCCCTCTGGGTGATAAGGCAGATGCCGAAAGAGCAGTAGAAGCCGCCTATAAAGCCCTGCCGAACTGGCTGGAAAAGTCACGGGCTGAGCGCTCCCAGATAATGATTCAAATTGCGGTGGCTCTCCGGGAAAATGCCGAAGAGCTTATCAATCTGGAAATCATCGACCACGGTACGCCCGCGGGAATTGCCAGGGGTATGTATCCGCAGGGTGCTCACGGGTTTGAATGGGGGGCGCAGGTCAGCGGAGAGATGACGGGTGACGTTATCCCGTCCGATGCCAATTCACTCATGTATATCAGACGTGAACCGGTGGGAGTCAGCGCTCTTATCACACCCTGGAACTTTCCACTGTTGATGGTCCTTACCAAACTGGCTACATCTCTCGCTATGGGCAATACCTGTATCGTTAAACCTCCGAGCATAAACTCGCTGTCTGCCCTTAAGGTTGGCGAGATATTAGCAAAACTGGACATACCTCCGGGTGTTATCAACTTCGTTACCGGATCCGGTAGTACGGTTGGGGAAGCACTTGTTACCGACCCTAGGGTTGGTTTAGTAGCCTTCACCGGAAGCTGTGAAACGGGGAAGAGAATCATGGAACTTGCCAGCCGGACCGTAAAACGGCTGCAACTGGAACTCGGCGGTAAAAATCCCGTAATCGTTCTGGAAGACGCCGATTTGGACGGAGCCGTAGGCAGGGGCGTGGGTTCGCAATGCTTCAATACCGGCCAGGTATGCGCTTCACCGGGCAGGTTTTATGTACATGAAAAGCTGTACGATGAATTTGTCGAGAAGTTCGTGGCCGGGGCCAAAAAAGTCGTGGTTGGTAATCCCGCTGACCCGAAGACCTCCATGGGTCCGGTGGTTAGCGCCGAACACCGCGATAAAGTAGAGAGGCATATACAGTCGGGCATTGAGGAAGGGGCTAAGCTGGTTCTCGGTGGAGAAAGACCCACCGAACCACCGCTGGATAAAGGCTACTATGTTATGCCGACCGTTTTCACTAACGTGAAGCAAAATATGAAGATAGCCAGAGAAGAAATTTTCGGTCCGGTAGCCTGCATCATGGAACCGTTCTCTTCGGAGGATGAAGTTATCGATTTAGCCAACGATAATACCTTCGGGCTGTGCGCCACGGTCTGGACCAAAGACAGGGCTAAAGCAATCAGATTCGCCAACGAGTTGCAGGCGGGCGTCATCTTTGTAAACGGCAGCTCCGGCGCCGGAACGGAATTTCCATGGGGCGGCTTTAAAGAGAGCGGAATCGGCAAGGAGGGCTCAAAATACGGCCTGCAGGACTACAGTCAGGTTAAAGTAGTCGCTCTGGATATTTCGCAATAAACAGCATTGGAACTCCAGGTTGAGAAGCATGCCAAATGCTAGGGTAAAAAAATGACGGAACTACTTAAAGTAAGCAATTTAGCTACCCATTTCAAGACGGAGAGCGGTTTGGTCAAGGCTGTCGACGGCGTTTCCTATTATATTGACGAACAGGAAATCGTCGGTATCGTGGGAGAGAGCGGCTGTGGCAAATCAGTCAGCCAGCTTTCGGTAATGCAGTTAATCAGGCCTCCCGGTAAAATCGTCAGCGGTGAGGTAATTTTTGATGGTAACAACCTGCTCCAATATAAAG
>Ga0315537_1003627_pt1 | contig 11430 bp, 8 predicted proteins | sample SalMarSW160270MG_FD_203091 | JGI IMG/M metagenome (GOLD analysis project Ga0315537, IMG submission 203091) | Salt marsh sediment microbial communities from the Plum Island Ecosystem LTER, Massachusetts, United States - Salt Marsh Sediment SW1602-70 ... | reverse complement strand
GTGAAATTGAAAAAATTTCACGTCGCGTATAAACCAATTTCTTAATTCAACGGCATTGACCCTAACTAAGCAAAAGTCGAGGGTGCTCAGTATTACGTATAAAAGAAGTATAGTATCGGCGGTAGCTATTAAAATTGACAAAATAATCTCGAACAATCCGCTTTTTTTCAGCTCTGATCCAGCACTTCTCTGATTCTTTTAGCAAGTTCACTTTTAACCACCGGCTTCATGACATATCCGCGAATGCCCATGGCCCTTGCCTTATCCGAGCTGATTTTTTCGGAAAATCCGGTACAAATGATAATCGGAATATCAGATCTTATTTCCATGAGTTTTCTGGCGAGCTCAATACCCGTCATATTCGGCATGGTTGTGTCCGTAATGACCAAATCGAACTTATCAGGGGCTGCCCGAAACGCTTCCAGGGTTTCAATGCTGCTGGTTCGTGCGGTGACATGGTAACCGAGTCGTTCCAGCATCTGCTGTGACATTCTAACAATCTGCTCTTCATCATCAACTAAAAGGATTCGTTCTTTGCCCCCTTCCACAGGTGATATGACCCGGGTTTCCTTTGTTTCATCCTGGGTTTGGATTACCGGCAGGTAAACATGAAATGCGCTTCCTTTGCCCGGTTCACTGTAAATTCTTATGTCACCTCCATAGCTTTTGACAATGCCGTGGACCATGGCAAGACCCAGACCGGTGCCTTTATCTATTCCCTTGGTAGAAAAATAGGGTTCGAATATTCGATCAATTACAGACTTGTCAATTCCTGAGCCGGTATCCGCCACTGTCAAACAAACATATGACCCGGGAAGCATGGCCGGATCTTTTAAGTCATCCATATCGAGATTAATCTCTTTTAGGGTGACATCCAGTCTGCCGCCTTGGTCTTCCATTGCATGAAAAGCATTGGTCAAAAGATTCATGGCAACCTGATGAATCTGTGTGGCATCGGCCATAACCAACCCGCAGGTATGGGTGATATTCTGGTTGATTTCAATGGTACTCGGCAAGGAAGATCTGATGAGTTTCAATGCCTCTCTGATAACCGTCTCAATTTTTAATGGTTTCAGTTTTTGATCAACCTGTCTGCTGAATGTGAGGATCTGTTTGACCAGGTTTCCGGCACGATGCGCAGCGACAAGCAATTCCTGTAAATTGTCATGTAACGGGGTTCCTCCTTCAACATCATCCAACGCCAATTCAGTATATCCAATTATGGAATAAAGGATGTTGTTGAAATCATGGGCAATGCCGCCGGCCAATGTGCCGATGGACTCCATCTTCTGAGATTGCTGGAGTTGGGTTTCGAGTCGCTTTTTTTCTGCTTCTACCAGCTTGCGATCTGTAATATCTCGAAGAGTTACCTGTACCCATGCTTTCTCCCCTTTGTGTTTTATCAAACGAGCATTTGCTTCCATGAATAAATCGCTTTTATCCTTGCGCATAATGGTCAATTCAAATGGTGGACGTTCTATGCCTGTAATAACAAGTGCAAACTCCTTTAAGGCTTTTGGGATGGATCGCTTTGCCAAGACACCAATCCTGGCAAAGTGTTTACCCATAACCTCCTCTGCTGAATATCCGCTTTTACGTTCAGCCGCTGAATTGAAAGATAGTAAATTGCCTTTTTTATCCAGTGAAATAATAGCATCTGGAGATTCTTGAACCAGAACGGAATATTTGCGTTCACTCTCCCTCAGCGCATTCTCAGCCTGCTTGCGCTTGGTGATGTCGACGACAACTCCTTCGAGGTATCCGAGTTCAGGATAAGCCGCTGCACTAATTTCAATAGTAACAAGAGATCCGTCAGTTCGGGTCATTTCAATTTCAAAACCATCAACCCTACCTTGTGATCGGATCTGATAAAGCAACTCTTCGCGACGTTTAGGATCAGTGTAATGTTTGGAAGTAACGTATTCTTCAAGAAATTGATCCACTGAATTATAACCCATGAGCTCTGCTAAAGTTTGGTTAGCCGCAAGAAACTTTCCGTCATCGATACGAGTTCGATAGATGCCAACCATTGCAGTTTCGAAAAGCTGACGATACTTTTTTTCGCTCTCCTCTAATTTCTTAGTCTTATGTTCTAATTCCTCATACGTTGGCTTTTTATCCATTATAATTTCCTGTGTTTTACTTAAATAATTCCGTAGACGACAACCTACCTTTCAAGAATTGGAAACATTTAACCGGTTTTTATTATAGCAGGAACCATACCATAATATGACAAACAAACAAATACCTTTTATTACAAACAGTTAAAGATTATATCGTGGAGTATTGAAACGGATAAAACTGCGATATTTTTGCGTCAAATTACACAGATGTCAAAATTTTGACTCCTGTTCTAGAGATTTTGAATAGAAGAGGTATTAAGATTAATCATTTAAAGCAGTTTATCTGAACAGTTAATCCATATCATTCTAACATCATTTCAGGTTGCGTGCCTGAATATTCAATTTCCGAAAAATGAAGGTTTTTTTCCGAAATCAAACTTGTGTTCCTTGCCTTATTTCTGGGTCCTTTGAGTTACAGATATGATAACGGGTGGTTGTCAAAATGGGCTTCATTTTGTTTACCTCCGATGAGCTGGTTGGCGATTCAGATAATGCGGTCGAAGTGGTAAAAAAAGGGCTTTGAATCGACTTCAAATTTCAAAATAAATAACAGTTATCACCAGCTTCGCCCATTCAACAATCCGTATCGTAATCATTGTTTCAAAAAAATTTGTTATTCTTTGTTTTTAATCGGATTCGCCATGTCTTTTGTGCCTTGTTTTCGGCATCCTGAGCTTTTGCAACGACGGTTGACTTTCGGTTTCATGTGAGCCAAAGCCTTCAAATTTTTTCAGGACAGCCCGGGTCACATGTAAAGATCCGCCCTTGTGAGAGGAAGACCGGAGGCTCCCTTGGCTGAATGTTTGGTCGCAACAATCTGGCAGATATGTATTGACCCATCTGCAAGCCCTGTGGAGACTCCCGCCAGATAAACCGCCCACAAGCGAAATTTTTCCATGCCCACGAAATGGGTTGCTTCTTCCCTGCGGTCCATGAGCCTTCGGTACCAATGGCGGGTCGTAAGGGCGTAATGTTCGCGCCAGGCCTCGACATCATGCACCTCGAAACCGCAGATTTCAAGCAGATCAATGGTGTGTCCCACATTATCCAGTTCACTTCCTGGAAAGATATATTTTAAGAGCAGGCGGCGTTCGGGTCTGATCCTTCGGGCTGCCCTACGGGTGGGTTTTGCGTGGCGGGAGAGACCGTGGTTTAAGAGTATGCCCCGATCCCGCAGAAGTGTATTGATTTTCTGGAAATATTTCGTTATGTTGGCAATTCCGATATGTTCGAACATTCCGACGCTTGCGATTTTATCATAAGTGTCGTCAAGGGTTGAGTAATCCCGGAGTTCGACGGTTACGCGGTCCTCAAGACCGAGTCTTTTTATCTTTTCCATGGCATAGTCGACCTGTTTTTGAGACAATGTGACACCGTGTGCCCTGACACCATAGTTCCGGGCAGCATGGCAGATAAGCCCCCCCCAGCCGCAGCCGATATCGAGCAGTTTTTCATCGGGCTTCAGACGCAGTTTTCTGCAGATCATCTCGAGTTTGTCATGCTGGGCCTGGTCCAGGGAATTATCCTGATGAGTGAAATAACCGCAGGAATATTGCATTTCAGATCCAAGAAACAGCGCATAAAAATCATTGCTGATATCGTAATGAAATTGAATGAATTCTTTGTTATCCCTTCGTGATTCCCTGCGGCCCACTTCGTCGTTCTGGTATTCATGTTGAGTGGTTACTTTCCCGGCAGAGGTTAACAGGAACGGAAGGACCTGCCTGAACAGGAAAAACTTGTTTATTTTTTTTAACTTTTCTTTTGGACGTTTTTCGCGAGCAACCGCGATGAACTCAATCAGGTCACCGTGGAGGTCAATATGGCCTTTTACATAATGAAGGAGCAAGTTCTCGTAAGTAGGCCTCCGCAGGAGTGCTCCGATTACTCCTGGGCCGTCAATGGCTATAAAAAAATCGGTGTCGATATTCCTGCCCAGTGGGATCATCGATCCGTCCCAGAGGCGGATGGGAAAACGGGCATTGATCAACTCTCCGATATACTCGAAAAGCCTACGTGCGGCGGCCAGTCTGTTTTGGTCTGAAAAAAAGGGCATCGATAACCTCGGTTGGGAATACCGGTAAGAGGAAGTACATTTGTCCTCAGCATTTCACAATTCAGTTTTCATTGATGATATTTTTATCATTCTAATTAGTGAGTAACGGAATTAATTCTTGAATAATGAGCAAATATGAAAAAATTTTTATCATACTATAGCCATGCGGAATTTTTTATGAAAAAAAATAGGGTTCCCAACACGGACTCAAACTTAAATCCAAATGTCTTAATAGCACATCCTGAAATCAATTCGATTTGATTACATATATCTGGAAATCCACAAAAAATCAAAGGGTAAGTCCTGTAAAATAGATTCGGCAAACGAGGATAGAGTTATTTTTTTAAGTTTTCCATAAAAACAATAAAGAAGCTGAACACCCGGATCAGGAAAGCGGTGTAAGTTATTTTGAGAAATAGTTTCATGTCGTTTTCAAGATTACATTTCTGAGAAAGCTATAATCTAATAAACGTGCCCGGAAGCCCGTCCCCAAAAGCCTTAAACCAATAATCCAATGAACGTGCCCAATATCCCCCGACCGTCTTACCCGGCCTGATCTCCCCTATGACTTTTTCACTGCCATCTCGTTGATTGATAGCAATCTTTAGGAGACCCGTGATGACTATATACAAGGCTTCGCCAGGGTCACCCTGCCTGAAAAGGGTTTCTCCATCAGAAAAGACAACCTGCTCAAGATCATCGGACAAAACGTGCAAGACTGCATTGTCAACATCCTTGAAGATCTCCATTGATCTTCCGTGAGCCATTAATTCAGACTTTGAATACCGGCAATTTGGATGCCTCACTACGAGAGTCTCCCAATAAGGGGTGCTTCGCTCATAATCCAAGGCCAAGCCTTTCGAAATGTCTATGGCTCTATGGCTTAATACAAACAGCGAAAAGATTGATCCCCTCATTTTCAAATTGGATGTCTGTGCAAGGCCTTTGGAATGCCGATGAGGTAAACAATCGATTCATGTCCTCCTCCGTTCGATGGACAAGCCTCCAGTCCAAAACGTAATCCATCAAGGCCTTTGCCGGATTTCTTGGATGAAAATTTCCGAGGATCACCTTACCTCCGGATCTCAGCAATCGGTAGATATAATCCAGAAGCGTAATGACAAACTTGTCATTGAAGTAGTCAATCAGCCCGACGCTGTAAACCAGGTCCTGGTCTTTTACATCCATATGCTCCCGGCCAATAGCCAAATAAACTAGGTTTGCATTAATAAGTTTCATTTGGCGCTTTAGTTTTTTCTTGTCCCTTTTGTCACTAACAAAAGCCAAGGCCTGTGAATCCATGTCGATTAACGTGGCCATGAGGCGAGACGGATCATCTATTTGATCAAAAACGTCGAATATCTCTGCAGCAGGTCCGCAGGCGAGGCTGGTTATACACGCCGCCGAACCCTCTTTCTGCGCTATGACCTGGTTGATCTCTCGAGCCAGCAGCCCACGTCGGTTTCGGATCGCTCTGCTTGACGGCAAATTAAGGAAACAACGATCGAGAAGAGGACCTAAACGGCCTAATCCGTCCGGACGACTCTGGTAGATCGACTCGATAGTGAAAAAGTCTCCGGCATAACCTCGCGGTTTGGAGTAAAATCTCTCAGTCGTTTTTGCAAGCAATAAGTAAGGAAGTACTTCCCCGCGGAAAAGGGCTCCCAGATCCTCTTTCACATAAACATTCTCCGGTGATTCGTCTCCAATTTCCGAATTCATAAAATCCCAGAAAATCTTTAATTCTAGTTCGATCTCCTGGGCCAATTCAGGCGGAACAACACCATCATTTTTCAACGCTTCTCTGTCTGCAATCTCCATGAGTTCTTTGAAATTATGAATGGCATTTGATATTCGCTGCCATACAGCCGTGGTCTCGTATACATCCCCAGCCTTCGCCTGAATCATACGGCCGAGGGTGTCCACTCGCTCCCTCAGGCGCTTGGAGGCAAGAATAGCGAAAGATTTGTAAAGGCGAGCCGCAAAACCAGAATCCTCTTTCAACTTCACCTGAAGCTTATCTCGTGGAAGGGCCAGCAAGAGTGAGTTTTCCAAAGTCACAACGGAAGCAGACGCGGGGCGATCCTCAAGGAGGGACATCTCGCCCAATATTTCACCCGGTCCCAATATAGCAAGTTGTTTGTCGCCTAGTATGGAAACATATATCCCTACAACACCTTCCAAAACGAAATAGAGCGCATCCGGATCTTTTCGCTCCCTAATGATGACCTCATTGGCATTTTCATGTTGAGTCACGCCTGTATCAAAGATCCAATCTATGTCACTCTGGCCCAGTTCACTGAGCAATGCTATAGCATCGTGCATAATGAATCACCTTTGGTTCCGATTTCATGTTGAGAAAAATTAGAAAAAACATAAAACTCATTTTTTGTTTAAGCTCCGATACATCTTACCAGTATCGACATCATTCACAACAACAATTGATATACAAATATCATATTTTTCTGGTGTCAGGTCAAGTAAATCCTATTTTTGACAACTATCAAATCATCTTCGCCCACCGACAAATTATATGCATAATTTTTGAATGGTAAAGGAGTGTACAATTCTTGAATTAATCAGAGGTTTAAATCAAAAAAAGCGTGTAATTCAACCGATAGTCCTTATTCGAAAAAAATAAGGTGGATACTATATATTTTGGACCGGCTTTCAGTCTACAACATTTTGATATATTGAGTTATCTCGTAAAAACTAGGCTTTTCAAAACCTGAGATTTCTTTCCTTAGAACGTCTGAATTACAGATATCATAGCTGGTGATTGTCAAAATGGGTTTCATTTTGTTCAGCCCCGATGAGCTGGTGTCAATTCAGATAATGCGGTCGAAGTGCAGAAAAAAGGGGCTTCTTTGGCCTGATTTTGGGTTTCATTTAAGAAGTTGTTAAACGGACCTGAAAATCGGGCGAAATTTTAATAAAAACAGAGCGATTTATTATATATTACCGTCTCCTTTATACCTTATATAACAGGTGTAAAAATCTGGCCAACACACACCATTCTTTTTTTCAGGATTGCGTCCTTTTCGGCCTCGTTATCGCCCACTCGGATTCGAGACGCCTTTTCCGGTTAATATCCATTGTAATATTAACCTTATACCATGATTTTAATCAACTGGCCACAATTTAGTCACAAGGACAAAAAAAAAGAGGTTACAAGTCGAACCGTAACCTCTTGAGACCTTTAAAAAACGCCCCCTTTTGCCCAATCCCTGCGTCAGGCTCAAATTATAATCCTCAAAATACTCAATGTATTCCTGTGGTTAAAATTTTCGCCTTTCTTGACCTTGAACAAAATTGAACTTTTTTTAAAGGCCACCTCTTGAATTTCATGGTAGGCACGATTGGATTTGAACCAACGACTTCTACCGTGTCAAGGTAGCGCTCTCCCCCTGAGCTACGTGCCTGTATCGAGACCTTTGAAAAACGCCCCCTTTTGCCCAATTCCGTCGTTAGGCTCAAATTTTAATCCTCAAAATACTCAATGTATTCCTGTGGTTAAAATTTTCGCCTTCCTTGGCCTTGAACAAAATTGAACATTTTTCAAAGGTCTCGTATTTTTGAAAATTTGTTAACACCACTTTTTATGTCTGTCAAGGAAAATGCCTAATGGAAGAGATCTGACTCCCGTTTTTCACATATCTGGTCATTGAAAGGTTAAATTTATGGTTTAAGATACGCCGTTAATTTTTCTTTGATTTTGTCTGAAACGACTATCGAATGATTTTTTGTGTAATCGTAACAGACCTGGACCGATTCTCCGGTTGCATATACCATGGTTGGGTCTGACTGATGGACGAGTTTATATTCAAAAGTAAAACTTTTGGTGCCGATATCCTTGACCCACATGTGAAGGGTTACCTTGTCAACGAACAGTACCGGTTTAAGATAATCGCAGCGAATATGCGCCATGATAAACCTGAAATCATAAGGGTCCGAAACCTTGAAATATTTTTGTGAGAATTTTTTCCGCCCCTCTTCAAAATAGGTAAAGAATACCGCATTGTTAACATGCCCCAGGGCATCAAGATCGCTGAATCTGACGTCAATATTTGTAGAAAATATTTTGCCTGAACCCATCAACAACTCCTAACTCGTGCCTGAACGAAAACTGTCTTTTCCGCCAATATCTGCGTCAGACTCAAATTTTAATCCTCGAAATACTCAATGTATGTCTGTGGTTAAAATTTTCGTCTTCCTTGATCTTAACGAAAAATCCTAGTTTTCGTTCGGGCACTAACCCTGATAAAATTTTGTTTATTCTGAAAATTCCATTCCTTTGAAAGATAATAAATCATAAATTACTAATCGTACCTCTATTATGTCAAGGCGTTATTTGTTTGAATCGGCTTAACCTCTTGCCTTATGATTTTTTACACGAAAATATATTGGACTTAATTACCCGTATGTGGCAAATTAAATCCTATCGATGCATAAACAACACATCAGATGATACATTAAACGGCTTATACGGAGGTTTTGCATCGTTAGGGTAAACCCTAGAAAGGAGGTGTTTGTAATGAACGTGAGAAAGTCTGTTTTTGCAGGAAGCTGGTATCCGGGCAATGCTGCCGGGTGCGAGAAAGAGATTAAAGGTTTTCTGAAAGAGTACCCCACAAAGACTGTTGCACAGAGGCCCTTAACCGGAGGGATCGTGCCCCATGCGGGATGGTATTTTTCAGGAAGTATCGCCTGTAACGTGATCCATTGCTTAAAAGATGAAAACCCTCCGGATGTTTTTGTAATTTTCGGGATGCATCTTCATCCTCGTTCCCCCTCATACATTATGACCGGCGGTGCATGGGAAACTCCGTTTGGCGACATAGAAATCGAAGAGTCTCTTGCAGGCGAACTTGTCAAACAATTTTCATTTCAGATCGAAACCGCTGATAATTTTACCCAGGACAATACCATCGAACTTCAGCTCCCTTTTATAAAATACTTTTTTAAGCACACAAAAATCGTTCCCATGGGCGTGCCGCCCACACAACACTCTCTTGAAATCGGAAAGGCCGTGGCCGACATTTCACAGGGTCTGGGGTTGCGGATTAAAGTGATCGGCTCCACCGACCTCACCCATTACGGGTTGAATTACGGGTTTGTATCCCATGGCACGGGCCAGGCGGCCCTGGACTGGGTGCGCAAGGAGAACGATCGCAGGGTTATCAAGGCCATGATTGCCATGGATCCGGGCAAGGTTATCACAGAGGCCCTGGCAAACCACAATGCCTGTTGCAGCGGTGCGGCTGCAACTGCAATTGCCGCTGCAAAACAACTCGGGGCAGACAAAGCGGAAGCCATTGCATATGCAACCAGTTATGATAAAAGTCCGGGGGACAGTTTTGTGGGGTATGCGGGGATTGTGTTTTAATAAGACCTAAATTGAGCGATTGTCTAGGTTGCCGCAGATACAAGGAAGATGTCGTTCCGCTATAGTCAACTATGCGGGACGGTATCTGACGCAGTAGATGCGGTAAGATCGGCAATCCCGAAGGGTTTCAAATTTTAAAAATATAAATCAATTTAATTCATTAAAAATAAAAGACATTTAATCCCCTTTTAAAATTTGAAACGCTCAGTTTAGGTAAGAATAAGGGGGCAGCCGTTAACGACCCCTTATCGTTCGATGCCGTCTCTTGCTAAAATGCCCTGATGATAATAATGTTTCACCTCTTTTATCTCGCTAACCAGGTCGGCATATTGGATGAACTCTTGGGGTGCGTTGCGTCCGGTAAGGATAATTTCCACGCTTTCAGGCCGCTGTTCCAAAAATTCCAGAACCTGTTTTACGGTAAGCAGGCCGAACCAGACGGTCACATTGATTTCATCCAGAATAACCATGTCATATTGCCCTGACAGCATGGCGTCACGAGCCTTGACAAGTCCCTGTTCCGCCTGATCCACATGCTTTTGAGTGACTTGATCGCGATGAATACACTTGATGTCCCCATACTGTTCAATTATGATATAGGGGTTGTCACGCAATGCCGTAAGTTCGCCATAGTGCTGCCCCTTCATGAACTGGCCCATGTATGTTTTCAGTCCATGACCGGAAGCTCTGATAGAAAGGCCTAAAGCGGCGGTTGTTTTGCCCTTGCCGTCCCCGGTGTATACCTGAATGTATCTTTTTATATCCGTTGCCATTATTCAATGATGATGAATTTATGAAAATACAAATTCATCAAGGAGTTGGAGCTTTGTTTTTTTTGATTTTTTACAAGACCATCAAAATAGGCTATAAAAAATATGGCCTTAAAGCCTATTATTGAAAGATTAAACAGGCGCCTCCTAAAAAATTAAGCAGAAAATAAAAAATTGATCCAAGGATAGTATGAACTATCACATTCCCTAAGTTCCTTTCGTATTTCGATTTTAAGATGCCTTGGATAATTACTGGATCGCACTTCCAATAGAAGTGTATAATATTTAGTTTGTGTGTCGGTCAAATCATATTCTTGTTCCAAGGCTTGCTTAATTGGTCCTCTGCGTTTTGTCAAGTGCCAATGGGATGTTACCCAGGGCAAACGCATTTGAATCCCAATACAGGGAGAGCGCTCCACGACGGCGTGTATCTCTTTCCAACCGACTGAAACTTGTGCTTTAACAGCATAAGCCACATTATAGCCATTTGCTCTAAGACCTTTACTTGAGCACTTTTTTTTGTTATTCTTTTTTTGTCTTTTTACCATATGAGCGCCCCCTGTTTTATGGATTGTTTGTAACATCTCAATAAATTATGGAGTCGAGTCAATATGATTATCTCATATACAAGAACGTATTGAGAAGTTGCGATTGTTTTTGCCAACATTCCATTATAACAAGATTTCCAGATAGCTTGCTCTATTTTTTGCTCAGTAACCTTCAAAATTCAAGTATCAGCCTGGTCGAAGGACGCTAATTTAAAGAAACAAAAAAACCGCTTAGATATGCATTTTCTTATTTACCATGAAAAATTTAAAACAAGCCATTGTCAATGCGATAAACCGCTTTATCATTATTCAGAAAAAAGAAGGGTATTGGGTCTTTGACCTGGAAGCGGATACCACAATCACATCCGAATACATAATTCTCCAGCGATTCTTGGGCAAAGAGATTGAACCGGATCTCAAAAATCGTCTATCGCGATATATTTGCAGCAAACAGCTTCCAGATGGAGGCTGGCCCATCTACGAAAAAAGCGCAGCTAATGTCAGCGCTTCCGTCAAGGCCTATTTTGCTCTTAAGCTAATAGGCAGC
>Ga0315537_1003626_pt1 | contig 11433 bp, 8 predicted proteins | sample SalMarSW160270MG_FD_203091 | JGI IMG/M metagenome (GOLD analysis project Ga0315537, IMG submission 203091) | Salt marsh sediment microbial communities from the Plum Island Ecosystem LTER, Massachusetts, United States - Salt Marsh Sediment SW1602-70 ... | reverse complement strand
GCGGACGGCTGCGGTTATAGCGACCATAAAATCCATAGTAGCGGGCAGTGTGGAGTCAAACCCGAGGACCAATTGGGCTGCGGAATCGCCGACGAGGACCATCGAAATGTTAGTCTGGGCAACCAGCCTGGCGGTGAGGTAGTCGTAACAGCTTACTGCAGAAATTTTTCGGCCTTCAATTTTGGCCTGGGTCAGGTCGGCGATTGTAACTTTTGTGTTCATAGTGACTTTCCGTGAAATTCGGGGCAGAAACTAACAGTAAAATAGTTAAAATTTGCCAGAACATTCGGGCGAATAGTAACGTACAAAACACTGATTTTTTACTGGAATTCACAGCTTTTATAGGAAAATACCAAAAAGCTGCGTTTTTTCAAGAGTTTATAGTTGATAGTTCCGACAGGAACTGCACTCTAAAGTTAATAGCGGGATTTTATTAAAGAAATTTAGTCGACTTAGGCGATTAAATAATTATACACGGACTGGTGGAAGGAATGAAATAGTGTACGTGATTATCTGTATTCTATAGCTTTTCATCACCCTCCTCCGAAGCCAGATTCTGCTTTATAGAGTCTGGCTTTTTATATGCGCAGATTCAGATAAGCCGGGGTGGATCTTTTGCCGACGGCAGGGTAACTCAGAATTGGCGGTTAGCATTTCAGAGGCGGTATCGGCAGGGCGGCCGGGCAGGCCGGATGAACTCTAATCCTCTGACTCCGGACAACCGAGAATGTACTCAATCACTTCGCTGAGCCTGGCTGTAGCCAGGGCTACAGTGCAGTCAGCGGCACCGTAATAGATATTTAATGTATCTGTCTCCTTAGTCACCGTAACTCCGGTGGGAAAAACCACGTCACCAACATCGCCGACTCTTTCGTAGAATTCACTCGGTCCGAGCAGCCACTCGTCACTTCGCCTTAAGACCCGCCAGGGCTCGTCCAAATCGAGCAGGGCCAGACCCAGGCGATAAACGGCGCCTGCGGAGGTGCCGCGAACCCCGTGATAGAAGACGAGCCAGCCATGTTTGGTCTCGAGCGGCTGACAGGCAAGTCCGACCCGCTGGCAGTCCCAATAGCCGGCGCGAGTTCTAATCAGCGGTCGGTGGTCACCCCAGTGTTTGAGGTCGGGCGAGAAACTTAACCACATGTGGGCTTCGCCGCGTACAATCGGCCTGTGTATCAGAGCGAATCGGCCGCGGAATCTTCTCGGGAAAAGGCAGGCGTCTTTATCTTCGGGCGGCAGCATGGCGCCGAGCCGCGCGAAGGTCTTGAAGTTTTTGGTAATGGCCAGAGAAACGGTCGGACCACCCTCGCCAAATGAAATATAGGTTATAGCAAATTGCTTTTGCTCCTGGAGCCAAATGATGCGAGGGTCTTCCAGGCCCCAGCGTTCCTCGTGGCTGTTGATGTCCGCCTGCATTGTGGGGTGGTCGTCGATTTTCCAATTTGTAAAGCCGTCTTCACTCCGCGCGACGGTCAGATGCGAAAAGCCCCGCATGTCTTCGCAGCGAACAAGCAGCAGGGTTTCAGAGTTGAGCTTAATTGCGGCCGGATTCATTACGGAGTTCACCGGATAAGGCCAGTGCCTGGAGGTCAGGATAGGGTTGCCCTCGTATCGGGTGAACAGTTCGTACGCTCTTAGCTGTCTTTCCAATTCCGCCATATTCCCCTTAGCGGCTCCTACTCGGAGTCCTTACCCTGCGTCTTCATACTTAATCGGCAATTCAACTGCACCAATATAACCAAAAGAGCAGATTTTACTGTTGGCTGGGCCGAAAGCAAGGGTTTTCAGGATGGGTTCAGGCTTTGACCAACTGCGTTTCGTAAAGGCTTTGATAAAGCGGACAAGACTGAATCAACTGCTCGTGCCTTCCCTGGGCAATGATTTGACCGTTGTCCATCACCGCAATTATGTCGGCGCTTATGACCGTACTGAATCGATGAGCAATGATGATGGTGGTCCTTTGACGCATGACTTCCTCGATGGCGATGTGGATTTTTGCCTCGCTGTCGGCATCGACCTGGCTGGTTGCCTCATCAAAAATCAGAATCGCCGGGTCCTTTAGAATAGCTCTTGCGATGACAATTCGCTGCAGTTGTCCTCCGCTGAGTCCCGTGCCGTGCTCACCTATTTTCGTTTCATATCCGGCCGGGAGCTGTGTGATGAATTCATGGGCCCTTGCCTTTTCGGCGGCGGCGATTATTTCGTCCATAGTGGCGTTGCTTTTGCCGTAGCCGATATTGGCGGCAACAGTATTATTGAAAGTTACCACGTTTTGTGTCACCAGGCCTATCTGTTGTCGCAGACTTCTGATGGTACAGTCCCTTACATCTGTGCCGTCAATAAGCACCGCGCCGGAATTGACATCGTAGAATCGTGGAATAAGGTTGACCAGGGTCGTCTTACCCGAGCCGTTGGGACCCACTATGGCGATGTTACATCCTGCATGTACTGTCAGATTGATGCCGTTTAGTACCGGCCTGGATGCGTTCGGATAGGTGAAAACGACATCGCGGAAGTCTATTTTGCCGTTTACCATCTCCAGCCTGCGTGCATTCGGCTTTTCTATTTCGACAGGCTTCTCAAGCAAGCCGTAAACTCGTTCGGCTGCCGCATTGGCCTGCTGGACTTTGTTCCAGATGTCACTGCTTTTTCTCACGCCTTCGCCGACGGCGCCGAGTGTCCCCACAAGAACAAGAAACTCACTTGCATCGAGACCGCCTGCGACGACCCAGTGCACACCGAACAGAAGGGCGGCACAACCCGCCGTCATACCCAGGACTTCCATAATCGGGCCCGTTGCGGCCTCGACTTTGCCGATGCGAAGGAGCTGCTTAAGCAGAGCTTTATTTATAAGCCCGAAGGTTTTGTTCTCGTATTCCTGCTGGTTATACACTTTTATGACCTTGGCTGAGCCGAAAGCCTCGTTCAATTTGCCCAGCATAAGGCTTGACCTTGCCAGAGACTTCTTTGTGGCGCGTCTTATTCGCTTTCCGAGACGTAGAACCGCTGCAATGGTCAGCGGGGCGCTGAGCAGGAATATCAGAGTCAGCTTGAAGTTCAGTGCCATCGCTAAGATGATTAGGCCGGCGGCCTGCAGAGGCTCCCGAAGTGCCTTTCCCAAAAGTATTGATACTCCGGCTGACAGCACAGCGGTGTCACGGTTGATTCTGCTTACGGCGTCGCTGGGATTTTTAGTGTCAAAAAACGACACGGGCAACTCGATTATGTGACCAAAAGTCTCGTTCCGAAGATTATTGACGGCTATATAAGTTACTTTGGATGCGAGGTATTTCTGAAAGAATGTGGCGATACATCGGCCAACAGTGAAGACAGCCAAAAGAATAACTATCAGACTCATGGCTTTGGTCTTATTCTCCCTGTTCTGCTGCATGGGTACAAAGCTCGTCGCTTTCTTCACGGCCCCGAGATAAAAAGGCTGACTGCGGATGTTTATAGCTGTACTGTGAGTCTGGAGCAGTCCCTGTGCGTCGAGACGTTTGTACTGGATGGTGAAAGTTTGGTGGCCCGGCGCCATGGCCAGCTCATTCAGCAAGGTCAGCGTCGGCACTTGCTCGACGGATTCTGATGTCAGGTAATTGCCGGCGCCGACGATGTAATCCTGGGGCAGCAGTCCGGCTTTTTGGGTAAGGCTGTCCTGCTTGACTTGCGTGACGAGCAGATAATAGGCTATGTCCGGATTATTCGGGTCGAGGATTTCCACCTGGTCGGGCACATAGAATTTCACGCCGTAACGATGGCTGCAGATTTTGCGGTCCACATATCCGTGAAGTCCTTCCTGACCCATCATGACCTTCAGCATAGGCACAAGCGTTATGAAACTCAGTGACAATAGAATGCTGGTAATAAGTGCGGAGACCAGGATGGCTGCGAGCCGGTGCCACTGCGGCCAGATGTGCTTGAATAATCGCCAGATGTAATTCATATACTTATTTGGTGCCCCCAAACGCGATAAAGAGCGTTTGGGCAGCCCCTTTGCGTCCTTATGCCCGAATACGGCGCTGTGCCGGTTCACGATTAACCGCAGCACAATAGCAAAGATGTACACTACGGTCAAGAGCAAAGCCTTTTTATTGATTGTTGGTGATGTTTGTGCTACCGTTTGACATTTTCACGGGAGCAGGTGCTATGGAAATAGATTGTCTCGTTCTGGGTTTGTATGAGACAAATTGTTACGTTCTTCGCAAAGATGCCGCTGTCAGCAAATGTGTGGTCATCGATACCGGCCTGGATACGAATGGCATGGTCGAATATTTAACCGCGAAGAAACTTGAGCCGGCTGCGGTCGTTCTCACTCACGGTCATGCCGACCATATCGGCGGCGTTGCGGGCATCACAGGCAAATACGCCGGGGTCAGGATTTATTTGCACCAGGCTGATGCACCCATGCTGACAAACGCAGAAGACAACCTTTCGCTTTTTACGGGTGTTGCTATCGGACCGCTTGAAGCCGATGTGCTTGTAAAGGAAGGTGACATTATTGACGAGGCGCAAATAAGACTGACGGTGCTGCACACTCCGGGTCATACGCCCGGCGGGATTTCTCTGTATGCTCAGGCCGATACGTTGGTCTTTTCAGGAGATACGCTGTTTGCCGATTCGGTGGGAAGAACCGATTTTCCCGGCGGCGGCGTGGAGCAATTAGTGCAGAGCATTAAAGACAAACTTTTTGTTTTGCCGGACGAGACCGTCATTTATCCCGGACACGGCCCCCGGACCAGCATCGGGCGAGAAAAAAGGCATAATCCATTTCTTAAGTAGTTCTTACTTTTAACTCCTGCAGCCGACTGCAAACCTGGGCACGGTTTAGAAGTTGTTGAAGTACTCAGGCTTGCCGTCATCCTGGTCGTAGCTCGTCTGCTCCTTGAAATCGGCGTCGATACGAATCCTCTGGATTCGCTCGGCGGTTTTGGTGTTACTGTCAGCCGTGACCAGGATGCCGTTCAATCGTATATCATCGGTTGCCACCTCAAACGGGTAGGGCATCTGAGTGCGGAAGGATTTGAGGACGCTCTCGGTCTTCCGACCAAGTATCGAATCGTGCGGGCCGGTCATTCCTATATCGGTAATATAGGCGGTCCCCTTGGGCAGTATGCGTTCGTCAGCGGTAACGACGTGCGTATGTGTGCCGAAGACGCAGCTTACCTTGCCGTCAAGATAATAGCCCACGGCAATCTTTTCACTTGTGGCCTCGGCGTGCATATCGACGAAGATTATATCCGCCTTTTGGCTCAGCCCCGGCAGGATATGGTCAATTGCGGAATATGGGCAGTCCGCAGGTTTCATGAAAATCCGCCCGATTAGCGATACAACCGCAACCACGGGGCCCTTACTGGTTTTATACAACGCTACAGACTTGCCCGCGGCGTGCTCTGAAAGATTGGCCGGCCTTACAATGTTGTCAGCGGATTCGAGTGTCTGGATAATGTCGCGCTTGCGGAACACGTGGTCCCCGAGCGTAACAAGATTAACGCCGTAGCGGAGCAGTTTATTGTATATTTGCGGGGTCAGCCCCGAGCCGCCGGCGGCATTTTCCGCGTTGGCGATAACGCAGTCCACCTCATATTCCTGCACCAGGGACCTGAGCTTCTCGGCGACGATGCGCCGGCCGGGCTTACCAACAATATCACCGATGCACAGAACGTTCAGTTTCATCCCGTCGCCTTAAACTTTTATTATTTTTACCTGCCTATTTTGCGTACTCAACGCAGCGCAGCTCGCGCAGCAGTGTCACCTGTATCTCACCGGGGTAAGTCATTTCCGCCTCGACTTTATTGGCGATGTCGCGAGCGATTTTCATTGCGATTTCGTCGGGCACCTTTTCGGCATCGACAATGACCCGGATTTCACGACCGGCCTGGATGGCGTAGGCGTTTTCCACGCCGTCAAAGCTGCCGGCGATTTCTTCCAGCTTCTCGAGCCGCTTGATGTACCGTTCGAGTGTCTCACGTCTGGCGCCGGGCCGTGAGGCGCTTATCGCATCCGCGGCGGCAATCAACGGAGTATAAGGATTGTCGGCGGCTACATCGCCGTGATGGCCGAGAACCGCGTTGAGCACAACAGGCGATTCACTAAACCGCTTGAGGAAATTAGCGCCGATTTCAGGATGCCCGCCTTCGACTTCATGGTCGATGGCCTTTCCGATATCGTGCAGCAGCCCCGCACGTCTTGCGATAGTACCGTCGAGGTTCAGCTCGTCGGCCATGACTTGAGCCAGGAAGGCTACCTCAATACTGTGACGCAGAACGTTCTGGCCATAGCTGGTTCTAAAGTGCAGGGCGCCTATCAGGCTCAGTACCCTGTTAGGCAGGCCGCGCACATTGGTTTCCACGGCGGCGTCTTTGCCGAGCTGCAGGATTTTGTGGTTGACTTCCTTTTTCGTCTGTGCAACCAGCTCTTCAATTCTCGAAGGATGGATGCGTCCGTCCTGAATGAGACGTTCCATCGCCAGTCGCGCAACTTCGCGGCGCACCGGGCTGAAGCCGCTTACGATTACCATGCCGGGCGTGTCGTCAACAATAACGTCAACCCCGGTAGCTTTCTCGAAGGCCCGTATATTTCGGCCTTCGCGACCTATGACACGGCCTTTCATATCGTCGTTGGGGATTTCGACCGTCGAGACCGTTGCCTCGCAGGTCTGCTCAGCCGCGTACCGCTGGATAGCGGTATTGATAACTTCACGGCTCTTCTCATCCGCAACTTCCTTGGCCTCTTCGACCTTTCGCTGAATCAGGGCCGACATTTCATGTTCGCATTCGTCTTCAAGCCGCTTTAGCAACAGCTCCCTGGCCTCATCCGCGCTCATGGCCGATATTTTCAAAAGCTGGTTTTTCTGCTGCGCCAGCAGAGATGAAAGCTGCTTGTCTTTTTCCCCAACGTGTTCGAGACGTCGCTGGGCCTCTTTTTCGAGGTTCTTGGCGGCGTTCTCACGCTGCTCGACGAGTTCTACCTGCTTCTCCAGCACGTCCTCACGCTTGCTTAGTCTTTGTTCCGTCTCGCGGAGCTCTCCTCGGACTCGGTGAGCCTCGGCGGTCAGTTCCTCTTTCTTCTTGATTGCCTCGGCCGCTGCATCGAGTCGGGCGGACTTGATGATGTTTTCAGCCTCTTTCTTGGCGCCGTCAATCTGCCGCTCCAGGTCCTCTCGGAAAGTTTTGGCTTTAGTTCTGCTGATTATCTGGAAGAGAATGGCAGCTAACCCGATTCCTAAAAGGAAAGCGACAATCGTAGCGGCGTACGCAGGAATCCAGTTTATTTCGAGTAACGCATCCATAATATCAACCTTTCTACAGTTATAGTCGTACAAATGCTGATTCAGGAAGGTTGTGGGGTTGTGCAGGGGGCAGTACTAAATGATGTGAAGTATGAAAAACAACAAAAGCAGGGCGGATTCGCGGCCCTATCCAAGTAATACCGGTGGCGAGGGTGTATTTTCGTGTAAGTCGTTGTTGTTAAATCGTATTATACGACGTTTTTTTATACCCACTCACCGCACTCCTTCGCCGGCAAACTTAGCTTTGCTCTGAGATTTCTCTTCACATTAATTCACTTCGCGCCGGTCTTGCCGGCCCAAAGTGTCATAACTACCCTGATTGCAGGCCCTTAGGCCCGCTGCTGTCCGCCCCATTATGGACTGCGTAATAAACTTGACTGGGGCGGCCCACACCTTTCTTTTATCAGCTAACCTATACAACGGCATAGTATTCGATGTTCATTAGCCGGTCAAGAGAAAGTTGTGCGGCAAGATGATTTTGCGTGCAAAAAGGGAAACAACCTGTCATTTGGCGGCAACTTTTCCTATAATACAAGGTTTAGGTATTAGTTGTAGAGTTTTGACCTGTGGGGCCCCATTTGAAAAAGCTTAGTGACGCCCAGTTGCTTGAAAGATACTCCGAGGGAGATGAACGTGCCTTCCGCGAACTCGTAAGTCGTTATAAGAACAGCCTTTACGCCTTTTTGAAACGGTTTTTGAACCAGCGTGACCTCATCGAGGACGTCTTCCAGGAGACCTTTCTGCAGTTGTTTACCAGCCGCGAGAGTTTTGACCCGGAAAGGCCCCTGCGTCCGTGGCTTTTTACAATTGCTGCGAACAAGGCCAAGGATGCTTTACGTAAACGACAAAGAAGCTCAGCCGTGCCTATCGGCACTATTTCAGATGGACAGCAGGCATCCTTCGACGACGTGCTGAATAGCCTAAGTTCTGTTGAAACAAGACCTTATGAGACGTTAGAGCGGGGCGAGCTTGCGGAGCGGGTCAGAGAAGTTGTAGCGAATATGCCGGAATCGGCCCGTGAAATACTTATTTTGGCCTATTTTAATAAATTTTCGTACAAACAAATGGCTCAGATTCTTAGTATACCTATCGGCACTGTCAAAAGCAGGCTTCATACAGCAGTAAATCGCTTTGCGAAGGAGTACAAGGCAGCTATAACCTCCAGGAAAGAACCATGAAAGAACTTAACAGGGACGAGTTAGAGCTTATCTTCGACTATTGCCTTGGCGTAGCCGATGTTGACAAGATGACCCGAGCGCAAGAGCTTATCGCCTCAAACCCCGAGGCCGCCGACTTCTGCTCCAAAGTCCAGATTTCTATCGGGCCGCTTGACGAATGGACGGTAGAACCGTGTCCCGATGACCTCGTTGAAAAGACTGTTTCCTACGTTAACGAAGCCGCTCAATATGCTCAGGACAGGCTCGGCCAACTGCTGGCTGCCGAAGAGGCTCGAACGGGCGGTTCTCGTTCGACACTATGGGTGAATCTTGGTAAGCGACTGGCTATGGCCGCAGCGTTTATTATAGTCGGCAGCATTGTGCTCAGTACGGTGCGATATATGAATTATCAAAAATGGCGAACGCAGTGTGAAGCACAGCTTGCCGGGATAGCGCAGGGCATTATCAGTTACAGTGCAGACCACGAGGGCAAGCTTCCTGCGGTGGCGATGTCCGCTGGTTCGCCCTGGTGGAAGGTGGGCGACCCGGGACAAGAGAACGTCTCGAATACACGTCACATCTGGCTGCTGGTAAAGGGCGGTTACGTCGGTCCGAACCAGTTCATCTGCCCGGGGGCAAATTCAGGCGAGCTTGAGCCTATCAGCGCTGAGCAGGCACAGTCGCTTCGTGATTTTCCAAATCGCAGATACATCTCGTACAGCCTGCGGTTAATTTGTGAGCAGCCACCTTCAGTTTCATCGCTCGGCAGGAAATTAATCATCTCGGACATGAACCCGTTGTTCGAAAATCTGCCCACCGACTTCACCCAGCCGCTAAATCTGCCGCTGGATGACCGCCTTCTCAAGCTCAATAGCATTAATCACCAACGCAAGGGTCAGAATGTATTATTCAGCGATGGTTCTGTGCAGTATGTCAAGACCAGGCGAGTCGGCGCCGACAACGACGATATATTTACCCTTCGCGGTACGAGCTTTTACGAGGGCTGTGAGGTGCCGACGTGTGATACCGATGACTTCATGGCCCCTTAATTTTGCCGCACACCTGCTTTTTCTTTGAATTCCTTTAAAATAACGCACAAAGTCGTATAAATTTGTGCCGTAACTTATTATGCGTATATCCCTTAGGAGATTTAATACATAATCTCGTCGTACCACCGGGGATACCCCTATGTGTATGTGGGGGAAAGTCCCTACCTGAAAAAAAGATTCAACCCCGATTTGCAAAATCGAACCATTTGCTAATATCGCCCTATAAATTAGCAAACAGTTTTTGAGGAAGGAATTCCCAAAAAACAAAACAGTCCGTAGCGTACAGGTGTCTTCACATTTGTCTGGTGACAAAGGAGTGGAGGACTCCATAGAAAGGCTGAATAATTAAAAATGAAAGATTCTTAAGTGAAACACGATATGCAGAATAAAGCAGGAAAACAATTCGCTTTGGGGCCGTAAAGCGGTTTACATAAGGTTGGGATTGAAAATAAAAGTATTTAACTTTTTTTTGGAGAATAGATTATGAAGAATTTTGTATACAAAATTGTGCCCGTGCTGCTTCTGTTGTCACTGGCGGGTTGTTACAGTTGCCAAAGCTGGAATCACATGTGGGGCAAAGGTCCTCGCGGAGCCTATCCGGCAGATAAAGTCTTCTGGGACAAGGATTGCAAACCGATAGCGGCGGCGGCCCCGGCGCCAAAGCCGATGCCGGCTCCAAAGCCGATGCCTAAACCTATGCCTACCGGATGCGGCCCATATACGGTGGAGCGGACATATCCGTGCGGAGATTGCGGCGTTGTCAGGATTGATAAGGTGATGCCGCGGGAAGTAGCGCAAAACACACCCTTCGATTATGAAATTACAGTTACTAATTTAACAGATATGCTTGTTACCGACGTGGTGGTTACAGAGCAGCTTGACTCCAATTTCAAGTTCACCAGCGCTTCACCGAGCGCAAGGTCTATGGAAAATAAGCTCATCTGGGTAATGGATAAGCTCGAGCCGCGCGCAAAACAAACCATCAAAGTTACAGGTGCTGCCGGTGCGGCCGAGTGTATAAAGAATTGTGCCACGATTACCTATGTTGTGCCCGCCTGTGCCAGTGTACAGGTTGTTCAGCCGGCCCTTCGTCTGGTAAAAACGGCGCCGTCACAGGTGCTGCTCTGCGAGCCGATACCGGTCAAGATTACCGTGACAAACACGGGAACAGGTGTTGCCGGCGACGTGAAGGTTTCCGATACACTGCCGGACGGACTGATGACCAGCGACGGCAAGAGAAGTGTAATGCTCGACGCCGGCACACTCGCTGCCGGACAGTCCAAAAGCTTCTCTATGGAACTAAAGGCCTCCAAGACAGGCAGCTATGTAAACAAGGCTACGGCCATGGCTTCGGGTGGTCTCAAAGCCGAAGCAAGCACCACGACCGTTGTCCGTCAGCCTGTACTGGCTATTGAAAAGAGCGGACCGCAGAAAAGATACCTCGGGCGAAACGTCACGTTCGATATCGTAGTTACCAATAAGGGTGACGCCCCTGCAAAGGACACTATGCTCGAGGACGAGCTTCCTGCCGGAACAAAGTTTCTCGCTGCCACAGGCGGCGGTGAGCTTAAAGGCTCCAAGGTCGTATGGGACCTCGGCACCCTGAATCCCGGCGCAAACCGTAAAGTCAGCCTTACTGTTATGCCGGATGCAGCAGGTACTGTCCGTAATGTTGCAAAGGCGACGGCTACCTGTGCCGAGGGCGTCAGCGCTGCCGCAAGCACTAATGTCACCGGTATTCCGGCCGTTCTGCTTGAAGTTATCGATATCGATGACCCTGTCGAGGTTGGCAGCAACACAACATACGTCATTACCGCAACAAACCAGGGCAGTATGCCCGGCACTAACATCTCGATTGTCTGTACTCTTGAAGAAAACGAGCAGTATGTATCATCGAGCGGTGCGACAAGAGGCCGACTCGAAGGCAACAAGGTCATTT
>Ga0315537_1003625_pt1 | contig 11435 bp, 10 predicted proteins | sample SalMarSW160270MG_FD_203091 | JGI IMG/M metagenome (GOLD analysis project Ga0315537, IMG submission 203091) | Salt marsh sediment microbial communities from the Plum Island Ecosystem LTER, Massachusetts, United States - Salt Marsh Sediment SW1602-70 ... | reverse complement strand
CAAGGAGTATATATTTCATTATCTCCGACATTTCCGACCCTGTTACTCCTGTCATAACTGGAGTCTCAGGCGCTCCTTCAATAATCTTATGACCTACCTCAATATTGAAAATATTCTTCATGAAAAAGAGTGAAAAGAAAGTGATCACTCCCGATACCAGAGGAGTAGCTATCCATCCTATTCCTATTTCACCAAGCAATCTGAAGTTAATATTCCTTGCTCCCCTGTAAAGACCTATACCGATAACGCATCCTACTATTACCTGGGAGCTTGATACAGGAACAAGTGGGACAGGGGGGAGGCCGATACGGATCATAAAATTTACCAGTGCGGTTGATGAGAAGATAAAGAGGACAAGTGATTGTGCCAGAACAACAACAAGAGCGGCTTCGGATGTGAGTTCTACAATATTTCCCCCTACCGTATCCATTACTCTTTTTGAATAGGTAATGATTCCCACCGAAATAGCTATTCCGCCCAACAGAAAAAGTTGCTGATTTGATGATAAGGAAAAGAGTCCCAGATTAAGCTCCTGCAGGTTGAATGCAGGTACAAATACACCCATAACATTCGCTATATTGTTGGCGCCCAGGCTATAAGCTCCAAATGCACCGACTATTATCAAGCCAGCTTTAAGGTATGACTCAAAAGTTATCAGATGGATTTTTGCCGATTTCTTGAATTTTGTGATCAGTATATAAAGTAATATTGCGAATAATGCACCGAGTACGGGGCCCGATATCCATGTCACCACAATTTTCGAAAGTGTACCTGAATCGGTTGGGTTGCCGGTAAAGATGTTCCATCCGATAATTGCTCCGACTATTGCCTGTGTTGTGGAGACCGGCAGCGAGAATTTTGTCATCCCGTAAACCGTTATTGCGGCTGCAAGAGCCAGGGTGAAAGATCCTCCGATTGCATTAACGCTTCCAAGTTTTCCCAGAGTGTCGGATGTTCCTGCACCCTGGATCACAGCACCAAGGATAACTGCTATTGAGGCAATGATGGCGGCTCTCCTGAAAGTTATCATTCTCGACCCGACAGCCGAGCCAAAGATATTTGAGGCATCATTTGCACCAAGGGACCACCCCAGAAATAAGCCGCTTGTAAGGAAAAACAGGAACATAGTTCTAAAAAATATGTTCAGCGTTCCGCGTTCAGCGTTTCGCGTTCCGGGTAAAAACACTCGGAACTCTTAACTTGAAACCCGTAACTTTTATATTATGATTTTTATTGCCATTCTCGAAAGCAGATCCGCAGCCTTCTGTGCCAGGTCGGAAATGTTTTCGATATGGTGAATTATATATCTTAAATGAGCCTTATGGGCAAGATCTATTTCATTCATCTCCTGAAAAATACGTTTTCTTACGTTAAAAGAGATCTTATCAGTTTCGGTTTCAAAATAATAAACCTTAAGCAGTTTTTCCCTTACTGTATGAGGTGCCGTGAAATATGCTCTCGCTGCAGGTATGAGTTCTTCACCGGCATTTACAGATGTATTTGCTAAGCTTATGATCTCTTTATTAAGTGAAGGAGGGATTTCAGGCATCTCTATTATAAACTCATTAAGAGATTTCTTAATGGCATCAATAATCTCATCAAGCTCATTAAGCAGTCTGGTTACATCCGACCTGTGCTGCGGCAGTATTGAGTGAGTTATCATCTCATTCTCAATAGATCGCTGGAGCCTGTCAGCATTATTTTCCAGTGTGTCAACTTTTTCAAGATGTCTCATAAAAGACTCCATATCTTTCTCGATATATGATTTAATGCCCTCGCGGAAGACAAGTAATCCGATTTCAATACTGTCAAAAAACTCACTGATACTGATAATCAGTTCCTTTGTTGTCCTTTTAAAAACGGCCATATTGGTTATTGGTTATTGGTTATTCTACAATGGTTTTTGCTATTTCGTAAAAACGAGGTGCATCCTCCACCATTCTGGCGCTTCCGCCTGTGGTCTCAATATCGATTATTGTATACATAAAACCTAACGATTTCCACATATTGCGAATATAAGCAGAATTAAGGTGTGAATGTTTATTTGTTTGTATTTTTGTCAGGAAAATAAACCGGCCATCATGAATGAGTGTTACGGGAATAAATTCATCCTCAATGGAAAGATCGAGTCGTCCGATTCTTTTGATAATTCTCTCGTGTATAACGGAGATTCCGTATATGAAGTGATAAGGATGGTCAGAGGTTCGCCGGTCTTTTTCTACGATCATATGGAACGTCTGGAGTCAAGTACAAAGCTGCAGAAGAAAATAATGCTTGCGGATTGTTCCGCCTTGAAAAAAGATATTATAAGTTTGGCTAAATGGGATAAGAAAAAACAGATTAACCTTAAGATTGTCTTTAATTACAACAAGGGGGCAGAGAATTATCTTGTCTATTATATCGAACCAATTTACCCCTCTGTGGAACAGTACAGGAAAGGCGTAAAGGGAATTCTTTTCTATGCCGAGAGACCAAATCCTGCATCCAAGGTCATCAATCACAGGCTGCGATCATCAATATTTCATAAACTTATTCTGGAGGGAGCTTATGAGGCCCTTCTTGTGAACGAAAAGGGATTGATCACCGAGGGAAGCAGGACGAATATTTTTTTCCTGAAGAAGAATACACTGGTGACGGCCCCCGACAATATAATTCTAAGCGGAATTACCCGTAAGCATATCCTTGAAATATGTCGTGAAAATAATATAAACGTAAAGATGGAATGTGTAATAGCCGACAAAATGACCGGATACGATGCTGTATTTATGACCGGGACTTCTCCGCTGGTGCTTCCGTTTTACTCTGTTGACGACAAGTATTTCAACGTCAGTATCCCGCTGATCGGTAATTTACGTAAACTCTATATTGAAAAGGCAGAAGAGAGCATCAGACAATTCAGATCAGGCTGATAATACATTAAATTGGTTTACTCCCAATTAACATAAATTCTTTATATATGGCAAACATCCGAAGTCTTAAAAAAGAGATCGACAAAAAGATTTACCAGGTGATCTCAGATTGTTTCACTTTTTCAGCTCTTCATCCTGATGATAAAGTTGATGTTATTTCAGCGATAGTATCCGATGCTGTCAGTTTCAGGAATGAACTGATCCGTAGGGTCAACAATCCGTCAAAAGAGACTGATCCAAAAAGCATAAAAACTCATTATCAGATGGTTAACAAAGACCTTAATGCAGGAATTGATAAACTTTTTGAACGGCTTAGTTCTGTATTGAAGAAGAAAAAGAAGTGAAATAGCGATAGATTTTTGTTCCGCATTCGGTACAGTTACCCTCCCTGTTCAGGTTCTGATGCTTTATATGGTAACGCGATCGTTTTGTAACAATCGTTCCACACTCGGGGCAATATGTGTTTTGTCCTGCATCAGTATCCATATTTCCCACATACACATAATCAAGGTGTTTTGAAGCTATGGCGGCAAGATTCCTGAGGATTTCAGGGCTGGTAGAGGGATCGTCTCTTTTATACATAGGAAAATATCTGCTCAGGTGAAACGGGATATTCTTTCCCAGCTCTCCTGCAATCCATTCTGTCTGTAATTCCATTTCCTTTTCGTCATCATTACGTCCTGGAATGACAAGAGTTGTTATTTCCAGGTGTTTGCCCGACATGGCAATCTGTTTCAGACCCTCTTTAACAGGTTCGAGAAAGGCCCCTGTCAGCTTTTTGTAAAAACTATTATTGAAGGCTTTGAGATCAACGTTGAATGCATCAGTAAAAGAGATTATATCCTCGAGAGGATCCCGGTTTACAAATCCGTTGGTTACCATAACTGTTTTCATTCCTTCTTTTCTTGCTGCACGGGCAACATCAGCAATGAATTCAAACCAGATCACGGGTTCGTTGTAGGTAAAGGCAATTCCGATATTATTTAATGAAGACCGGGCATCCGTTATGATCTTATCAGGTTCTGTTTTTGTTGAAAAACCAGCAAGTGTCCTTTGTGAAATTGAGTAATTCTGGCAAAAATCACATCGCATATTGCAACCATAAGAACCCATAGAAAGAATATTTGTTCCGGGATAAAAATGATACAGGGGCTTCTTTTCAACAGGATCAAGCGCATATCCGGAAATAACTCCGTATGTAAGCAATTCGATCTCCTCCCCGGTGTTTTTCCTTACTCCGCAAATGCCAATACCACCTGTTTTAAGCTTGCAGTTATGCGGACAGAGAAGACATTCAATCCTTTCATCCGATTTTTTAAAGAGAGGAATCATTAATGATAACCTTTGATGCAAAATTACATATTATATTCGGAGTTGGATGGTCCTATAATTCATCAGAGATTTCTTCAAAAGGTATATTATGCAATTCTGCAAATTGTACTATCTCGTCTTTGACGGGTTGAATAATATCAGTATATGTTACTCCGAACCTGAGTTTAATTTTCCCGCTTTTCTTCATTGTGAATATAATGCTGAGAGAAAACAATTCGATCTTCTCCAGGTCTCCGGGTTTTAATGTAACCGGAGGAAGCACGGAATTTTGTTTAAGTACGATCTTCTCAGAACCGGTTTCAATATATTTTTTTGTTTTACCGGTTCCGGCAAGGATTTGATAAATGCCAAAGAATATCAGAAAGGCTATTGTGATCCACAGAGTGGTGTCAGATTTTAATGATTTAATATTGAATACCATCCAGTATATAGCTATACCTATACAAAGTACACCCAGAACTGTCTGGAAAATTTTTGTGACATGCGAACCATCCCTGTGTTCCAGGAAAAATAATTTTTCGCCCATTTCTCTTTTTATGGCAATTTATTTGTTTTTAAGGGAAATCCAAAATCTGCACAATTGATACTTCAACAATTATTCTTTGATGTGTAAATAAAATAATACTATTTTTAACTGTTGAAAAAATCCTATTCAAAAAAAAGTACTCATCAATCTTAAAGTTACAGTCCAATGAAAAACTATCTGATAATTAGCTTAATACTGTTTACAAGTGTTTTATGTCCCGGGCAGGAAAAGAAGAAAATTTATCCTGTGGAGATGACTCCCGGGATGACTGAGATATGGGATCCAGAAGTAAATATTATTCAGCCGGGAGAAGAGCCTGGGATGCCACCTTCAGATGCTATTATCCTGTTTGACGGAAGTGATATTAACAGGGAATGGGTAGGTGTCAGGGGAGATACGTCCAGATGGGTCATTGACGATGGAGCTATGGTTTGTACCGTTGGTGCAGGAGATATTAAGACCAGACGTAGATTTACTGACTTTCAGCTCCATATTGAATGGAGAACACCGGCAGAAGTTAAAGGAACAAGCCAGGAAAGAGGTAACAGCGGCATCTACCTCCAGGGACTTTACGAAATACAGGTGCTCGACAGTTATGATAACAGGACCTACCGGAACGGCCAGGCCGGAAGCATATACAAGCAGCTTGTACCACTGGTAAATGCCAGCAGAAAACCTGGTGAATGGCAGACTTATGATATAATTTATACAGCGCCCAGGTTTGCAGGTGATAGCACTGTTTACTTCACTCCACCCAGAGTTACTGTACTCCATAATGGTGTGCTGATCCAGAATAATGTAAGCCTCAGAGGGCCTACATTATATATAGGTATACCGGAATATTCCATAAAGAAGCATGATGCGGGACCAATACTCCTTCAGGACCATGGTAATCCTGTTGCATACAGAAATATCTGGATAAGAAAACTTTAATGATAAGAAAAATAATTTTCTCCAGCTCCTGAGAATTATTTGTGTTATTCATACGGAAATTACTACTTTTACGTATCGGTCATAATCTTAACCAAGTATTAAAATATTTTAAACATGGAGGAAGATTCAAAGAACATTACACGACGTTCGTTCATTGGAAGAACCGGTGCTGTTGCTGCAGGATTGACAATACTTCCGGGCTCTGTTATAAGCGGATTTGGCCACAAGGCTCCCAGCGACAAGCTCAATATAGCTGTTGTTGGTATCGGGGGTATGGGTAATTCAAACCTGAGAGCAGTAAAGGGAACGGAAAACATAGTAGCACTGTGCGATGTTGACTGGGACTATGCAAAACATGTTTTTGATGCCAATCCTGATGCCAAACATTATTGGGATTGGCGGAAGATGTATGATGAAATGGGCAAATCAATTGATGCAGTGATAGTTGCAACTGCCGATCATACTCATGCTATTGTTGCCTCAACTGCTATGACTATGGGAAAACATGTTTATGTACAGAAACCATTGACGCATACAGTTTATGAATCAAGACTGCTTACAAAACTTGCTGCAAAACACAAAGTCGCAACACAGATGGGAAACCAGGGTTCTTCAGATGAAGGTGTTGACCTGATTGTCGAATGGCTTAATAATGGAGAAATAGGAGAGGTAACAAAGGTAGAAGCATTTACTGACAGGCCTATATGGCCTCAGGGACTCAACAGGCCGGCCGAAGAAGACAAAATTCCTGAAACGCTGAAATGGGATCTTTTTATTGGTCCGGCTCGGGTGAGGCCTTACAATGCCATCTATCACCCATGGAACTGGAGAGGATGGTGGGATTTCGGAACAGGTGCTCTTGGTGATATGGCTTGCCATATTATGCATCCGGTGTTCAAGGCACTGAAACTTCAATATCCTGTCCGGGCTCAGGGCAGCTCCACGTTGCTGCTGACCGATTGTGCTCCAAATGCACAGATGGTTACGCTGGTATATCCGGAAAGAGTTTCTCCCGAAAATGCAAAAATGAAATTGCCACAGGTTGAGGTAACCTGGTATGACGGAGGACTTCAGCCTCGCAAACCGGAAGGCTGGCCCGCAGGTAAGAATATGAATGATCAGGGAGGCGGCGTTCTCTTCCATGGAACAAAAGACACATTGATATGCGGATGTTATGGTGTAAATCCATGGCTGTTATCCGGCCGCGTACCCAATGTTCCCAGGACAGAAAGAAGAGTTGAAAGAGCTGTCACGGGAGGCCATGAAATGGACTGGGTACGTGCATGCAAGGAGAGCCCGGAAAGCAGGGTTGAAACAAAATCCAACTTTTCTGAAGCAGGACCATTTAATGAAATGGTTGTTATGGGTGTGCTTGCAGTAAGACTCCAGGGCCTTAATAAGGAACTCGAATGGAATGGTGAGAAGATGGAATTCACCAATATAGATGACTCCGAGAATGTAAAGATCTGTATTGAAGATGCATTCACAATTAAAGATGGTCACCCGACATTCAACAAGAAATGGACTAATCCGATGAATGCCAGTAAGTTCGCCGCTGAAATGATAAAGCATAATTATCGTGAAGGCTGGTCACTGCCTGACATGCCGGCATAAGCATTTTGTAGAGATGCAATAATATCGCGTCTTTACTATTAAGGTTGAATTAATAACATTAATAGCTTTTAATATGAAAATCATTAACATTATTTTATCATTTGTTCTGGTAATGGGAATTACATCATGTGCATCAACAGGAAAATCAAAAACTGCAGTTTCTGATGAAGAGGCCGGCTGGGTATCAATTTTTGATGGTAAGACAATAACAGGCTGGCGTGGATATAATAAAACTACTTTCCCTGAAAACGGATGGGAAGTCGTTGACGGTACACTGCATTGTATAGGATCAGGAGCAGGTGAAGCCGGCGGCAGTGGCGGTGATATTATATATGATAAGAAACTGAAGGACTTCGAACTATCTCTTGAGTGGAAAATATCTGAAGGAGGAAACAGCGGAATATTCCTGCTTGGTCAGGAAATACCCGGTGAACCGATTTACAAATCGGCCCCCGAAATGCAGTTACTTGATAATGAAAGACATCCCGATGCAAAGCTCGGTGTTGACGGAAACCGTATGGCCGGTTCATTGTACGACCTTATTCCCGCTGTGCCGCAGAATACCAAACCTGCCGGTGAATGGAACAAGGCAGGCATACTTTGCTACCAGGGCACAGTGGTATTCAAATCAAACGGAGCAAATGTCGTTGAGTTTCACCTGTGGACCGATGACTGGAAGAAATTGTGCGCCAATTCTAAATTCAAGGATTGGGAATGGTTCGTCAATACAGCAAAAGAAGGTTACATTGGTCTCCAGGATCATGGCAATGATGTGTGGTTCAGGAATATAAAACTAAAGGAGATGTAGGATTATTGCCCCCCCTTTCCCCTAAAAGGGGGTTAATTTTTTATACCTAATCCGATCTCATCTGCTACCTCCCGCATTCCCATAATGCAATCGGTTATAAGTTCATCGAGGCTTACCCCAAGCATTTCTGCACCTTTTTCAATTACCGACCTGTCGACACCGGCAGCAAATCTTTTGTCTTTCCATTTTTTCTTCACCGATCTTGCCTCCATATCCATAACACTTTTCGATGGTCTGACAAGAGCACTCGTTACAACCAACCCTGTAAGTTCATCCATGGCATAGAGAGTCTTTTCCATTAATGTTAAAGGTTCTACATCTGATGCGATTCCCCAGCCATGGCTTAAAACAGCTCTTATATATTCATCGGGCCATTTATTTTCTTCCAGTATCTTTCGGGTCATTGTGCAATGCTGATCGGGATACATCTCATAGTCGAGATCATGAACAAGTCCGATAACTCCCCATTTTTCTTCATCCTCCCCGGCTTTTCCGGCCATGTATCTCATAACACTCTCAACAGCAAGAGCATGCTTTAAGAGACTTTCTGATTTATTGTACTTTTTAAACAGTTCAAGTGCCGATTCTCTGTTTGGTACGTCAGGTGACATGATGAGTTCTGATTTTAATTAACTGATAAAATTAATAAAGATGTAAAAAGTGATCCGGATCACTTTCTTGTTTTCACTACTTTAACTGTTCTTGTTATGCCAGGGTATTCTATTCTAAGAAAATAGAGAGAGGCCGGTAAATGACTGGCATTTATCTTGATTTCATTCATTCCCCCGGCTATTTCATATTCAACATCAATATTTTTCTTCCCGGATGTATTATAAAGTGCAAAATGGACAGTTCCCGCAACATCAGAATTGATGAAAATATTCAGCTCATCCGTGAACGGATTGGGGAATACTAAGAATGGTTCAATTATAGTCGTATGCTCTATTTCGGTGCGAAGGGTATCATTGAACGGATAATCATCGTTATTGTCATAACCATATATTTCGATATTATAAATGCCATAACGTGAAAAATCGATTGGCAAAGTAAATGACACATTTACAGAATCTCCCAGTGGAACAAGAGTGTTATCAAAATGTTCTTTTACAGGAGGATCATAATTGATCCTGTATGCCATATTGAATCCCTTTATGGTATCTGGTCCTTCATTTAATACTTTAAGTACTACTTTTTCCCTTCCTATTTTATCTTTCTGAACAGGTGATATAAGTTTGGCGGCAGCCAGATCCTTCCTGACAAACCTTACCGTTCCTGATTCCGAAAAGTCTATCATATCTATCATTGCACAATCGGAACCTTCGATAACTGAAACATCTTTCCTGTATATCCATTCCATTGCGTTATAACCTAAGGGTATAGGAACTACTATCTTTTCCCATCCTGTTTCCCCTGATTTTTTAAGTATTTCTTTACCATTTAATTTAAAGATAAAGAAATCGCAATCTGCTTCTGAAGAAACTTTATAGTAAAACTTAAGTGAGTCTTCGGCAGAATAATATGCTTTTATCGATAAAATGGATGATGCATTGTGATCTATTTCACCTGACCGGGCAGCCGCAATTCCGTCATATGCATCATCGGTTTCGGTTATAGTCCATGGTATATTGCTTATATTGAGCCAGGGGAATATTCTGAATGACTCATACTCGAATGATTCTCTGATCTGTCCAACCCTGAAGGAGAATTGCTTACTTACAATATAGGGCTGACAGTCAAAAATGGCTGTAAAATATATTACAGCACCTGTTTCGACACTTTCCGATATTTTTACAGAGACAGGAATGCTGGTTGATTCACCGAAGCCTAAAACTTCAGATTTTACAGGCGGATAATCAGGAATGTCAATAAAAGGATCGAAGCTTGTAATATAAAACTGACCGGATGTGCTGCTTGTTCCGTTATTCCTGATCATGAAGATGAGTGTTACGGTTTCTCCCTGTTCGGCAATATTATTTCCGTTTCCGGTTGTTATATCATCAATAAGAAAATTAAGGACATCAAAATCAGGTGCATGTGCAGAAATGTAATACTCGTAGGTCTTCGCTCCGGCATCATCCCTGAGAAGAATTTCAAATGGTATTGTCTCCATATCCGGAACATTTTCAGCAATGGTCACTGACAGATCATCATTGAGCATAATGTCGGAACCGGCATCCAGCATTCCTATCATCACCGAATCGGTATTTATCGTAATATATTCCGAGCCTGAAGATATTTTTGCATACAGGTTTTCAGCATTTGTCGATCCAAGGTTGCTAATGATAAGGTTAATCGAGAATGTTTCTCCGAAATCAGCCATTCCGTTGTTATTCTCTGTACTGTCATCTATAGCAGTTGCTGTCAGGTTTACATATTCATCAGCGATTGTGGAGAATTTTATAGTTTCTATCAGCGGAATCCTGTTTTGTCCGGTTATCACCACCAGGCAGGAATCATCTGATATTCCCGGCAGGTCGAGAGTAACATTACCGGACGGACTGAAATATGAAGCATCACAAAGTGTATCGGCATGAGAAATTGCCATGTAGGAGAATGGTTCACCGGTGAATGACCATGACCTCATATTATTTGGAAGGGTATCTGGCAGGATAATATTAAAAGTGTCAGGTGTTCCGATTATCGGGATCACGCTGGGATCGCCGACAAGATTATATATTTCCCAATAATATTTTTTGATTAAAATGGCGCTGGCGCTGGCGCTTACAGCGAGGTTCCCGGCATAATTCACCTGTCCCATGGTTATGTACCAGTCGGAGGGAGATTCTTCGTGTGTATGAAAAAACCTGTCAATCGCTCCAAGTCCTGTAGTTTCATAAGTAGGATCAGCAGATGGTGTCCCTAATCCTACTGCCCAGAAATAATCTTCACTCCAGTAAGTATCATTTGAAGCACCGATAAAGCCGATAGCTCCCTTTTTATCAGATGTTACCCACCTGGTGCCAAAAGAATTTGAAAGATTAAAACTCGATGTTTCACAGGCATTGCTAATTATAAACGGATACATATTCTGGTTCTCCAGAGTATCGATAGTTGCATTGTTTATTGCCAGTTTAAGCCACCCGGTTGATGAGCCATGTCCGGTATAATTAATAAAGGAGATACCTTTGTCTATAAGATTAATTATTGAATCTCTTCTAACTTTTATTGAATCATCTTTATCAGTAGCCTGGGTATAATAAAAATGATATTCGTTTACATTGTTTTCTTCATTCAGATAATTATCAATTGCATAGAATACCTGTCCATTCATATAGTTTGCATAGCCAGCGTCATATCCGGCTGTGGCAATTGC
>Ga0315537_1003624_pt1 | contig 11439 bp, 11 predicted proteins | sample SalMarSW160270MG_FD_203091 | JGI IMG/M metagenome (GOLD analysis project Ga0315537, IMG submission 203091) | Salt marsh sediment microbial communities from the Plum Island Ecosystem LTER, Massachusetts, United States - Salt Marsh Sediment SW1602-70 ... | reverse complement strand
GGTACACCAGTTTTTTCTTTTCCGTATCGGCAATGGGGCTTTGTTAAATGCCTCTGAGACCTTGGCGACGTAATGTAAAGTTCCATCTCAAGTCCACGTTCTTCATTGACTTCCAGCTTTTTTAGTTGCGAGGAACGAAAGCCACACTTGTCACACCTGAAACCCTGATTCTTTCCCATAGACTTCATTCTCTTCCCACATTCAGGGCAGCTTGGGTTAACAAACGATGTTTTAGGAGCCAATTTTTGAATCCTCATTTTTTCAAGATTGATGGTCAAGTGATGTTTTGAAGAAGAGGAGCGAACACCTCCGAAGACTTTCACGATGTCTCCAGCCATCAGTTTTCTTGATGTTTTGCAGAGATTTCCTGTAGGCTCATAGGCGGCGCAATCTACTTCTCCTGTCTCGTCCTTAATTGAAAAGATTACATGTCCGCCTTGGATTACTCGTGGTTCCTTGGATACCACTCCCTGAGCAACCACCGGATTGTAGGGCTGTATCTCCTTAACGGTGCTGACCTTTCGCAGGTGAGCGTCAGTTCCTTGGTTTGTGCGGAAAAGTATCCACCTTTCAACAGGTTCCTCTTTGAGAACCATATCGTATGCTTGCTTAACTGCTTCTGGGGTTTCGCCTCTTATTCCGCAAAGGATGGGGTCAGGTCCTCTGGGTGTAATGAGGATTCTACCCGTTTCAGGGTCTATGTTGCTGAAGGTAAGCGACGAATTTGCATCCATCATTTTCACGGAAGAAGCTTGTACCCGGCGAGGTTCACCGCAATTTTCTGGCATTCTATAAGTTATAAGCTCAAAAGTGTGGTCTCCGCTCAAGTCCTCTCCGATTGCGGCTAAGCCGCCTATTATTCCTCTTCCCTTCTTGAATCCCACAGCCTCAGCATCAAACCGCTTAACAAGGCTTAAGGTTTCATCCATTTTTATTATGCGCTGCTCAGCTTTTTTTGCGAAGTCCTTGATTTCTTGGGGAACGTCCTCGAAAAGGAAGGCAACCCCGGGGTCGGTTCCGCCATAACCTAGCTCAGAGTTCGCTTCGACTGTGTCTAAGACTGTCTCCTTGATTCTGTCTACGCTGTCTTCGCGGCAGTTGATTCTCAAGCATAGGGCTCCGTTGCCCCGGGTCTTCCATGGAACATTGGGGTTAAGCCTGATTAGGTTGGGGTAATCCATGAAGGAGACGCTCATGATGCTCAATTTTTCGACGAGGAGGGCAGCTATGTACGTAGTGCAGCCTCCTTTTGGTGAATCAGTATCGTCGAATCCTATGTGCAGCTTAACCATTAGCTTCCGCTCGTTGCCTGTAATATGGATTGTTGGGCGGATAAGAATCTTCAGATAATAATGTTATTTATTTCGAATTTAGAAAGGCTGATAGAAAAGGGGGGAGGTGGAGGCTACTTTTGTCCCTCAATCACTATCATGGTTAGGGTTGACCGAACCTTATCCAGTCTTCTCACATTCCAAGTGACAATCTCTTTAAGTTTATCCATAGTATCTGCTCCGACCTTAGCTACGACGTCGTACACGCCGTAAACCATGTAAGCTTCCTTCACTGCATCGATCTTCTTTAACTCACCTAAAACTTCATTTTCAGAACCTATCTCAGTGTTTATCAACACGAAAGCCATAGGCATAAAACCATCTCTCCACAACATAATAATAGTTCTCGTCCCCCTAAATAATTTGCGGCTTTTTTGTCAAACAAAAGAGCACTTTACTGTTTTTCGGGGTTTTCGTTTAGCTGCTTGACGGTCAAGTTATATAAAATCGACAAGTATAAAGAATCGGCTTGTGATGAAATAGTAGGTGATTGCTTCTCTTGCAGTGCGAAGTTTGTGGTCGTCAAATATTTGGTGCCCCTATCAGGTCGATAATTGAAGGAGCCAAGATGACTGTCTGCTCTGAATGCGCTAAACTAGGTTCTGGTTACTGGGAACCTAAGCTTCAACGCCGTACAAAAAAGAGCATAAAACGTCAGCAGCCAACAATTTCTTTCTCGAAAAGAAAACAGAGTCCGACGGTGACTGAAACCTTGGAGCTTGTGGGCGACTTTGGTCAGCGAGTGAGACAGGCTAGAGAAGGGTTGGAACTGAGCCATGAGGATTTGGGTAGAAAGATCAGAGAACGCGTCTCAGTTCTACGCAAGATCGAAAGCGGCAAAATGGTTCCCGATCTTGTGCTTGCAGAAAAGCTGGAGCATGCGCTGAAGATAACGCTTCGTGTTCCTGCCTCAGAACCTAACGTTCAGCCTGTTTTATCATCTAAACCCCGTGGAACAACCTTGGGAGACCTTATTCAGTTTAAGGTGAAAGAAAAGGAGGCACAGAAGTAACGAAAGCAATAATCGTTCAACGGCGGCTTCCCACGGAGCCTTCAAGCCTAGATGAACTCAGGAGCCTCGCTAAGGCAGCAGGCTACACCGTTGCAGGTTCCCTTGAACAGGTCAGAAAACGTGACCCTAGCTACCAGATTGGGCGAGGCAAAACAACTGAACTAGCCGATTTGGTGAAAGCAACCGGCGCCGAGAAGATAATTTTCGATAACGACCTGACTCCTGTTCAAGCCTACAACTTGGCTAAGATTACGGGCTTAGCTGTTATTGACCGCTTTCAGCTCATCCTCGAAATTTTTTCCATAAGAGCTTCAACCTACGAGGCGGAGCTTCAGATTAAGCTAGCTAGCCTTCGATACGAGTTGTCAAGAGCAAAAGAAAGGGTTAAACTGGCGAGAATGGAAGAGCAGCCCGGTTTTATGGGGTTAGGAAAGTATGAGGTGGACATTTACTTCGAAGCTGTGAAACGGCAAATCAGTTCTGTCAAAGACAAACTGAAAAAGAAACGTGAGGAACGTCAGTTGCACCGCGTCCGAAGAGCCGAGCTGGGGTTTTCTTCGATTTCTTTGGCTGGGTACACAAACGCGGGTAAAAGTTCACTGTTTAATTTGCTTGCAGAGGAAACTGTTCCTGTTGACGATGCTCTCTTTACAACTCTTTCCACAACAACCCGGGCGGTGCAGTTTTCCAAAAGAAAGGTTTTGCTAACGGACACAGTTGGTTTCATTGACCGTCTGCCTTTAAAATTGGTAAAAGCCTTTCACTCCACGCTTGAGGAAACCGTCCTTTCAGACGTGATTATCCTAGTTGTTGATCTGAGCGAACCAGACAAAGACATTAAAAGGAAGCTTTCTTGCAGTCTTGATACAATACAGCAAATTGGAGCAACTGGAATACCTGTGGTAACGGCACTCAACAAAATTGATTTGATTGAAGAAGATGAACTGAAACGCAAGATTGAATATGTGAAGGAGCGAGCACCAAACCCTGTTCCTGTCTCAGCGTTGACTAAAACCAACGTAGATTTATTGAAGCAGGAGATTACCCGTTACCTAGAAGGCTTCGTTGAGGCGTCGTTTTCCGTGAAGATAAATAACGAATCCATGTCCTTGGTTTCGGAGCTTTTCGATCGCGCCCACGTGCAGAATATTGAATATGAAGGTGACGTCGTGAAGGTTGTTTTCAGGTCGATTCCTTGGTTTGCGGACAGGGTTAAGGGACGCGTGGAAAAATTGGGTGGAGTGTTTAAGAATGAAGCAAAAAGCGAAGGATAAAGAGGTAATGTTGCCGAAAGTTGTTGTTTTAAGATGGGGACACAGGCATAGAGACCAAAGGCTTACCTCTCATGTGGCTCTGGCTGCCCGAGCGTTAGGCGCTTCTGGCTTCATTATGGCAGACATAACAGATGATAAAGTTAAAGAAACCGTTGAAAAGGTTACGGCACGCTGGGGAGGTAAATTCCATTTTGAGATGGGAAGACCTTGGAAACATGTGGTCAAGGAATGGAGAGCAAAAAACGGGGTCACAGTTCATCTTACTGCGTACGGAGAAAACATCCAAACAAGTGATGTCATGCAAAGAATCAGGATGACGGAAAAAGATGTGCTGGTTATTGTGGGCAGTCAAAAAGTACCCGCTGGCTTCTTCGCCGAATCAGTCTCAGATTTCAATGTTGCTGTGGGGAACCAGCCCCATTCGGAATGCGCCAGCTTGGCTGTTTTTCTGGACCGTTTTTTTGAGGGTCAGGAGCTTTCAAAAGATTTTGTTGATAACGCGAAAATGAAAATAGTTCCTCAGGTTAGAGGCAAAAGAGTCGTTGAAGTTTAGTCTGCAGGCTGTTTTGGTAAGAGATTTAAGCTTTGTTATACGTTGTATATTAGATGAGTGGAGTAGAAGGTTTTGATGTTGTCTTTAGTGGATGATAAAACTTTGCAGAAGGTTGCTGAAGCTTTTGGGGGCGAAGAGGCGGTTCATATTATCAGTGTCCTCAAAGAAACAGGTGAAACCACAGATGATGAGATTGCAGCACAAACAGAGATAAGACTCAACACCGTTCGCAAGATTCTCTACAAGCTCTACGATCATTCTCTAGTAGGCTTAAGAAGGTCTCGTGACAAAACCACTGGATGGTTTATCTTTCACTGGAGACTCCAGCTTGATCAGCTTGCAGGCTTCATTTTGAACCAAAAGCGTCGTGTTCTAGAAAAACTGGAAACGAGGCTCACGTATGAGCAGAGCCATGATTTTTACTACTGCTTCACAGAAGGATGTAAGCGGATTCCCTTTGAAGATGCTATGGAACTTGTTTTTCGATGCCCCACCTGCAACAAACTTTTGATGCATTTTGACAACACTGAACTAAAAGCTGCCTTGGTGGAACGGGTTGAGGCGCTGAGGAAGGAATTAGGTGAATGAGAAACTGCCCTCGTCCCAGATGGCGCTGAGTCTTCTTTCTGAAAGCGGGTGCTCCAACAGGGTTATTGCCCATTGTAAAGCGGTTTCTGCTCTTGCTGTGAAGTTTGCTGAAGCCTGCGAAAATAAGGGGTTAAATGTTGATGTTAATCTTGTTGAGGTTGGCGCTCTTCTTCATGATATTGGGCGCTCAAAAACGCATGGTGTAAATCACGCTATTGTTGGCGTGGAAATAGCCCAGTCCCTGAACTTGCCAGAATCTATCGTGTCCATTATTGAGCGTCACATTGGCGGAGGCATAACCGCTGATGAAGCAAAAGAACTTGGTTGGCCAGTGAAAGATTATCTTCCAACAACTCTGGAAGAAAAAATTGTGACCTACGCTGACAAGTTGATTGAAGGTTCCCGTGTGGTGTCGATAGAAAGGACGATAGAACAGTTTTCTAGGACACTTGGAGAGAACCATCCTGCTATAGATCGGATTATAAGGCTCCACGAAGAGCTTTTTCCTTTGATAGGCGATTTGAATGCCGACAGTCACAGTGCTTGAGAAGCTTTACGGTTCAGGCTCCCCTGAAACCTTTGAGAAGCTCTATTCTAGTTTGGTCAGTGGCCTTAATGTCCAGTTGAGTTTTGCTGGCACAACAGACCGCGGGTGGATACAACTAGAGGTCTCTGGCGAAGACGAAACCGCAGCCTTGAGTTTGCTTGACCGCGAAATCGGGTTGGCGCCCGTTTCTTTGGATAAGCTGAAAAGGTTTTCTGTTATGCGAGGTAAGGTGGTTTTTTCCAGTAAAAGCGAAAAGGAGCTTTATGTGGATTTGGGGGTTTTTTCTCCGAAAACTTGTGATGCTGTTGTTTCGGAGAAGCGGTTGTGTGCTCAGTTGGCTGACGGTAAAGAGGTTCCGCTTCAAGAGCTGGTTGAGCTTTTTTGTTTGTATGATAATATGCCGCTTGAGGTCAAGATTGTTCAAGGTGTTGAGGCGGGGAACAAAAATGTTGAGGCAGGGCTCTCTGAGGCACAGTTTTCTCTGTTTAGCAGATGGGTTCGCTGTAGGTTTGATCGGTTGATTATTTTAGGCTCTCTTTTCTATGATGTTGAGCGGGCTGTGAAATTTTCGAGGCACTCTCGGGACATAATCAAAGTCGAGTCTTTGGGTGTTCTTGAGCAGGTTGTTCTCTGCAAGTTGGGAACTGATGCTGTGGGGCTGATTCCGAAGCTTGGGCGTTATCTTAAATCATCTGTTCTTGTTCCTTTTTCGCCGAAGAAAATTCTTGAAGCATTCGGCAGCCCGTCTCTTGGTTAGTGAGTTAAAATTGGCGAATTTTTATGGCATCATTTAGGCTTTTCAGGTCTACGATGGTGTCGATGCAGCCGTCTTTAAGCAGTGCTACGCCTTGGCCTATGATTCCTGTTTTTTCGCAGAGGAAGCTTCCTAGTACAAGTTCTTTGAAGCAGGCAACGCCTATGCATGCTTGGGGTTTCAGTTCAAGAAGAAGTTTTTGTGCGATGCTTCCTCCAGGCAGGATAAATGTGCCCTTATACCCCAATTTCTTGGATATCTGCTTGATCGTTTTTATGATGCATCTTCCGCATTCTTGGCATTCATAGCCATATTTACCTAATTCTGCGGGGCAATCTTTGGCGCGTAGGCATTGAGGCAGCAGTAAGACTCTTTCGTTGTAGGGTGTGGATGCGAAATTTTCTATCAGAGAACGGTTCTTGGTTTCAACGTAAAGTCGCAGCAGTTCTGTTTCTTCTACGCCCATCTTGGTTGCGACTTGTTCCAGTTTCTGAAGTGCGACGCCGCTGAGTTTTGTTTTAGCAAGTTTTTTGACAACGCGCATGACAGAACTGTTATCTTCTTGGTTCATTTGTTTCGGTATCTCCGGTTGTAAGTTTGCGTAGAAACTTCCGGTTAACCTTTGAGTGGTTAATAAGGTCTAATAAAGTTAACCAAAACGGGGGATGATGAGTCTTACAGGACTTGAAGTTGCAACCGTTTTCTGGGTTATTTTTCGCCCTTTTTTCCCTTTTTGAAACTTTCCAGAAGTGTTCTGAATGTTCCCAGCAACTGAGCGCGCTTGATTTCAGAAAAAGCTGATTTTCAACAATGAAGTATTATTAGTCTCCTAATATGATTGCTGATTTGAGCGAACCCTTTTTCGTTTTGCTTATCAAGTTATATAGGCATCTTCAGTATTGTCATTGATTGAAAGCATTGTCTAGCGGGTGATATATGTATGCCTTCATTGGCAAAAAAGAACAAGCAAAAAAAGAAGAAACATGAAAAAAAGACGGAAAAATAGCACGAATTAATTATGAAGTTGTGTCAAGTCACTTTTTATTCGCACACTAGCTTCGCCCTTAATGTCGCAACCACCGTGGCACCTTATGTAGGGGACGCTTGCTCTTGGTTGTTAGCACTTCTCCAAAACAAGTACATGCTATCACAAATATTGAATTTTTCCGCGGATTTGTCTCCTAATATGATTGCTGAACTGAGTATTCTTCAGTTTGCTTTCTCTTTTCGGACTCAACTCGCCACTCTACAATTTTTGGACAATAATAGTATTCTTAACGACAGATTCATAACAGTTTTACCTTAATCGAGTAATAATATTTTGATCCAAGAGGGATTATTTTGTGTGAAATTGACATCATTGAGATTGAATCTGGAATTTTGAAATTAACTTCATCGTTAAGCAGCATTTTGACAAAACATAGGATTAATCACAAAGGTTTCGTTGGAGCAGTTATTGACTTAGAAACTGATGGTCAACCATTCTCAGATGAATGTTATGGAGCAGGTAGATGTAAACTATAATGTGGTGTGAGTTGTGCAATTCTAAATGAAGACTATGTAGAAGTCATTGCCAAAACTTGTGAAACACCAGATGGGGTATTCGCAAAAGAGGTGAAAAAAAGTTTAGCGAACACAAAACACCCGTATTATGCTTTCAATGCTGGATTTGATATGGCTATTCTCAGTAAACTACTCGGCAAAGAGGCTCTATTTAACAGGGAACTTCAGCAATTTGAACGTCAGCGCAAAGGGTCTTGCCGACAAAGTCTTGGAATACCCAATTTTGATGACCCATTCCATGATAACGGAAGATTAGCAGGATTAGAATGGAAAAAGCATTTGAAAACAAGAGAAAGAGATTATGTTAAGAAAATAATGGCATATAATTTGACATGTGTTCTAAAAGAATATTGCATACTGGTTCGCGGAGGTTATAGAGTGATTGACCAAAGTTCATTTAAGACATTCTTTGAGGAAAAAGGTGACCTTGTGTGTGGCACATGTCAGAAGTTACCTGAGTGAATTTAGATTTACTTGATTGTTTCTTTTGCTTGTTTTTTGATGGTTTCTTCTGCTTTCTTCAGCGCCTCGGGCATCTTTTCGATTTGTGTTCCTCCGCCTTGGGCGAAGTCTGGTCTTCCGCTTCCTCCGCCTCCGAGGACTGCTGAGGCTTCTTTGGCGATCTGGCTCGCGTTTATTCCCTGTTTCACTGCTTGTTTTCCTGCCATCACCATTATTCTTGCTGTTTTCTGGTCTGCTCCATAAAACACTGCAACGAGTTTTGGGTCTTTTTTGGTTAGTTCGCTGGATACTTTGATCATGCGGTCAAGGTCGAGGCTTTCAAAGTTTCTGGCTAGGTAGTTTATTCCATTGAAGGAGACAGTCTCTGCAGCATCTGTTGTTTGTGTTTTTTCTGCCTCCTTTCTTGCAAGCTCAGCTATGAGTCGTTTCTTGTCTTGTCGTGCTTCTTTCCATTCGTCCACGAAACGTTTTGCGGCTTTCACAAGCTTGTCCTGCGGCGCATTCAGGATTTCGGAGAGTTCTGAAAGTGTTGTATCGTTTTTTTGTATGGCTTTTAGTGCTGGGAGTCCTGCGCTGAAGATTATGCGTTCGACGCCGTCTTGGATTCTTTCGGTGTGAAGTATCTTAATGAAGCCCAGTTCGCCTGTGTTTTTGAGGTGTGTTCCTCCGCAGGCTTCAACGTCCCAGTCTCCAGATTTTACTACGCGGATTTCTCTTCCGGGCACCACTCCGCCTTGGTATAGTCGGAAGCCGTACAGTTTTTCTGCATCTTCTCGTGGATACCACGCAGTTTCGATTGGAATGTTGCTTGCTATTGCCTCGTTAGTTAATCGTTCAATCTCGTGAACATCTTCCAAGGTTAACCGCTTGTAGTGGGAAATGTCGATTCTGGTTTTGTCCACGTCCTTTTGGGCTCCAGCCTGCCAAACGTGCTCGCCCAAAACCCGCCTCGCAGCACCAACAAGAATGTGCGTTCCAGTGTGATGCTTCATCAGGCTGTATCGTTTGCCCCAATCAATCACGCCTTTAACTGTGACGCCTTCCTTAGGCGCTGAGCCCTTAACAGCATGAACGATAACGTTTCCAAGCTTCTGAACATCAGTAGCCTCCACTTTTTTGGAGCCAAAACTGAAGAAACCACCATCTGCAGGTTGACCGCCGCCCTCAGGATAGAACGCAGTTTTGTCCAAAACAACAAACTTCTTGTCTAGAACCCGAAGAACCTTTGCTTCAAACTCTTTGATGTAGGCATCCTCGTAATACAGCATACGCGTTTTAGGCAAATCCGAAACCTGAGCCTCCAACCCCTTAATCTTCTCAACTGTCTCCGCAGGAGGCGCCTGAACATGCTTCTCAGCAACCTCGCCATAGAAGTTCTCCGGCACATTCACAGTTAATCCTAGGGTTTCAGCTGTTTCTTTAACCACTTCGGGAGGCAAACCATGCGAATCGTAAAGCTCCACCAGCGTGTCAGAGGGGATTTCGGAAAGACCCTTGGATTTTAAATCGTTAGACAACCGTTCAACCATTAGCCGTCCACGCTTCAGAGTGTTCTTGTACTTTTCTTTCTCCACATCAAGAATCTCAAGTATAGTGTCACGCATCTCTTTTAGGTGCGGGTAATCCTGTGACCAAGAAACAATCTGGCGGTCAAGAATATCCAAGAGCCGCTTTTCAAGACCTAAGACTCTAAGCTGACGATAGGTTCGCCGAATCATAAGACGAGTCAAATAGCCCTCGCCCTGATTAGAAGGCACAATCCCCTCCGAAAGCATAAAAGCCAAGCATCTGGTATGATCAACAACCGCAAAAGCGCTCTCCAAAGGAAGCAAAGTCTCATCGAATTCCTCAATAGTCATTCCAAGCTGCTCAGCGATGCCTACTCGAGCTTTCCTTCGATCAATCATCTTCTTTAAGGTCAGCTTGCCAGAAAGCGTTGAAACCTTAGCCAAGAAACTGTCATCAAGGTCTGTTACGCCCGCCATCCCCAAAACTTCATTCAGTAGTGGACCGTAAATTGCGTGGAAGCAGCTGAGAGACCCCTGCGATAGCCAAGTGTAACGTTCCATACCGTATCCAGTGTCGATGGTTCTGATGGGCAACTCAATAAACTCGCCGTTAACAACCTTATAATTCATGAAAACCAGCGTGTCAACTTCCAATCCGCCCACAATAGTTTCAAGGTCTGGTCCAGCGTTTCCTCCGCCTGACCAAACGTCCTCCTTGTAAGTCACGTTTTCAGACTTGATTCCCAACGTTTTCGTCAAGAACTCATGATGGTAACGGATGGTCTGATCCTTCCAGTAAACCTCCTTGTCCGGATAATTGAAGGCATGATGCCCACCCATCTCAAAGATTGTCAGGTGCCGACCAAACGTGGGTCCAACATTATCCACATCAATAAACCGTATGCACGGCTGGCTGATAACAAGCGGATTGGCTGGGGGCGGAACTATACCGTTGGTAACGTAGGGCTGAAAATCGATGATGCTGGCGTGAGTGAAGTATAGATCATCCCTCCAGCGAGCAGCAACAGGATACGGCTTAACCCTTGTATGCCCCCGCTTCTCAAAAAAGGACAGAAAAGCTTCCCGCATCTCCCGAAAACTGAACTCTCTGCCAGTTAACGGATTGTTGATAAAAGTTAAGGGTCCGCAGCCCTCAGGAGTTGACTCTTCACACGTTTTCTGGTCCGGATTCTGAGTCCAAAAATATTCATCACACACTGGACAATGTTTACGAACATATCCAATCTCGTCAAACAAAGGAACATGATACTCGCTTTCTGGAAACCGTTTCAATCTTAGTCCTCCAACACACATGAAAGCAGACGAAATCAAGAGAGCTTAAAGGAGATTTAAACTGTATGCACAGGAGATTTAAATGTCTCCCCTCGAATTGCCTCTAAACCCACGTAAACTACACTTGCATAAGCTAAACAACAAAGTTACAAAAAGATGCAACAAAGAATGGGGGAAAGTCCCCAACCCTTCCTAGAAAACGGAGCTTCTAGCGCCGTTATCCGAACAGGGCGCCTAAACCTTCCATTGCCGCTTCTTCTTTTTTGCTCTCGTCTTCTTCCTCTTCTTCTTTTGGCTTTTCTTCCTTCTTCGCTGGTGCTGCAGCTGCAGGCGCTGGCGCTGCCGCCATCATTGCAGGAGCAGATTTGATAGCTTCCTCGATATCAACTTCGGCAATGGACGCCACTAAAGCCTTAACTCGAGCAGCATCGGCATTAACGCCGGCTGCCGTGAGCACTTCAGACACGTTCTTTTCGTTTATTTCTTTTCCAGCTTTGTGCAGGAGCATCGCAGCATATACGTATTCCATATTCATTTCCCTCCATCTTTTCCAT
>Ga0315537_1003614_pt1 | contig 11453 bp, 9 predicted proteins | sample SalMarSW160270MG_FD_203091 | JGI IMG/M metagenome (GOLD analysis project Ga0315537, IMG submission 203091) | Salt marsh sediment microbial communities from the Plum Island Ecosystem LTER, Massachusetts, United States - Salt Marsh Sediment SW1602-70 ... | reverse complement strand
GCAAAAAAGACCCAATATTTTTACCCAGTGAAACTTTTTTCTATTTCACCGGGGCCGGTATTCCATTGTCCCATCATTCCAATTGTGAGCGAAGCGAACTAACTTGATAAGGGTTTTTTAAAGCCGATCCCTGACACCTGACTTGTGAACACGGGGGTTAAGTAAACGTCGTCAACGACGTCATAAAGAATAGTTAAATTGTATGACCGTCCCGGATTTTACTATGGGTTTCATAAGAGCGTTAGGCAGGTTCTGCACGAACGTGCCCAAAGATTGATCGCTTCCCAAATGATTTTATGTTTCAACTGACAACAGAAGAGTATAAATCTCTAAGATTCCGATTTGAAATCTTTAAGAAGGGCCAGCATTCTAAATATTTGTTCTTTGCTTTTATCGGGCAAGGGATGGCTAATAAAAAATATGTGGGACTTGACATTTGCTCATTTTATTGAGTAAATTTACTCATAATATTGAGTAAAATGCATAAAGAAGGAGAGGCAATTGTATAAGCGGCTGATTTATAATGAAATAAAAAAAAGAATAGACGAGCCAAGGCGTTTCATACAAGTCCTCTCCGGACCCCGACAGACCGGTAAAACAACCCTTGCCCAACAGATGCTGAAATCACTGGATTGGCCTGGACATTATGCCACGGCAGACGAGCCTGCGTTGAAAGGTCCGGACTGGATCGAGCAGCAATGGGAGGTTGTTCGTACCCGATTAAAAACCGATACTAAAGCCCGGATCGGCATCCTGGTGTTAGATGAGATTCAGAAATTACCGGGATGGTCGGAAACCGTCAAACGTTTATGGGATGAAGATACCTTCTCAGAGCTGCCACTTCATATTTTTATTCTGAGATCTTCGCCGTTGCTGGTTCAAAAAGGGTTGACCGAAAGTCTTGCCGGACGATTCGAAATGAACCATATTACTCATTGGTCCTATGCCGAAATGCAGGCGGCCTTTGGTTTTGAGATGGACGAGTACATCTATTATGGCGGCTACCCGGGAAGTGCTGCATTGATTGAAGATCGGGCGCGATGGGCCGGCTACATTGTAGACTCATTGATCGAAACGACCATCTCGAGAGACATTTTGCTGATGACCCGGGTCCATAAACCGGCATTACTGAGAAGACTTTTTGAACTCGGATGCTCGTATTCGGGTCAAATCCTTTCCTATCAGAAAATGATCGGCCAGTTGCAGGATGTCGGCAACACGACCACCCTGGCGCATTACCTGAATTTGTTGCGAGGAGCCGGACTGCTGGTCGGTTTGGCGAAGTATGCCGGCGAAAAGGTTCGGCAGCGTGCATCCAGCCCCAAATTGCTGGTTTTAAATACCGGCCTGATGACTGCTACGGCCTATGAGTCTCTGCAAGACACCCGGAACAATCCGAAACTATGGGGGCGACTGGTGGAAACGGCGGTTGGGGCATCGCTTTTCAATTCTGTCATCGGAAAGAACATCGATCTGTTTTACTGGGCCGGTCGTAATCGAGAGCTTGATTTTGTTCTGTCCAGGGGAAACGAATTGATTGCCATCGAGGTTAAAACCACGGCACATAAAACCAGACTACCAGGGATTGCCGAATTCTCAAAACAGTTTCCTGCCGCAAAAAAACTTCTTGTCGGCAACCAGGGGATCCCGTTGGAAGAGTTTTTGCTCACGCCTGTGGAGGCGTTGTTTTAAAAAAGTTTTAAGGATATTATTTTTAAATTGTCTAAAAAAAAGATGGGGGATTGGAGGTGCCAAATTGGCACCTTAAATAGAGCGCCGACAATGTTTAATTCGCGTAGCCATGAAATCATTTGTTAAGCCCCGCTTTTTAGGACGGAGCTTGACAAATTATCTGTGGTCATCTGCGTTAATTTGTGTCCATTTGCGGTTAAAAAAAATGTCAGACTATTACCAAAAAAATTACAACGCGTATCACGAAAAAACATTTTCAATCGATCCAACTTCGTTTTTAGCCCCTCTGGCCCAAAGGCTTCCGGCCGAGGCGTTTGTCCTGGACGTGGGGTGCGGCAGCGGCCGGGACCTGCTCTGGATGAAAAAGCGAGGGTTTGATGTGATCGGGTTTGAGCGGTCTCCGGGGCTTGCGGAACTTGCAAGGGACAATGTCGGATGTGAGGTCATCCAAGGGGATTTCGAGACTTACGATTTTTCTTCAATCGTATCACGAGTATTTCACGAATTGATATTGCCGTAGCCGCAAGGCGTGGGCCATAAAGCTGTAGTATGCTACCGCGAATGGGCCTCAACACAGCGGATGCTGTGAGATCGATGCGCCCTTTGGGTAAACAAAGTAGAAAATTAAAAATTAATTCCTATATGACAAAATGCACCTTGCAACAATTATATAATTAAATCATCAAGTTAGATGCTTTTATAAATACCTTTCGACTTTGTTTATGAAATGAGAGAAATTTCTATTTGTGTGATAACCCAAAGGCCCGGGAATTGTTCGATACCCTGGGGTTTAAGGTGTGTGACTTTTCAACGTCTGTTTCCAAAACAGGCAGCGGGGATCTCTGGATGAGTTATGTTTTGGATAAGAGTGGATGAGAAAATCGTGGTTCAATCAATATAGTCAAGAATATCCCCAGTTTCCAAAGGGCAAGGTATCTGGCAAAGGGCGCATCGTACTGGAGTAAATTAGTCGATATAAGGATAGTATGTCGGAAATATATCGACTTACTATGGTGGAATATGTATAATACCTGAACCTTGCATGAAAATTAATGAGGATCTTTAGAGTACTTATTTGAACCGGGTTTATACAACATCATGTAATTATACGTTTTACCCAAATGGTATAAAGGATAATGATGTTTTTTATTCATTAATTTTCACCCAAAGGGCAAGCCGGAGAATTTCATTTGCTTCGTTATTAAGGGCTCGTAATAGTTCACTATGACTTCGCCCTTAAGTGCCTTGCATATGAAAGCCTCCGACTCGTGCAAAATTCAGTTAATATATCCCCAATAGGCGCCATGTACAAGATTCTCCGGCGGCAACAAGGATTACGAAATGAACGAGCCTATCAGAAAGCTAATCCCGTATGATGAATTTGATTATCAGACGCTGTTGAGCGCTCTGAAGGGATATGCTCACCCGAGAGACAGGATCACTACTCTGTTACGCAAGGGCACTATAATAAGGGTCAAGAAGGGGCTATATGTTTTTGGTGATGATGCTCGCAAGCAACCCTACTCACGAGAAATACTCGCGAACCTGATTTATGGGCCTTCATATATCTCGCTGGAGTATGCACTCCATTACCATGGCATTATACCGGAGCGTGTGGAAGCGGTAACTTCGGTTACTGTTGGCCGGTCACGAAAGTTTCTTACACCCATTGGCCTGTTTATCTACAGAGTAATTCCCATGACTGCATTCCGAACAGGAGCAGATAAAGTGGAAATAGGAGGTGGGCGCTCATTTTTGATCGCAGTTCCGGAAAAGGCGCTAGCTGACAAGCTACGCCTGGACCGGGTATCCATTCGCACTCAGAAAGAGTTGCAGACCTATCTTTTTGATGACCTTCGCATTGAGCCTGCGGCCATACGGGAAATGAGCCCGGACCGGCTGGAAGAATATGCCGATCGGTATCGTTCCAGAAAGATATTGTTGCTGAGCAAGCTTGCTCGCCGTCTTTTCAAACGTGGGGGAGGTAAGGCAAATGCATGAGGCTGTCGCCAGGATGATCTCAAAGTACGATTGCAGAAGCACGGAAGACTATACGCATGCATTACGTGAAATCATGCAGGAAATAGCCCTTCTTGGCTTATGGCGAAGCAAGTTTTTCGAGAAGGCTGCATTCTACGGTGGCACGGCCCTGCGTATCCTGTATGGGCTGGACAGGTTCTCCGAGGATTTGGATTTTTCCCTTCTTTCTCCCATGAACGGTTTTGATCTTGATAAGTACAGTACTGCTCTGGAAAAGGAATTACGCGCCTTCGGCTTTGATGTTCGGATGGAAAAAAGGAACAAGGCTATAGCCAGCCCTGTACAATCGGCATTTCTTAAGGCCAACACATTGAATGGGCTCCTGGTTATAACTACAGACGAGTCGATTGTTAGGGAAGTGCCCCGCGGTCAAATGCTCAAGATCAAACTTGAAGTGGATACAGATCCACCAGGGGGATTCGACACTGAATCAAAATTCCTTTTACAGCCGATTCCTTTTGCTGTGCGAACCTACACACTGCCCAATCTATTTGCCGGCAAAATGCACGCCGTGCTTTGCCGGCAATGGAAAAACAGGGTAAAGGGAAGGGATTGGTACGATCTTGTCTGGTACGTTGCTAATAAACCCGAACTTCATCTTTCTCACCTGGAACAGCGCATGCGCCAGAGCGGCCATTGGTCAGATAAGCATTCACTGGATGAAGTTGTATTTCGGAAGTTATTGAGTGAAAGAATTGACACATTGGACCTGGACCAGGCACGTAGCGAGGTTGAACCCTTTGTCAAACAACCGGAAACGCTTGCGATCTGGTCCCGGGAATTTTTCCATGATGTCGGGTCTCGGATTCAATGCGTTTGAAGAGAAAAGATATCGAATAGGTTCATATGGAAGAATTTTTTATTTGTGGGAGGACCCAAAGGCCCGGGAAGTGTTCGACACCTTGGGGTTCAAGGTATGTGACTTTTCAACGTCTGTATCCAGAACAGGATCCGGGGATGTTTGGATGAGCTATGTCTTGGATAAGACCGGATGATGGGATGGTGGCTTAAGTCAATATAGTCAATGATGTCACCAAAAAATGTATTTTTAGATAAGATAAACACAATATCCGGTATTATGTATAACAAATAAATCAAATGGTTAAGGCCGAAACTTATAATTTGAGGGGCGTCCCTGAAATCCCCCCAGGAAGAGATTGACGCCGTTATGAAGTTCTTCAGAGAGTTGTGAGGGATGGATGAAATCATTAAAGCACGAAAGAAGGCTGAAACCCGGACCTCAAAGGAAAAACAAAGGGCATACCGCAAAAAATCATGAGGAGTTAAGGCACGTTCTGCATCAACGACCCCTAAGACACTGACAATCCTGACCCCTGAACCCGTCGGAGGCGGGCAAGCCCTGACCCCATGACAACAAACAAGATTATTTGTAGATCATATCAAAAAGTTTGTCTGCGGTTTTCCGGTTCAATTTCTTGAGTATTTTATATTCTTCAAGGGCGGCATCTTTCCGGCCCGCATGGAGATAGAAGACTCCCATATTAAAGTGGGCCGGTACAAAATCAGGGGCCATGCGAATTGCCTGCTTGTAGGCCGCGACTTCCTCCTTTAACTTGCCAAGATTACCGTAAATAATCCCTATGTGATAATATGCCTCGGGTATTTCGGGATCGATTTCCAGAGCCCGTTTAAAGGCGTCGATAGCGTCCTCATACCGTCCCAGCTTTCCGTAGGTGATCCCGATGTTATAATGGGACGAAGCATAATCCGGATGAATCCGTACCAGCTGCTCAATGGCTTCTTTCTCGTCGTTTATCCGCTTCTGTACGCTGTATATTTCAGCCAGGCCCATATATGCCGGACCGTAGTCCCGGTTGATTTCGAGCGCCCTTTGATAAGATTCAATGGCTTCTTTGTACCGGTCCAGGCTTTGATAGTATTCCCCGAGATAGTAGTGCGCCTTGGTTTTGTCCGGACTCGTTCGTATGGCCTCCTTAAATGCCTTGATGGCTTCGGGCGGCTGCTTAAGGCCCACATAGCAGCTTCCCAGGCCATACCAGGATTCGGCATCTTCCGGACTTTTTTCGGCAGCTTCCTGGTAATACTCCAACGCTTTTTTATATTTTCCCTGAACAGAGAATTCAAAGCCCTTTTTACACAGCTTGGCAGCCAATCCGGGCTTTTGAGTGCTGACACGGTAAGTCCACTCCGGTAAGGTCATTACGGTTTTTTCATCCTTTAAGTCCAATATACTTTGCCCGGCCACGGCAAAATTTAGATTTTGGCCGGGTTCCACAATAAAAGAGACAACCCCGATGACCTTTCCGTCCATATTGATCACGGGGCTTCCGCTGGAGCCGAGAGATGCCGGGGCGGACATCTGGAAAATTTTACCGATTTTGGGAAACTCCCGCACGGCTGAAACAATGCCTACGCTGACCGTTTGATCAAGCCCCAGAGGGCTGCCGACCACGAGGATCCGCTCGGCGATTTCGGGAACATCAGGGGTCACCTCTATCCGGTGAACCGATTTTTCGGGAATTTTTATTTTTACTTTAATCAGATCGGCGGTTTTGTTATATGCCAACACCCGTTGAATCTGATATTCACGCCCGTCGTAGGTTTTGACATCTGCCGCGTAAGCCCCATCCAGAACATGATAATTGGTAATCAACCCCCCGTCTTTATCCACAAAAAAGCCGCTTCCCATACCCATCCGTTTCTTTTCAGCATCATAGGTAGTGATCTTGACTACGGCACGCTGGACACTACGGGTTACCTGAACCAGATGCGTGTCCAAAGAAAGCGTCTTGTGGGGATAAGAAGCGCATCCGGTCATCAATGACACCCATAGAAGTCCAAAACAAATCCCCCGGATATATTTTGATATATTTTTCATTTTTACCTTTTTCAATACTCCTTATCTTAGCAGGGGCTTTGTGGGATAATGAACCTATCTTCACACCCTTTGCATGGGCCGATCCAAAAGGGTCGCCCATTTTGTTATGGGGTTACCCGGTTATTCAGACCTTTAAAGTCAAATTTAAGCAAATCGTTGTATGTTGTTTCAGCGTAATCCGGTTCAACCTGCCACCATATTAAGATATTATCCATACGATAAAAATAATGCTTGAGCCCCATTCCCTCTGTTTCAAAATAAACCGTTTCCCCCATTTTAGTATGTGTTACCGGCGAAAAGACAGAGGATCCATTTGCCATTTTCATGGCCATATTCTTCAAGTTTGTTTTCGCCGTTTCAGCATTTTCATAAACACTTACGTAAAGGATATTTTTTGATGGATCGTTCCCATAATGGGCAATGTAATTTTTGCAATCATCCAGCGTTTTGCCATGCATTTTATCAATAATACTGGTAGCTTCTTGATTTTGAATAACGTGGTAAAGACTCAGATCCCCTAGTGTTTTGGGAAGATAATTCGTATGGGCAGGTGTTCTAACCGGTTTATTTTTTGGTGCTTTTTTAGCATGACCCAACGGTATCTTAACCAAAGTGACCTGCGCAGAGGTTTGGGTTGTTTCCGAACAACCCGCAGCAATACCATAAAATAACAGGAGTGGTATTATATATTTACTTGCTTTGCGTGAAATTTTAATATTGTAATTTCTCATAAATTTTCATCCACCTGCTGAATGCAATCGGGATTATCGATTTTAACAAAGGGTATTAATTTTGATACCGGTTGCCAATGTTTTTTTGATGATTTCAAGAAGGCTTACGACAATTTGTAATGATCTGTGCTTTTCAATTCTGTCATCGGAAAGAACATGGATCTGTTTTACTGGGCCGGTCGTAATCGAGAGCTTGATTTTGTTCTGTCCAGGGCAAACGAATTGATTGCCATCGAGAGTAAACCCACGGCACATAAAATGAGAATACCAGGGATTGCCGAATTCTCAAAACAGTTTCCTGCCGCAAAAAAACTTCTTGTCGGCAGCCAGGGGATCCCGTTGGAAGAATTTTTGCTCACGCCTGCGGAGGCGTTTTTTTAAAAAGGTTTTAAGGATATTCTTTTTGAATTGTCTAAAAAAGAGATGGAGGATTTGAGGTGCCAATTTGGCACCTCAAATAGAGATAAAATAGGTTTAAGGCACGTTCTGCATCAACGTCCCCTAAGATTAAAGGATGTCCCTCTTTTCCTAAAAGTGATAATTTACGCCCAATGTGAACATGTGATTGTTCGCTTCAGCATCCCAATCCTCTATTTCATATTCGCTGTAAAAATATTTGTAAGTAATGTCGGCAGACAAGTTCGCCATGATTTCGAAATTCATACCGACGATAAACTGACCTGCGAAGGCAGTGTCATCTTCGTCAAAGTGATATGAAAGAACCTCACCATTGCTTTCGGATATATCATTTTCTTCAATAGTAGCCCTTGATAAACCAATGCCGAATCCCACATAGGGATGGATCTTTCCTGGGGGATAACGGAACAGGAGGTTTGTCATCAGGTTATGTGCACTAAAATTACCGTCGTAGCTATACCTTTCATCACCATAAAACCCTGCATAGTCGTAATCCTGTTTTGCCAGATAGGTATACTCCAATTCGACAGCTAAGTAGTTGATATGAGGAATTATGTAACCTACTTTGACTCCGGCGGCCCAGCTGTCATCGAGTCTTTCGTCGTAACCCCAATGGTCATAGCCCCATTCGTCGTAACCCCAATCCCACCGCAGGTCATCGGGCATCACAAAGCCCCCAAATACACCCACATAAAACGGTCCAGCCATTTGTGCCGACGTTACAGGTGCAGTGGTTAAAAGAAGAAAAGCAGATAAAATGAATACGACCAGGGTTCTACAAATTCTCTTCATAGTGAATTCTCCTTAAATTAGTAGTTTTTAGCTGACAATCTTTAACACGGGTACAAAATAAAGTAACAGAGTCAGGGCTCGACTTGGGACAAAGTTTTTGAAAATGTCCTATGTCGAGCGCTGAACTCATCACCCCGCACAGTGGCTCGCCCCTGCGGGTCCTTGAACAGCATTAATATAACAAGCTTGCCGTGGCTCGGTAAAAACCATGCCGAAATATTATGCCTTTAAATTCTAATGAATCCAATTAATTTATGTAATTGGCCAAACTATCTACCTTCCGATTGAAAAGAAGAAATAGTTACCGGTCCCAGGTTCGCAAAACCTGAACATTAAATGCGAACCTTCGCGGTAATATGTTCCATGTTTGTATATTTGTGGATGTTTTTTTGCGTACATGTCCCATTGATCCCAGGAGCGCCAATGGCCGTGATAATCATACCGATGCCCTTTATAATCCTGGTGCTCGTAATGACGACTTTTGTCATAGGGGCGATCTCTGTATCCACGATGATTTTGGTAATCGGAACGTTTTTTGTAGTCAGGACGACCCTGATCCTCGTAATGTTTGCGACCTTCTCGCTTCATTTCGCCTGGGTGTTTTCCATATTCCTTGTCCTGTCCTTTCTGTTTTTGCCATTCTTTCTGTTTGTTTTTTCCTTTGTACCCATTATCAGCAAATGCCTGCGTGGTTGTGAGCATGAAAAAGCCAAGTAAAAGAACAGTTGTGACCGTGAAAACAAAAATCGAAAGTTTGCAATATTTTTCTCTCATGTTAATACCTCCAAATTAAGTGTTTGCTCTTGTCGTTCGATATCCCGGGCAGGTATTCCGGGAGCTATGAATAACATAGCGATGATCGTGCATGCCAATCCTATCATAATGAGTCCTGCAGCTCTTTTGTTTGAGGTGCCCCCGGTTCGACCGGCTGGTATATTTAGCAGGCCGAACCGTCGGGGGCGATAATAAGATGCCTTATGCTTTTTGTTTGAATCTGACTTTTCAATTTTTAGACAACGTCCTGCGATGTTTTCCAGTTTTGTCTATTTTACCATGATGTGCAGGGTGATGCGAGGTAAACATTTTCAGCTTGCCAACTTGATCCGCAGTTAACAGCTTTACAACTGCCAGTCGAGATTCAATTCTCTGAACAAACAGTTTGCCTTTCAGATCTGAAATCTTTTGGGCGACTTGAAGAACTTTCGCTTGGTCCACGGACTCGGCGGCAAACAGTTTTTCCAATTCAAGGTGAAGAGCGTCGAGTTTGGATTTCAATTGCAGACACTTTTCACGATGGGCAAAATCCGCTTTCTTGAGTCCCTCGACCTGCTTATCGGTAAGTCCCAGTTCCTGAACCATTTTCGGGTTTTGCCAGATCCCCAAATGAGACATATGATGCTTTTTCATACCAAATCCCTTTTCAGGCCTGCACTGGCCCTGCGTAGTCGCTCCCGCAAAACCCGGGATGACAAATACCGTGACCAAAAGAACCATTGCGCCGGTAAGGAATTTTTGCCTAAGATTCGAATTCATGATGTACCTCCTTTTTTGAGATTGTTTGTTTTTAAGGAATATTTCCTCGGTGTTGGTTTTAAGATAAGGGGTAAATGTAAAGAACTTATGTTGATTCCAGGACAAAATTGTAAATGTTTTGTAAAGGATATCGCACTGAGGTCATGATTCTGTCTATATTGAGATATTCATATGTGAAAGGGGCGATTATATAAAGTAAATCAATATTGTATAATTGAATCCAATCATTAATGAGAGTGGGAGCTTTAAAGGAGAGGGTTAATTCGAGATCGATCACAAACAACTGATGAGAATGCTTTATAGTTCTTATTTGGGCATATTTTGCATCAATGTCCTCAAGGAAGGATATCACAAATTGTGACATCCTCGAAAACAGAATTCTAAACCCTCAACTCTACCTGTCGGAGTGAAACGTAGATCCCGACATCGGGGCCCCGTTAAATGCTACCTTTGGTAGCCCTCCTTCGGAGGATTTAACAGGGTGAATCTGTGTCCATTGGTGTTCATTCGCGGTTAATTATGCTGTTTTTGTAACATATTGAATCACCTATTTATTTTCATTGATTTTTTTCCCGTATTCAATTATAGACCACCAGAGCTTTTTTAAGCAGGGAGAATATCGGGAACGCCCCTTGATTCTCCTGTCGTAATGATCACCTGCTGCCGCTTCAAAGCCTGTCCGATTAGTTAAGGACGTTCCCAACCTGAATTTCTCATTAAGAATTCAAGTCATCCGATATATGGTTTAAGATCACAAATTGTGACATCCTCGAAAACAGAATTCTAAACCCTGAACTCTGCCTGTCGGAGTGAAACGGAGATCCCGTCAAACCGGGTCGTAACATAGGGGAGATTCCGATCTTTCGGGGTCGAAGCGAAGCGTTGATCTCTGGATGAGCTATGTTTTGGATAAGAGTGGGTAAAAGGAGTGTTATGAGGATGAAGTTGATTTTACTTAAAAATTATAAGGGGTAAGGAAGAATCTTATAATTTAAGTGGTGTCCCGTAAGTCCACACATGCAGGATGAACACGATAACTAAGATTATTTTTACCAAATAAATCTAAAAGTTAAAAAGAAACTTATAAACCTGTGTAGGTCCCGAAGAACTACGAGATTCACAAGATAAGGAGGTGACAACATGTCCATTATTTTACCTGAACTGCCCTACGCAAAAAATGCGTTAGCGCCCTATATCAGTGAAAAGACTCTGGAGTTTCATTACGGAAAACATCACAACGCCTATGTTGTAAATGAAAACAAACTGATTGAAGGGACAGAACTGGCTAAAGAACGTATCGAAGATATTATCAAGAAAACCGCGGGAGATGCTTCCAGAGTTGGAATATTCAATAACGCGGCCCAGGTCTGGAACCATACGTTTTTCTG
>Ga0315537_1003613_pt1 | contig 11455 bp, 8 predicted proteins | sample SalMarSW160270MG_FD_203091 | JGI IMG/M metagenome (GOLD analysis project Ga0315537, IMG submission 203091) | Salt marsh sediment microbial communities from the Plum Island Ecosystem LTER, Massachusetts, United States - Salt Marsh Sediment SW1602-70 ... | reverse complement strand
TCAGGTTCATTGATATTTCCGGCACGATATTCAATTTCGAATTTTTTTACATCCATATCATGCTTTTTTGCATAGACCGTTAAAATCGGATCGTAATGACCGGATTCAACTTCCGGCGGTATGCCGCTGCCTGAATCATAATACCTATTTAATCCGATAGGAGTGCATCGCTGGGGATTCATCCATACGTTTTCATATTCCTGAATTGCTGCTTTCAGCACTTTCTGAAGCCATATATGCCGTGTAGAATCATCGGTAATATATCGTGCGCATGCCAGTCCCATTGAAGTCAAAAACGGTGGTTGGGAACGCGTAAGATAATATGATCGGTTTGCATTCAGGATTGCACCATAGTGCGTAATTTCATATATAAAGTTTTCAACTATGGATTTCGCGAGTGAAGTACGTCCGTCATGAAGAAGGCCAAGAACGATGAAATAACTGTCCCATCCGTACATTTCATTAAAACGTCCGCCGGGGACAACAAAGGGAACCCCTGAAATTGTATTATCTTCGTTCTGTATCAGTGCAAGCGAAAGAATTCCGGGGCGCTCGTTAAGAGTCTTAACGTAACCGGGAGCAATCTGCTGCGGAAGTTGAATTACACGTAAATTCCAGTCCTGGTGTGCTCGGCTAATATTATCAAAATAATTAACAGCAAGTTTATCTGAAGGCGGAACGTAAATGTACCTTCTGCCGTCAAGTGTTGCAGTTTTTGGGTCTGTAATTATGGAAAGAAGCCCTTCTTCGTCTATACGGCGGGTCAAATCGTCCCAGAATATTTCCCGGATATTCCGTGATATCCGATCTGCCAGTTGTTCATAAATTCTTTCAAGTCGAATTCGGCCTGTATCAACGCCCGATTCTCGAAGAAGTTGTAACTCTTGAAGCAGATTTGAGAGATGATAAGTACCGGTAACTTCATAATGGAAGTGATTTGTAGAAATAAACACAAAACGTTTATCTCCGCGTTCACTGCCGCGGATCCGGGAATCGTTCACCGTAATCTTCTGATCGTTATCGGTGTCTTCATCATACAGTAAATTCTGCAAAGTTGATCGTACAACAACAAGAATATTTTTCGGCGCTATTTGTGAACATGCGCATTGCAGTATGAATGGCAGAAAGAGTGCTATAATAAATAGAAAACGAGCTAATAGTATTTTCGTCATGATGCTTTTTTATTAATCAAATTGCTTCTTTCAATAATCAATACAAGAAGCGACGTAATGATAATGCTTAGTATGATAGCCGAATTAATTGTATCCTGTACAATTGAACCTGCAACAATACCGAGCTGAAATGGGATGCTGGCAAGTACTGCCGCTGCAGTTCCCCTCGGAATAAGAACAGACATGAGGAGCGAATCTGCCGGCGTACCATGTCTGTGGAGAAATTGAATCGTTACAAGCCGAGAAAGCAGTAATGCCATAACAATTGCCAGTGCAGCACCGAGTAAATGATAATCGCTTAATCGAATAGATATACCGAGATAGACAAAGAAAAAGGTTTTCAGAATAAAAACGATCTCTCCAAAAAAAAGACGCTCCGTTTCTGTGTGAACCATGGGTTTAAGATGAAACCTTTTCTTTAAAGTCTTAATATTGACCGACTCAATGTTGCCTAGTGTAATGCCGAACATCAATGCTGTTACAGGGCCGCTAAAACCAAGAAATTCCGAAATGCCATACAGTACAAAAAGAAATGAAGGTGTCGTAAAAATAGCATTGCGTAATTGACGCATGCGGAATAAGAGAATTGACCAGACATACCCACCGACCGTTCCGATAACAAATGCTAAAAAGAACGACGAGAGCAATGAACCGATAAGCTTCCCTACCTGCATATCACCCAATCGGAAAGATTCCAGGATGGCAAGCGCAATAACAATTCCGAAGGATTCTCCTAAAGGCGATTCCAGTGTAAGTGTGGTTTTTGCGTTTTCCTCCAATTTCAATTGGCGCACAAGCGGAATGACCACGGAAGGAGCCGGAGCCGCAAGAACAGCCGCAATAAATAATTTCATTCCTGCATCTATAGAAATTAGAAACAGGGCAAGAAATATAAAAACGAATGCAATAATATAGCTTGCAATTGTTATTGTAATAGTACTTCTCCATGATTGCCTGAGCGCATCAATTCCCAAATCGAGTCCGCCTTCGAAGAGAATAATCACCAGCGCAATAGTCGTGAATACACTGCCGATTTTTCCAAAGTCTTCCGGTTTGATAATGTTAAAAACAGGACCTATCAGCAGGCCTATGATGATAAGATAGAGCACGTCCGGTACTCGTGTCCGTTCGAATGCAAGTACGAAAAAATGTGCGAGAAATATAAGGAATCCTACGAAAAGTATGACCGGGGCAATATCATGCATAGTTTACATCACCTAATACTAAACAAATATGAAAAAGGACATCGATTAACTTTTCCAATTTACCTCATAAAGATCTTTGCGGCGATCCTGCCAGTTTAAAACACTTCCCGTTTGTCGATGCTTTTTAAGCAATTCTAAATCAACTTCGTCAAAAATCACCGTTTCAATGTTCGGTGTTGCTTCAGAAAGTATGGCATCACGTGTAAATGGAATATCGGACGGGCTGAATATTGCCGATTGGGCATAATGAATATCGAGATTTTCTACAGACGGCAGATTACCAACACATCCGGCAATTACGGTATATACATGGTTCTCTATGCAACGGGCCTGTGCGCAGTACCGCACGCGTAAATATGCATATCGTTCATCTGTTGAAAATGGAACAAAAAGAATTTGCGCTCCCCGTTCGACTGCAATTCGGCTGACTTCCGGAAATTCTACATCATAGCAAACAAGAATAGCAATCTTCCCTTTATCCGTATCAAATACTTCTAAAGATTTTCCGGCATTAACGCCCCACCATCGTTGTTCATTCGGTGTGATATGCAGCTTATACTGTTTGCCAAGCGTTCCATTACGTTGGAATAAAAAAGAAATATTGTAAAGGTCATTTCCTTCAACAGTCAAATGTGAACCTCCGATTATATTGATATTGTATTTCACAGCAAGTTTGGTGAACAAATCAAGATATTGCGGAGTAAACTGTGAAAGCTTGCGCATTGCTCTGGCAGGACGTTCCGTAGGAAGAAACGAGAGCAGCTGGCACGTAAACATTTCCGGGAAAACAATGAAATCACTGCGGTAGTCGGACGCAACATCAATAAAATATTCACATTGCGTTGCGAATTCCTCAAAGCTGTTGATAAGACGCATTTGGTACTGGACGGCACAAATCCGAACAGGAGCAACCCGTATATAGAATTGAGTGCGGTCAGGGATGTAGTCCAAGTTTGTCCATTCTAAGAATGTAGCATATCCCATCGAATCAGTATCCGATGTCAAGTAATTCGGGATAAGTCTCTTCAGTACAAATCCATTGGAAACCTGAGTTGTTAAAACAGGATCAACAAGCGTTTTATTGATAACCCTATCAACATATTCACGCGCGCTGAATTGTTTTGAATATTTCGCATACCCAGGAATACGCCCTCCGATAATAATACGCATCAGATTGTACTTTTTCGTGAGTTCTTTGCGGGCATCGTAAAGACGACGGGCAAGTTTTAATCCGCGAAACTCCGGGTCAACCATGATCTCGATTCCATAAAGTGTGTTACCTCCTAAAGTATGATTTCTGATAAAACCGCCGTCGGCGATTTCTTTCCAGCTGTGCCACGCGGTATAGAGGTCGAAATCGAGAACAAGACTGCTGGAAGATGCAACTACTTTTCCTTCGAATTCTACACAGATTTGCCCTTCCGGGAAAAGAGATAGCTGACTCTCGAATTGTTCATGTGACCACGTTTTCATTCTCGGGAAGCACAGTTCTTGGAGATGGACAATTTGTTCGTAGTCGTCATGCTTTACCTGCCGCACAATAATTTTTGTTTCAAAGTTTTTTAGGTTGATTTCTTTCATGGTTATGTCCCTTAATTGATATTATCACTATACTGAAAGATTGCATTATTCCTCATCAAGTGTCTGCAAGACTTTATTGATGAATGTCTTTCCTCCGCGAGCGGTAACAACGACAATTAAAGCTCCAAGAGTTACAATGATTGTAGTAAAGCCGATGATAACGATTTCACGTGCAATATCCAGCTCTGTAAGAGCCATAGCAGAAAAGAACAATAAGAGAACCAATTTGGCAAATCGTGCAATCAAAGCAGCTCGTGGAACCTCCTCTTTCAACAATGCTTTTCTAAGTCCATTGCCTACCCAGTATGTAATGAGCCATCCTACGCCAAAAATGAATAAAGCAATAAGAATATGGGGAATAAATAGGATGCCTTTATCGAGCAAATTCGAAAGCGACGCCAAATACATAACATTGAATGCACCGCTCAGGAAAATAAGGAATACGATAATAAAAGTGACATTACCGATGAAATCATATGCCGCAAAACGAACATCTGCCTTGGAAAAATCTTCAGCCCAGCGAAACTTTCGAAACAATCGATCGATTCTTAATATAATACAGAGACGAATAACTATTCGTTTGAGAAACCATCCAAGAAACCAGCCAACGGCAAGGAGAAGGATACCTGCGAGAAGACTTGGCAAATAATCAATAATTTGTTCGCTTAAATTGGCAAAAAGTGTTTTAATGTGATCGTCCATATTCCTCTTCCTCCTGATAATGGGCTGTAAATAAAGAAGCCCAGAATGATTCTCGTTCCTCATATTCTTTAACCCAGAGCACAGGGCATTTTGCCTGTTCTGTTATCTCACGCGTAAGAGACATACGAAAGAGAAGTTCTATAAAGTCTCCGGATAGACCGCCCATAATAATCAAATCGGCTTTTTTAGATTCTTTTATTACGCCGGTTAAAATATCCTGACTCTTAACAGTTTCAATCTGCGCTGATAATGAATTTTCACGCATAATTTCTTCAATTTTATTAAGCGACTCTTCTTGCTTAAAGAACGTGGCATCAGATTCAGACACCGTAATAATTCGGACTTTTGCATTGAAGTGGTCTGCAAACCGAGGTGCGACCTCTGTTGCAAGATGTGTGTGGATATTATACCCGAATGGGATCAGTATATCATGAATTTTCTCAGAATCGAATTTTCCATGTAATACGGCAACTTCACATGGCGCCTGTTGGATAACGTTATCAATAGTAGACGAGAAAAATCTGTCGAGAAATGTCGGTTGTTTTTGTCTTCCAAGAATAATAAAGTTGCAATTCTCTTCTTGTGCTGTTTCAAGAATTGCCTGTGAAATGCGGTGAGAAATCTCGAGGACTGGACGTACTGGAATTCCTTGTTCCGCAATAAGTGATTCAGTCTCTTCCAATATTGGCATAACACGGGCTTTTTCTTCAACACCGGCAAGAAGCGGCTGGCGGTCTCCTACTTCTATTACATGAAGAGGTATAATCTCTGCATTTTGTTTCTTAGCAAGCGCAATAGCAACTTGAGTCAGGCTTTGTACAAGAGAGGGTTTTGAGATACAGAGAAGAATTTTGTATTGCTTCTCTTCCAGTCGCTGAAGAGCCCGTACTTTTTGCACATGTTCCACTTCTTTTTTTGATGCATACTCTTTATAAACGATGAATCCGAGGAAAATCCATACGACAGTCGCCACCCAGGCCAGAGGACTGTAACTGAACATATAGATTGCGAGAAATAAGAGTATGACAATGCCAATAATTGAGAGATAAGGGAACAACGGTGTGATAAATCCGCGGTCTAAATCTGTACGGCGTTTTCGCAGACGAATCATAGCAATATTCACTTGAAGGAACAAAAGCAAAAACATAATATCCGCTGCGCTTGCAACATCTTCGATAGGAAGTGTGACAGCCATTCCCACAATAATAATAAGCGATACAAAAATTGCGCGGTGAGGTGTAAAATTCTTTTTATGCACTTTGCTGAAAAACGCAGGGAAGTTGCGATCGCGGCCCATTGCAAATGCCACACGCGATGATGAATAGATGGTCGCGTTTAATGCCGACATTGTCGAAATAAGCCCGCCGAACAACAGCATAATTCCGCCTCCAATAAAGAATGTTTTGGATACTTCAACAAGAGCAATTTCCTTATGTGATGCCAGATAATCCCATGGCGTCATATTCCCGGGGTGAACAGATCCAAGAGCAGTTATGGATACAAGTAAATATATCGGGATGACAATAAGAAGAGAAAGAAATACGGCACGAGGAATATTCTTTTTGGGATTTTTCACTTCTTCTGAACATTGCGAAATTACTTCGAATCCCTGAAACGCGATAAATGTAAGTCCCATTGCCCTTAATACACCACCGAATCCGTTCGGCATGAACGGCGTAAATGCATCCTGCCAATCACTGCGCTTAAATAAAATTTCAAGACCAAATCCGATAAATATTATTAAAATGACAATCTTTCCTATTGTGACAAGGTTGCCTATTTTACCTGTCTCTGATGCACCGCGAAAATTTATATAGCCAAATATTATTGCAATGGCAGCAGCAAGAAGCTTGTGAGACGGAAGAAATCCCCACTGCGGTAATGATGTGCCTAATTCGTACAGGACATGATCAAAGTAAGCTCCAAATCCTATAGCGTATACACTGCAAGCGACAGCGTGAGCAAACCAGCTCATCCATCCCGAAAGAAACCCATTCCATTGCGGCAGCCCTTCCTTAACCCAAAGATATCCACCTCCGGCATCATGATAACATGAACCAAGTTCAGCATATGACATTGCTGTGAGAAGTGCTACAAATCCGTTAAGAAGAAAAGCAAGAATGAGAGCGGGACCTGCTACACCTGCAGCGATGCCTGTCAATACAAAAATACCTGCACCGATCATGGCACCGACGCCGATCATGGTTGTATCCATGAGCGTCATCTCTCTGCTCAGACGGACTTCTGTATCAAATTTTTTCATCAGAATAGCCCTTTTTTTTCTAAACTCGTCTGGTTAACAGCACCTTTATAATACAAAATAATTAGTCAAAACAGGCGAATTAAGACAAAGCTATTATTTGCACCAATAAATATGCGCAGAAAATGCAAAGGAATTATGACAACAGCAAGCCGGAAAGAAAAGCATTTTTATGAACAATTCATCTGATAAAATACATCCCTCCCGCATCCATCTCCGATGCAGCGGCTGCCGGAATAACCTATCCGATAATATCGAAAAGCAGTATAACGGATTTTGTATTTCCCTTAATCATGACAAATCTTTATCCTCCCTTTTATGCATCTACGAGGTAAATGAATCCAGGATGGTGGTTATAAGGATCCTAAAAAGCCAATTGACTTGGATCTAATCATATGCGTTTAGATTGCATGATAAATTGAGAAGTGCATTCACGAAAAGCATAGGCATAAACAGCGTAATAAAATATCCAATGTATTTCTTTTTGAAGATAACGCGGTTTATTCAGAAAAGCAATTTTAGCGGCAATTCGTTTAATTGTTGAATTATTGTTTTTAAATTTTTTCAAACAATCAAGGCATATCCCATAACTCAACATCGCTTCGGAGTGATTTACAACATATTCCTGCAGTGGAATCCAATTTCCATCATTATTTTTTATACGCCCGCAGTACCGCATATGTGAAGAAATCCTCTTAAAATATGCAGTTCTCTGGCAAACGAAATGAGATATGCTATTACAAGAAAGACCGATACTCGAATCAGCATATTGACCAATGTGTCGGCCACAATCCATGGGACATCCCATATCGTATGAAAAATAAATCGCAGACAAGGGGGAACACTTGCCAGTACAAGTGCATAATTTCGTTCGCCGGACCATCCCGCTAGAGCGATAGGAAGTAAATAAAGAATTGGGAAGTATATGTTAGCGCTGCTTATGAAGTCGGCGGCAGCTACTATAACTGACAGGAACAGCCAGTGCTATGGTTTAATTGTTAATTTGTTTGTCCATTCAAAATATTTCTGACGATAATAAAAACGTTCGTATGGTTTCATACGGCATCTTTAAATTATCTTTATATTTTAACAAAGCCTTAATGTCTGTTGCACACATTTATTCATCCTGAACAGCGTTTAAAACTTCTTGGAAATATTAAAAAATCCGGCGTAACACAAAACATTCTTTATCTCTAATATTTTTCTAATGTACGCATACGGTTTATTCATTTATATTATTTCTTTAAAACGGCGGCGAGATCGGTTCGTCCTGAGTGAAATGATCGATTGAAGCAGGCGCACGACCTCTTCAATATCTTTTATGAAATACCGTGCTCTGGTAGATGTGCTTTTCCCTACGCGTATAGTTATTCCCTTTGACTGCAATGCCCGAAAAACATCCTCATCTGTTGTATCATCACCGATGAACAGCGGAATCCGCTGTCGACGTGTTTTGTCTGAATGTAACATCTTTAATACTGCTTTTCCTTTTCCCCATGATATTTGAGGCCTTACTTCCAAAACTTTCTTACCTCTGGTAATACGAAGAGTTGGATCAAAGAAGCGAACTGTTTTTGTTACCAGAGATTTAAGGGAACCGATATTCTTTTGAGTGACATTTCTGTAATGGATACTTAATGTAAATTGTTTGTTCTCAATATACGCCTTTGGAAATCCTATAAGAGTATTGCGCAGAATCAGGTGAAGCCGTGAGAGTACTTTTATCAAAGACAAAGCTTGAGGATGGATCCATTCAGTTCCATTGTAATAAATATTAAATCCATGATTTGCCGCGAATCTAATGTTCTCAACTCGAACGAGTCTCCGGATATCCTCCATCGACCTTCCGGTAACAATTGCTACTTGAACACCGGAAAGCTGCACTAATTGGTTTAAAATGTTTTCCAACTCCGGTGCTAGAATTGCAGCGGATGGCGTTCGTTTAATCGGAGTCAAAGTTCCATCGTAATCGAGGAATACAGCTATACCGGAAGCTGATTTTAATTTTCGGGCAACAGTTTTCCACGAATTATACCGATCCGAAAAAAGATATATGGGATTTTTCATTGTGACGGCTCCGCAGGTGCAGGTTGCTTTGGCATTCGCAGATGGGAAAGCGTTGTAATAATATTGGCTGCCCAGCGGTACACATTGCGCTCTTTAACAACCATCCGAAGTTCTTGCATGCGCTCTTTACGCTCGCTTTTATCCATCGTCAATGCTTGATGTATTGCTTCCGCCGTTTCTTCAATGTCATATGGATTGACAATAATAGAATCAGGAAGTTCACGGGAAGCTCCTGTAAATTGACTGAGAATAAGTACACCGTCTTCATCGGTGCGAGTTGCGATAAATTCTTTGGCAACAAGATTCATACCATCATGGAGCGAAGTGACCATACACACATCGGCAGCTCGATAATATTCACCAATGGCCTTGTGATCGTGATGAGCCCTGAGAAAAATGATCGGTTTCCAATTCTTCGTTTGAAACGACCAGTTGATTCTATCGGCTGTTTCATCCAATTCAGCTATCAGATCATGGTATCGTTTGATGTGTGTTCGGCTCGGCGCTCCAAGTTCAACGAAGGTAAACTTGCCTATATATTCCGGGTATTTTTCCAGGAATCTTCGTACTGCCTGGAATCGCTCGACAATTCCTTTGGTATAGTCAATCCTATCAACACCCACTGCCATAAAGGAAGCAGAGACGCCGGATTTATTAAGCAGGGCTTTTTTAGTAGCCTTGGAAGATAACGGTTTATCGCTGATTTCAGTCTCAAATGGATGAGCAACGCTGATAGGAAACGGACGAACGGATGTGAGTTGTCCATGCCGTTCCACAGTAAACTGGTCCCAGTTAATTTTTGATTCTAAAAAACGATCGACCGTTTCAAGGAAATTATTGCAGTGAAATTGAATATGAAATCCGATAAGATCAGCGCCGAGTAAGCCCAGTAAAAGCTCTTGTTTCCATGGACAAATACCAAAAACCTCCGGATTCGGCCAAGGAGTGTGCCAGAAGATTGCCACACGTGCATCCGGGCGCTTAGTTTTTATCAACAACGGCAAAAGTGCAAAATGATAATCTTGAATCAGAATAAGCGGAGATTCTTCTCCAGTAATTTCTTCCAGCAACGCATCGGCAAACTTTTGATTAACTCGCTGGTATTGAATCCAATCCTGAAGTCCGAAGACGGGACGTGTATGAGTAATATGACACAACGGCCAAATACCTTCATTTGAGAAACCGTAATAGTATCCTTCTTCTTCCTCTTTTGAAAGGAATACTCTTCGAAGCGTGTAAGCCGGTTCGTCAGGCGGAACAGATATATGATTACGTTCGTCAACAGTTTCCCTGTCTGCGGTTCCGCCTCCATGGGCTACCCATATACCACCGCAAGCACGCAGTATCGGATCGAGGGCAGTGACTAATCCTCCTGCGGGAACAATACATTGAACTATATTTCCCGTATTCATATGCATGTACGGTTCGCGGTTAGACACGACAAAAAGATTTTTTCCGTTTAATTCTATCTTTATATGTTCTTTCAGCCGTTCGGATGTCCAGAGAGACTCGGCCTCTATCCTTAATCGAGCCTCCTCCTGGGCGGATAATCGGGCTTGTGCAAAACTCTTCGCAAGCAGCGATACTTCTGATGCTAAAGGCCCTAACAAATCACCGCGTGGAAGACTAATATGATGCGATGGCTTTCCGGTTCGCAGACCGCGCATCCACTTTGCAACCTGAGCAATCGGACCTGTGATACTCCAGCGCACGACAAGCACTGTAGTAATGATAATTAGAAATACCTGTGCCAATAAACGAAGAAAATTTGTTTTCCAGATTCCTTCCAATCGTGTATCAATAAAGGAAGCATCATGATAGAGAAGCATTGCACCCACAATGCGAGAGTCAATATCTAATGGTATAACATAGAGATGAGAAGCTTTCCCGTCTTTTTGTCTGATTTCGGAATTCGTTTGATTCTGCGTAATAGATTCCCAGACTTTTCCCGGAGTTTTGTTAAATGCTGATCGGAGTGACAGACTGGAAGCTATACATACTCCCTGGCTATCGTATACGGCAATACCGACAAGCCGTGCACGCTTTCCAAAACGTTCAACCATTCGTTTTAATTTACCCGGCGTATTTGATTGAATATATTCCTTTATTGGTTCTTGCACGCTCTCGCCGAGCACGTTTGCACGAACATTCAATTCTTGAACAAGCATATCCCGTTCGTTTTGAACCTGAAGATACGAAAATACTGATGCGACTAATGCTGCAGCAACAAGAAGTGAAATAATAAGTCGTAATGTTATTTTCATAGTTGCGCCACTTTGCTTTGATATAATTTATTCCGAGATAAATAGTCCAAGCAATCTTGCTCTTCTATCTCTTCATAGTTCTTCTAATATCTGTGCTGCCAATTTTTTCGCTGTTGATCCGGACATAATGAACTAATCGATAAGATTTACCATTATTAAAAAGAATAAACATCAGGCTCCATACTAAGAGAAGCAATTGATCCC